>ERZ781272.379-NODE-379-length-35914-cov-10.419253_pt1 | contig 35914 bp, 30 predicted proteins | sample MGYA00375850_ERZ781272 | MGnify/ENA primary metagenome ERZ781272 (study PRJEB29790, sample SAMN06051246) | human gut metagenome | host: Homo sapiens | place: USA: Cincinnati, Ohio | collected 2013-06-21 | study: EMG produced TPA metagenomics assembly of the Gut...
TGCCCTTAGCTTCGCATAACTTGGTTTGTTGTGCAACTTTTATTTTTCAAACAAGGCCTAAAGAATAACTAATTTATGAGTGCTGGGTTGTTGGCACTCTTTTTGTTTATTCCACTCGCTTAGATTTTGCCGACAAAAATTGGTTAAATACTCCCGACAAAATATGGTCGCGATTTCCCGACTCCAACAATCTCCTTGCTGTCCTTGTTGTAGATGCTCCACGCCTGTGCATACTGCTCCGGTGTGATATCCGGGAATCTCTTCTTTACCCCAGGCCACCGCTTCTGCGCCCCGGCGGACATCTGCGAAATAGCGAACGTCTCAGCATCCGAGTATTTCACATCCAAGTCCCTGGGCATCACAATGTTGTCCGAAAGCAGGGTCTGGTCCAGAAATTCCTTCTGGTTCTGGGTCAGCCGTCCATCCGAGAAGATGGCCTTCCGCACGGCGGCGTTGGCCGCAGAGGCTTTCCCCGCCGCCTTCTGGTCCGCCAGCAGGTCCTTGTACTCCAGATAGACTCCAAAGTCGATTCCCTGCCGGGTGACGGCGTAGGCTTTCTCCCACGAGTTGCTCTTATACGGAACGCCCCGTGCCGTCAACATCTCCCGCTTGGCGGTGTCCTCTCCAAAGGATACCGCGTCGGCCAGCATTTCCGCCTTTCCCTGGTCGGACGCGCGCTGGTAGCTCTTTGCGCCCACCAGACTCTCCATCAGTCCGAGGGTGGCCTGCCCCGTCTGCGCTGGTATGCGTCCCGCTCCTCCGGTGTGAGGCTGTAGGACTGGTTGTCATGCCGGACGGTGTAGGGCGCGTTCTTGCCCGGATAGATGTCCACCGCGCCGGTGCTCCCGCTGATCCGCTCCAATTCCTTCTCCACGGCGTTCTGTTTGTAGGTCTGAAGCTGCCCGGGCAGAAGGTTGGCATTGAACAGATTCAGGGCTGTATTCCCGGTATTGGTCCGCTCCCGCCCGAAACCGTCCACGGAGGCGGGAAGGCCCTTGCGGAGCATGGGCAGCCCGGCCACGATGCTGTCCCGTGCGGTCCCCAGAGTGGTGCCGCTGCTGTACTGGTTTCGGACCGTATCGTCCAGACCGGTGGCGATACCCTTTACAAAGTTGGGCAGGAGGAAGCTGGACGCCTGGGAGCCGGCGTAGCTGATCGCCGCATCGGCGGCCTTTTCCGCCGTGGTATCCCCTTCGGCGTAGGTATAGGGATCAATCAGGCTGCTGATGGAGGACATAGCGGGCAAGTCCAGCACAGCCTGAATCGTAGCGCTGGCCGATGAGCCCACCACCTCCCCAAGCGACAGCTCCCCGTCCTCCCGGTAGGAGTCGGCCATCAGCGCTCCCGCCGCCATGATGGCGTTCAGGGGTTCCAGGAAACCGATAGACACCAGCGTGTCCCCGTCCCTCCACTCCGTGCCATTCCCGTTCAGCCAGCGCATGGTGGCGGACAGGTTCCATTGTGTGCCGTTCTTACGCCAAGCTGTGGGTGGCAGCGGAGCCGCTGCTCTTCGTGCTAGTAGGCGCCACCGTGAATATCCGCTGCGCGCTGGACTTTGGCCCGGTCGCCGTACTGCTTCTTTTCCTGGTGCTGCTGTTCCGGATGCTGGGCGTTTGGGTCTGCCTGCTGGGGACCGCGCTGGACCGCCGGGAACGGCTGTTCTGTATGGCGGCCTACTGCCCCAAGGCGACGGTGCAGGCGGCGATCGGCCCCATCCCTCTGAGCATGGGCCTGGCCTGCGGCAACCTAGTACTCACCGTGGCCGTGCTGTCTATTCTTATTACCGCCCCTCTGGGGGCCTTTGCCATCGACCTGCTCTATCAACGGCTGCTTCAGCAGCAGACAGGCGGAGGGGATACCTGAGTATCCCCTCCGCCTGTCTGTGCTGTGCAGTAATCCAGATTCAAGCCCGCTTGTGCCGCTCCGGCGCGGGCCGGGTGCCGCCTGCCGCGCAGCCCAGGCAAGCGATCAGCAGGGCGATACCCATGCCGATGAAGAGCGGATCCACGGAGCTCCCCAGAAACTTTCCCAGCAGGACTCCCAGCGGGCCGCCCAGCGTGCACAACAGGGCAAACCGCCGGTCCATCCGACCCGGGAGGAAGAGGGCGCAAGTCAGCGGGATAAAGACCACCGCCCCCCGGAGCCCCATGGACAGGAAGCCGAGGTCGTTGATGGTGGCCGAAGGCACCACGCAGGCGATGACGGCCGAGGCCGCCAGCACAGCCAGAATGGTCCCGCGGGTGGCCACCAGGGCCGCCGCCGCAGAGTCAAAGCGACTGGAAACCTTCTTATAGATGTCATTGACCAGGATGGTGGCCACGCCCAGAGAGAGCCCGGCCCCACCGCCTACCACGGCGATCAGCAGTGTACCCAACACCACGCCGGCAAAGAGCACTGGCAGATGGTGGACAACAAAGGTGGGGAACACCTGGATGGTGGAGGCCAGTACCCCCACCCCCTCTGGCAGGGCTTGGCCGGCGGCCAGCAGGGCGTCCGCCTCCGCCTGGGTGATGTAGTGGCCACGCATGAACAGCCCCACAGCGATTCCGGCAATGCCGATGGGGGGAATGAGTCCCGCCGCCAGCAGTGCGCCCCGCCGGGCGTCCCGATCGCTGCCCCCCGACCAGACCGCCTGGGCGTAAGTCTGCGTGGAGAGGACACCCAGCAACAGAGAGATACCGGAGCCGATGTCCTTGGCTGCGCCCCGGGCGATCAGGCTACCGTACCGGGCGGACAGGTCTGCCGCGCTCTCGATCCCGGCCATGGCCCCCGGCGTTGTGCCCACCAGAGCTGTCCGGAGGCTTTCCTCCAGTCCGCCCAGCCCCCCGGTGAGCAGCAGCACTGCCGCCAGACCGGCGATACAGGAGACATAGAGCAGCACCAGCTTGACGATTCCACCCATACCAGCTCCCCAAGCGCCGCCGAACACCACATAGACGGTCATCAGCAGCACCGACAGCACCGCTGCCACTGTGGTGGACACAGGGAAGATCACGGTAATCAGGCCTGTGCAGGCCACTACCTGGGCCAGGACGGAGATGAAGATGCCGATGGAGCTCAGAACAGAGCCGGCGTACTCCACTTTGTGTCCATACTCCCGGTCGATAACCCCCATCAGGGTGGTGCAGCCGCTCCGACGCAGCGGGCGGACATATCCCAGGGCCAGGATAAGGCACCCGATGCCGGAGCCCAAGGTGAACCACCACGCAGAGATACCGTAGCTGAAAGCCAGTTGGGCCGTGCCGATGCTGGCCTGGCTGGAGACCAGCGCCCCCATGATGGTACCGCAGATGAGCCAGGGGCCCGATCGGCCGCCGCCCGTGGCAAAGTCGGCAGCCGACTTCACCCGACGTCCGGACGCGACGCCCACCCCGATGATGACCAGCAGGACCAGGACCACGCCCAGATAGTTCAGTGCTGCCATTGTGTCTCCTCCTTTTAAACCATGATGCGCATGGGGTCCACCTTTTGCAGCAGGACCTCCAGGACAGCCTCCTCCGGCGGCTCCGCCTCCACCGCCCGGGACAGGTCCATGTCGAAGCCCGTCCGCTCCCGGATGGTGTCCAGGCTCACGCCCGGGAAGCATTCCGCCAGATACATGCGCTTGTCCGCGCCGAAGCGCATCACACCCAGCTCTGTGATGACGGCCCGCGGGCCCTTGTCGTTGAGCCCCCGCCGGGCCCGGCCGTCCGGTCCGTCAATCCAGCCGGGGCTGGTGATGTAGTCGATGTGCTCCACAAACCGCCGGGGTTCATGCTTCATGATGATGACGGTATCGCAGTAGGTGGCAATGCCGTTGGCCCCTCCGGAACCGGAAAAGCGGGTCTTGGGATGGAAATAATCCCCGATGCAGGTAGAGTTCAGATTTCCGTAGGGGTCAATCTGGGCCCCACCCAGGAACCCAGCGTCGATGGCGCCGGTGCGGGCCGCCAGAGCCTGGAAGCCAAAATAGCGGTACTGGGGCCAGAGCACCGAGGCCTGGTAGTTAATGCGCAGGTCGGAGACGCTGGTGGGCACCTCCTGGGGGTTGCCCTCGAACAGGGCGGTCTCAAAGATCAGATGGGCATTGGGCGCGTGGGTGTTCTTGGCCAGGGTGCCGCCGATGAGGGGCAGGCCCGTGCCGATGATGTAGGTCTTTCCGTCTTCGATCTGCCGTGACAGGGCCACGGCCATCATCTGCTTTGCGGTATATTCCATGCTTCTCCCCTCCCTCAGCGGCGCTTCAGGCCGGGCCGGTAACCATACCCCGGCTGGACGCACAGGCTTGTCAGATGTTCCGCCCCGATCTTGTTCAGATAATCCCCGTGGGTGGGGCACTCGTCCACGTATTCCCGGATGAAGGCGTCAAAGTCCTCCTGGGTACGGCTGACCTTATCATAGCACAGGTAGAACGTGCTGTCATAGTCGTAGCAGCCAAAGCACTGGGAGGGATGGGCGCCGTAGGCCGCAGGCACCACCGCGTCCACGCACAGTCCGGTCAGGGTATTGCGCTCGGGGTGGCGGTGCATTTCCTCGTCGGATACCAGCCGTTCGCAGGAGACAATGGTGTGCCGGGCCGCCATGGCAATGTCCAGGTCCTGGAACTGGGCCCCCTCGATGCAGCAGGTGCCGTCGGGGCTGGCCTCCTGTACGTGGATGCAGGCCACGTCGATCTGCGGAGTGGGCACACAGCAAACCTGGCTGCCAGGGTGGAAGGGGTCCTCCCGGATGACGAACTTCTGGTTGGGCAGTTTGGGGTGCTTCTTTCGCTCCTCAGCCGAGATGCCCCACACGTCGGCCAGATCGGAGCCCAGCATGTTTTTTACCGGGACGTAACTCAGGCCCAGAGCCGCGCCGTGGTAGGCGATGGTCTGCACGTCCAGGGAGTAGTCATCAAACAGGATGCGGCCATTTTCAACGGCATCCCGAAAACGGCGGCACACCATGGTATAACCGGAGTTGGCGATATAGGACACCATCATAATCTCCACGCAGCCCGCGCCGATGAGCATATCCATATCGCCGCCGGAGGGCCCCCCCTCCAGATAGAGCTTCCGCTTGCGCTGACGGATGATCTCCCGTACCAGGGCGTAGGGCCGCCGATTGGTCACAAAACCGCCCAAAGCCAGACAGTCCCCGTCCTGTACAAAGTGGGAGACGGCCTGCTCAGCGGTCATAACTTTGGATGGAGCGTTCAAGTGGATTCCTCCTCTCAATAGTACGAGCCGCCCCGCACCTGGGGGCGGCTCGTCTTTGGTTCGATTATTCCGCCCAGATCTCCTCGTCGGTGGGGACCGGGTTGTTGGGCATCTGATAGGCGATGCGGCTGATGTTCACCAGGTGATGCCACCACAGGTTCTCGCTGATGCTGTTGTTTCCCCAAGTGCCGCAGCCCAGGGTGGCGGTGGGGTTCAGGCCGCAGTCAAAGCCTCCGCCCAAGCCGCTGGAGCCCACCAGATTGACGCCGATGCGGGATACAGGCAGGCGCACCGCGGCGTACTCCACATGGGCCTTGTTGTTGGAGTGAAGGATGGTGCTGTGGCCGGCGCCCTCATTCTTCAGGTTCCGGACCGCCAGATCCACCGCTCCCTCCCAGGAGTCATAGGGGCAGATGGCCAGCACCGGGCAGAGCTTCTCCTTGGTCAGGTCTTCGTCCCGGCCGCCCTTGGTCACCCGCACCAGCAGGAAGCGGGCCTCCTCCGGCACGGTGAGTCCGGCCAGAGCCGCAATGGCCTGGGGCGTGGAACCCACCACGTCCTTGTTGATGCTTCCGTTGGGGAACATAGCCTTGCGCAGGGCCGCCACGTCCGCATCGCTGCCAATGTAGGCGCCGCCCTGCGCCTGAAGCAGGGCCACCATCGCGTCAAACTTGGCGGAGGGGATATGGACACACTGCTCACACGTGCACAGCACGCCGTTATCATAGGTGCGGCTCCTGGCAATCTTTTCTGCTGCCTGCTCCAGGTCCACATCGGTATCCACCAGGGACTGCACGTTGCCGGCACCTACGCCGAAGGCGGGCTTGCCGCTGGAGTAGGCCGCCTTGACCATGCCGGGGCCGCCGGTGGAGACGCAGGCGTCGCAAAGCTGCATGATGAGGCCGGAGGCCTCCATGGTGGGTTCGGGCACCACCTGAATCAGGTCCTCGGGATAGCCAATTTCCCGCAGCGCCTGCCGCATGAGCTCCACCGTCTTGATGCCGGTCTCCTTGGCACGGGGATGGGGGCAAACGATGATGGCGTTACCGCCCTTCAGGGCGATCATGGCGTTGTGATTGGGGGTCATGGTGGGGTTGGTGGTGGGGGCTACACAGCCGATGACGCCGATGGGCTTGGCCACCTCCACGATGCCGATGTCGTCCAGATAGCGGATGATACCCCGGGACTTCACACCCTTGAGCTTATACCAGACGATCTTGGCCTTGGCCTTGTTCTTGACGATCTTGTCCTCGTATTTGCCCATACGGGTCTCGTCCACGGCCATTCTGGCCAGCATCTCGCCGTTGTCATAGATGATCTTTCCAATGGCCCGTACGGCCTTGTCCACCTGCTCCTGGGAGTAGGTCTCAAATTCCTGCTGGGCTGTCCGGGCCCGGTCGATCAGGCCCTGAATGTATTCCTTGGTATCCATGCTCTGTGCTTCCTTTCCATCGCTTAAAGACTGCGGGCCACCTCATAGGCGTCCCAAATCGCATACATAATGTTGGACACCCGCCGGGCGTCGCCCAGCAGGTAAGTCTCCTCGCCCGCGGCCTGGAGCGCACCATACAGGGCGGACTCCGAGCGGTAGCCCACACTAAGGATGACGGTGCCCGCCGGGATATGGTGCTTTTCTCCGCCGCTGGCGATTACCAGACCCTGTCCGTCTACGTGGTCGGCCAGGCTACCCGTGTGGACCGAAATGTGGTGGAAGGCAATCAGGTCCTGGAGCATCTGGGTGTTGGCGTAGCACAGCGGCCCGTTCTGCCCCAGGATGGCGGGCAGCCCCTCCACGATGGAGACCTGCTCGCCCCGCAGGGCCAGCATCAGGGCGGTCTCGCAACCCACCAGTCCGCCGCCCACCACTACATAGGGCCCCTGGGAAGTCACCTCGTTCTGCAGGATTTGGGCGGCAGTGAAGACCGGCACCCCGTCCCCCAGAGAGAAGGTCACCGGCCGGGAACCGGTGGCCACCAGATAGGCGTCGAAGCCTTGTGGCAGCGTCTCGGCGGTGAGGTCGGTCCCGAAGTGGACCGGTACCTTCCGGTCAGATATCTGTTTTTCATACCAGGCGATGAGCTTGCGCTCGTCCTCCTTGAAGTCCGGGGCGCTGGCCGGGTGCAGATTTCCCCCCAGCCGCTGGGTGCGCTCAAAGATCTCCGGCCTATGCCCCCGCAGGGCCAGGACCCGGGCCGCCTCGCACCCTGCAACGCCGCCGCCCAGTACCGCCACCCGCTTGGGGGTGACGGCGGGCGTCAGAGCCATTTCCCGCTCCCGGGCCGCCGCTGGATTGACTGCGCAGCTGATGTGCAGATACTTTTTGAGCCGGCCCATGCACCCCTCTTGGCAGGAGATACAGGGGCGCACATCCTCCCTCCGGCCGCGGTACAGCTTCCGGATGAGTGCGGGGTCGGCCAGCAGGGGCCGGGCCATGGACACCAGGTCGGTCCTGCCCTCCGCTACCGCGGCGGCGGCCTGCTCCGGATCGTCCATCCGCCCGGCGGTCAGCACGGGAATGGAGACATGCCGTTTGAGCTCCTCATTGTAGGTCAGATACATACCCTTTTCAAAGTACATGGGGGGATGATTCCAATACCAGGAATCATAGCACCCCACATCGGCGTCTAGAGCGTCGTAGCCCGCCTGCTCCAACAGCCCGGCAATCTGAAGCCCCTCGGCCATATCCCGGCCCATCTCCCGAAAATCCTCGTCGGGCAGGGCCCCACGTCCAAAGTCCTTCATAAAGCTCTTGGTGCTGTAGCGCATGACCACCGGAAACTGGGAGCCGCAGGCAGCTTTGATTTCCTGCACGATCTCCACGGCCATACGGATGCGATTTTCCAGGCTGCCACCGTACTGGTCGGTGCGCCAGTTACAGCACTCCATGGCAAACTGGTCCAGCAGGTATCCCTCGTGCATGGCGTGGATCTCCACGCCGTCGAAGCCGCACTCCTTGGCGATGGCCGCAGCCCGACCCATAGCCCGGACAATCTCCTGCACCTCCTCGGTGGAAATGGCCCTGCAGGTGATGGCAGGGTCCCAGCGATAGGGGATGGGCGAGGGGCCAATGGGCAGGTCTCCGGGCGGGATGCGGTTGGTCACCCGGCCAAAGCCCGCCGAGATCTGCAGAAAGATCTTGGCGTCATAGGCGTGCACCCGCTCAGTGAGCTGTTTGGCGGTGCGTTTGAAGAGCACCGGATTCAGGGTGGGGCAGGGCATGGTGCCCGGTCCATGGCGCTCCACGGTATTTTCCGAGTAGCACATGCCCGCGATGATGAGGCCCACGCCCCCCTTGGCCCGCTCCACATAGAAGTCGATGCCGGTCTGGGTAAAGGCCCCCTGGGCATCCGCCAGACCCGCCGGGCCCATGGGGGCCATGACAAAGCGGTTCTTCAGCATGCACGCCCCGATTTGGGCTGGTGTGAATAAAATCTGTAGGTCTTGCTTCATTGTGTCCTCCGTAGCTCAATAGCCGGTCAGCGGGGCGGGCTTCCGGTCCGGCTTCAGCGTGTCCACCAGGTTGCGGCAGACCCCGGCAAAACTCTGGATGTCCGTCCCCACGATCACCAGGTGCATCCCCAGCTCGGCATAGAACGCCGCCTCACCGGGGTCTTTCGTGAAGATGCCGGCCAGCTTTCCGTGTCGCCGGGCCGCATCCAGCACGGCATTCACCGTGTCCCGGATGGACTCGTAACCCACCTGGCCCGGCGCTCCCATGGAGGAGGACAGATCATAGGGCCCCACGAAGAGCAGGTCGATGCCCTCCGTAGCGGCGATGGCGTCCAGGTTGGGCAGGCAGGCCACGTCCTCGCACTGGACGGCCACCAGGTTGCGCCGGTTGGCCAGGGCGAAGTAATCCGTCAGCGGAGTAAAGCCGTAATCAGAGGCCCGGGTGCTGGCCACGCCCCGGCTGCCCTGGGGATAGTAGCGGGCGGCTCTGGCCACCCGGCTGGCCTCCTCGGCGGTGTTGACCCGGGGCACCAGGATGCCGTGGGCTCCGATGTCCAGCATCTTGAGGATGGTATCGCTGCTGCTGTTGGGGACCCGGACGATGGGGACGGTCCCGCGGTACTCCGCCGCCTGGACCAGCTCCCGGTTGTCCAGTACGCCGGTGGGGCCGTGCTCGCTGTCGATAAGGACAAAGTCAAATCCGGCCAGGCCGATGACCTCCGTCAGAACGGAGCTGCCTGAGTTGAGAAACATGCCGTATACCGTCTCGCCCCGCTCCATGCGCTCCCGCAAGTCATTCTGTCTCATTCCGCCTCACCGTTAAAATCCGGCATGTCCCGGGCGAGTACGCCGCCTGCCATGTAGCGCAGGCGGGGGAGTTCATCAATGGTCACCCGCACCTGGGTAGGCTGGGCCTCAAAATTGCGCATGAGTACCTCGGAGATATCCTTCAGCGTGGCCTCAATCTGCTCGGGGGCCTTGCCGGCAGGCAGTTGAACCGTACACATGATGGGCATTTATTTCACCTTCTTTGAAAAGTCTTTGTGCTTGCCGCCAATGCAGAAGTGGTGGCCCTCCTCGTTGTCCAGGACATAGGCCCGTACGTCCTCCTTGGCGCAGCCCAGGTTCCGGCTGAGGATGGAGGCAATCTGATCCATGAAGGCATCCTTGGCGCCGGCGCTCCGGCCGGGGCCCACCCGGAACAGGACGGTGGGGGCCAGCTTTTCCGCCTGAGCCCCGCCCTGGTAGACCCGCTCGGGGTCGGCCTCCAGTACGGTCACCCGGATCATCCGCTCCAGAGTGTTCTCCAGCAGCTCGGCACCGGCCGCCGTGATCTCCCGCATAGAAGTTTCCAGCGCCCCGTCGTCACAGCCGCGGGGCAGGTACAGCGTAATAAAGGGCATGATCAATCTCTCCTAAGGGCCGCGCAGGCCATTAATAGTCGGTCACGATGGTGTTGTACATGATCTTACCTTTGATGATGGTGGCCTTGGGGATGATGTTGGTCTGTCCCTCGTAGTGCTCGCCAAAGGCGTCGGTAAAATCGTGGGGCCCCTGCTGCAGGTCCAGGATGGTCAGGTTGGCGGGCAGGCCCCGCTTTACGCCCACTTCAACGCCCTTCATAAAGGAGGCGGGGACGCTGGTGGTACGCAGAAGCACATCCTCAAAGCTCATACCGAGGGCCATGCACTCGCCCATATGGACGGTGAGGCGGCTGGTCTGGGGATCATTGCTCAGGGCGGTCAGGTCATCGGTGATCACGTCGGGGAAAAAGCCCTCGGCAAAGGCAGCCTTGGCCACCTCGGAGCTCCAGTTGCGGGAGCCGCGGGCCGAATCGAAGATGACACCACGCCTTTTGGCCTCCCACGCCTCCTTGTAGACGTGTCCGTCCTGATCCAGGATGTTTCCTTTATTATAGGTATGGGTGAAGTTGTCACCGGGATAGAAGTAGTCGATCAGCTCCGGCAGGGGCACGTCGGGGTTGGCCACATGGACGAACATGCGGCAGCCCACCGCGTCGCAGACCTGGCGAGCCTTTTTCATCACGGCGTGGGTAAGCTCGGCACCGGGGGAGTCGGCGTGACCAATGAACACCTTGATGCCCACCAGTACGTCTCCGTGGACCTCGAAGAGCTCCTGAATCTTCTCCAGATTGACCTCCTGGTCCAGCAGGGCGTAACGGGGGATCTCGCCCTGGGTCTCCGCCATGTTGGACAGGCCCAAGCAGGCGTTGACCATGCAGGGTGCCTCGTCGATGAGATGGCGCTCCCGGTGGAAGGATGCGGAGGTCTGGCTGCCCATATCAATGCAGGCGGTGATGCCTCGCTTCCACAGCTCGTCAATGGGGTAGGTGAAGCGCAGGCCAGGCAGTACATGGACGTGACCGTCCACCAGGCCTGGGACCACATACATGCCGGAGGCGTCGATGACCTTATGGCCGCAGATCTTGCCGGGAAGGCTGCCCGGCTCGAACACGTCGGCAATACGGGAGGCGTAGATGCCCACGTCCATCTTCTTATTCAGGCCCAGCACCGGGTCCACCACGGTACCGTTTTTGATCAGCAGGTCATAACAATGCACGATAAACGCCATAATGGATGCTCCTCTTTTCTACTCCTTAATTTGGATCTCGACATATCCCAGACCACCGAAGTCGGCGCGCAGGGCGTCGCCCACCTGGACCGGGGTGGAGGGAGTGATGGCGCCAGAGAGGATGATGTCTCCCTTTTTAAGGCCCTTGCCGCCCTCTTTCCACAGGCCCCGGACCAACTCAGCCACCGCCCGGGCCGGGTGCCCCATCACCGAGGCCCCCGCGCCAAAGCCGGTGTTCTTCCCATTTACCTGCAGGCACATCCCCACGTTGGCCAGGTTCAGCTCCCTGGGACACTTGCGCCCCTCCCCCAGCTTGAAGCGGGCGGAGGAGGTGTTGTCCACCACAGCGTCATAGCGGCTGCCGATCTTGAAGTTGTGGAACCGGCTGTCGATGATCTCAAAGGCCGGTGCCACCCACTCCGCGGCGTTCATAACGTCCGGGGCCGTGACATAGGGGCCGGACAGGTCCTGGCCCATGATAAAGGCCATCTCCGGCTCCACCTTGGGGTGAAGGAGCTGGCTCAGGGACAGGTCCTCGTCGGGCGCCAGAAGCATGTAGTCCATCAGGCGGCCGTAGGTGATCCCGGTGGGCTTGACCGTCAGGCCGCCCTTTTCATAGATGGTGCTGGCCATCTGCTTCTGCTTGGCCAGGCTGGTCCCGCCCAGCTTGTAGCCTACCACCCGGTGCCCCATCTCCTCCATCCTCTGGACCCGCAAGGCCTGGCCCTCATAGGCTTCAGCCTCGGTCAGCTCCGGGTAGGTCTTGCAAAACTGGTCGATGGAGTGGTGGTGATATTCGCCGTCCAGGGAGAGCTCCACCAGTTGGGCGATAATTTTTTTGGATAAGGCCATGTTTTCACGTCACTTTCTCTGTCTGCTACACAAAGCTGCAGCTTACTTCCCCAAAGGGGCCGAAGGTACAGCGTAGGTAATCCCCCGCCTGGACCGCCACCGAGGAGACCGCCGATCCAGAGAGGATGATCTCCCCGGCCTTCAGGGGGTTCCCGAGCTGGGTGAAGCGCTCTGCCAGCCACGCCACGGACTTGGCCGGGTCGTTATACACCGCCGCACCGCAGGAGACCTCCTGCTGCCGGTGGTTGATCTCAAAGATGTAGGGCACCAGGGTCAGGTCCACCTGGCCGGGCTTAAGGGGCACATCGCCCAGAATATAGGCGCCGAAGGCGGCGTTGTCCGCGATACTGTCCTGCACCAGGCGCTGGACCTTGTCCCGGAAGATACGGAAGTCCACCACCTCCATGCAGGCCACCACGTACTCCGTGGCATCCAGGACCTGCTCCCGGCTGATATGTTCCCCGTCCAGATCGTTTTTGAGCCGGAAGGCCAGCTCGCATTCGATGCGGGGCGCCAGGAAGTCGTCCATGGCTAGGGTCACACCATTGTCGAAGCAGCGCTGATGAAAGGCGTAACCGTAGTCCGGCTCGTAGATGTTTGCGGCCTTCCGCATGGCCTCGCTGGTCAGGCCCACCTTTTTACCCGAAATCGTCCAGCCGCTCCGAACCAGATCCTGCACCATGACCTCCTGGATGGCATATGCCTCGTCATAGGTGATGTCGGGAAAGGTCACGCTGGGCTGGTCAATCTGCTGTTTGGTCCGGCTGCACTCCGCCAGCCGGTGGCCGAAGGTCTCGATTTCTTTTTGATTCACATTGATCTCTGCCTTTCGTGGTTGAACTGTCTCAGGCCTTCTTCTTGTCTCTATGCTTCTGGAGCAGAGCAAAGGCCACGGAGACCACGCTCAGAGCGAGGAACAGCAGAGAGATGGGCCGGGTGAAGAAGACGGACACGTCACCCGCATACACGGCCATGGTCCGCACCAGGTTCTTTTCCGCCAGGGAGCCCAGCACGATACCGATGAGCATGGGGGTGGTGGGGAAGCCGAACTTGGGCATGATGTAACCGATGAGGCCGAAGAGGATGGCGATGAGGATGTCGGTCATGTTATTGCTGCAGGAGTAGGAGCCCACCATGCAGAAGGCCATGACCATGGGGAGCAGGATATAGTAGGGGATTTTGGTGATCTGGGAGAAGCCGCGGATAGCCAGTCTGCCCATATAGAGCATGAGGACTTGGATAATGATAAAGCCTACCAGCACCACATAGGTCATGTCGGCGTGCTTGACAAACAGCTCTGTACCGGGGGTCAGACCCTGGATGGTCAGGGCGCCCATGAGCACGGCTGTAACCGAGTCGCCGGGGATGCCCAGGGTGAGCATGGGGATGAGCGTAGCGCCGGTGACGGCGTTGTTGGCAGTTTCAGAAGCGCACAGGCCCTCTTCCGAGCCGTTGCCGAACTCCTCCGGATGCTTGGAGCCGCGTTTGGCCTCGCCGTAGGACAGGAAGGCGGCAATGGCGGCGCCGGTGCCGGGGCAGGCGCCTACGATGACACCGATGATGGAGGACTTGAGCATGAGCCACTTGAATTTGAGCATATCCTTCCAGCCGTGGGCCTTGTCCATCTTGACCTGGGGCGGCTGACTCAGGCGCAGGATCTTCTTTTCGGCCTGGCTAAACAGCTCGCTGATGGCGAACAGGCCGATGAGCGCGGGCACCAGGTCCACGCCGCGGACCAGGATATCAGAGCCGAAGGTCAGGCGGTAAACGCCCTGCTGGGGATCGATACCGATGGTGGTGACCAGCAGGCCCAGGGCGGCCATGGTCACACCCTTAAGGATGCTTTTGCCGCTGACGCTGGCAATGATGGTCAGGCCGAATACCGTCAGCATGAAGTAGTCGGGCGCGCCGAATTTCAGGGCCAGGTTGGCGAGCTGAGGGGCAAAGAACAGCAGGCAGACGCCGCTGAACAGTCCGCCCACCACTGAGCCGCGCAGGGCAATGCTGAGGGCCGTGCTGGCCTTGCCCTTGAGGGTCATGGGGTAGCCCTCCAGAACGGTGGCCGAGGCGGCTGCCGTACCGGGGGTCTTGATGAGAATTGCGGAGATGGACCCGGCAAATGTTGCGCCGCAGTAGACGCCGATCAGCATGAGCATGGCGGCCGCCGGGCTCATGCCGAAGGTGACAGGCAATAGCAGGGTGATGCCGATGGTGGCGTTCAGACCGGGCATGGCGCCGAAGGAGAGACCGACGGCCAGGCCGGCCACCATACCCAGGATAGTGGAAAGGTCCAACATGTTAACCAGTGCGTTTCCAAGCAGTCCAAGCATATTCAGCCACCTCCTTAAAATAGAATCTCGGGCAGGCTCACGTGGAGCAGCTCAACAAAGGTAAAATACACGGCCAGGGTAAAGATCACCGGGAAGGCCACCAGGACGATCTTGTTGCGGCAGCCCAGCAGGTAGCTCATGATGCACATGATGACAATGGTAGAGATGATAAAGCCGATGCGGGGCATCAGGATGTACCAGGCCAGCAGAAGCAGGGCCACCAGTACCACGCGGACATAGCTGACTTCTTCCTTCTTCTCCTGGGTAGCGGCGGCCTCGGCGGTCTTGTGGGAGAAGATATGCTCCTTGGCGTCAAACACCAGCAGAAGAGCGCAGCAGACAATTACGCCCAGAACGGAAAACGTGGGGAAGAACCGGGGGCTGATGGTGGCCTTAGCCACCATGTTCTCCGCGATCTGGCTGGGGATGCAGAGGTAAAGGATGATCATCCCCACCAGGAGGATCAGCGTCATTCCATTTCGTTTCAGATAGTCTTTGATGTTCATAGTTTTCTCCTATGTCCGGGTCTGAATCAGACTCCTCAGGATGGAAGTGCGGCCGGCTGGGACCGGCGGCAGTCACCGCGCCCCAGCCGGACCACAGATGGGAGGGAATTACCCGGCGATGAAACCGAGCTGATGCAGCAGTTCATCTGCCACAGGCACCAGCTCTTCCAGGCCGGCGGTGTACGCTTCGGTGTCGCGGTAGTCGGGCTCCAGGCCGATGTTGGCGATGGATTCCAAAACGCCCTCGTCCTGTACCGCCTGGTGGAACGCATCCGACAGGACCTTGACCGCATCTGCGCTCATGCCGGCAGGGCCGTAGAAGCCTACCAGCCCCTTTACCCGGCACTCATAGCCCAGCTCCACGGAGTTGGGGCCAAAGTAGCCGCCGTCGGTCATCCACTGGGGGGTGGTGTCGCCGAAGATCATGATGCAACGGACGTTGCCCGCCTCCACGGCGGACTTGGCGCCATGGACCTGCAGAGTGGCGAAGGGCAGCTCGCCGGACATCAGAGCCACGATCTCTTCGGGGTCGCCGTCGTAGGGGACGTTGGTCAGATTCCATGTGCCCTCGGGGTCAGCCTGAGAGGCCCACTCTTCCAGGCACATGTGCTGCATGTTGCCCGTGCCAGAACCGGCGTAGCTCAGGGTGCCGCCCTTCTCGTTGATGAAGGCGATCAGGTCATCCACGTCCTGGATGGGGGAGTCCGCGGCCACATAGATGCCGTGCAGCACGGTGTAGGCGTTGCAGATGGGCTGCATGTCCTCCAGCGTGTAGCTGGTCTCGCCCAGCAGGGGAGTCACACACAGCGGAGTGCTGATGCTGAAACCGATGGTGTAGCCGTCGGTGTTGGCGTTGGCCACCTGGGTGGTGCCGATGGTGGCGGAGCCGCCGGGCACGTTGACCACCTCGATGGGCACGCCAACGATTTGGGACATCTTATCCACTACAATACGGGCAAACAGGTCGGTGCCGCCGCCGGCGGAGAAGGGAACGACGACCTGGATGCTGCTCTTGGGGTAATCGCCGCCGGCGGCGGGGGTCTGGGACCCGGCGGGTTGGCTGGGCTGAGGAGAAGCGGTTTGTCCGCTGCCGGAGGAACTGCATCCGGTCACGGCCATTGCCAGGATCATTGCAAGTGAAATCAGCAGTGCGGCTAACTTTTTCATTTTTTGTCCTCCATATTCAGTTTCCGTTTGCCTTTCCCCGCCTTCGCGCGCCAGTCGGAGAAAGTCGTTTTTGGGGGTCTTACGGAGCTGTACTAGTTGTACCAATTCTCAATTTGAGATTCAATAGTTTTTGTTTCTTCGGGCAATTTCCCCCATCACTTCAGCAAGATTCCACAATTATTATTCCCCTTTGCTTTGGCTATCTTGTTTTATCAAATTGAACCCGCGCAAATAGGTGCTACCAAATCAACCGCGTTTTTTAGGCATTATCCACAGATAAAAATCCACTCTCTCCCTTTTTTCTCCGTTCTCCAGCACAATTTTCCCTTGCAACTTGCCAAAAGATGCGTTATATTAGAGCAATATAAAGGCTTTTAAGGGGGCGGTCACCCTGATCCAGCAAACTTATATTGCACAGCACCGCGCCGAGCAAAACAGCTATCAGCGCACGCTGCACTTTCACGACATCAACGAAATCCTGTTTTCTCTGAACGACGGCTGCTCGTTTTTTCTGGACGATCAGATCTATGACATCCGCCGGGGCGTGTTGGTTCTTATCCCAGAGGGCACCATCCACCGCAAAATCAATCCCTCCAACGTCACGGTGGACACCTACACACTGCACTACCCCCTGGCGCTTTTGGAGGCATACTCTACTCCCCACACCGATCTGACCCAGCTCTACGGCACCCAGGCCATGTGCATCCAACTGCCGGAGAAGGACATTGGAGAAGCCATTGCCCTGTTCGAACGCTGCCTCACCGTGCCGGATGATTCTTTTGGCAGCGATTTGCGGCAAAATCTGCATTTTTTGGACATTCTTTTAAAATTTTATCCCCTTCTCTCCGCCGGCCACGGAGGCAACAACGCCCACTCCAATATTTCTCCCCTGGTCTCTGAGCTGATCCGCTACATCAACCAGCACCTGTCGGAGCGCCTGACTCTGGACCGGCTGGCCAACACCTTTTTCGTCAGCAAGTACAACCTATGCCGACAGTTCAAAAGGGAAACCGGCTTCACCATTGTGGAGTACATCAACAGCAGCCGGATTCGCATGGCCTGCACCCTGCTGCGTCAGGAAAAGGCCATCTCGGACATCAGCTCCCGGGTGGGATTTCTGAACAACTCCCATTTTATCCATACCTTTCGCCAGTACACCGGCGTTACCCCCCGAAACTACATCACCCGCTACAAGACCTTTACCGACGTACCCTTCTTCAGCAACTTTGCCCCTCAGGAAAACGGTGCATGACGGCAGGCCACACTACGGCATTTATGTATTTACATGCAAAAAATCACGGGTTTTTATTCAAAAAAATCCGTGATTTTTTGTGGTTTTTTTCAATTTTTTGCGTTTTTAAGTAAAAAAACACCCCCGGGCCGAAGCCCGGGGGTGAAAACCAAATCAGGTTTTATGCCAACTCATTAGTCGGCAGCGCGAGCAGTGATGATGATCATCAGCACATCGCCGTCATCAACCAGCATGGTGACAGTGTCGCCTTCCTCAGCATCAGTGGCGCCGATCACGGCATCCGGAGTGCTGGGGTTGCCGTCGTTGTCGATGGTCACGGTGGTATCGAGCACGTCGTACTCATCCATGCCCTCGATGGCGATGGTGCCGTCGGTGGTAAAGTCAACCTTACCGGTCACAAGGTTGGAGTCCTTGGGCTTCTTCAGGGTGTACAGGCCATCCTCGTCCACGGTATACAGCCAGATGGCGTCCTTGCCGTACTTGTCGGCATTGTACTTGTCATCGACCGTAACGGTAATCTTGGCATCGGTACCAGCCAGGTAGACCTTGGCGTCGAAGCTATCCTTGCCCTCATCGCCCTTGCCGGACATAAACAGGTGGTCGCCCACGCTGGCGGAGGTAGCAGCGTCCTCAAAGACAACGGCAGCAACCTTACCGTCCTTCTTGGTGTAGACGGTGGTGGTTGTGTCTTCCACGGAGGGAGCGCTCTTGTAGCCGGTGTAGACGTCCACGTCAGAGCCGTCCACATAGAAGAACACGGTGGAGTTCTCGGCCTTCTTGCCAGCCACGCGGGCCTGGCCCTTGGTAAAGTTGGCCTTGGCAGGTTCGGTGGCCTTGGCTTCCTTCAGCTCAATCTCTTTGTCCTTATTGATGCTGTAAGAGTAGACGGTCCCTTCCACGGGGTCAACAACATAGTCATCGTCATCGCAGATGGTGTAGGTGGCGGTGGTGCCGTCTTCCTTCACGACCTTGACGCGAGTACCATCAATAGGATCGGAGTTACCGACAGCCTTCACGTAGCAGTAGGTGTAGGCAGACTCGTCGGCGTCGCCGTAGGCAATGATCTTGCCCTGAGCGTCCAGATAGAACTCAGCGGTGGTACCCAGCAGAGTATCAGAGGCAGCGGTGTAGACCATATCCAGGCCGGTGGGGACCAGGATGCTCTTGTAGGTGACGTCATACTTGGTGCCGTCCACGGTCAGGCTGGTGATAGCGCCAGACTTGCCGCCGAACTTCTCGACCTCGCCCTCAACGGTCTTGGCAGTCTCAACGTAGAGCTTGCCGCCGAAGGAAGTAAACAGAACGTAGTCGTTCTTGGCCACGTCGTCAAAGCCCACCACGTCCTCAGCGTCGGCCTCGACCGTGTAGCCATTGGCCTTCACAGTCAGGGAGCCGTCGTCCTTGGTGGTGTAAGCGGTGACCTTGCCCAGGAAGGTGTAGTTCACGAGCACGATGTCGACTTCGCCGTCGTCGTTGTTGTCGATGAAGATGCGCTCCACACCGGCCTCGCCGTCGGCCTTGACCAGATCGCTGGTGACATCATCCTTCGCCATGTAGTTCTTGTAGTACACGGCATCCTTGTTCATCTCCAGCTTGTTGTCATCCAGCACGTCCTCAGCGGAATCATCAGAGTAGTCCACAACGACCTTGTTGTCCTCGGACAGCATCACGCCGCCGATGACCTTGGCCTTGGAGGCAACCGCGTTGTCCTTGACGTAGAAAGCGACCTTGCGGCCCAGCACGTCAACGCCGGTGGAGACAGAGAAGGTCAGAGTACCCTTGAAAGCGGCCTGATCTTCATCATTGGTAACCTCGATCTTGGTCTTGCCGGCATCCAGAGCGGAACCGACCAGATCCTTCTCGGGCAAATCGCTGTCGCTCAGGGAGGCGGCCTCGTTGGCCAGGACAATACCCTCGACCTTCACGGCGCCAAACTTGTCCTCGAGGACGTTGTAGTTGTACTTCTTCAGCTCGGTGGTGGAGGTAAAGGTGCCGTCGGGCTGAGCAACCATGGTGTACTCGTAGGTGACCATGTTGATTTCCAGAGCGTTGTAGACCATCTGAGCAGCGTTGTCACGGCTCAGGCCCTGGGAGGGGTTGATGTCCAGCTCGTCATACAGACCAACCTGGTTGGCCAGCACGTTGGTGGAAACTTCCCAGTTGGCGCCAGTCAGGCCCTCGATGACGGACTGATAGCCAGCGGCAACCAGCAGCATCTTGGCGGCCTGAGAGCCGGTGACGGTCTCATTGGGGGCGAAGGTGCCGTCGCCCTTACCAGCCACGATGCCGCGGTTGGTGCAGAACTCGATGTAGGGGGCAGCCCAGTGACCGACCGTGTCGGTGTAGCTGTACTTGGTGACATTGCCCAGGCTGGGGTCCTTGCCGCCGTTCAGGACGACGCAGATCATCTTAGCCATCTCGGCACGGGTCACGATGCCCGTAGGATCATAAGTACCGTCGTCCTTGCCGGCGATAACGCCCAGCTCAACCAGGGTGGAGACGGCCTCTTTGTTGACGATCTTGTCCTTATCGGAGAAGTCGTCGTAGTTCGCAGCGGAAGCGCCAACGACCATCATGCCGATCAGCATAACGGAAGCCAGAGCCAGGCTGAGAACCCGCTTGAGGTTTCTCATTTGGAATTCCTCCTTCAAAATTTTGAGTCTGGAGACGCATAGTTCCCCTTACCTCTGGCAAGACTATACCGCGTCTTGTGTCCACCGTCAACCCCTTTGCCGGATTTGTAACACAACCGTAAAAATACGCCGCAGCCCTGCCGTGAGGCTATGATAGTTTAGACGCGGCCGCCGCAAAAAGGTTCCCGATTCCCGCTTTTTTCTTTTTTCTGTTGTCTATTATATAAGGTATAGGCCGGAGGCGCGCTTTTGCGTCCCGGCCCTTTTTGCCGTCTGCACCCAGGCGGTAAACTTTTTACCGGGGCCTGTAACTTTTTGCCGGTCTGCATCGTCTAAAGGATATATGGTACTCCCTGAAACAATTTCTTAAGCTTATCTTAAGAAATTGTCATCTGTTTGTTGTTGCGCCCCGCAAACCGCGTGATACAATGGATGACATGTAACGTCCACAGGAAACTTAGGAGGAATCCAAACATGGCAGAAATGACACAGCAAAACGCGCCGGTCACGGAAGCCCCCGCTCCGGCGGCTCCCACCGCCCGTCCCAGCGGCACGTCCAACCAGAAAAAAAAGCAGCGGAAAAAGGTACGGAACACCATCATCGCTCTGGTCGTCCTGGCGGTCCTGGCGGTGGGTGGCTTTTTCCTGTACCGCTTCCTGACGGAAAAGGAAGCCGTGAACAGCCAGATTCAGACCCAGCCCGCCCAGATCTCCTCCATCCAGAGCATGGTCCAGGGCAGCGGCAACGCCAAGGCCAAGGACACCGCCGCCATCACCCTGACCCAGGGCGGCACCGTACAGGAGGTCTTTGTCACCGCGGGCGACACCGTCACGGAAGGACAGCCCCTTTACACCATCCGCAGTCAGGCCGCCGAGGACGAGGTGACGGCCGCACAGGAGAAGGTCTCCAACCTGCAAAAGGATATGGCCGACCTTCACAAGGCCCTGAATAACCTGACGGTTCGGGCGCCCTTTGCGGGCAAGCTCATCGAGGTCAGCGAGTTCGAAACGGGCAGCACCGTCTCCTCCGGCGCCTCCGTGGCCACCCTGGTCAACGACAAGAAGCTCAAGCTGTCCCTCTACTTCAGCTATGCCTATGAAAACGATATCTATGTGGGCCAGAGCGTCTCGGTCTCCATCCCGGCCGTTATGGACAGCTTTACCGGCTCGGTGGAACAGGTCAACAAGGTCCACTACATAACCCCCGAGGGGGCCGACCACTTTGAAGTGGTGGTGGCCTTTGACAACCCCGGCACCCTCACCGAGGGCATGACCGCCTCCGCCGCCCTCACCGCCGCCAACGGCACCCCCATCTACCCCTACGAAAACGGCACCACCAAGTATTACGAGACCCGCAAGATTGTCACTGAGGCCGGCGGTCCCCTGCTCTCCGCCAACCTGCTGTGCTACTCCAACGTGTCCGCCGGTCAGACGCTGCTGAGCATGGGCTCCGACACCATCGACTCCGACATCCGGGCCAAGCAGAAGGAGATCGACGACGCCATGGAGAAGCTGACCGAGGCTCAGAAGGCCCTGAACAACTTTAACGCCGTGGCTCCCATCGACGGCACCGTCACCACCTGCACCCTCGCCGAGGGCGCCGAGGTCAAGAGCGGCGACACCGTTATCATCATCTCCAACACCACCACCATGCTGGTCAACATCACCGTGGACGACCGGAACATCTCCTTCGTCAAGCCCGGCATGACGGTGGACCTGACCGACTGGAACGGCAACGTGTTCACGGGCACCGTGTCCTCCATCAACACCGGCAGCGCTGAGGCCGGACAGGGTATGACCAGCTTCCCGGTCACCCTCACCGTGGACAACTACGACGGCTCCCTGCTGGAGGGCGTGTGGCTGGACTACTCCTTCGTGGCCAGCCAGTCCGACGACTGCATCGTGGTGCCCATGCAGAGCGTGAAGTACGTCAGCGACGAGAACGGCGAGACCGCCTCCGTGGTCTTTATCAAGGCGGACAGCAAGCCTGAAAATACCGTCGCCATCGACATTCCCCCCACGGAGCCTGGCGCTACGCCCCTCTATCCCAGCGAGTCCGAAGGTTTCTACCCCGTGCCCGTCACCACCGGCCTGTCCGACAACTACAACGTGGAAATCAAAGAGGGCCTCACCGGGGATGAGGAAGTCTTTGTCAACTACTATGTCGAGCAGGCCTGGGGCTAAGGGGAACGGCCATGCTCATTGACATCAAGAACATCTACAAGATCTACAACGAGGGCAAGGAGAGCGAGGTCCGGGCCCTGGATGGGGTATCCCTCCAAATTGACCGGGGGGAGTTCGTCTCCATCATCGGCCAGTCCGGCTCGGGCAAGTCCACCCTGATGAACATCCTGGGCTGCCTGGACATCCCCACCTATGGCGACTACCACCTGGACGGCACCGACATCACCGAACTCACCGACAAGCAGCTCGCCCACATCCGAAACAAGCAGATCGGCTTCATCTTCCAGGGCTACAATCTGATCCCCGCCCTCAACGCCCGGGAAAATGTGGAGCTGCCCCTGATCTACCAGGGCTTGGGAATGGATCAGCGCTACGACCGGGCTATGGAGGCCCTGGCGCGGGTGGGCATGGAGGACCGGGCCGATCACCGGCCCGCTGAGATGTCCGGCGGCCAGCAGCAGCGGGTGGCCATCGCCCGGGCCATCGCCACCCACCCCCCCGTCATCATGGCCGATGAGCCCACCGGCGCTCTGGACTCCAAGACCGGCCGGCATGTGCTGGAGATCCTGCACACCCTCCATGAAGAGGGCTCCACCGTTATTTTAATCACCCACGACAACGGCATCGCCGCCACCGCAGAGCGCATCGTCCGCCTGTCCGACGGGCACATCGTCTCCGACGGCACCAGAGAGGAGGTCGGATTATGAATCTGGGTCAAGCAGTCAAGATGGCCGCCAAGTCCATCTCCTCCAACAAGGGCCGCTCCGCCCTGACCATGCTGGGCATCATCATCGGCCTGGCCGCCGTCATCATTCTGGTGTCCTACGCCAAGGGCCAGAACATGGCCATGGCCGCCTACTACGAGAGTATGGGCACCAACCAGATCTCGGTCTATGCCTCCACCTGGGGCAACTCGGGCGCGGTGGACGTGGGACAGGAGCTGTACGACTACTGCCTGAATCTGGACGGCGTGCTGGGCATCTCCCCCAACGGTTCGGTCTGGGACCGCCCCACCATTAAGTATGAGTCCAAGACCCTTAGCCGGGAATCCAACCGCAGCTATGCCTATGCCGGCGGAGGCGTTTCGGTGACGAGTTACAACAACAGCGATGACTATCCCCAAATCTATTTGGGCAACGACAAGTTCGGACTGTGCAACGGCTATACCATCTCCAAGGGCCGGGACCTGAGCTATCTGGACATCGAGAACCTCAATCAGGTCTGCGTGCTAGGCTCGGCCACGGCGGAGTACCTCTTCTCCTTTGCCAATCCGGTGGATAAGACCATCACCATCAATGGGAGACCCTTCCGGGTGGTGGGCGTCTACCAGAGCAAGGCCGCCGGCAAGGAGCTTGGAGGCGGCGAGGACGCCGCGTGGATGCAGGATTCCATCAACCGTATGGACCGGATGATCCTGCTCCCCTCCACCATGACCCGCTACTTCAACAACAACCAGCCCATCGAGGAATATGTGGTAAAAGCCAAGGACTCCGACTCCGTCAAGAAGGTCACCACCAGCCTCAACGGCTTCCTCTCCGGCCTCATCAACACCAACTACGGCAGCTACGGCGTTTACCCGGTGGATACCTGGGCCAAGGAGTCCACGGAGGCCAACGCCATGCAGCAGCGCTTTCTGGGCGGCATCGCCGCCATCTCCCTGCTGGTGGGCGGCATCGGCATCATGAACATCATGCTGGTCACCGTCACCGAGCGCACCCGGGAGATCGGCATCCGCAAGGCCATCGGCGCCGAGCGGAGGAGCATCATTACCCAATTTCTCATCGAGGCGGCCATGATCTGCGGCATCGGCGGCGTATTCGGCATCATCGTGGGGTATCTGGGGACCATGATCGTGGGCAAGCTGTCCTTTGAGACCATCCTCATCCCCAGCGCAGGCATTACGGTTGGGGCGTTCTTCATTTCCGTGGCCCTGGGTATCCTCTTCGGCATGTATCCCGCCATCAAGGCCTCCGCCCTGCAGCCGGTGGAAGCCCTGCGGGCCGAATAGCGTCGGAGCGTCCACTCCAAGCGAGATTAAGGAGAGATTAGACATGAGAATCAAACGTTTTCTGGCCCTGGTGCTGGCGTGCGCGCTGACGGCGGGACTGCTGATCCTGCCCTCCTCCGCGGCCCGGCAGCCCTCCGCCTTCCCCGACATCACCGACGAGGCCACCGCCGAGGCGGCGGAGATCCTCCGGCTGCTGGGCATCGTCAGCGGCACCGGCTCCGGCAACTTTGAGCCGGGCCGCACCCTGACCCGGGCCGAGTTCTGCAAGATGGCGGTGGAGATCATGGGCAACGGCGACAAGGTCGCCGCCCAGATGAACCGCACCGTCTTTGCCGACGTGCCCTCCACTCACTGGGCCCGTGGCTATGTGGCCGTAGCCACCCAGGGCAGCTCCTCCGGCAGCGGTGAGAGCGCCGTCTCCACCCCCGGCATCATCCGGGGCGACGCCACCGGCCGCTTCCACCCTGACCGGGCCATCACCGGCGCCGAGGCGGTTACCATCCTCATGCGCATCCTGGGCTACCACGATGCCAACGTGGGCGTGGGCGCCGTGTGGTACGACGGCTATTTCAGCACCGCCCGCTCCATCGGGCTCACCGACGGCCTTACGCTGAACCCCACCGGCTCCATCACCCGGGGTCAGGCCGCCATTCTCTTTGAAAACCTCCTCTTCACCAAGTCCAAGGGCAGCGACGACGTGTACCTCACCACCCTGAAGGGCTCGATTACCGACGAGGTACTCATCCTGGATGTGAACGCCACCGCCCCCGACGGCTCCACCGGCGCAGTGGAGACCGGCGACGGCAAGGTGTACCAGACCGACCGTGTCCCCTTCTCCGACGACATGGAGGGGCGACAGGCCAAGCTGGTGCTGGATCAGGACGGCCATCTGCTGGCCCTCCAGGTGTCCGACAAGGGCACCCAGCGGGTGGTGGGCATTCTGTCCGCCAAGTACGACTCCTTTACCATCCCCGGCGGCGAGACCGTCAAGGTCAAGCCGGCCACCACAGTCTGGCAGGACGGCGAGCAAAAGAGCTACAAGGACGTCTACCTCAATCTAAAGGCCGGTACCCAGGCCCTGCTGCAGTACTCCGCGGCCGGCGAGCTGGAGTACGTCTTCCTGCGGGATGCTGCGGCCTCCGAGGATGCCACCCAGGTACTCAAAACCAAGCCCAGCGGCACCGGCACCCCCAGCTATCAGATCTACAAAAACGGCGTGCCCGCCACCGCCGCCGACCTGCGGCAGTACGATGTGACCACCTTTGACAAAAACACCAACATCCTGTACGTGTCCGACCTGCGGCTCACCGGCGTGTATGAAAACGCCTCTCCCAGCCCGGACACCCCGGCCACCATTACCCTGCTGGGTCAGGAGTTCCCCGTGCTGTCCATGGCCTACGAGGACCTGCGCGCTTTCGACATCGGCGACCAGATGACCATCCTGCTCTCCTACGACGGCCAGGTGGCCGGCGCGGTCACCGCCAGCGCCGCCAGCTCCACCACCGTGGGCGTGGTCCAGAAGGTAGAGGGCGGCAAAGCCTATGTCAAGCCGCTGGCCGACATCCGCAACGCCGCCGGGGAAAAGGTGGTGCTGTCCGGCCAGGTCTCCTACAGCGACAGCCGGGCCAAAGAGATGGTCGGCCAGGTGGTCACCGTCTCCGCCGGGGCCAAGGGGCGCATCAGTCTGAGCAAGGTCTCCGGCTCCGACGCCGCGGGCGTCTTCGACGTGGCGGCCAAAAAGATCGGCAGCGTACCGCTGGCCGAAAACGTGGCTCTCTACGAACGGGTGGGCAACGGCACTCCCGGCGAGATCGACCTGGAGCAGCTCACCGTGAACAAGGTCGCCGCCTCCAAGATCGTCTATGTCCATAAGGATTACGCCGGCAAAGCGGACATTGTGCTGCTGGACGACGTGACCGGCGACCAGTACGAGTACGGCTTCCTGAAGTTCACCGCCGGCGCCGAGAGCGGCGACCCGGGGGACTGGTCCTACTCCAAGCAGCCCGACACCGTCTGCGTGAAAAACAGCGCGCACCCGAACGGCAGCACCGCCCTGGTCACCACCGAGAAGCTGAAGAACAACGCGGCCATCGGCATCGTCGCCTCGCTGGACACCGCCACGGACGGCGCTACCCCCAAGCTGGGCGCCTATGTACTGCTGCACTCGGCCGAGGTCAAGAGCTCCGCCTTTGATATGGATAGCGAAACCCTGACCACTACCGACGCCGTCTTCCCCATCTCCCGGGATGTCCAGTGCTACAATGACGCCACCGACTCCTGGTTCACCTCCACCAATGAGGACGACAATTTTGACGCCCTTAACGCCGCCCGCGCCTTCTCCAGCACCCTTACCGTCTACTACGACAAGTCCCCCGACGAGGGCGGCAAGATCCGCCTGGTGGTGGCCGGCTGACGGCCTGACCAAAAAAGCCGCCCCCGGACCCGACAATGGGTCCGGGGGCGGCTTTTCCGCATTCATACTCCGGCCAGGGCCTTCTCCAGGTCCGCCAGGATATCCGCGCTGTCCTCAATGCCCACGCTGAGGCGCACCAGGTCGGGGGAGACCCCGGCGGCGGCCAGCTCCGCGTCGTTCATCTGCCGGTGAGTGGTGGAGGCGGGATGGAGAACGCAGGTCTTGGCGTCGGCCACGTGGGTGGCGATGGAGGCCAGCTCCAGCCCGGCCATGAACCGGGAGGCGGCCTCCCGTCCGCCCTTCACGCCGAAGGAGACCACGCCGCAGGTGCCGTCGGGCATGTACTTCTTCGCCAGGGCGTGATATTTGTTGCCGGGCAGGCCGGGGTAGTTGACCCAGGCCACCTTGGGGTGGGCCGCCAGGTACTCCGCCGCGGCCTGGCCGTTCTTACAGTGCTGGGCCACCCGCAGGGGCAGGGTCTCCAGGCCGATGTTCAGGTAATAGGCGTTCTGGGGGGAGGGAATGGAGCCGAAGTCCCGCATGAGCTGGGCCGTGGCCTTGGTGATATAGGCGCCGCCCAGCCCGAACTTCTCGGCGTAGGTGATGCCGTGATAGCTCGCGTCCGGGGTGGTGAGCCCGGGGAACCGGTCGGCGTGTGCCATCCAGTCAAAGCGACCGGAATCCACGATGGCCCCGCCCACGGCGTTGGCGTGACCGTCCATATATTTGGTGGTGGAGTGGGTGACGATGTCCGCCCCCCACCGGAAGGGCCGGCAGTGGATGGGGGTGGGGAAGGTGTTGTCCACGATGAGGGGCACGCCGTGGGCGTGGGCGGCGGCGGCAAATGCTTCAATGTCCAGCACCGTCAGGGCGGGGTTGGCGATGGTCTCGCCGAACACCGCCTTGGTGTTGGGGCGGAAGGCTGCCTCCAGCTCGCCGGGGGTGCAGTCCGGGTCCACAAAGGTAAATTCGATGCCCATGCGCTTCATGGTGACGGCAAAGAGATTGTAAGTGCCCCCGTAGATGGCGGAGGAGGCCACCACATGGTCGCCGCAGGAGGCCAGGTTGAACACGGCGTAGAAGTTGGCGGCCTGGCCGGAGGCGGTCAGCATGGCGGCCGTGCCCCCCTCCAGAGCACAGATTTTGGCGGCCACCCGGTCGTTGGTGGGGTTCTGGAGCCGGGTGTAGAAATAGCCCTCTGCCTCCAGATCGAACAAGGCCCCCATGGCCTCGCCGGTGGTATAGCGGAAGGTAGTGGACTGTACGATGGGGATGTTCCGGGGCTCCCCGTTGCCGGGGACATAACCGGCGTGGATGCACTGGGTGCTGGGCTTGTACTCTGGCATGGCAATCGACCTTCTTTGCGTGTAAAAATTTCTTCTATCCTACCCTCTCCGGCCTTCCCTTGTCAAGAGCCAGATGTGGCGGCGGGCTTCTCCTCCCCCGCCATCTCGTAGTTCTTTTCCAGGGGGTTGCGGGTGGGAACCCCGCCGTAACGGTCCAGGGACTCCCCCTCCACCAGCAGGTGGACGGCCTCTACCTGGTCCAGCGAGCACAGGGTGTCCACCACGGCATAGAGCAGACGGGCGGCCTCCTCCCGGCTCTGGGGCGCGCCCTCGGTGAAAGCCCGGGAGAAATTCACGTAGCACCCCCCCGCCTCCACGGCGGCGGAGAGCAGTTCTGTCCCCTCGGGCAGGGGCAGATAGAGCTCCTCCTGGTCCCTCGGTCCGGCCATGAGAGCCCCCATGACGGCGGTGGCCAGGGTGTCGTTCTCGGTGACCAGCACTTCACGGGACTCGCTGGCCAGCCCCCCGGACCGGCGCAGGAAATAGAGGCTGGCCGCAATGGTCACCGGCTCTCCCTCGCCGCCGGAGAGGACCACGTCGCCCTCCCGCATCAGCTTTCGGCCCCGGTAGGGGACCGTCTCCCCCTCTACGGTGATGTCCACCGCCTCCACCCCCTCCACCTGGCAGAGGGTGAGCACGATGCAGTAATCCGCGATGGTCAGGTCCACGCCGGACAGACCGCCGTAGGCCTCCGACAGGTCCAGCCGCAGCACGCCCTCCTCCAGCCTCCAGGAGCGCAGCCGCACCCCGGATGGGAAGGGAGAACGCAGCTCGGCCGACTGGGGGCCGGACAGCAGGGCGGCCATCCGTTCCTCCACCGGGTCGGCCTCATCGGGCAGGGCGCGGTATTCAGGGGCCACGGCGCCCCCGCCGTCCGCCAGCGGGCCGCCGTCCTCCCCGACGCCCACGGCGAACCAGATCTCCGCCGCCCCCTCGGAGGGCTGGGGCCGGGCGCCCTCGTTGCAGGCGGTCAGCAGCAGCGCCAGGGCGCACGCCAGGACCAGCATCCGTCTGCTCACAGCGCTCCCCCCTTTTCTTCGCCGTACCAGCGGGGAAACGCCACCTCAAAGCAGGTGCCCTCGCTCTCCCGGCGGCGGACCGTAACGGCGCCGCCGTGCTGGCGGACGGTATCCCTGACAATGGACAGGCCCAGGCCGGTGCCGCCGGCGGCCCGGGAGCGGGCCTTGTCCACCCGGTAAAAGCGGTCGAACACCTTGCCCAGGTCCTCCTCCGGAATGCCCACGCCGGTATCCTCCACCGTGAGTGTCACCAGGTCCCCCGCTCCCCGCAGGGTGACGGTGACGCTCCCGCCGGGCAGGTTGTATTTGACGGCGTTCTCCATCAGGTTGAAGGCGATCTGATAGAGGTCGTCCTCCGTGGCCAGCACCATGCAGTCCTCCTGCAGGTCGGTTTCCACCGTGACCTCGCCCTCGTCGGCCAGGGGGGTGAGCATGTGCTCCACCTTTTCAACGACGCGCTTGACGTCCACCGGCACCTCGGCCACCGCCACCGCGCTGTCCATCCGGGTGAGGGTGAGCAGCTTTTCCGAGATGCGCGTCAGCCGCTCGGCCTCCTCCCCGATGTCGGAGACAAAGTCCTTCACCGTGGCCGGGTCCATGTCGCCGGTCTGGAGGATGGAGTCGGTGAGCAGCCGGATGGAGGCCAGGGGGGTCTTGAGCTCATGGGAGGCGTCGGAGACGAAGCGCCGGCGCACCTCCTCGGTGGTCTGGAGCCGGCCGGTGAGCTCGTTGAACTCCCCGGCCAACTGACTGAGCTCGTCGCCGCCCTTGATGACCACCCGGTGGCCGTACTCGCCCTCCCGGACGATGCGGATGGCCCGCAGCAGGGCGGCGATGCGCCGGGTGATGGCGCCGGAAACGATCACACTCATGACCAGCGCCACGGCGCAGATCATAAAGGAGATGTTGCGCAGGTTGTTCTGGATGCCCAGCAGCAGACTGGCCTGCTCGGTGTCCCGCTCGTGCAGGTATACCGCGCCGATGACCATATTGCGGTAGACCACCGGGGCCACCGCCCAGCTCCGGAAGGCCCCGTCCCGGTATTCACACCGGAATACGTCGTTCCCGGTGTCCCGCAGGGCGGTGGTGATCTCCCACAGCAGGGCGTAGTGCCCCCTGGCGTTGCCCACCTCCTCGGTGTCATAGAGCACCAGCCCGGTGGGGCCGGTAATCATGATCCGGTTAAAGGTCATGGGGCCCAGGTCCTCCATGGCCTGCTCCACCCCCTCCTCGGTGAGGGTCTCGGACACGGCCAGGGCCCCGGCGATGAAGCCCGCCTGACTCTGGAGGGAGGTCTCCTTGGAGGTGATGACCAGATCTCGGGACACCAGCAGCGGGTAGGTGTTCAGCAGCGAGAGCACCGCCGCCACGATGAGGATATAGGTCAGGGCGAACTTGACCTGGATGGACCGCCAGAAGGGGACCCGCTCCGTTGGATTCCGCATGTTCCCGCACCTCCTCTGCCGCGCCCGGCCCGGCTCAGCCGTTTTTCAGATAGTACCCCACGCCCCACTTGGTGAGGATATACTCCGGGTTGGCCGGGTCCAGCTCCAGCTTCTCCCGCAGCCGACGGATGTGTACGTCCACGGTGCGGTACTCCCCCGCGTACTCATAGCCCCACACGATGTTCAGCAGGTTCTCCCGGGAATAGACCCGGCCGGGGTTGCGCATGAGCAGCTCCATCAGGTCAAACTCCTTGGCGGTCAGGTCCACCGCCTGGCCGTCCTTGCTGGCGGAACGCTCGTCGGTATCCAGGACGATGTGCCCCACCTGGAGGCGGCTGGTCTTGTCCTTCTGGTGGGCCGTCCCCGCCCGGCGGAGCATGGCCCGGATGCGGGCCTTGAGCTCCAGGATGTTGAAGGGCTTGGTAATATAGTCGTCGGCGCCGCACTCGAAGCCGATGATCTTGTCCGTGTCCTCGCTGCGGGCGGTAAGCATGATGACCGGCACGTTGGAGAACTCCCGGATGCGCATACAGGCCTGGAGCCCGTCGATCTTGGGCATCATCAGGTCCAGAATGATGAGGTCAAACCCGCCGTTGCGCGCCAGCTCCACGGCCTGCTCCCCATCGTAGCCCACCTCCACCTGATAGCCCTCGTTCTCCAGGTTGAATTTGATGCCCTTGACCAACACCTTTTCGTCGTCCACTACCAGAATTTTCGGCATATTCTGTTCCCCTCACTCCACCGTAATATAGTCGATCAGCCCCGCCAGCGTACCTTCCCCAATGCCTTTGACCCGGGTGATGTCCTCCGCGATGCGGAAGGGTCCGTTGGCCTCCCGGTCAGCCACGATGTCCGCCGCCCGCTTCTCCCCGATGCCGGGCAGGGTCTCCAGCTCCCGGGCCGTGGCCGTATTGAGGTTCACCTTTTCCCCCGCCGCCGGGCCGGACCCTGCCGCCGCCGGGCTCTGGGGCGTCTCCCGGCTCTGGAGGTATTCCACATCCACCCGGTAGGGCTCCGCTGTGCTGCGCGTTCCGGCAAAGTAGCCTGCCGTCACCAGCAGGAAGGCGGCGGTCAGCGCCAGGACGCCTTTTTCCAGTCCTGAAATCTTCACTTTTTTGTAACCGCCCTCCTGTTGCGCCCGCCGCCGGGGTCTGCTATAATTATGACAACCGAACCACAACGTCAGGACGCCCGGCCCGCCGGGCCCGGGCACCGATTGGTGCTATTATATCATAAGAGCCGGGAGTTTCCTATGAAAAAAAATCGTCTTTCCTCATTTCTGCTCGCTCTGAGCCTGACCCTGGGCCTCCTCGCCCCCATGGGCGCCGCCCAGGCCGCTGAAAGCCGCAGCGCCATCCTGGACGGCATGGAGGTGGAGGCCACGGCGGCCATCCTGGTGGACACCACCTACGGCTCTCTGGACGTGCTCTATGACCAGAATTCCCACGAGCGCCGCTATCCCGCCAGCATCACCAAGGTGATGACCGCCCTGCTGACGGTAGAGGCCGTGGACAACGGCCAGCTCTCCCTGGACGACTGGATCACCGTGGGCCCTGAGGTCAACCACGAGGTGGGCTCGGGCAGCTCCACCCAGAACATCAAGGAGGGGGAGGCCATGCGGCTGGAGGACGTACTCTACTGCGCCCTCACCGCCTCCGCCAACGAGGCGTGCAACGTGCTGGCCCAGGCGGTGGCGGGCAGCGTAGCCGACTTTGTGGACTTGATGAACCAGCGGGCGGCGGAGCTGGGCATGACCGGCACCCACTTCGCCAACACCCACGGCTACCACAATGAGGACCACTACACCACGGCCTATGACATCGCCATTATGTGCGCCGAGGCCATGAAGCACCCCGCCTTCCGCACCATCGTGAGCTCGGTGGGCCACACGGTCCCCGCCACCAACCTCCACGAGGCCCGGGAGCTCCACGAGACCAACGCCCTGGTCTCCAACTTCCGTTACATCGGCTACCTGTACCAGTACGCCACCGGCATCAAGACCGGCTCCACGCCGGAGGCGGGGCTCTGCCTGGCCTCCTCGGCCAGCCGGGACGGCCGGGATCTGATTGCCGTGGTCCTGGGCTGTGTGCGCGAACCCAACACCACCGGCAGCCAGGGTATGACCCAGTTTTCCGAGAGCCGCCGCCTGCTGGAGTGGGGCTTTAAAAATTTTTCGCGGCAGACCGTGCTGGACTCCACCTCCCTGCGGGACGAGGTGGAGGTGACCCTGTCCAAGGAGGCCAACTACGTGGGCGTGGAGCCCCAGGGGGTCCTGGAGGCCACTCTCCCCACGGACCTGGACCCCGCCGCCTTTACCCGGGAGGTAGTGCTGGACAGCCAGTCGGTACCCGCCCCGGTGGAGAAGGGCCAGGTGCTGGGCCACGTCACCGTCTCCAACGGCGACACGGTGTACGGCACCCTGGACCTGGTGGCCGTGTCCAATGTGGAGCGCTCCGAGCTCCTCTACCGCCTGGACCAGATCAAGCAGTTCTTCTCCCGCACCGAGGTGAAGCTCGGGCTGCTGGTGCTCCTCGTGGTGGTGCTCTTCTTCCTGCTGCGCTGGCTGCTGTTCGGGCGGCGGCGCAGGAGCCGCTACGGCAGCGGCCGGAGCGGCTACGGCGGATCTCACTACCGGGGCCGCCGGCGCAGATAACGAACCAGGGCCGGGGATGCGATGCATCCCCGGCCCTTTTTTCAAAAAACCCTTGACCTTGACGTAACGTCATGGTCTATGATCGTTGTGTCAGGAGGAGATCCCATGGAATACACCATCAAGCAGCTTTCGGACCTGGCGGGAGTCACCCCCCGCACCCTGCGCTGGTACGACTCCCAGGGCCTGCTGAAACCCGGCCGGGTCACGGAGGCGGGATACCGGCTTTACGGCCCGGCGGAGGTGGACCGGCTCCAGCAGATTCTGTTTTATCGGGCGCTGGACCTCCCCCTCGCCGAGATCCGCACCCTGCTGGAGCGGCCGGACTTCGACCGTCAGGCGGCGCTGCAGAGCCACCTGGCGGCCCTGGAAGCGCGGCGTGCCCAGTTGGACGCCCTCATCCTGACGGTCAAACAGACACTGAAAGGAGCAGATACCATGTCCGATGCGGAGAAATTTGAATGTTTTAAACGAAATGTAATCAAGGAAAACGAGGCCCTCCACGGTGCGGAGGTCCGGGCCAAGTACGGCGACGCGGCCATGGAGCAAGCCAACGCCCGGGTGGCCGGCCTCACCCGCGAGCAGTATTGGGCCATGACCGCCCTGGAGGAGGAAATCCGGGCCAAACTGGAGGCGGCGGTCCGGGCCGGGGCCGACCCCGCCGGGGAGGCAGGGCTGGACGTGGCCATGTGCCATAAGACCTGGCTGTCCTATGGCTGGGACGGGAGTCAGTACAGCCCCGAGGCCCACCGGGGCCTGGCCGCTCTGTATACCGAGGACGACCGCTTTACCACCTACTACGACCGCACCGTCCCCGGCTGCGCAGCCTTCCTCCGGGCCTCCATCGAGCGGCACATCTAAAGCGGCGCCCGGCAGTTTGCCGGCGGCGGTAATCGGCGGCATTGCAGGGGCAATCTCTCCGCAAAAGGGCGCGGGACCGTTGTGGTCCCGCGCCCTTTCGGCTGCGCATCGAAATCAGGCGGCCTTCTCCGCCGTCACGGGGGTGGTCAGGGCGCTCTGGAGCGCCGCCACCTGCTCGGCGGTGAGACCGACGGTACCGATGAGATAGGCCTCAGCGGCGGCCTTTAGGTCGGCCTTCTCCAGGTCGGCCTGGGTCTCGGTGCCGGTGATGGTGCACAGGGTCTTGATAATATTGCTGTTGGCAATGCTGAACCAGCGGTCAGAGTGGTACTCCACGTGGTAGTAGTTCTCGTAGGAGCGCATGTAGTCCTCCACGATCTCGCCCACGCTGGCGCCGCACACGGCCTCCAGCAGCGCGGCGGTGAAGCCGGCGCGGTCCTTGCCCTCGTTGCAGTGGATGACATAGGGGCCCTCGTTGGCGATGAGGAACTCCAGGCCGGTCTTCAGCTTGGCGTTGAAGTCCTCGGCGGCGAAGTCCACGCCCATGTCCAGCGCCACCACGTTCAGCGTGGCGTAGTAGGAGTCGGCATAGCCCTCATAGGCCGCCAGTTCCTCCTGGCTGTCGGCCAGGTTGATGGCGGTCTTGACGCCCGCCTTCTCCACCAGGGCGTCGGCGTAAGTATTGCGGCCCAGCTCGGGGTTCACGGGGCTGGAGGAGCGGAACAGCACGCCCTCGGCGATGTCGCCCATGACCACGGGGCGGAAGTTGGCGAACACCTCGTCGGAGGCGTAGTCGGCCCGGTCATTGGTGCGCAGAGAGTCGATGTTGCGGATCTCGTACTCCTCCAGATAGCCCTCCTTCTCCCCCATGGCGAAGACGATGGGGGTGTCGGCGGTGACGTTATATGTGGAGGCGAAGTTGCCCATGTTGATGGCGATGGCCACGGTGCCGGTGGAGGCGTCGGGCAGGACGATGACGCTGCCGTTGTCCACGTTGGCATAGGCGGTGCCGTAGGGGGCCTCGATGGTCTGAGCGCCCACGGTGATCTTCAGAATGTCGCCCACGGCGTACCCGGCCCCGTCAAAGAGATCTACGGGCAGGGTGGTGGTGACGTTGCCGTACTTGCTGACGGAGGCGGCATAGGCGGGCTCCAGCGCGCCGTTGAAGGTCTCCTCCAGAAAGCCAATGCCCACGTTGATGGTCTGGGTGATGGCGGTGAAGTCGCCGGTGAAGATATTATAGGTGTGGTCGGCGCCCTTTATCAGCCAGCTCCGGCCGTTCTGGGCGGCCTGAGCGATGGCCACGGCGTTGTCAGGGGTGACCGTGGTATCCTGATCGCCGTTGATGGCCAGCACGGGGGCCTGGATCTTGGCGATTTCCTTCCGTACGTCGGTGTTCTTCACGTCCTCAAACCAGCGGACGCCTACGGGCAGGGGCTCGCGCCAGTCGAACGTCAGGGTGTAGGAGCCGTCCTTCTTGGCGGTGGCGTAGGCGGCGTCAAAATCAGAGAACAGGATACCCAGCTCCAGCGCGCCGGACCAGGTGATGACGGCCTGGAAGGTCTCGGGGTAAGCAGCGGCAGCCAGCAGGGCATTGGTGCCGCCCTGGCTCCAGCCCATGACGGCCAGTTTGCCGCCGTCGATGGACTCCAGACCGGCCATGTAATCGGCAGCGGCCTTGGCGTCGAGGTTGGCGGAGGTGTAGCTGTAGTCGGCATAGCTGGCGGTGGACTCGCCGTTGCCCATAAAGTCGAACCGGATGGTGGCAATGCCGGACAGAGCCATGGCGGGGGCGGCCAGATCGTAGCCGCCGCCGGCCTCATGCTTGTCGGAGCCGGTGCCGTGGAGCATCACCACGGCGGGGTATTTGCCCTCGCCCTCGGGGAGGGTGACGATGGCGGGAATGGTGTGGGCGGGCACGCCATCGGTCTCAGGGACCTCAATGGCCACGGTCTCCACGGTATAGCCGGGGGACAGCTTGGAGTAGTTCATCAGGATGGTGGCCAGCTCGGTGCGGACGGCGGTGCCG
>ERZ781272.380-NODE-380-length-35908-cov-39.649541_pt1 | contig 35908 bp, 29 predicted proteins | sample MGYA00375850_ERZ781272 | MGnify/ENA primary metagenome ERZ781272 (study PRJEB29790, sample SAMN06051246) | human gut metagenome | host: Homo sapiens | place: USA: Cincinnati, Ohio | collected 2013-06-21 | study: EMG produced TPA metagenomics assembly of the Gut...
GCAAAGAGAACGAAGCAAGAGAAACACGCGTGGGGGAATGTCCCCCACGACCCCCACGCACGGCACTTCGGCAGCGAGTTTTTGTGCGTCCCGCCGAACGGATTGGTTCGTGGCTCCATCTTCTCGCTGCCGATGTGCACTTTTTTACTGATTTGACTTTTGCGACAGCTTCTTGAGGAATCTCAGCAGTGATTTACTTTGTAAAGGTCTGTTCTAAAAAGTCTGCAACTGGGGCGATTGCCTTATCGTCCGCAAGCTCCACCGCGCCCTGGTCAACGAGGCGGGCGGTCTTGCTGTCGATCGGCAGGCGGGCGAGCACCGGCACGCCGAGGGATGCGGCGACCTCATCCGCCTTGCTCTCGCCAAAGAGTTCGATCTTTTTGCCGCAGTCTGGGCAAATGGCATAGCTCATATTTTCCACAATACCAAGGATTGGAATATTCATCATCTTCGCCATATGGTAAGCCTTTTTGACGATCAGGGTGACTAGATCCTGCGGCGTGGTCACGACGACGATGCCGTCTAGTGGCAGGGATTGAAAGACGGTCAGCGGCACGTCGCCGGTTCCGGGCGGCATATCGATGAACATATAGTCGATATCACCCCACGCGACGTCCGTCCAGAATTGCTGGATCACGCCGGAGATCACGGGGCCGCGCCACACAACAGGCGCTTCATCATCCTCCAGCAGAAGGTTAACGGACATAATCTCAATGCCCATTTTCGATTTTTCCGGCAGAAGGCCGAGCTCGTTGCCCTTTGCTTTTTCCTTGATGCCGAACGCTTTCGGGATTGAGGGGCCGGTCACGTCCGCGTCAAAGATGGCGGTCGCGTAGCCGCGCGATTGCATTGCGCAGGCGGTCAGGGATGTGACGAGCGACTTGCCGACGCCGCCCTTTCCGCTGACGATGCCGATGACCTTGCGCACCGTGCTGTATTGATTGAGCGGGATATGCATATCCTGCGGCTTTGAAGAACAATCGGCGCTGCAGCTTTCGCAGTTTCCGCCGCATTCGGTCGGTTTTGTGGTTTCACTCATGATGATAATCATCCTTTCTATGCTATATAGAGATTGGAAAATTTATTTTTCAAGCTTTAAACATCTCCAAATTTATCTTTCACGTTACGATTTTCCCGCAAACTGCGGAAAAATTCCGTGAGAAGGCTTGCACATTCCTGCTCCATAAAACCTCCCTCCAGAGTGGGCTTATGGTTATAAGGCAGGGCAAAAAGATCGATAACGGAGCCGCAGGAGCCGGCCTTTTGGTCATATGCGCCGAAGACGACGCGTTTCATCCGGGAGTTGATGAGCGCGCCTGTGCACATCGGGCAGGGCTCCAGCGTGACATACATTGTACATTCCCACAGCCGCCAGCCGCCCAGGGTTTTGCAGGCATCGGAAATGGCCTCCAGCTCCGCATGGGCCAGCGCGTTTTTGCCTCGTTCCCGACGGTTACGTCCGCGGCCAACGATACCGTCTCCGCGGGTGACGATAGCGCCGACGGGAACCTCCCCCTCCAGTGCGGAAAGACGGGCGAGGAGCATCGCTTCCCGCATGCATTCCTGGTCCGTCATGCGTTTGTTTCACCCTTTCACATGGGGCCTGGAGTGGCCTTCTTATTAGAAAATGAGAAAATAAAAGCCACGACAGCGGCAATGAAAAACAGAAATGTCGGCAGTACCGTCGAGAACGGGACGCTGATATAGTAACGCGTCGACCAGATCATGAGGGCCAGCGCCAGGACCATCGGCGGAGTAAAGAGATAGGCCGTCACCTTTTCGCCGCGGCGCAGCGGAATCCCGGAAAGCGGGAGAACAATGCGCATCTCTTTTTTAAACAGATATAAGAGCAGGGCGGCCGCCCCGGCCGCAATGATCACGCCGATCAGAACCGCAGAGATCAAATTTGCCTTTTCCGGCGAGAGGTTGGTAGCCGCGATCGTCTGGACGACGCTGATAGAATTATTGAAGAGGTGGATCAAAATTCCTGTCCAGAGGGAGCCGCTCGCGATCACGGCATAGCCCAGACCGATGCCTGCGATGAAGGCAAAAGGCGCCTGGACAAGGTTCCCATGCATCAGCGCAAAGACGAAAGCGGACATAAGAATGGCGAACCAGTCGCCGTATTTGCGCAGCGGCTGCATCACAACGCCCCGCATGGCGAATTCCTCCACGATCGCGGGAACGACGGCACTCTGCAAAAACAGGATGACACAGCCGAATGCATCTACAGGCGCCTGCACCTCGGGTGCGGTCAACTCGATGCCAAACAGATCGAAAAAGAAAATCAGGCCGTTTGTCGCATAATTGCCCGCCATGCAGACGAGCAGCCCGATCAGAACCAGCAGGAAGGCGCGCAGCTTATTGCGGGGCGCATTCAGCGGGATTGCAGGCGCCTGCCTGCGCGCATGCAACAGCAAATAGACGAGCAGGAAGGGAAGCCCCACGCAGAAAATAGAAAAGAGAATGCCATAAGCATTTTGAAATAGGGTATTGTTTAAATAAGCGTCTCCCAATCCCAGAAAGACAAGAATGCCCGAAAAAATTTGCTGCATCAGCATAAAACCAAGCAGTCCGAGACCGGCGAAAATGCTCAGCAGACGCAGCTGGTTCCTCGCCTGCCGGGCTGCGGGCGCTTGAGGCGCGGGCGGTTGCTGAAAGCCGTGCGGATCGAAATTGTAGCGATAAGGGGGAGGGGGATAATAACCGTTCATGAATCAAACTCCCTACTTGTTAGTTTGCCGCGTCATGGCCTTGCCGCGCTCTGAAACGGCAAAAAACCAATATATCTATTATAGCCAATTTCGCGTGGAAATCAATGGGTGGCGGCGGTTATCCGGACGCTTACGCGGCAGGGCGCTACCCGGTCATTGGTATAATCAAACCCATCAACCTACAACATCCGGATGGGAAAGGCTGGCGAAAAAAGGTATATCCGTGGAATAGAATGGCCCTGGCGACGATGAAAGGGATTCCCCCGCCCGGATGATCAGGTTTCTATTCTGCCTTTTCTCCTTACAGAGATATGAAAACCGGCGGCAGGAAAGTCCTTACTGGGCATCCCGGCCGCCGGTTTTTATCATAAATGAGATTTTTATTGGATTTTTAGCGCGTCCAGAATCTGCTGCTTATACTCCATGAATTCTTGCGAAGCGGTAAAGCGCGTCGTGCGCGGGCGCGGATGCGTGATAGCGAGCTCCTGCGTGATCGTCCCCGGTGTGCCGGACATAATGTAAATGCGGTCGGAGAGAAAGATCGCCTCATCGATATCGTGCGTGATAAAGATCGCCGACATGTGCAGGCGGCCCATCATCTCCAGATACCACAGGTGGAGCTGTGACTTTGTGATCGCGTCGAGTGCGCTGAAGGGCTCGTCGAGAAGAGCGACTTCGCTGTTGAACAGATAGGTGCGGTAGAGCGCCGCGCGCTGCCGCATGCCGCCGGAGAGCTGGCCGGGGTATTTGTGCTGTGTCCCCTCCAGCCCGAACTCCGCGAGGCCGGCGCACACCTGCTCACGCGCCTGCTTGCGGGGGATGCCTTTGAGCACGAGCGGCAAGGCAATATTGTCCACGATCCGTTTATGCGGCAGGAGCAGATCCTTTTGCTGCATATAGCTGATGCGCCCTGTCTGGCCCGTGATATCCTCATCCCCAAGCAGGACCCGGCCGCTGTCTGGTACGGCAAGCCCGGAAAGGACGTGGAAAAACGTGCTTTTTCCCACACCGCTGACGCCCAGCAGGCATACGAGCTCATCCTCATGCAGCGTCAGGCTTACATCCTGGATGATCGTCGTGCCATCAAAGCTTTTTGTGATGTGTTCTGCTTTCAGCCGGTCCATTCAAGCGCCTCATTTCCTTGTGCTGCGAGATTTCTCAGTTCAGATAGTCGTTGGTAAAGCCTTTGCCGTCCGGAATTTCCTTAGTAATGACCTTGTTTTCATACAGCCAGTCATAGAAAGCGTCCCAGCGCTTCTGGTCGAATTCACCCCAGCGCTCCACCTCAGCTTTATACTGCTTGGCAAGGTATTTCTGGCTTGCCGTGGCGATCTCCTTGTCCGTCTCCGGCGCGTATTCACACAGGATAGCAGCGGCTTCTTCCGGATGCTCGATGCTGTACTCGTAGCCCAGGCGGGCGGCCTTCAGGAATGCTTTGGCCTGATCCGGGTGCTCCTTGAGGAAGTTGTCGTTCGCAATCAGGAGGGGTGTGTAGAAATCGAGGGCGGGGTTGATATCCTTAAAGGCGAAGTAATTGGTTTCCAGCCCCTTGACCTCGGTTGCGATGCCGTCCCATGCGTAATAGATCCAAACGGTGTCGATATTCGTCTGCAGGGCGGTGACAACGTCTGTAGCGGAGTTGTAGATCATCTTGACCTTGCTGAAATCGCCGCCGTCCTTCTCAATGACGTCCTTGAGGATCGCTTTTTCGATTGGCGTGTTCCAAGAGGCATAGGAGTGCCCCGCCATATCCTTCGGGGAGGTGATGTTATTTTTCTTCAGAGAGATGATGCCGGAGGTGTTGTGCTGAATCAGCGCTGCGACGGCAGTAATCGGCAGTGGGGAATCAGCGGTCAGCGCGCTTGCCACATTCTCCTGGAAGCTCACGCCGAACTGCGCCTTGCCGGAGGCGACGAGCGCTTCCGCGCCGTCCTCAGGCGGCTGCTCGATGGTAACCTCTAGGCCGTTATCCGCGAAGTAACCATTTTTCTGGGCGACGTACAGGCCGGTGTGGTTGGTGTTGGGCGTCCAGTCCAGCACGACGGTGATTTTCGCCTTCTTCTGCGTCTGCGCGCCAGGGGCCTTTTCATCCTTTGTGCAGCCGGCAAAGACGGCCAGGACGCAGGCCGCGGCCATCAAAAGCGCAAAAATACGTTTGGTCCATTTCATAAACTTCATTCTCCTTTTCTCATTTTCAAATAGTGAGTTTCCTTATGTTTTTTTGATCTGCCGCCAGGGCGTCATCTTCTTCTCCAGCAGGTTGGTCAGCCCCATAAGAAGCAGGCTGATAGCGACGACCAGGAAGATCACGGCGAACATATCGTCATACGCAAAGGACTTGCGCGCGCGGGTCATATACACGCCGAGCCCGCTGCTGCCGCCGAGCCATTCCGCAATGACCGCCCCGACGATGGAGAAGGATACGGAAATCTTCAGCCCGGAGAAAAAGGCGGGCAGCGCGCCTGGAAGCTTGATGTGCCAGAAGATCTGCAGCCGGTTCGCGCCCATTGCGCGCAGGAGACTGACCTGGTCCTCATCCGCTGATCTCAGCCCGTCGAGCAGGCCCACCGCCACGGGAAAAAAGCAGACGATGATGATCAGCACGACCTTTGGCGTCATATCGTATCCCAGCCACAGCACCAGAAGCGGGGCGATCGCCACAGCAGGGATCGCCTGCGTGATGACGAGCAGGGGATAAGTCATCTGATAGATCACGCGGAAGCGGTCCATCACGATGGCGATTACAAAGGCAAAGGCCACGCCGATGGAGAGACCGAGCAGTGCTTCGATCAGGGATGTTTTCGCATGCCCCATCAGGATGGTGAAGTGTTCCACAAAGGATTTGCATACGGTGAGGGGCGACGGGAGCATATAGCCCGGCACCACATTCAGGGAGCACAGCGCCTGCCAGAAAAGCAGGATAATTGCGATCCCCAATGCGGAGTAAAGCTTATTCGTGATGCTTTTTAACTTTTTTCTCAATGGTCCACACTCCGTCCCTGTCCGGCTTATAATTGATCTTGACATAGGACATTACGCTCGGCGCGCCAGCGCGGATACAGATGAGCTGGCACTCCTTGACGATCTCCATGAGCTGGTCGTAATCGCCCTCAATGGTTGTCTCAAACGGGCCGACATAGGTATTCAGGCCGCTCGATTTGATATAGGCGATCACCTCATCGACGATCCGGATGACCTCCTCGCCCTGTACACTGGGCAAGACCTGGATGGCTACGCTTGCATTCATATTGATTGCCTCCTGTTTATTTTTAAGCTTTGCCAAATAAAACAAAAACCCCCTGCGACAGCGGGAGGTCATAATTGGTATCTATAACTCCCTACGCTGGTATGATCCAGATCAGGTCGAGGGTCGAAGGCTTGTCCTTCCTCTCAGCCGCTGTTGGCTCCCCTGTGTTTGTTATTTTGGCTGAACTCAGGATAGCACACTTTCATAGGCTTGTCAAACCGGGCGCCCTCTCTGCACAGCAGCAAAGATTTCCGTTTTATAATTTGGGTAAGCCCCCAAAACGCTGCACACAGGGTTCGAAATGATAATATGTAAGAGCGAGCGGCGGCCAACATCCGTTTTCAAAAGCGGTATTTTCCTGTATAATAGGCCGGTAAGCTTCCTTATCGCAGAATTTTGATCATAGGAGGTGACGCCTATGGAGCAGATGCTTGCAGACAGGGTACAGATGGCAAAGGGATCAGACGCAGAGCTCGACGCTCTGCTCAGGGAATACCGGCCATTGATCCTCTCAACCGTATTGGCCAACAGCCCGAAGGCGCAGGAGGATTATATCCAAGCCGGGATGCTGGCGTTTGCACAGGCGGTGCATACCTTCGAGCCTGGCAGGGGCGATTTTCTTTCCTTTGCAAAGCTGCTCATCTCCCGGCGGGTGATTGACTGTATCCGCCGGGATACGACGCACCGGGAACTGCCTGTACTGGACACAAACGATGAGGAGAGCAGGCGGCTCATCGACACGGTTTCGCAGCATACCTACAACCTGCAAAGTGAGCAGGAGGCGCGCCGGGAGGAGATCCTGCTTTTTACGAAGGAATTAAAGAATTGGTCGATATCCTTTCAGGAGCTGTCGGCATCCACGCCGCGCCATGCCTCCACGCGCAGAGTTTGCAAGGAAGCAGTGCGCCTGCTCTTAAAGGATGAAGCGATGCTCGCAGCGTTCCGCCGCAAAAAGAAGGTGCCGATCAAGGCGTTGGCCAAATTGCTCCATATCAAGCCCAAGGTGCTAGAAGACCACCGCAGATACCTGGTGGCGGCCGTCTTAGTACACAGCGGCGATTATCCGTTTATCCGGGAATATATTCGTCTGGACGACGCGGAAGGAGGGGAACAGCTGTGAATCGGATTTTGATCATGGAAATAAACGGAGACAGCGCAGTGCTCCTGACGGCGGACGGGGAATTCCGGACGGTTCCGGCGCAGCCTGGCTGGGAGGTTGGCATGGAACTGGACGCCGAATGCCTGGCGCTTGCTCTGCGAGAACAGGACGAACAGGCGGAGGAATCGCCGGGGCGGGGCAGAGCGGTTACCATGCGGCGGGTAAAGAGGTGGGCGGTCGCATTGGCGGCCTGTCTGCTGCTCTTGATCGGTGTGCAGCAGGGGTACAAATTGCTTTCGACAGTGAATGCCAGCGTGGAGATTGCGATCAATCCGGTTGTGCGCATAGAGCTCAACCGCTTTGGAAGCGTGGTGGGGCTTGTCGGTGTTAACAAGGATGGCGAGGCGCTGCTGCAAAAGGTAGACGCTGCAAACAGCAGTGCGGAGGACACGCTACGCTCAATTCTCAATCAGGCGATTGAGGATGGTTATCTTTCCGAGGAAGGGCGAGATGTCGTGATCTCTGTTGCTGGGGCAACAGATCAGAAAACGGAACAGCTCGAAAAGGATATGACCGATACGGCAAACCAGGTCTTCGAGCAGAAGGGGGTCAAGCCGAAGGTATCCGTCCGAAAGCATTCGTTTGATACAACGCAGCAGATGCGTGCTTATATTGACTCCCTTGTGGCGCAGGGAATGGGCCTGGAGGATGCCTATGAGAAGGCGGGGCTGGGAGAAGAATTCCTCGATCTGATGGGCGTTCGGGTACATGGCGATGGCAAGATAGAGCTACGCTTCACTCAGGATTTTTCTCTGAGCGGCCGGGAATCCGTCACGATTACGCCTGCGGGCGGCAAGCCGATTACGGCAAAGTTTGTTGAGACAAAAGACGATCGCTTTTCGGTCACAGCGCAGGGGCTGGCTGATGGCAGCGCTTGCACTGTACGTGTATCAGGCATGACGGACGATCAGGGCGAGGAGCGCTCCTTTACGGCGAATTTCTGCAACCGCAAGGGCCGTTATGCGCGCTATGAAGAGGCAGATGACCAGGGGAGGCTGGAGCGTTTCTCAAGCGGGTTGTTCCGCGTCCGGTTTGAAGACGAATGGAAGATGACTCAGCTGACCGGGCAGGAGCGCGCGATTCTGCTCACGCGTGAGGGAGAGGCCATTCCGTGCGCAATCGCGGGCTATGAAGGCGGATACTGGTATCTCAAAGCGGCGGATTTCTCGCCCAATGAGATCGTCAGTGTGGCGATTTCCAATGTTCAGGGGAAAAAGGGGACGGATACGCTTTATGGCGATTTCCTTGTCGTCGAGGCGGAATTACCTGTCTTCGAGCGTACGGAATTCAAGGCGGGCGACGATCTGCTGGAGGTGGAATTTAAGGACGATTTCGAATGGCGGGAGGGTTTGGCCATCGCTGCTGTCGCGCCGGATGGGAGCCGCCTTTCCGGGACCCTTGTGGAAGGGCCGGACGGCGATGAGCTGAAGGTACGCTTCCAGGGCCTCCAAGCCGGCCAGACCTATCGTCTGGAGATCAGTGGAACGCCGTTCCATATCACAATCACAGGAAAATTTATTGCGTCGGATAGGGCGAAGGTGGAATAAATCGCTGCTGTTCCGATCAGCAGAGAGGAGGTTGCCTTGAGCAGCCTCCTTTTTTGGTAAAAAGGAAAGCGCTGCGGTGGAATGATGGCAGGTTTCTTCAATATCTAATAAAAATTTAACATAACGAGAAGATAGTCCATTGCAATACCTACAAAAAATTGCTATACTTAGGTCGGATTTCATCTTATCTCCGAAAGCACGCTGCTTTCAATTCTGATGCAAAGGAAGAATGATAATGGCAGAGCAGAAAAAATTGAAGCTCAACTATAAGCTGACGTTTCTGATCGGCTTCGGATTTATGGCGAGTTCCATTGCCTGGTCGGTCTACAATGCTTATGTTCCGCCGATTCTGGACGAGATGCTGTCCGCTTCTCCGGCGGTAACGGGGATCGCGGCAAGGCTGCCGTGGCTTGCCACGCTCTTTGGCGGCTCAGACGTTGTTGGCGCAGGCGTGGTCGGCGGACTCATCGGCGCGATCATGGTTATCGATAATATATTCGGCGTGATTTTTCAGCCGATGTTCGGCAAAATTTCCGACCGTACGCATAGCCGCCTGGGCAAGCGCAAGCCGTACCTGCTGTTCGGTATCCCGGCCTCTGCCCTTTTCTTTATCCTGATCCCTCGCATGCCTTATATCTGGACGCTGATGCTGTGCGTAATCTGCTTTAACCTGATTATGTCCCTGTGGCGTTCCCCGGTCGTCGCGCTAATGCCCGACCTGACGCCGCCCTCTCTGCGCAGCGAGGGTAACGCCGTCATCAATCTGATGGGCGGCCTTGGCACCCTGCTCGGCATGGGCAGCGGCATGATCGTGATTGCAATCATGACGCTTTTCACGGGGTCGAAGCCCGCCACAGATGCGGAGCGCCCCTATGTATTCGTCTTTACGGCAGTTGTGATGCTGATCTGCCTGCTGGTGGTCATGCTCACCGTCAAGGAGCCGGACAGCCGCCTGAAAAAGACGGCGCAAGCCAATATGGCGGCGCAGGAAATGGCGGATGCGAAACGAGAGGAAAAGCAAAAACTGAAGGATCTCAAGCTGCCCAAAGAGAAAAAACGCAGCCTGATCTTTATGCTTCTGACCCTGTTCTTCCTTTTCAACGGCTCTGATACGATCCAGACCTTCTTTACCCTGTTCGCAAAGAAAGAGCTGGGGCTCGATACCGCGACGGCGACGATCCTGATGGGGATTTTTGCGCTGTCCCTTATGATCTTTGCGATTCCCGCCGGCAAGCTGGGCCAGAAGATCGGCCGGAAGAAAACGATTATGATTGGGCTTGGCGGCGCGTTGCTGCTGTTCACCCTGTTCTTCCTGACAAAGGAGCTGCCAAGCTTCCAAAAGGTGATGATTTTTATCGCGCTGATCGGCGGAGGCGCCTGTGTTGCGCTTGTCAATATCAACACGCTGCCCGTCGTGCTGGATATCGGCACGCCGGAGCAGGTGGGCACCTTTACCGGCTACTATTATACGGCGACGTTCTCCGCTTCCATCGTCGGCCCGATCCTTTGTGGGACGTTGTGCGGCTCGACGAGCTATTGGTCACTCTTTATTTACTGCCCGATCGCATTTGCCCTCTCCCTGCTGTGTATGACGCAGGTCCGCCACGGCGAAGCGGATCCGAATGCAAAGGCGCCGGACGTGGAGTTGGAGGCCTGAGATTCCAAGGGTTGACTTGCAAAACGTTACTATGCAAAGTCAGCCGGGAAAAGCATGATTTTGCATCCAGAAAGGCGAAAAATGCAAGCGATAATCGTTGGCTTGTAAATGCTTTTTTAAAGGCGCGCTGCAAAAATGTAAAAATACATATTTTGCAACGCGCCCTTTCCGGTCTATGCGGCTTGCACGTGAAGCGGCATCGTCTCTCTAAAAAGCACCTGTGGATCCCAATTTGTGTTCCACAGGTGCTTTGTTATTTGCATACTAACTTTTTAAAAGACGCTTTCCAGCTTCCCTGAAAGACTCTTAGCGGGGTTCCGCAAACTGGATCCCGTCAATGATTTCCCGGATTTTTCGGGTAACATATTGATAGACGCGCTCTCCAAGCTGAATGAGGGCGGTGTCATGCTCCTCCCCGCACAGCATGGCAAAGGTCATGCCGATGTTTTCATCTGTTTTTCCGCTGTGCCGCAACGCCAGATAATAAAAGCTGAAGGCAGCACCGTTGGAAATCGTATCGTAAAAGCCGGGATCGTCCTCGATCAGCTTATCATACAGGGCGTCGACTGCGGTGGTGGCAAGCAGAGGTGTGGGTGTGTAGAGATGCAGGCAGGATTCCGCCGTGAAAATCAGCAGAATCCGGATCTGACACATGATCTCGGCGGAGGGAAGCGGATCACCCAGCAGGCGGATCAAATCGAGACTGTCCGCATCTGCGGAGTCAGGGGCAAGGGCAGCCAGCCGGATGCCGAGCTGTTTGGCGCGCTCTGAGTTTCCATTGAGCCGCTGCCGCTTCATCTCCTGAGCAAGTGCCTGTACCTCGGCGCCATCGGAAACGTCTGGCGACTCCTTCACGCCGAAAATTTTCATATCGCTGTCGTCAAAGGTGTCCATAGTTGTCCCTGCCTTTCGCAGAAATTAAGCGGCGGAGGGATGAGGAGGTGTGCAGCAGCTTACACCGCTGTTTCCGCCGCTACGGCCGCCTTCTTTTGCAGGCGGCGTTGCTTTGCCTTATAGTTGAGCAGCTCGGCAATCTGCTCGTCCGGCGTGCTGTATTCTCCAAGAGTCGTCAAGCGGGAATTGTACATCCCGTGGAAATCGCTGCCGCCAGTCATCAGAAGATTGTGGGATCGGGCTGTTTGCTGCAGGCGGGATACGGTTGCCTCGTCAGCGGTGGGGTGCCAGACCTCCACGCCGTCGAGCCCCAGCGCAATCAGTTCGTCCAGCAGCTCAAAGCTGTTATAAAAGGCGGGATGCGCGAGCACGGCGATGCCACCGGCCTCATGAATGGCTTCCAGTACCTCTCGGATGTCCGGGAATGAGGGCTCCACGCTGATGCAGTGCGGGCTGTCGGAAGAAAACAGCTCATGATAGAGCTCGCCGAAAATCGTGGAGGTATAACCGCATTCCATCAGGGCATGGACAATGTGCTGCTTAAAGATATTGGTTGAGCCGGATGCGCATTTCAGGACGAATTCTGGTGTGATCGGAAACCGTTTGGCAGCCTTGAGAATCATATATTGTCCCGCTTTTCTTCGGGAGAGTGAATTGCGGCGGCACAGCCCCTCCAGACGGTCGGGACTGTCGCTGAGATAGCAGAGCAGATGCGCTCTGCGGTTTTCACGCTTTGGGTCGATGCAGGAAAATTCCACGCCGGGAATCACCTGGACGCCGTGCCGCTCGCCGATGACCTTGCCGCGGACCGTGCCGGCGAGGCAGTCGTGGTCGGTAATAGCAATGGTTTCCACCTTTAGCTTTTTGGCAAGCAGAATCAAATCCTCAATGCCGAGGGAACCATCTGAAAGCCTGGTATGACAATGTAAATCTCCGCCCAAGATAATCTTCCTTTCACATGCAGACAGCGCAGTGAGCCCAATTTTATTTTTCTTCTATTCCTCTTTATTATACGCCCTTTTTTCGAACGATGCAAGGGCGGCGGCGGTCGTTATTTTGTAAAAAAGATTCGGATTTCCAAAAAAGGCGCGCATGGCTTTCTCATGCGCGCCTTTTTTTGAATGGGGGAGTTCTTACAGCAGATCAATTTCCCTCTGCAGGGAGCGTGAGATATAGCTGCCGCCGAATTTCAGGAAGCCCGCGGCCTTGGAAAGCTTGCCGGGATGTGCGAGCTTACGGTCCTTTTCCGTCAGCCAGAAGTCGAATTCCCGCTTTTTCAGCGAATCGTAAAGCGGCGTGACCGTGCGGCAGGCGGGAAGGGTCGTGCCGCTTGCCGCCAAGAGAAGAAGATGCTGGTCGAGCGGAAGAGTAAAAGAATCCGCGCCTTCCGGGATTTCAAAGGTATATTTGAAGAAATAGGCCTGCTCTCCATAGCTATCCGCCCCGTCCCGGTGCATATGCGTTGCGTTCCAGGCGAGGACAGCCTGCTTGATATAGCCGGTCTCCTGCATGCCGTAGAGATCCCATTTGCCGACCGCCTCAAACATGCCGTGCACAGTAAATAAAAAGCCGGTTTTGCCGATCGTCAGTGCGGTGCGCCGGTCTCCGTTCAATGAGGCCATAATCAGGCTCAGATAGGTTGCACCCTTGGGAATGGGAAGCTTCTGCCCGCTGCAGGCGACCGCGTTGTGCGCAAGATCCTCCCTCGGGCCAGTGACAAAGCGTGCTCCGCCACAGCGGATTTCCGCAGGGAAGCGTTCTGCAGGCAGGGCGGCGGGTAAGGAGGAACTGCAATCGGCACGGTTGCGGTTGGTCGATACGATATCGATATTATAGGGCAGGTTGATCGGCATACTGCTTGCCGGTTTTCCACTGATAGGGGCGGGAGCGAGCGTCAGGGCGAAGGAGCGCGGCTCAAAGGCCTTTAGATCGAATTGCAGTGCCCCGCCCTCCAGCAGGAATTCGCCCTCTTCCCTCGGCTCCTCGGAGGCGTAGATTTCCCTAGCCGATGCAATGCCCGCCCCAAGCTCAAACCGAAGCTTGGTATGGGCTTTCCCGGTGCCCTCATTGAAGCGCACGACGATCTCGTCGGAATCCTGCGCCTTTTTGACCGCGCGGGCCAAAACGCTTTCATCGCTGATGCGGCCAAAGGAGAATTCGCGGCCGAGCTTTCCGCGATGCTTTTCCACAAGGAAGGCGTTCATGGGCTGGTTGAAGCGAGCGGCGGCCATCTGCGTGCCGTTTTCATAGCTGCCCGTGTGCCCAAAGATGCCAAAGCTGTAACGGTTCAGGCCGAGGTCCATGGTGTTTTGGCCGCTCTCGTCGCGATAGGCGGATTGGGGAGTGTGCATCCCGGTCAGCCTCAGGCAATTGTCGAGCGGCTTATCCCAGCCGTATTTGGAATCGCTCAGGATGGATACACCGCAGCTTGCGTCCTTCTGCGTGATATCCGCCCACATCTGAGCGGGCACCTCATAGAGCTTCGGCGTATTGTTACCGCGTTCAATCACGCCGAGGCCCAGATCGTAGCTTGCCTTTGGATTGGAGACGGCGAGCGGGAACTGCGTTTTCAAAAGGCTGCGCATGCTGCGCCATTCGATCTCGTTATAAACCTCTACTGTGTCGCCGCCGGCAGACAGGGAGATCACCTGACGGAAGGTGGACGGGCCGCATACGCGCAGCGTTTCAATCGCCACGCGGGCAGGGCCGTTTTCAACGATTGTGAATTTGGGGGAGTGCGCATAGTCCACAGGCTTTGTCATCACCTCGACGAAATCGAGCTCCCAGGCGGGCCAGTGGGTGCTGCCCAAATAGTGATGGACACCCATGCGGATGGGGCCGGACAAAAGGTCCATGTCTACCTTTTTGTCATAAATACTGGAGATATCGCCGTTATGGTCGAGCGTCAGGCGGTAGCGTTCATTTTCCAGAAGCTTTTCCTGCGCACGCAGGCGTGTTTGGATGGAACAGGGTTCCTCTGCCTCCCGCACGTCGTAAACAGCATAGCCCATAGACGGGACGCTGGCGATAAAGACGATTTTGAGAGTCTCCCCGCTGCGGGAGATGACCTGCGAGGGGACCTCTTCCCCGTTCAGATCAAAAACGCGGACAAAACAACAGCTTTCGGATACGGGAACGAAGGCCGTGACTGGTCCGATCCGGTTTTCGCTTCCCTGCAGGGGATTGTTGACGAGCAGAGCTGTCCCCTTGACGAAGGAGGTGTCCATCAGGGTGGAAACCGCGCCCACACTCGCGCGGTATTCCTCTGAAAATTCATTGAGCGATAGGACATAGTCATTCCAGTTGCGCTGATAGCAGCGCATCAGGGAGGTGCCGGTGATGTCATCGTGGAACTGGTGCGCGATGATCCGCTTCCAGGCTCTGTCGATTTTTTCCTGTGGATATTCCGCGGTACCCAGCCACATCGCGGCTGCCGCGCTGCGCTCCGCAGCGTCCGCGAGCTGCTCGCCCCGGCGGTTCCACCGCTTGCCGATGGCGCGCGAGGTATAGGAGCCGACGCCGTGGTCTGTAGAGACAAGCTCCGTATTCCAGAAGGGCAGGCTTGCTTTCTGCTCAGGGGTCAGGTCTGCCTCCATATCGCGGAAGACCTGATCAGCTGGCGCGCTGAGGACATCTGATTTCTCACGCTCATTTTCCGCGAGCTCCCGGCACACGGTGGCGACGGATTCCTCCTTCGGCGCGCCGCCGCAGTCACCCGTGCCGTGGAAAATGTATGTAAACGGTAGATTATACTTTTTGAGATTCGCCTTAAGCTTTTGGGAGACGGCGCGGTTCTTGCGCACCTTGTCGAGCACGGCCACGTAGCTGCGCGCATCAAGCGATGCATAGATCCAGCGGCCGTCCACGCCGTACCAGCGGCCCAGGTCAAAGGGAATGCCAAAGGCGGAGCTCCACGTCAACTTTTGGGTGGTGAAGCCGGTGAGGTTGGCATGCCGAGCGATGCTCGGAAGTGCCCAGCCAAAGCCGAAGCAATCAGGCAGAAAGATATCTGTGCTGCGCTTGCCGAAGGTTTTGTCGAAATAGCTGTTTCCATAGAGAATATTGCGGAAGAGTGCTTCCGGCGACGGGACGTTGACATCGCCGTTTTCATAGGAGCTGCCGGTCACATTCCAGCGCCCCTGCGCCACATATTCCTTCAGCTTTTCAAATTCCTCCGGATAGTATTCCTCCATCAGCTCATAACGGTAGCTTCCTTCAAAGCTGAAGCAGTAGTCCGGGTACTTCTCAAAGAGCTGAAAATTTTCCCGCAGGGTGGCGGGAATGTACTCCCGCAGCGTCGTCTCAAAATCCCAGTTCCAGGAGGTATCCAGATGGGAGGTGGCGACGGTATAGATGCGCGGCTTCAGGTCTGACATGATGGTTTCCCCCTTCTTTCTCTAGCATCGGTAAACAATGGGAAACAGCGCCGCCCAGCATCCGCAAAGCCACGTTTGCCGCGTTCTCGGCCTCGGCTGGCGGCAGCCAGCCTTCGCCCTGTGGCCTTGCAAACCCGCCCCTGCGGCGCCGGAGCGGTCCTTTGGAGTTTTGGGGCAATGCCGGGGCCTTTGGCAAGGCAGACGACGATGCCTTCCTTGCCGGAAGGCGAGGAGAATAACGCCGGCAGAGGCCTCGGCATCGCCCTCAAAACCGTTGTTGCCCCTGTTCACCGATGCTAACGATGATGGATTTCCTATTTTTCATCCAGTGCGTCAAGCCAAGCCGCTACCTGAGCGTCGGACGGCATGCGCCAATCTCCACGCGGGGAGAGGCTGACAGAGCCGACCTTTGGGCCGTCCGGCAGGCAGGAGCGCTTGAACTGGCTCTGGAAAAAGCGCTTGAAAAACAGCCGCAGCCAATCGGTCAGCTGCCGGCTGGTGTATTGATCGCCAAAGGCACGCTTTGCAAGGAACAAAAGCTTCTGGGGATTTGTGCCGAAGCGGAGGAAATGGTAGAGGAAGAAATCGTGCAGTTCATAGGGCCCAAGCTTTTCCTCTGTTTTCTGCGCGATTTGGCCGCTTTCGTCCGGAGGGAGCAGCTCCGGGCTGACAGGCGTGTCGAGTACGGCACGCAGAACGCCCGCAGTGCGCTCATCCGCCTGGGCGGCAAAATTCTCGACCAGATGGCGCACGAGCGTCTTGGGTACGCCGCAGTTGACGCCGTACATGCTCATGTGATCGGCGTTATACGTGCACCAGCCGAGGGCCAGCTCACTGAGATCACCCGTCCCCACAAGGATGCCGCCTTCCTTGTTGGCGAGATCCATCAGGATCTGTGTGCGCTCGCGGGCCTGGGTGTTTTCATAGGTCACGTCGTGCAGCGCCGGGTCGTGGCCGATATCCGCCATATGCTGCAGGCAGGCCGGGCGGATATCGATCTCCCGGAATGTCGCACCGACGCAATGGATGAGTTCCACGGCGTTGTCATAAGTGCGGTCCGTCGTACCAAAGCCAGGCATGGTGACGCATAAGATGTTTTCCTTTGGCAGCTTCAGAAGCTCCATTGTACGAACGGAAACGAGCAATGCAAGCGTCGAATCCAGGCCGCCCGAAATACCAAGCACCAGCTTCTGCATCCCCGTGTGGGAAAGCCGCTTGGCGAGGCCGGCCGCCTGGATCGAGAGGATCTCTCGGCAGCGTGCTTCGCGCTTAACGCGATCGTCCGGTACAAAGGGGTGTTTATCATAAGCGCGGTCGATCAGTGATTCCGCCAGAGTGGGGACAGGGGCGTCAATGATCCGATAGGCGGGCGGGGGGGGTAAGTCGGCATTGTCCGGGAAACTGCCGTTTTGCCTGCGCTGAGATAAGAGCCGTTCTAAATCGACACAGGCGACAGCCTCGCTGCCATCCTGCTGGAACCGGGGCGCGTCCGCAAGGATCGTCCCGTTTTCGGCCACGGTGCATGCGCCGGAGAAGACGAGATCCGTCGTCGATTCCCCCACGCCGGCCGAAGCATAGGCATAGGCGCACAACGCCTTGGCACTCTGCTGGGCAATCATAGCACGGCGGTAGTCGTTTTTGGCAACCGCCTCGTTGCTGGCGGAGAGGTTAACGATCACGTTGGCCCCGGCCAGAGCCATCTGCGTGCCCGGCGGCAGGGGAACCCAGAGATCCTCACAGATTTCGACGCCGAGCACCGCGCGGTCATTCAGGCGGAAAAGCAGGTTCCCAAACGGGATTTCCTCACCGGCAAACCGGAGGGTATCCGCGCGGTTTTGCATTCCGGAGACAAACCAGCGCTTTTCATAGAATTCCTGATAATTCGGCAGATAGGTTTTCGGCACAAAGCCGAGGATTTTGCCCCGCTGCAATATGGCGGCGCAATTGTAGAGAAAGCCGTTTGCACGCAAGGGAATTCCCACGACGAGGACCATATCCATCTCCCTGGTCTGGTCGGCAAGGCCGAGCAACGCCTTCTCGCAGCTGTCGAGCAGTGCATCCTGCCCAAACAGATCGCCGCAGGTATATCCGGAGAGGCAGAGCTCCGGCAGCACGGCCAGCTGAACGCCCTGCTCCTGCGCCCGTCGAAGGGCGGCAAGCGCGTAAATTGTGTTTTGCTTCGGATTTGCCACGCAGGTACGCGGGCTGAGTGCACCAATTTTTAAAAAGCCGAAGTCCATAGAGAAACCTCACTCGTTTTATTGATTTACAGCCTTTAGTATATACTTTTGCTCTGAGAAAAACAACCGATAAACGAACAAACGGGGCGTAAAAATAGAAGTGGTTTGGAGATAGCTTTTCCAAACGCCGGTAGTTTTAATAGAAAAAGCAAAGGACGGTCCCTAAAAAGGGCCGTCCGCCATCCTTAAGCAAGCTGCAGGGGATCAGGATTCTTCTCTCACAAAGGTCTCCGCTAGCTCATAAAAGTCCTTTTCCGTTTTGATCTGCTTTCCACAATCCCGCAGCTTTTCCCGGACAAAGCTCGGCAGGGAAAGAAAATATTCGTTTGCTCCAGCATCCTTTTTCAAAAGGGAATTGAGTCCGTCCATCTGTGTTTGATCTGCCATTTTTACCATTCCTTTCGCGCCTTTTGAAAAACCTATCTCTGCGATCGGGTGTTTCTGCATTTGTTATGGCCGGAAAGGACAGGCTTTATTCGTGGATTGGCTGCTTTTTGCTTTTGCAGGAAGCGGCAGACATAATCTTTGGTCATCCCAAATACCTCGCGGCTTAAAATGGTGACGGCAATCAGGTTTGGAATGGCCAGCAAAGCGTTGAAGGTATCAGACAGGCTCCAGGCGAGCTCCATTTTTACCATGCTGCCCAAAAGGACAACGGCAGCAAAAAAAATTTTGTAATACGGCACCGCCCGGTCACCCAGCAGATAGGACACGGCCCGCTCCCCATAATAGGACCAGCCGATGAGTGTGGCAAAGGCAAACAGGACGATTGAAACCGCAATAAATTTTTCCCCTGCCACGCCGAAGACGGTGGAAAACGCAGCAGCGCATAGAGCGGCGCCGCTCTGCGTGCAGGAAGGAGACCAGACACCGGCCGTCAGAATGGCAAGTGCGGTAACGGTGCAGCAGATGAGGGTATCAGCGAACACCTCGAAGATGCCCCACATGCCCTGTTCGACCGGCTCCTTGACTTCTGCGTCGCAGTGGACGATGACGGAGGTGCCGAGCCCCGCCTCATTGGAAAAAACGCCCATCGAAACGCCGGTGCGCATTGCGCGCGCCATGCCGTAGCCCATAGCCCCACCTGCGGCGGAACGGATGGAAAAGGCATCCGCAAAGATAGTACCGAGCGCCTGTGGAAGACGGCGAATATGGAGGAGAATAACGGCACAGCCCGCCGCCAGATAGAGAATCGCCATGATGGGAACCAGCTTTTCCGTCACCCCGGCAATCCGCTTAATTCCCCCAAGGAGGATGATTCCAATGAGGACGGCGGCAACGCCCCCGGTAATTGCCGGCGAAATGCCAAAAGCGTTTTCCATCGCCTGCGCCATCGAGTTGCTCTGGGAGAGATTGCCCATTCCGAAGGAAACGGGGATGCACAGCGCGGCGAAAAGCAAGGCCATCCATTTGCAGTGTAGTCCCTTTTCCATATAGACCATCGCGCCGCCCACCCAGCGGTTTTTTACGTCTTTGTAGCGGTAGCGGATCCCGAGCGTTTTTTCAGCGAAGCTCGTCATCATGCCGAGAAACGCGGAGGCCCACATCCAGAAAATCGCGCCTGGGCCGCCCGTGGAGAGCGCAATCGCGACGCCGACGATATTGCCGGTGCCGATGGCGGCGGCGAGCGCAGTAGAGAGCGCTTGAAACGGAGTGATGGAGTGCGCGGACAAGTCCTTCTTGGGGCTATTTCGGGACAGAACGCTGCCGATCGTCAGGCGCATCCACTGGGGAAACCAGCGTACCTGAAAAAAATGCGTGCCAATGGTGAACAGCAGGCCGACAAGCAGAAAACACAAGAGCATTCCCCGGCCCCAGAGGACGGAATTGAGCATTTGATTCAGATGAGAGATGATATTTGTGAATGCAACCATTATTGCCCCCCCCGATTCGTACCCGCTGTATGCGTATCTCTTTGACCGCAGACCGATGGCGAATGTGATAAATATTATCGGAGCCTTGCTTTCTGATTGTTGAGGAGTTTAGACGGCATTCATTTTGAACTTTGCAAATTTGTTGCGTCTATCGTTGCATAACAATTTGTACGTTGTGCGCTTGTGTGAGCGGTTATTTCTTTTTGCGTTTTTATAGTACACACCTGCATGGGGTGCGGCGGGGTAATCGGCCCGTTTTGCAGCCCCGAGTTATTTCAATCCACCACCCGCGTGGGGTGCGACTGGCTACTGGAAAATATATGCATGATCTAATCATTTTATTTCAAGATGCGTACCTGAGTGGGGTGCGATATCACATACCGCCGCTCGCCGTCAAACTCATTATAATTTCAATCCACGCACCCGCGTGGGGTGCGGCGCGCACCTCGTCCTGAGATGCGCCGGCAATGACAAACTGCTTGTTGAGCTGGTTGGCAAAAGCAACCGTCTCCTTGTTATCCTTAAATGCATCCCCTGACCGGATGCCGAGCTGCGAGGCGAAAGCGGCCGTGTCCATATAGTCGCCTCGCAGGGCTGGCGTCATGCCGTCATAAATGCGGATGGAAGTCTGTATTGTGGCCATATGCTCACCTGCTTTCTATAAAATAAAAACGCCTACCTCAAAATGAGATAGACGCTTTTGCTGTTCAGTTTTAGATCATTCGTAGTGCGTCCACATGCTGTAGATCGCCACGGCCTTGTCTTCCTCGAATACCTTGTATACCAGCCGGTGCTGGACGTTGATTCGGCGGGAGTAAAACCCATTCAGATCGCCAACCAGTTTTTCATAGGGCGGCGGATTTTGCCACGGGTTTTCCTTCATGATATCGACCAGTGACTTGGCCTTCTTGGATAAACCGCTCTGCTTGAGCTTCTGCAGATCCTTCTGTGCGCGTTTTGACAGCTTGACCTCATACATCCCTACCACTCCAAATCATCCGCATTTGCCATGCTGTCAAGCGGCTCCTTCGCGCTCTCGACGATGGATTCCGTCAGGCCGGGAACTGCTGCGATATGCAGCGTTTCCATCAGACCATTGTATTCCTCTTCGCTCATGATAACCGCATTGCCTTTTTTGGTATTAACGTTGATGACATCGTTGTAGGTGATGGCCTGATCGATATACTCAAACAAGTTTTTACGCAGATTGGTGATGTTCGTGTTCGTCATAAAATTCAACCTCCTGCTCATAGTATATGTACATCATACCGTACATATATTAAAGATGCAAGAGATTTTAAAATTATTTTTAACAAAGATAAAGTCTGCCACTTTACATCGAAACGGTTAAAAATTATAGCTGAAAATTTTGGTGTCCGCTTGCTTGTGCCTGATACGCCTTTACATATTTGGGGGCTTTCTTATTATAAAAGGGGATCTCAAAAGAAATGTACTTTGTTTCTCCGTCTTTATTGTAGGTGAAAATCAAGAATTTTGATATGGTGGTATCCGTTTTCTCTTTCACACGGCCACCGATCATCGCGCCGAGCTTGCCAAACAGCGCTGCCCCTCCAATCGCTCCACCCACGCTGCTGACATACGCCTTTTGGATTTCCACGTCCGTCTTGATGCATACGTCCGTTATTTTGTCCATGGAAAGCGTATATGTGTTTTTGTTTCGCCAGAATACGTATTTGTCCGGATAGAGATACACGTTGCAATCCGCCTGCTCTCCCCATGGTAAACCGTCCATGTGTTTTGCAGACATGACATAACTGTATCCGGTCGGCAAATTGTCCTCAACGACCCCTTTTTCTGCTCTTTGCGCTTTTCTCTTTTTCTGGTACAAACAAAGAATGCATATACAAAAAAATAATATCGATATTACCAACGGTGCCACCCTATCAGGTGCCGAGCTTTGAATTGTCGCTATCATGCAAGCAACCGCAAATATTCCCGCAAAAATCGCTCCAACCAACCATCCCATCGCAATACGCCGCCTTGTCAATTTTTATCTATTTTACCTCAACAAGGCGGTGCATTTCAACTATTTTCTGATTTTTCTGGCTTCTTTTTTATCGTTCTCGATTTTTATTTGGATCGCCGCCGCGACGAATGCCCGTTCGTTTCGTTCCAGTCCTAGGTATTCGTGCGGCCATCTGTATTTCAATCCACGCACCCGGGTGGGGTGCGACAAAGGACACCTGGCTGAGATCATTTCAATAAAAAGAATTTCAATCCACGCACCCGGGTGGGGTGCGACTGTACTTTGCAACCGCCAAACGATTATCATCAAGCCATTTCAATCCACGCACCCGCATGGGGTGCGACGCGCGACAAGCGTTATTTCATCCGCGTTCGGAGGCAATTTCAATCCACGCACCCGGGTGGGGTGCGACAGCAAGGCACAGGGCCAGGCGAAGAGCAGCTTTGAATTTCAATCCACGCACCCGGGTGGGGTGCGACGCAGCTTTTTGCGGATGCAGCGCCCTAAAAACAGCATTTCAATCCACGCACCCGCATGGGGTGCGACTTTCAACGCTCTGTTCCCCGTCGATAAGCTTATTATTTCAATCCACGCACCCGCATGGTGTGCGACCTTCTCAAGAATTGTATAAGTCTTACCAGGCATCGATTTCAATCCACGCACCCGCATGGGGTGCGCCCCGTGTATAATCCCACCGGGATATGCACCAAGCCATTTCAATCCACGCACCCGCATGGGGCGCGACTGCAAGATCATCTACCCTACCTACAAAGGTAAAAATTTCAATCCACGCACCCGCATGGGGTGCGACCCAAGGGGTTGTGTCCAAATCGGGATGCCCGAACTATTTCAATCCACGCACCCGCATGGGGTGCGACTATAGTTCTGTAGCTTTCCAACATTGCAGCAAAAAATTTCAATCCACGCACCCGCATGGGGTGCGACCTCCCCTTCTGATACTTGCGGTCTACTGCCACTGTATTTCAATCCACGCACCCGCATGGGGTGCGACTTGAAGGTTTTTATAACGGCGAAACGGATATTATCATTTCAATCCACGCACCCGCATGGGGTGCGACCTTTAAGGATCGCGCTCACGCATTTGCTTTTGGATTTCAATCCACGCACCCGCATGGGGTGCGACTCGGAAGGAGATGTAATGATGTTAGTCGCAAAACATTTCAATCCACGCACCCGCATGGGGTGCGACACGCACGACATCGGCGGCCTTGGCCACCGGGCCAAATTTCAATCCACGCACCCGCATGGGGTGCGACTAACGCGACCGCCACACTGCGGGCGGTGCGCAAAATTTCAATCCACGCACCCGCATGGGGTGCGACTCTCGACGACCTGGTACGGCTTTGGCAATGCGGGATTTCAATCCACGCACCCGCATGGGGTGCGACCCCGTGCCTTCATCGTAATATTTCAGGCGAAAATTTCAATCCACGCACCCGCATGGGGTGCGACCTGCTTCTGCTGGCGCAGGTGCAGCATCTGTTGATTTCAATCCACGCACCCGCATGGGGTGCGACGTGGAGGTGCCAGCGAGCAGCTTTTTCAGGCCGTCATTTCAATCCACGCACCCGCATGGGGTGCGACCGTCACTTACATGCCGGATCAAGGATTTGTTATAATTTCAATCCACGCACCCGCATGGGGTGCGACAACGCACACTCGCCGAGGTCTCCAAGCAGGGAGAGATTTCAATCCACGCACCCGGGTGGGGTGCGACGGTTCCAAGCGTTTCTCATGATGTTTCTCAGATCATTTCAATCCACGCACCCGGGTGGGGTGCGACAGAGAAGCAGAGCGTCAGAAACAGGAAGCTATCATTTCAATCCACGCACCCGGGTGGGGTGCGACCCGTATTCTGGATGCCGATCGCGCCGAGCAACGGATTTCAATCCACGCACCCGGGTGGGGTGCGACGTTTAATTTTCGCCATTGCTCGCGTATCTGCCTCGTATTTCAATCCACGCACCCGGGTGGGGTGCGACCCTTACTCGCGTCGCTCAATCAAAACAAGCCTAAATTTCAATCCACGCACCCGGGTGGGGTGCGACCGCCCGCGATCGGCTTGCTTTCGCCCCTAGGGGTATTTCAATCCACGCACCCGGGTGGGGTGCGACAGGTGGCGCGACCACCGCCAGCACTGTCATAGCAATTTCAATCCACGCACCCGGGTGGGGTGCGACGCCAGGCGGAGATTATGGACCGGCTGGCGATCGATTTCAATCCACGCACCCGGGTGGGGTGCGACGCCATAGCAAGCGGAGAAATGACCAGAGAGTATGCATTTCAATCCACGCACCCGGGTGGGGTGCGACTACTGCAAAAGCTGAATTGGATACAGGAACAGGATTTCAATCCACGCACCCGGGTGGGGTGCGACAAAGTACGATTTTAGATGGCTTTTCTACACAAGCATTTCAATCCACGCACCCGGGTGGGGTGCGACCGCGGGTTACATAGCCGACATTTTCACTGGCGTCATTTCAATCCACGCACCCGGGTGGGGTGCGACTAACGGCGTATTAAGGCTTTTGGTGGGGCCGTCTGATTTCAATCCACGCACCCGGGTGGGGTGCGACCGGCACGCCATCGGCCAGATCGCGGACCAGAAGCAATTTCAATCCACGCACCCGGGTGGGGTGCGACGCCTGCTTCAGGATGGATTTTTCAGTGCCCTTTGATTTCAATCCACGCACCCGGGTGGGGTGCGACTTTTTTGAGCGCTCCGGTTATATCGCTCCAGGAGGGGATTTCAATCCACGCACCCGGGTGGGGTGCGACCATAAACAAAAGACTATCATCAGCGGCTATGTTTTATTTCAATCCACGCACCCGGGTGGGGTGCGACCCTCTGGATGAGGACGCGGCAAAGGAATGGGCCGATTTCAATCCACGCACCCGGGTGGGGTGCGACATTGGTACTCACCTCACCATCCCCATAAATCGTTATTTCAATCCACGCACCCGGGTGGGGTGCGACAAGAGCTCCGCGATGCCTGTAATCTGCTTGAGACGATATTTCAATCCACGCACCCGGGTGGGGTGCGACAGGAGGTGTATTGTTGTGTATTCTGAACAAGACGATTTCAATCCACGCACCCGGGTGGGGTGCGACGTAATTACATTACCAAGGCCATTTTGATGGTTGATTTCAATCCACGCACCCGGGTGGGGTGCGACATATGGAGACGGGCGAAAAGCACCGATCTATGATATTTCAATCCACGCACCCGGGTGGGGTGCGACGTTCGTGTGATGCTGTTATGGTCTGCTATGGCAGATTTCAATCCACGCACCCGGGTGGGGTGCGACTCTTTATGCTTTAGCGCAAACACAAAGCCAAATAATATTTCAATCCACGCACCCGGGTGGGGTGCGACGTGCTTTTAAATCCACATCAGACCAGGTAAGAGATTTCAATCCACGCACCCGGGTGGGGTGCGACGGCAGCGCCGGGAACGCTTATGCCGTTGACGACGGGATTTCAATCCACGCACCCGGGTGGGGTGCGACCGTGGCCTTCGAGGAGCCATACCTTGTTGGCATTATTTCAATCCACGCACCCGGGTGGGGTGCGACTGATTGAGTTTGTAATCCCCGGCGAGCCTCAGGATTTCAATCCACGCACCCGGGTGGGGTGCGACCAATACTGGCCCGCGAATTCCGATGGGTAGAATGATTTCAATCCACGCACCCGGGTGGGGTGCGACCAGCCCGGGCATGCAACACTGGGAGGTGTATGCAATTTCAATCCACGCACCCGGGTGGGGTGCGACCATTTGGAAAGGAGTAATTTTATGCCTATCAGCAATTTCAATCCACGCACCCGGGTGGGGTGCGACGAACGAGATGCAACAGACGCTCCACATTCGGAGCAATTTCAATCCACGCACCCGGGTGGGGTGCGACGGATAAACACCTAATCCCGTGGGCAAAACGTAATGATTTCAATCCACGCACCCGGGTGGGGTGCGACGGATATCTCGTCGTTTTATAACAAAAGCATCGAAATTTCAATCCACGCACCCGGGTGGGGTGCGACATCTGGTCTGCTGTAACCGGCAATTCCACGCCACATTTCAATCCACGCACCCGGGTGGGGTGCGACCGAGGCCCCTGGCTATAATTAATCCCGGGGCCTTATATTTCAATCCACGCACCCGGGTGGGGTGCGACACGGTGTGGATTAACAAGTAAGCTTCGTCATCGTCATTTCAATCCACGCACCCGGGTGGGGTGCGACTTTGCGAAATTGTGGGAGAAGTATAGTTCTCTTCATTTCAATCCACGCACCCGGGTGGGGTGCGACCTATGCGGTGCATCCACTCATCCAGCCCCTCCTGGATTTCAATCCACGCACCCGGGTGGGGTGCGACCAGTCAAAATATTTAAAAAATCTCGTTCCAGATCTATTTCAATCCACGCACCCGGGTGGGGTGCGACAGGGTATCACATGGCGCAATACCGCGCACGGGATATTTCAATCCACGCACCCGGGTGGGGTGCGACGATTGAAACACCTGTCACCAAAACCCCAGGAAATATTTCAATCCACGCACCCGGGTGGGGTGCGACGTCGCGCATACGCAGCGACCACCAAGGAGGAGTATTTCAATCCACGCACCCGGGTGGGGTGCGACGGCGGCCCGACCTGATCATCTTAGATGACGTAGAAAAATTTCAATCCACGCACCCGGGTGGGGTGCGACGGAGGGGATAGGGATAAAATTAAAGACACGAACATTTCAATCCACGCACCCGGGTGGGGTGCGACGGTAATTGTCTATTAACGAGGAGGGTAAATATGCAATTTCAATCCACGCACCCGGGTGGGGTGCGACTGGTTTTTGACCAAAAGCGGAAAATAGGTGATTGTATTTCAATCCACGCACCCGGGTGGGGTGCGACTTGCGGTTTTCATAGTATTCCCGATTGATTTCCGATTTCAATCCACGCACCCGGGTGGGGTGCGACTCAATCACCCCTAAAATCAACGTAGTTACAACAAATTTCAATCCACGCACCCGGGTGGGGTGCGACTTGGATGCCCGATGGCGGGAGACAGGCGATACTTTATTTCAATCCACGCACCCGGGTGGGGTGCGACACGCACCCGGGTGGGGTGCGACGAAAAGATTGGTATTTCAATCCACGCACCCGGGTGGGGTGCGACTCCGGCAAATTTTGTCGAGGACTTCACAGAGCAGATTTCAATCCACGCACCCGGGTGGGGTGCGACCAAGCCGCAGGGCGGCAAGGGCGGCGTCGTCCTCAATTTCAATCCACGCACCCGGGTGGGGTGCGACCCCCCGCTACCGTCGAGTTTATCCGGCTCGCGGCGATTTCAATCCACGCACCCGGGTGGGGTGCGACGTTGGTTGAGCAGCTGTAGACCACGGGCTTGCCCAATTTCAATCCACGCACCCGGGTGGGGTGCGACAACGAGCCCCCGGTCGAGAGGATGACCGGGGGCTCATTTCAATCCACGCACCCGGGTGGGGTGCGACTCGGCTGCCTGATCTTATCGAGCAGCCGCGCCCGATTTCAATCCACGCACCCGGGTGGGGTGCGACTCGGCAAACCGATAAAACGGCGACCCCTGCGCCGGATTTCAATCCACGCACCCGGGTGGGGTGCGACTGGGGGCGGCAGTTGCCGCTGCCGCCCCGGCTCGTATTTCAATCCACGCACCCGGGTGGGGTGCGACGTAAAGCTGTTTATGCTCCTGCTCCGGCATCACGATTTCAATCCACGCACCCGGGTGGGGTGCGACCTTATTTCTTTCTCAGTGGGTTCTAATTCTTTTTTTATTTCAATCCACGCACCCGGGTGGGGTGCGACTTTTTCACCATCCTTCTCTTTGATTCTTTTCCTTTTATTTCAATCCACGCACCCGGGTGGGGTGCGACTTTACCTCGTTTTTGATTTCAAAAGATTTTTAATATTTCAATCCACGCACCCGGGTGGGGTGCGACTCCAAATTCTACATTTCCTACGTTAATATTCCCATTTCAATCCACGCACCCGGGTGGGGTGCGACCGCTTCCCGACTGCCATTGGAAAAGCGGCATAAGATATTTCAATCCACGCACCCGGGTGGGGTGCGACTCCGCAGATTCCAGGGCAGCAGTTATTTGATGGAATTTCAATCCACGCACCCGGGTGGGGTGCGACGGAACCATTAGGGAATCCGCGGCACACAGCGCATTGAGATTTCAATCCACGCACCCGGGTGGGGTGCGACAGTAAAAGTGCATAAAGAGATACAAATGATATATTATAAGGTATACAAATAATGGACATCATAACTTTATATAATCTCTATTAGAATATTATAAAGCAAATTAATCTCAGAGAGGAACGATAAATACATCTTAACTTGGTGCGAACCTTCCGGTGTTTTTCTGTTCGCTTCCCATTCGCACCGGCCGCCATACGGGGCCGCTTCTTCCCTAAATGATCAACGGCTCTGTAACATCAAAGGACGGTTTTGCACCGAGATGCTTTACCTTTGTTTTATAGTTGTTGCCAAGATAATAAAAACGCAGGCTGTCCGTTTCCGGATCGATGAGCTGCTCCAGCTTATATTCCACTTCGCGGCAGATTGCCGCATCCATGTTGCATTCGAAGACGGAATTCTGGACACGCTGGCCGTAGTTGACACATTGCCTGGCCACCTTCCGGAGCCGTTTTCGACCGGCAGCGGTTTCCGTATTGACGTCGTAAGTAATGAGGACGAGCATGGACTTCCTCCTATCAAAGTAGATTTATTTCCACAGAAATGGCGGATAACCATCCGTATCTCCGCGCAAGAAACGCGCGAAAAGCATGGCCTGCGCATAGGGGACCAGCCCCCATTCGATTTTTTCCCCAAGAAACGGATGCACGATCGTCTCCTGTTTTTTAGCCTGCCAGGCACTGAGTATGGCTTTCCGCGTTTCATCGTCCATCAGTACAGCGCCGTTTTCCTTTTGGTAAAACCCCTCCGGCCTGACCATGCGCCGGTTAATCATAGTAAGGACGAGCCGATCCGCCATCACGCCGCGTAGCTCCTCCATCAGGTCGAGCGCAAGCGAAGCACGGCCGGGCCGGTCGCGGTGCAGAAAGCCCACGTAGGCGTCGAGCCCGACCGCCTCTAAAGCGGAGGCCGTATCATGTGCGAGCAGGGTATAGACGAAGGATAGCATGGCGTTGACCTTATCGAGCGGTGGGCGGCGGTTTCGGCCTTGGAAGGAAAAATCTTCTTTCTGCCGGAGGATCAGGTCGTCGAATACGGAGAAGTATTGCGCCGCAGCCTCGCCCTCAATCCCTCTCATTTCTTCCAGCGTGGCCGCTTTTTCCAATTGCCCGATCGCATTTGCAAGAAAGGCGGAGATTTGCTTGAGCTTTTCCGTATCCAGCCGTATTGCGTAATCGCGTACCGCCCGCTCTAAAATCCAGCGATCATTATAAATTTTTGCAAGCAGGAAATTCCGCGCGAGGTCTGCGCTGGCCGCTTCGCTGTCGGAGAGGCGATACTGCGTTTTGCGCAGGAGTACGTTCCCCTGTTCTTCCCCAACGACCCGCGCGAGGAATTTTCCATTTTGCGTTAGGAAACTCAGTGCGATTTTCCGCTTTGCGCAGGCGCCCATCAGGGCAGGGCTCGCGCCTGTATAGCCGAAGGCGATGATGCTTTCAAGGTTGTGCAGGGGAATACGCTTGAGTTCTTCACCTTTTTTCAGGATCACTACGTTTTCGCCATCCAGAGACAGATAGGTGTCCGGCGTGGTGACAAACAAGGTGTTGGCAAGCTGCTTCACAGCGATTCCCCTCCTTCTTGGCTGCCGCCCTCATGCAAGGTACGGTTCAGGTATACTTTTGCGGATTGGGCCCGGCACAGCTTGGGGAGGCACAGATCTTTCAGCGAGCACGCGCGGCAGCTTTTAAAGGGCTTGACGCGCGGTGTGTATTGCCGCCGGTAATAATCGTGCATCTCCAGCAGCATGCTGCGGACTTTTTGACGCAATTCCTCATCTAGCAGAATCTTGCTGCGACGGTTGGGCTCGCCATAATAGAGGTAGGCCTCCGGGATTTCGCAGCAAAGCATCTCCTCCAGGCACATCGCCTGGCAGCACAGCTGCAGCCGGTCGGCGTCGTTCTCCTTGGGGCTTCCGCGCTTATACTCTACGGGGACGGGCAGCCACTTGCCCTCCCTCCCAAAGATCGGGACACCGTCCGGCGCAGCGTGCAGCTCTACCACATCGCACACGCCGCTTACGCCGAGCGAGCGGGACATCACGGCCATGCCGCGGGAGATAAGCACATTTCCCCGCTTTTCGGTAAAGAAGGCATCGTGTGCTTTATCATGCAGAATGTGGCCTTCTACGGTACGCAGGTTTTCCTGCCACTGCTGCTCGATATGGATCAGCGCCCACTGCCGGCGGCAAAAGGAAAAATGCTGCAGGCCGGAGATGGCGAGCAGGTCGTCGTCACCGTACACCGTCAAATCATTCGCTGACACGTGACGCCCTCCGGAAGATTGTCTGTGTCGATTCGCACGTCGTAGTCGCCATAGCTTCTGGGCGGGCGGGATTCATCCTTGTTTTGGACTGTCACCTTTTCAAACAGCTTATAAGCGGGCGCGTTGCCCAGCTCACTGTCGTGCCGGAAGACGATGAGCTCCCGCACTGCCATCTTTCCGCGAGCGGCGGAGCGGTCAGTTTCAAACATATTGATAATCGCCTTCCAGAGGAGCTGAAGGTCGTCCTCGGAGAAGCCGGTGACCTTGCGGGCCAGATTCGCAGATACGAAGCCCTCCGCGCGGTAGAGCGCATAGGGGACGATATGCTTGCGGCCCATTTCCGTGCCCTTGCGTTCTGCGTCGGCCTCTGTGGTGATCGCAACACGGGTGATGGTGATCTCCTGCTGGACGATCGGATCGATGCTGCGGGCAAAGCCAAGTTGGACAGGGCCGCGCACCTGCCCGCAGTTGAGGGCTGCCTTGACAAAAGTGGTCATCACCGCGCCGAAGGTGCGGATATCGAAGAATTCACGGCACATGAAATCGCGGATTTTTTCATCCAGATCGGGATTGTCTTTTTTGCTCAGCTTCTTTTCCTCCACGCCGAGGGCGGTAAAGGCCTCCCGGTCGCTTTTATTGAGGGGGACGTTGTCCTTGATGTAAATCCGGTAGCCGGGCCTGTCCTCACAAGCGGTTTCCACATAATTGCGGATTTTGCGCTTGAGGCAGACGTCCGTGACGATACCATGGTTGGTTTCCGGATCGATACGCGGCATATTGCCCGCATCCGGGTCTCCATTGGGGTTCCCGTTTTCCACGTCGAAAAGAATGACGAAATCGTACCTGTTTTTGATCGGCTCTGACATTATGCTTCCTCCTCGTTGTCGTTTTCGTTCTTCTTGATATATCGTTTTTGCGCCTGCTGATAGTAGCCCACTACAAAATATCCTTGATCCTCCAGAGAAAGGTGGAGAGGGAACGGCGTATCTTCCACATCCAGCTTATCGATCATATCTTTGATCTGGTTGTCGAGATAGCATTTCAGCTTGGGCTCCTTGATGACGCGGATATGGTGCCGGGAGAGCTTGATCAGCGTCGGAAAAACGCTCCCGGGCGTTGCGCAGGCGGAGGTGAAATAGCGATCCTTGATCGTTGCGTTGATGTTGGGATATGCCTCCAGCTGCGCCCTTTCCAGCACGGCGAACAGCCGGCCCAGCACATAGGCCTTGTTTTTACTTTCCTCATTGAGAGACACTTGCAAAACCTCCTCGTTATGTTTGTCATCGCGGCGCCTGCATAGGCGCAAAAGATAGCCCTTGATGATGGCGGCCCGGCCCCGCGTGATTTTTTTGATGTGTCGTTCCGGATCATCCTGTTCGGCGTGGATGCGGAGCATGACCGCATTCATCAGTGCCTGTGGATAGGCGGCCCCTGTCAGAATGGATCGCATCACCGCGCCGCTGAGCAGATGGGAGCCGGATTTATCGCGGGAGTTGGGATTGACGGTCTCCCGCAGCAGCCAGTAGGGGGAGAGGTAGGGAAATTCATAGGGTGCCCGGACGATCTCCATGTCGTCGTAATGCTGCTTGATATTGCGCAGAAAATTTCCAAAGGAATCCTGCAGGAAAAAGCGCACGGAGAGGCGGGCGGCATTTGGCGCAAGGCCGAGGATGTAAAAAGGCATTTCCGGATTGACGCCTTCCCTGGGCGGAAGGCCCTGGCTGATCTTTTCAAGCATGGCGTGCAGCAGCTTTTGATTGTCTTCCTTGGGGCTGATTGCGGCGTTAAACAGAACCGGGTAATCCGGATTTGCGCTCTCCGCCCAGAACACAACCGTCGTGTCGCTGATGATCTGTCGGTGCTCCGGATCGGCAAGGAGCGCATTGAGTGCGGTAACGTAGGCAAAGGCGGCATATTTTCCGACCGGGGCGTTTAGCCCCTGCGCCTTATCCCTGCCGTAGGATTCATAAGCGCTGGAATTGAAGCTAACAAGGTTTGCCCCCACGCTCTGCGCTCCCTGCACACCCCTGATCTTGCCGTGCAGGATAGCGATGGGCTGGCGCGTTCCCGTGACCAGGCAGGGCAGCTCAACGCCTTGCTCCTGTGCACCGTAGTAGGCTTCCCAGGCTGCCCGCAGGGCGGGAATATCCTGCGCATATTCTGCATTCACCATGAAGATCAGGTTGCCGCCGGCGATAAGCCCCGCCAGATTTTCCTGCACATAAGGATGATCGGCAGCCCGTGCCGGATCCCAGCGGTCGAAAAAGGCGAGAATTGCGCGCGCGGCAGGATGATCAACGCCGGATAGAATCTCCCGGTGCAGTTTTTTCGATGCCTCAAAGCATTGAAGGGTTCTCTGTGGCTTCCCCTTGGTATCCAGGCCCAGCAGATAGATGGCGTTGTCGCAGAGAAAAAAGGAAAGGATGTTTACTGCCCGCGTGGGCTGTTCCGGAACTTCGAGGCTTTGCGGTACATCGACCTCTTTGTTACCGCGCTTAGCGGTTTGCTTCAGGTTGATGATACTGATCAGATCCCCCTCCTCAGAGAGATCCAGCGCATAGGAGACCTTTCCGGTGCAGTAACCCTGCTTCGGGAGTTTTCCCTCCTTGGCCATATTTTCATAGTATTTGACGAGCGCCTGCAGGATCATCGGATCACCTCGCTGCCGCCCACCTCGATAACGCCGCTTTTCATCACGGCACGGAAAAAGGTGGGATAGATATTTTCCGGGTTGGAATAGTCCATATCGTAGAGCATAAAGCCGAGATCCCGTTCCGGCACGGCATCATAATGCGTTGCCACATAGTCGCCTTCAAACAGGCGGAAATGCGCCGGGAACTCCCGGCACCCCAGGCAGGGCTGGTGGTAGCACTGACCTTGGCGCAGGCGGCGGCAGGCGATCGCGTAATGCTTCTCTTCCGTATCTGTCGGACCGGCCTTGTCAGTGAGCTCGAAGTGCGCATCGATGATGTAACGGACGTCGTACAACGCCATGGAGGCGCGCTGCTGAATCTCTGCCGAGGTGTTCAAATACGGCATATCGCCGCCGTTCATTGCGCTGCGCACAACGCTGGCGGAGATTTTGGAGGCGACCTCATTACGCCGTATATTGGTAAAGCGGATCGGATTGCATACATAGATTCTGTCGATCTTCCAGCGGATGGCAGGCTTCCAGTACACTGCCTCGATCAGCCCACGCGCCGCGGAGGGCGTGATAACGTCGTAGGAAACACGCTCCGCTTTCATCTCCGGGCGGGAAAAGAGGGCGTAAGGCCCCCAGGCCTCCACCCGAATGCCATATCCCATATGGCTCACTCCTTTCGCTTCTGTAGAATATTTATTCGCTAAAAAAACCGATTCCCCCTTTGCCGATCTGCAGGGAGAGACCGGTTTTTTCGTTATAGAGCGACAGGTCGGCCAGAATGGCGATCTCGTCGTCCAAAACCTCTAGGGCGCTGGTCTGGATGAGCGCCTGATAGTGGTTTTCATAGATGGAAACGCAGTAGGGGCCGATCGCCCGCAGAAGCTTTTGATTGCGCTCCCCGCGCCGTAGCTGCTTGGCAAAATCCTTGGCTTTTTCTTCCGCGGGAATGAGAATGGCCTTTGTCCGTTCATCAATCAGGTGGAATTCCTTTGCAACCGTTTCAAACGGAAACAGGAAGGTGTTGCCTGCACCTTCTTCCAGACGGCGAACGATTTCTTTGCTATCCAGCTTGTTTCCGGAAACTTTATATAGCTTTAAGAAAAAGGCATGGATGGCTTCTGGCGAGGCGATATCCGGATAGTCCTGCGCGACGGAATGCGCAACATCTCTCGGCGTTTTGAAATCGGACCGGTTGTTTTGATATGTTTCCTCCGGTTGGAAGATATAAACAATACTATCCTCTGCCGGGCGCTTTCCCTCCCGGTTGCAGCGGCCGGCCGCCTGAATCTCCGAATCCAGGCCCGCCTCGGCACGATAGACGGTGGGAAAGTCGAAATCCACGCCCGCTTCGACCAGACTCGTTGCAATGACGCGGCAGGGCAGGCCGTTTTTCAGCCGTTCCTTAATTTTTGACAGAGTGGCGGTGCGGTGCAGCGGATACATCAGCTTGGTCAGACAGAAAGTGTTTTCATCCCGGAGCGCTTGATAAAGGACATGGGCATGTTCTTTTTTGTTAACGATGCAGAGCACCTGCCCGTGCGCGTCCAGCCGTTCCACAAGCGCCTCGTTGGAGAGCGGGCCGATCGTTCGGATTTCGGTGCGCTTGAAAAAGGCGTAGAGGGAGGGTACGTCCTCCATGATCTCTGTCGCCCGAATTTCCTGTGGGAACAGATCCTGTAGGGCGGGTTGTGTGGCCGTGCAGAGGACGGCGGAGCAGCCGTAATTATGGACGAGCTCAGAAATCACACGGATGCAGGGGAGCAGATATTCCCGCGGAAGCATCTGTGCTTCATCGAAGATGATAATGCTGTTTGCCACATTGTGGAGCTTCCGGCATCGGGAGGATTTATTTGCGAAGAAGGATTCAAAGAACTGAACATTTGTCGTTACGATCAGCGGCTTGTCCCAGTTTTCAGCGGCGAGACGGCGCGGGTCCATCTCGTCATTTTTAAAATCATACTGGAAGTTGTGATGGTGCTCCAGCAGGTTGCCATCTCCAACGATATCGCGGAATGTGGCCGCCGTCTGCTCGATGATCGAGGTATAGGGGATGACATAGATCACACGGCGCATTTTATGACGGACAGCATGCTTCAGCGCAAAGGCCAGGGAGGAAAGGGTTTTCCCGCCGCCGGTCGGTACGGTCAGAGTAAAGAGGCCGCGTTCGGCTTCGGCCATTTGCAGGCAGCGCTCCAGGATTTTGCAGCGCATGCGGTTGAGTTCGTTTGTGGGATGCTTAAATTCCTTCAGCTTTTCTTCCAGCTTTTCGTATAGCGCAGGAATCCCTTCACCGGGCTCCCGCACGACGCTGCCATTCGACATAAAGGCTTCTGTATCGAGAAAATCGGCGTCTACCAGGCAGGAGTAAAGCATTCGGGTCAAGAAAGAAATTGTAAAGCCTGCTTCCCCCAATATGTGCAGGGGTGGCTCCTGTGTTGGCAGCAGTATATTTGGATCGATTTCCTCACGAAATGCCTGATAATCCTCCACGGAGCGATTCAAACGGGCAGACAGGGTAGACTCTGCGGCGTCATCCGCCGCACTTCCGCCATCCGGCAGACCTGCATGGTGCCCTGCAACGCAATAGGCCGCCATTCTTGTATTTATGGTTCCTTCCAATGACCACACAAGCTGTGCTCCAGCTGTGGAATGATCCACTTTGCCTCCGCCTTCTTGAATTCTTTTTTGGAAACCGGCGGAGTACTTCCCAATATCGTGCAGCATACCAAGACAGCGGCCATAGTCTCCGCAACCAAAGACGGTTGCGAAATCCTGCGCATACTTCGCCGTGCCTTCTAAATGCTCCAGAACGCTTTGCTGCCGTTGTTTGTCGATACTCTTATGTGCAATATACATAAAACCCTCCTTACTAATTTGGGATATTATACAAGGAATCATATCATATTTATGGCAAAAAATCAATAATTATGATGATTTTTATAGACGAACTGGTGGAATATAGAATTTCGTAGAATATTATGTAAAATATAACCTTCTTGCTTCCTTTTCCGGCCGAACGGAAAAGGAAGGGCCCGCGCGGCCTGAGCGCGT
>ERZ781272.384-NODE-384-length-35694-cov-4.367940_pt1 | contig 35694 bp, 32 predicted proteins | sample MGYA00375850_ERZ781272 | MGnify/ENA primary metagenome ERZ781272 (study PRJEB29790, sample SAMN06051246) | human gut metagenome | host: Homo sapiens | place: USA: Cincinnati, Ohio | collected 2013-06-21 | study: EMG produced TPA metagenomics assembly of the Gut...
TGTATTAAAAAACTCCATATGATCTTTCATTTATTTTGAAAGGTCTTCTTTATTTTTATGAATCTTTTTTAATCCTGGTAATAATCCATATAACCAGCCACAAGCCTGCATTCTTTCATAGTTAAAAGATACTTGCAATAATAATGAACGCCACACCATTTTATTTAAATCACCATTAGTAATAACCTTTTTCCTTGAAGGGTCTTTATAAGTATTAGATTCCATCATCATATACCTCCTCTACCACTTTTTCTCTTGAATCACTATTATTTTTTGAGAAATAATCATATAAAGCAATACATACTCCTAGTAATGCTAATCCTAAAATTGGTAAGTTGAAATATGTTACTAATAAGAATCCTAAAATCATAAATCCAACATATTCTTTCTTTAACATTATCTTTAATAACATTGCGAAACCTATTGCTGGCATTATTCCACCGGCTACTGATAGTCCATCTATTATCCATGTTGGAATTGAACTTACAATAGCTGCTGCCTTATCAGCACCTAATAATATTGGTAAAAAAGCTATAGTAAAATAGAATATAAATAGCACTACTAGTCCTAAATAATTTATTCTTTCGATTCCTGCTGTATCGGCATCTTCACAATACTTGTCCGCTTTATGCATAAAGAAAGAAAAAGCAGTAAATAGTAATGTTATTGCAGCTTGTACTGCTACAGCAAATGGTACAGCTATACCAATAGCTGCTTGTGCATCTAATTTGCCTAAAATAGCTATACTAGTTCCTATGATTCCCCCTATAACAACATTTGGTGGTTGTGCTCCTGCAAGTGGTACCATACCCATCCAAACAAGTTCAAGTGATGCTCCAACTATAAGTCCAGTTTTCATATCTCCTAAAATCAATCCCACTACAAGGCCTGTTACTATTGGTCTATGAATATGTGTTAATCCATCAAACATATCCACACCTGCTATACCAGCCCATAACCCTATTAATAGCGCTTGTACAAACATAAAGTTTCCTCCTTAAAATTAATTCTTATTTAAATATGTTTATAAATATCTTCATCAATATTTTCATCTGGTACTCTTCTTATTTCTAATGCTATTCCTAATTCTTTTAATTTTCTAAATGCTTCTTTATCCTTTTCATCTATTGAGACTGTTGATGAAATTTGTTCCTTACCTTCTGAGAAATGCATGTTTCCTATATTTATCTTGTCAATTGGTACATTACCTTCTGCTAACCGCAAAGTATCTTGTGGATTTCTTACTACTAGAAAAATCTTTTGTCTTGGTGCTGCCTTATGAATTACATCAATTGTCTTTTGTATAGAAAAAAATCTAATTCCTATAGCATCCGGTATTACCATTTCCATCAGATTTTGTTGTACCGGATCTTGGGACACTTCATCATTCGCAACTACAATTAAGTTTGCACCTAGATGATTCACCCAAGTTACTCCCACTTGTCCATGTACAAGTCGATTATCAATTCTTGTTAATAAAATATTAGGCATAAAACCATTCCCCTCACTTATTTTGGTATTAACCAATTTATATTTTTATTTTATATCCAGTTATATAAGTTGTCAACATTTTCATAGGAATTTTTTCAAATAATTATTTTTACTTTCTAAACCAGCTACTATGCATAATGTTCTTAATATATTCCTTATATTTTTAATTTAAAATAATACTTGTCCAGATCTTATTTATAAAACATATAAATTTTTCTTGAAAGCAGTATCATGTATATTCTATAATTAGAATATACAATTGGATAATACCAATATTAAAATTTCAAATATATATAAAATTGGAGTGATATAGTATGTTAATAAAAAATTGTAAAATAATTAAACTAGACCATATCGAATTAGGATCTGTTCTTATTGAAGATGGAAAGATACAAGAATTAAATCCCGCAAATTATGAATGCAATGAAGTTATTGATGCAAATGGCTTATTTTTGTCACCAGGCTTTATAGATATACATATTCATGGTGCTGGAGGCTATGATACAATGGACGGAACTGTTGATGCCATTGATTCTATATCAAAAACAATAGTCAAGCACGGAACAACTTCTTTCCTTCCAACAACAATGACAGTTTCTGTTGAACAAATAAATAAATCAATGCATGCAATAAAGGAATTGAAAGAAAAAGGCACTTCTGGTGCTCAGGTGCTGGGAGCTCATCTCGAGGGGCCATTTGTAAGTCCTTCTGCAATAGGTGCTCAAAATCCTAAATATCTTCTAGCTCCTTCTATAGAGACCTTTAATGAAATGACTGCCGAATGTGAGGATGTTGTTGTATCAATAACATTAGCACCAGAATTAAATGGAAGTTTAAATCTTATAAAGCATTTATCTAAAAAAAATATTAATTGCTCATTAGGACATACAAGAGCTACATACGAAGAAACAATGAAAGCTATAGATGCTGGTGCTAATCATTCTACTCATCTTTATAATGCAATGCCACCATTTAATCATAGATCACCTGGCATTATAGGTGCATTATTTGATAGTTCTAAAATAACCATAGAAACAATATCAGATGGAATCCATATTTCTTACCCAGCATTAAGAATAGCTTATAAACAAAAAAGCTCTGATAAATCTATTTTGGTAACAGATGCTATGATGGCCTGTTGTATGCCTGATGGTAATTACACACTTGGAGGTCAAGATGTTATAGTTAAAGATAATGCAGCAAGAATTAAAACAGGATCATTAGCTGGATCAGTTCTAACATTAGATGCTGCTATAAGAAATGTTTATAATAATTGTAATATGCCTTTATATGAAGTTGTTAAAATGGCTACTTATAATCCCGCAAAATATTGTAATGTATCAGATCATAAAGGACTAATAAAAAAAGGCTATGACGCAGACTTAGTATTATTTGATGAAAATATAAATGTTAAGCAAGTATTTATTGACGGAAAATCCATTTTTAATGCATAATAAAATAGAGATATGCAGATTATTTCTGCATATCTCTATTTTATTAATTCTATATAATTATCTGGTAATTCATTATCTGATAGTAAATAAGCTAACAATGCAGCTCCATGCCATGGTTTAAGTTTAGGCTCTATTAATATACATTCTATTTTGTCGTTTTTTAACATTTCCTTTAAAGGATTTAATATAAATTCTCCAGCTTTAAATACTCCACCACTATATGAAACTAAAAATCCATTTTCTAGATTCAATTCATTTTTCAATACTTTTATATGAAAAAATAATTCTTTAGCTGCCTCTTTAAATATATTTCTACAAGTCTCACATCCAGCTGATGCCGCTAAATAAGCTATTTCGGAAAATTTAGCAATATCTGTTCTAGAAAATTTTAATCTATTAAATGCTATGTCAACAATTTCAAAATAATCTTTTATATTATATTCTTTTTCTAATGTATCAACTAGAACAGTCTTTTCATTTCTGCCATCTTTCTGTTTTGTATATTCATTCAATATCTTTAATCCAATCCAGTATGCACTTGCATCATCACCAATGCCAGGTCCCCATCCTCCACATCTAGCTTCATTTCCTTTTTTATTTCTTCCATACGCTATACTTCCTGTTCCAGCAACAATGTTTATACCTTCTTTACATCCGGTTCCAGCTGCCCATCCAACAACAGAATCATTTCCAATAACGTAATTAATACCATCAAAAACCTTCTTAACCGAATATTTTATATCTTCAATATCGCTTTTACTTTCTCCATATCCAGGTATACCTAAAAATGCATATTCAATTTCATTCTTATTTATACATCCCTTCTCACAAATTAACTCCAAATTTTCATTTAAAACTTCAATTAATTTTTCTTTTCCAATTTGATGAATATGGGTTGTACCACTTTCTACATCACATATAACTCGTAGTTCTTGATTTATTAATAAATACTTAGTCTTAGTTCCACCACCATCAACTCCTAAAAAGTACATAATCTCTCCTTTCTTACTTAAAAAGGGAATATAAATATTCCCTTTTTATTAATAGATTTATTTGATTATTGCTTCTCTTAATTTAGCACTTGTTTCTTCAAGTGATTTTTCCCAATCTTCTACTGTTTTATTTCCAGACATGATTGAATCTATAGTTCCAAGATAAATATCTGTCCAGCTTACGCCTTCAACAGCATTAGTAGCTACAAATCCACCCATTATAGGTAATGCACCATTGTCATATATTTTAAATAACTCTACTTGTAATGGATCTAAATAATCATTAGCAATTTCAATGGCACCTTTAACTGGTACAACTGCTTTTGCATTTTCAGCTATAATTTTAACTGCTTCATCACTATACATATAAGCCATAAATTCTTCTGCTAGTTCTTTATTAGCAGCATCTTTAGGAATATACATTTGTTCAAGGAAACTTACAGAATATTGTTCTTTTCCATTTTCAAATGCTGGATATGGCATGAATCCCCATTCAAAACCTTTACTTCTTGGTGCATCCTTCATTTCATCTGGAAGCCAAGTTCCATTTGGTATAAATAAAGCTTTATTATCTAAAATTAATTGTTGATTCTTTGTGAATCCTTGATTGTTTGCATTTGCAACAACTGATGGTTCTAAGTAATCCTTAAGTTTTCCAACTACACCTAAAGCTTGCTTAGCTTCTTTTGATGTCCACGTACCTTCTTCATAATTATAAGCCTTATTAACTAAATCTAAACCACCAGCACCAGCGAGTAACGCAGGGACTGCACAATCAAAATATCCACTTGTTGAGTAAGTAAATAATGATATTCCATCATTTTTAGCTTTATCTCCAAGAGCAAACATTTCATCCCAAGTTTTAGGAACTTCATATCCCTTTTCTTCAAATAAATGCTTGTCATAAAACAATCCTGTTGGACTATAGAATAAAGGTGCTAAATATGTCTTTCCATCTCCGTATGGATTAGTAGCTGATGTATCTAAAAATCCTGGTAAAATTTTTTCTCTTACAGTAACGTTTTCATCTGGTACTTTCTTATCAAGTACTCCTGTTAAATCACTTAAAGCTTGGTCTTTTATAAATGTCTCTGTTAATGCGTCAGGTCTTCCAGTTGCTAAATAAACTAAATCTGGTATATTTCCTGATTGTATTTGTGGACGAATTACCTCTTCTAAATTTGAAGCTACTGTAAGTTCAACTGTAACTCCTTCATGGCTTTTTTCGAAATTTTCTTTTAATTTGTCCCAATAAACTTTTCCATATCCACCTTCAAAGGCAGCTATTTTTAATACTTTTCCTTCTGCTGTATCTTTTGATGCCTCACTATTACTTCCACACCCAATTAACCCTGAAACCATCATTAGTGATGCAAGCATTGTTGCTATAATTCTCTTTTTCATTCTAAATCCCTCCTAATTTTTTATTTATATTTATTTTTTATAGTTCACATTGTCTATTAAATATTAAAATATTATTTAATTCATTGTCATTGGTACTGTTTGTTATACAAACAAATTTCTGACAATATTCCTATTAGCCCAACAAACATCATTGCAAGTCCAAAATAGTTTGTTATGGTTCTACCTTTAATGACTAGAAATAAGCTTATAATAAAAGTTATTAAGTATATTATCTTTTTCATATAATCATCTCCTATAAACGAAAGATTATTTTATTTTGAACCATCTTATAGCTGCTGGTTCTAATTCTATTTCAAATGCATTTTTAGAACCCTCATATACTTTTGTTTTTTGTTTCTCATTAGAGTTATTAATAACAGCATATTTGTTAGATTCTATGTATGCTGATACTTCACAATAAATATTGTCACAATACCATTCCTTTAAATGTTCTTCTTTGTTTGCAGCATAATAACATGATCTCATTAGTATTCTAGCATTCTGTGATGAATACGGAAGCCCTGCAATGTATACTGCTCTACCTTTTCCATATACATTAGCGGCCATCATTACATCATCATTTTCTATTTCTATTATTTCTGTACTGTCAGAATTAGCATATATATTCTTAACACTTTCTCCAAAATCAAGTTCAGAATTTATATCTTCAGTTATAAAATGCTTTTGAATCTTTGTCTTAAAATATTTATCTGTACTTAATGAAAATCCAAGTTCTTTATCTACACCAAGCGCATCTGCCATTTGAAAGAATCTTCCTCCATTTAACATTGCTGATGGTTCACCGATTCCTACAAATCCTCCACCATTAAAGATCCATTCTCTTAAAGTAACACTTATTTTTTCATCAATCCATTTTTCTCCACCACTAAATGCAGTTCCTGAATCTCCAGCATTTATTATTACATCAACATCGCTAGATATTCCATTTTCTTTTATATCATCAAAGCTTATAAACTCTACATCGAAGCTCATTCCGCTTAATGCTTCTATAACTCCAAGATAAGTATATATTTGTTTATACCAAAGTGAATGTGCCACCATATGTGTTTGCCAAGTGCGAAGTTTCCCCCAGCAATTTAATATTGCTACTTTTAGCCCACAATATGGTTTAACGTTATTTATATTGTCATATATTTCTCTAAATTCATCACAAACTTTTCCAACATATTCAACAAAATCAGGAAATTTATATGCAAGTGATAAATATCCACCGTATCCTATTCTATCTACAGGTTTTCTCATTATCGCTCTTCTTGCTGTTAACCAGTTTTCTCTAGCTTCTATAATAGGATCATTACCTTCAAAAAATGTATCTGGAAAGAAGTATGGCAAAAAACGTCCTTCTGTATATTTAATCCCTGATATATCAGATATCATTCTAAGAGTTGCACCATTCCCAACAGATCCTACTACTGCATCCAATCCTATATTTTCAAAATATTTTCCGTAAGGTTCAGTTCCAATCCACGTGTCTCCTAAAAACATCATTGCTTCTCTACCATGCTCATGAACTACATCAACTAATTTCTTTACATTATCTGCAACAAACTTTTGTTGAAAATCCATATAATCTAAGTATGCTTTCTTAGGTACTCTAAATGGCGAATTATAATATCCTTCATCTATAATGTCTTCCGCCCTTAATTTGTAACCCTTTTCTTTTTCAAATTCTCTTAAAGCCTTTGCACTTACACTTGAAGAATATCCAAACCAATCAACATATTTCTCTTTTTTTAAATTATTAAATACTAAAGCAAAGTGATAAAAGAAAGTGGTAAATCTAACCACGCTAGTTCCTGGATGTTCATCTAACCAATTATGCATAGCTTCAACTATATGCTTATTAGTATTTTCATTTCTAACATCAAAAGGAATATCATGTGGTTTGTCATTCCAATCATTAGTTATATGATTATACATCTGAGTTGGATCCCATATACAATAAGCTAAAAATGAAACTGTATACTCGTGCCATTCTTTAGTACTATGTACTATAACTTTTTGTCCTTCTTCCTTATAATCCCAGTTATTTGTATCAACAACTTCATTTGTTGTTCTATCTATAACTTCCCAGAATTCTTTGATGTCATTTTTTATATCTGGCTGAACTTGTTCCTCAAAATACCCGTCCATAATAGATATTTCTAATACATCACTAGTTGCTAGGTTATGTCTGCTCATTAAATATGTCTGCTGAAGTTCATCCATATGTTCTTCTGCCCAGTTATTGTCTCCACGACTTACAAAATATGTCGAATATATCTTTTCTGCTAAACCTTCAATTTCAGGTGTTAGCTTAAATCCATCACAGTCTCTAATTGCATCCGCTCCCCATTTTTCTAATATTTCACATGTTTCTTTTATAAAATTATCATCTGTTGGAATAGTTATTCTTCCTTTACTCATTTTTTTCCTCCTTATTCTTTGACCCCGCCAACTGTCATTCCTTCTGTTAATTTCTTTTGAACTAAAATATATAAAATTATTGTTGGAATCATAACTATAACAAGTCCAGCATACATAGCACCATAATCAGTTGCTGTTTTTTGTACTTGCATTAAGTTTATGAGTCCTAATGGCAACGTTTTTGATTTATTTGGTAAAAGTGTTAATGCTATTATATATTCATTCCAAAAGGCTAAGAAATTAAATAATATAACTGTAATTATGCTTGGCTTAGCCATTGGTATGATTACATGAATTAATGTTTTTAACTTACTACATCCATCAATATAAGCAGCTTCTTCATATGATTTAGATAATGTTCTAAAATAATTTATCAATAGATATACAGCAAATGGTATTGCTGTTGCTGCATAAACTATACTTACTACTATTCTGCTATCCAAAAACACTGTCATACTCGACGGTAATGCAAAAATATTTTTGATAAACTTTTCACCATCAAGTATTAATAAAAATATTGGGACTACTATATAATTTACATTTACAAATAATCCTGCTGTAAATAAAGCACTTATTATTTTCTTACTTTTAAATTCAAATCTAGCTAACACATAAGCTGCTGGTATAGAGACTAAAAGTAATATAATTAAAGCTAAAGCTGTTATAAATACAGAATTCAAAAAGTACTCTCCCATGTTTGCTTCTACAAACGCTCTTCTAAAATTTTCCAAATAAATCCCTTTTGGTAATGACCATGGGCTTCCATAAAATTCTGTTTTATGCTTTAATGATGCCAAAAACGCCCATCCAAGTGGAATTATTATGCTTAATGCAAAAGCCCATAAACAAAAATACATAAAGAACTTTACTAATTTCTTTTGTAATTTATTATCATTCATAAAATTCACCTCTTAAAACTCTATTATATCTCTTTGTGTTATCTTATTAATAACTAATGATAAGACAAATGAGAATATAAACACTACAACACCAATTGTCATACCATACCCATAAGAAGAATTACTATAAGCCTGCTTATACATATAGCTTAAAAATACTTCTGAAGATCCATCCGGACCGCCAGAGGTCATTACCTTTACAAATAGAAAGCTCAAATTTATTGTACTTATTACAAAAAAAGTTAAAGTAGTTCTTATTGTATTCCAAACTAATGGTAACGTTATCTTAAAAAATTGCTGTACTGCAGTTGCACCATCTAAGCTTGCTGATTCATATAAACTTATAGAAATTCCACTTATACTCGACATGTACATAACCATATAGTATCCAACAGCTTGCCATATCATAGCAAATGCAATACACCATATTACAACTTTCTGATCACCTAGCCACATTCGAGTTAATGAATTTAGATTTAAAAAATTTAATGTTGAATTTACTATTCCTTGATTAGGATCAAGTATTGCTGAAAAGATTGCTGAAATTACAACTACAGATAAAATATTAGGGAAATAAAAGATTATTCTGAAAAAGTTTTTAAATTTTGTATCTTCTCGTACTAAGATTGCCGCAGATATTATAGCCAGAATCATAGTAACTATTGTTACTATCACTAGTAAAAAAATTGTATTTTGAAATGACTTCAAGAAATTGCTATCTTTCAACAACATCTTAAAATTATCTAATCCAACAAATTTTTTATTATTTACAAGTCCGCCCCATTTGAACATAGACATCCAAAATACATTTATTGTTGGTATAATCATAAATATAATAAACAGTATTACTGCTGGCGCTAAAGATAATCCAATAAAAGTCTTGTTTCCTTTATTCTTCACGTTTCTCCCTCCATTCTTTATATGTTTATGATATTACTTTGTAATCATTTGCACAACAAGATTGTTGTTATATTCTTTAGTTATATTGCTATAATATCATTTTACTTTATTTATCTATATAGTATAATAATTGTATAAAAACCAATAAGTAGCACAACGCATATAGTCCTTGAATCTATAAAGTAAGAGGTGTATTATGGGAAATATACGATATTTAATTGATGATAAAAATTTCTCTGATTTTAATTTCGAATTACTCTATATAACTAAGTCAAAGTTTGAAAACGATTGGCATAGCACAGCTCATATTCATCCTTTCATGGAAATATTTTTTATTACAGAAGGAAATGGTGCTTTTCAATTAGAAGATAGTATTGTTAATGTTAAGGAAAATGATTTAATAATAATAAATCCAAATTGTCTTCATACAGAAAAATCAAATTTAAATGATTCCCCTCTTGAATATATCGTTTTAGGAATTGGTAATTTTTCTATCAACTTTTTTAATTTAAATAATACAAAGTTTTCACAATCTGACATTAAAACTTATCATATAATAAATTTTAAAGAAAATAGTTCTAACATACTTAATCAGTTAAATCTAAGAAATGATGAAATCAAACTTAAAAATTACAAATATGAAGTTGCTTGTAAAAGTATGCTTTCTCTATTTATATTGAATATATTAAGAACAACTCCCTCAGTGTCAATTCTTCAAAATGAAAAAAAGAACTTGAACTTAGAATGTGCTAAAATAAAGAATTATTTAGATGCACATTATTCAGAAAATATAACTTTAGAAACTTTATCAACTCTCTCATACATGAATAAATTTAGTTTAATACATACATTTACAAAACAAATAGGAATGTCTCCTATTTCTTATTTAATTGAGAAAAGAATTAATGAAGCTAAAAGTCTACTTGAGACTACTAATTATTCGATTAAAGATATAGGCTCAATTGTTGGTTTTTCAAATTCATCATACTTTAGCCAAATGTTTAAAAAACAAACTAATCTTTCTCCTAAACAATATAGATTTCAAAAAAGTTCTTACTAGAAATAAAATTATCTTAGAAAATAAATAAAGCATATATTTTTAGTACATGCTTTATTTATTTTCTAAGATAATTTAGAAATATTAAATTTTTTAATTATATATTCAGCCGATTTCATACCATCAACAGCTGCCGATATTATTCCACCTGCAAATCCAGCGCCTTCCCCTGAAGGATATACTCCTTCTACATTAATACTTTCAAAATATTCATTTCTATTAATTCTAACTGGAGCTGATGTCCTTGTTTCAATCCCTGTTAAAACTGCATCTTCCCTACCATATCCTTTGATTTTTTTATCAAAGTCTACTACTGCTTCTTTTATTGCTTCTACAACATATTCTGGTAAGCATTGTTTTAATTCTTTAAATTCATATCCTCTAGTATAGCTAGGTGTTACTTTTCCTAATTTAGTTGACGGTCTATCCTTAATAAAATCTCCCAATAATTGTATTGGAGCTTTATATTCTCCACCACCTAATTTGAATGCTAAACTTTCATAGTATCTTTGAAATTCCATTCCTCTTAAAGGTGAATTTCCTTCAAAATCGTCTGGGGATACTGTTACTACTAATGCTGAATTCGCATTTTCTAAATCTCTCGCATGATAACTCATTCCATTTGATACTAATCTTCCATCTTCTGATGCTGCTGCAACTACAACTCCACCTGGACACATACAGAATGAATATACAGCCCTCTTTAATTTCTCACTCTGATAAGTTAGTCTATAGTCTGCTGCCCCTAAACGAGGATTATCATAAAAATCACCATATTGACTAATATTTATCATTTTTTGTGGATGTTCAATTCTGACCCCTACAGCAAAAGGCTTAGCTTCCATTTCTATGCCTTCTTTATGTAACATTTCATACGTATCTCTTGAACTATGACCTATTGCAAGAACTAAAGCTTCACAAGGTATATTTTCGCCATTAACAACAACACTATCTAATTTTCCATCAATTATTTGAACTTTTTCTAATCTTGAGTTAAATCTAACCTCACCACCTAATGACTTAATTTCTTCTCTTATATTTTTTACAACACCTTTTAATAAGTCTGTTCCTACATGGGCCTTACTTTCATATTTTATTTCTTTTGGTGCTCCAGCTTTTATAAACTCATCTAATACAAATGAGCATCTAGGATCTTTTATTCTAGTAGTTAACTTTCCATCTGAAAATGTTCCAGCTCCGCCTTCTCCAAACTGAACATTAGATTCTAAATTAAGTTTTCCAGTCTCCCAAAACTCATCTACTGTCTTAGTTCTATTATCTACATCTTCACCTCTCTCTAATACAATAGGTTTATATCCTTCTCTTGCTAAAACTAAAGCAGCAAAGATTCCTGATGGTCCAAACCCAACAACTATAGGTCTATGATTAAGTTGTTTATTTCCTGGAATTAATTTCTCTAATTCCTTTCTTTCATCTATTTTTATATCTTTGTCATGAAGCTTTGATAATATCTTTTTTTCATTATTGCAAAAAACATCTACACAATATTTAAATTTAATATCATTCTTTTTTCTTGCATCTAAACTTTCTTTTATCAGCTCAATATTCTTAATATTATCTTTTGATATTTTTAGTTTTTTACAGACTTTTCTTTCTAAATCATTAAAATCTTCATCTATATTTAAGTTTAAATTATTTATTCTTATAGCCATATGAATCTTATTCCTTTCTAAAATTATATAATAATTATATTAGAAAAATTATATCATAAAATAACCACAGTATATAAATACTGTGGTTATTTTAATTATTTTTTTATGGTATATAATCCTATACTTTCTTTTTTAGTGTAACTTCTGCATTTTCAACACTTATTACAGTAACACCATCATTATTTGTTTTTACTTCTGGAGTATATGTGAATGTACCCTCTTCTGTAATATCAGCTAGATTCACAGTCACCTGTATATTTTCTGCATTAACTTTATCTAATTGATCTTTTAGCCCATGTAAATTAACTTTTACACCTTCAGTAGAATTTTCTAATATAAATCCTTCAGGTACATTTATATAATTAACATTTCCAACTACTTCCTTGGATACTGGATCTTCTTTTACTACAGTAAATTTTACATCAACCGTATCACTAGCATCCTTTAACGTAATTCCATCAGGAACATTTAATTTCAGTGTAAGTGTATTGGTAGATGTCAAGTTTGATATATCTATATATTCAGTATCTATTTTATCAATAGAATTTAATACATCATCATCTCCACTTATATTAACAGTCGCTTTACTCAACTCACTTTTTTCCAATACATATCCTTCTGGTAATGTTCCTGTTGTCCTTATGTTTATTGGAACAGATTTCCCATTTTTAACCGTTACTATTAATTGGGCATTTGTATTACTTGGTTCTAATCCAGTTACTTCATGTCCTGCTTCGTCTAAAAATTTAATTTCATATGTTTTACTGAAATTTGATTGTATATCTTTTTCTTCTCCTAATAAAACAGCCTTAGATATTTTTTCCACCTGGCTTTTTCCCCCTGAAACCGAAACAGTTCGTGGATTTATGGATTTGCTATTTTCATAAATATGATCTTTATATGATAATTTAACCTCTGAAATAATATCAAAGTTCTTACTTATATATTTCTCTAACATAACTTTAATTCCTAAGAATCCATTATTTTTAATTGTTACATTTTCCGGATATGTTATTATTTGAACCGGAATAGTATTTTCTCCTTCTCTGAGTGCATATGTTTCCATATCAGCTACTATCTTAAAATCATCTTTTTTTACTTTAGACATTTCACTAGAAGGCCCCTCTAGTTTTAAATCGACTGTAAATTGCTGATCATTAACCACAGAAAAATCTGAATTTTTTAAAATATCTGTATTAACTAGTTCTACTGGTACTTTTTTAATTTCATAAGTTCTAACTGGATTTTCAACATTAGAGATGTATAACCATAATCCAAAAGACAGAAGTATACATACAAGTTTAACAATTAGTGTTTGGTTTTTACCTTTATCCACGAACTCACCTTCTCTCTAGCTGTTTTTACAGTTTTATCACTTCTCTTTTCTATTATTTTAGACAATACCATTTTTAATTTTTCTTTATCATATCCTCGTGTCAATTTACCATTAATAGCCAATGAAATAGTTCCTGTTTCTTCTGAAACAATAATAATTAATGCATCTGATACTTCTGACAAACCAATCGCAGCTCTGTGCCTAGTTCCTAGCTTTTTATTTATATTCACATTATTTGTAAGCGGCAGAACACAGCCTGATGCTAGTATTCTATTATTTCTAATAATAGTTGCTCCATCATGTAGTGGTGTATTTACCACAAAAATATTTTCTAAAAGATTTGAGGTTATATTTGCATCAATCAAAGTGCCTGCTCCTATTACCTCATTAAGACCTGTACTTTGCTCTAATACCAATAATGCACCTGTTCTGCTTTCAGATAAATTTTGTACTGCAGTTACAATTTCATTAATTGTTGTATCTACTAACTTTTTATCATTTACATGAGAAATATCATCAAAAGCAGTTCTTCCTAAATGCTCTAATGCTCTCCTAATTTCAGGTTGAAAAATTATAACTATTGATAATACTCCTATAGTTAGTGTTTTATTTAATATAAAATACAACATATCTAACTTAAGTATATAACTAATTGGTATAAGAAATCCTATTAAAACTATGCCTTTTAATAATTGTTCAGCTCTTGTTTCTTTAATCAAAGTATAACCTTTATAAAAAATATATGATACCACTAAAATATCCACTACTGACCAAATTGACATATTAGATAAACTTTTACTAACCATACTTATAATTTCTTGCACTTTGTTCACCTCTTTTCTTTACACTTAAATTATATAACAATTTTTTATTTAATACACTTAAAATAGAATTACTATTTTCTTACTTTTTAATTATTTTTATAATAAATTTAAATTAATATAATATATTTATTATTAAGTATACAAATCTTTATTGTACTAAAGGAGGATATTATATGATTAAATTCAAATCCAGAGATATTAAATTTTCTATAATTACTTTGAGCATGTTATTTATTTCTATTATAGTATTAACTTTATCCTTCAAAAATAATGATTTACATAAATTATCTATTGTTTCTCAAGAGATTTGTAATGTAAATAAAGACTTAGGTAGTACTATAAATAATAATGATTTTAATTCTAATGAATCTATAGACATTTTAAAAGAAAATCTAATTAAGCTACAAAAGCTTAATAACTCATTAGAAAATATTAATGTGAAAGATAAGAATATTAACTTAAAAAATCAATTATCATCTTATATAGAATCTAATATCAAGCTTTACGAATCTTCATTATCTATATTAAATATGCAAAATCCAGACAATTTCTCATCTCTTTATAATAATTTACTTAAAGCAGAACAAAATATATTAATAAATACAGATAGCTTTAAAAATAGTAGGTTAAATATATCTTTTCCTAAAGAAGCTAATATATTTTTTATAAAACTAAATCAATATGTTAATGATTCATTTAAAAGCACTCGTGAAAAAGATATTGTTTATTCTCAGAAACAAGATTTCTTAATCGAAATCAATTCAATATTATCTGATTTTTCTTATTTGAAAGAAGATTTAAATCCTATTATAAATAATATTAAAGATACCAAAAGAAGCCTATTGATATTAATAAGTGATATAAACACAAAGCGTTCTAAATATCTAGAAATCAGAGAAAAGTCATATTCTATGATTCTTCCTACTGGCACTCAAGAATGTTATGAATCACTAATTGAAATGCTAAATTCTTATGAAATTTATTTAAATAGCATAGAAAGTAGTATAAAGTACGATATAGAGAATTCAAAATTAGATGACAATAAATTAAATACAGTTATTAATAATAATTATAAAGATTCCTTTGATAAATATAATACGTTTTTATCATGCTATGATACTTTAAAAAATAATATAAAAATTTATAAAAAACATTAATGTATATAATTACTCCTTCTGGCAATAATATTATTTGTCGTGATAAGCGAAGGAGGGTTTTATGAAAAAAATATATAGTATTTTTTTTGCTACATTAATAATCTGTCTTTGTGTTATTAATATCAATACAGCTTATGCTAAAAGCCAAAACTCAGGTTTTAGTACAAATTTAATTAAATCTGATAATTATTCAAATAAATCAGTATTAACTAATAAAAATAATTATACTGATGTTAGTGTTTTTAGCTATGCAACACAACAATTATATATAACACAAGATGACATAGAGTTAATGGCAAAGCTTGTTGCAGCAGAAAGTATTGGCGAGCCATATACGGGTAAAATAGCAGTTGCATCTGTTGTTCTAAATCGTGTCGCTAATCCAAAATTTCCAAATAGTATTCAAGGAGTGATTTTTCAAAAAAATGCTTTTTCATGCGTTAGAAACAACCAGATTATAAGCACTCCTAATGAGGACTGTTATAGAGCTGTATATGAAGCAATAAATGGTAGTGATCCAACAAATAAAGCTTTATTCTTTTACAATCCTGCTATTGCTACATGCAATTGGATGAAACAAAGCAATAAAGTTAATGAGACAATAATTGGTCATCACACATTTTTCAAAATCGAATAGAATATAATTATATAAAAAATAGACTATCCTTTGATATGAATTTAGGATAGTCTATCTTAATCTTTATTCAAAAATGAAAATTAAAAACTTTCTATTCAAAGTACCCTTTAACTATAGCTTTTCTATTTTGAACCATTATTTTACCTTTAGCAATTACAGTTTCAATCTCTAGTGATTCCTTATTAACCATTACTAAATCTGCATCTTTTCCATTTTGAATAATCCCTTTATCTTTCAAGCATAATCTCTCTGCTACATTAGATGTGATAACTTTTAATGCTAACTCTATTGAAACATCAAAATCTTTGATTGCTGAACATACTTCATCATATAAAGATTTAACAGAACATATTCCATAACTTATTAAATTACCATCTTTATCAAAGTTGGGTAGGCTTCCATTTCCATCAGATGAAAAAGTTATATTTTCTATAGGTACATTATTATCAATTAAAAATTTTAATGCTTTTCCTGCCCTAAATTCTCCTTCTTCTAAATTATCTGGATCACAGCTAGTAGTCAAATCTATAAATCCACCTTCTTTAGTGTATCTTATTCCATCTTGAAGTAAATCACTATTTCTATTTATATGGGTAGGTAATAATTGTGATGCAGGTATCTCAGTGCCCTCTATTAAATCAAACAAGTACTTTAATCTTCTCGCTCCATCTCCTAAATGAATATTAACTATTCCACATTTACCAGATAAAATTCCTCCTACTCTACTTTCTGCTATAGTCCTTAAAAATTCTTCATATGTAGCCTGTGAACTTCTATTGTCCGATATAGCTATTTCTCCAACACCTATAAACTCTTCTATTAGCAATAAATCTCCCTTTATAGATCCTGTTAATGTTTTTACTGGAATTTCATATGATCCGGTGTAGCAATACACTGATAATCCAAGGTTTTTTAAAGATTTTGCTTTAGCAATTAAAGATTTAGAACTTCTACATACGTTATCTGTTCCAATACATCCAACCAAAGTAGTTATTCCTGATTCTGTTATTGTTGATAGTCCAATTTCTGGTGTTCTTGTCTCATATCCACCTTCTCCACCGCCTCCAAGTATGTGCACATGTGAATCTATAAAACCTGGAAATAATAATTTTCCGTGTCCATCAATTATTTCTATATCTAATTCTACATTTTGTATATTTAGTGAATCATAAATCCCTTCTATTTTTTCTCCTACTACTAGGACATCTTTTACCCCGATATATCTAGGTGAATATACCTCACACCCTTTAATAATAGTTATCATATATACTTCTCTCCTTTAAATTTAAAATAAAAGATAATCTAATGATATATAAATCACATATCATTAGATTATCCTTAAAAAGCAATTCAATTCAGTTTTTATTAACTATTTAAAATATTAACTATATAATCATTTATATATATTGATCCTGGAAACTTATTAATTAATTCATTTGCATATGCTTTACTTTTTTCTTTATCTACAGAATTAGTTAACATAGCCAATTCATATAAAGCACCTTCTGTATATGCTCCAGTTGGATACTCTTTATAATATTCTTCATATTGCTTTATAGCCAACTCATTTTTCATAAGCATAGATAAGTTACTTGCTCTATAAAATAAAATGTGCTCTTTATAATCATTATTTTCACAAAAATCGTATGCTTTATCGAATTCTATCTCTGCATTCTCATAATCCTTTTGATTATAATATTCTAATCCCATATTATAATAGTTTACTACACCTTCTGAATTTATTAAATTAACAGCCTGTCTATATAAATATATATTCTCACTTCTGATATTTTCTTTATTTATTCCTCTTACTTCATCTACAAGAGCATCAATATTTTTATTTGATATTAGTCCTTTTATCTTTTCAGCATCAAAAACTGTACCTGTATTCTCATTATCATTGTTATTATCTTCATCACTACGCATTTCTTCATCAGTTTCAGCCTTCTTATTATCCATTTCATCTTTTTTATCTTGTTTCCTAGAATCACTATTTTCTTTATTTAAATTTTTTTCTTTATCATTACTTGTAATTAAATTATTACTGCTTTTATTATTAAATAAATTTTCATAATTATTTCTCATGAATAGAGTAATAAAACTGCATATAATAATTATTGTAATAAATAAAATAGTTGATAATATAATTTTTTTTGAAGATTTCTTTTTTAGTTTATATCCTCCAAAATCAATCAATTCTTTTTGAATTCTAATAGCCTCTTTATCATTACAATCTATCTTTAATGCTTTCTCTATATAATCATAAGCCTTGCTATAATCTCCCTTTTTTTGATAGCAAATAGCCAGTCCAGTATTTACTTTTATAGAATTAAAATCGCTTAATGCACATCTTGAAAGCAATTCTAACGCTAGTTCAATATTCAATTTTTTCAACGCTTCTTCTGATCTTTCGTATAAATCTAATCTCTCAAAATCACTTTGAGCATCCTTTATATAATTTGATGCAATAGTATCGTTGTTTAATTCCTTATTCAATTTCCATACTGTTATAGCTTCATTTAATCTTCCTTTTTGATACAAGAGCATTCCTTTAAAATTCAAAATTGAAGAGTTATTTAATTCTTCTGAAAGCGCTAATTCACAGATATCTAATGCATTATCAATCTTACCTTGTTCATATAAACTCATAGCTTTCTCATATAATTTTCTCGATTTTTTTTCCATAAACAATCCCCTTATTTATAAGTAAAATCTGTGCTATATATAGTATATAATTTAATACTAATATTTACAATAAAAGCCGCCCCAAAATACTTGAGACGGCTATTAAAAGAATATATATTATTCTTGTTCTAACATTATTTTTTTAGCATTTAAGATTGAAGTAGCACTCATTGAGAACTCATCTAATCCATATTCAACTAATGTAGGGATAGCAGCTTCATCTCCTGCCATTTCTCCACACATTCCAACCCATTTACCGTGCTTATGAGCTCCATCAATTGTCATCTTTATTAATCTTAATACAGCTGGGTGCATTGGATTGTAAAGATATGAAACTTTTTCGCTCATTCTATCAGCAGCTAATGTGTATTGGATTAAGTCATTTGTTCCGATTGAGAAGAAATCAACATGTTTAGCTAATTCATCAGCATAAACTGCTGCAGCTGGAATCTCAACCATGATACCCCATTGAATATCTTCTGAATATGCTTTTCCTTCAGCTTTTAATTCTGCTTTACATTCTTCAACAACTTCTTTCGCTTGTTCGAATTCTTGTAATCCTGAAATCATTGGGAACATAACTGCAAGCTTACCAAATACAGAAGCTCTAAGTAATGCTCTTAATTGAACTTTAAATATGTCTTTTCTATCTAAACAAAGTCTTATTGCTCTATATCCTAAGAACGGATTCATTTCTTCTGGTAATGGTAAGTATGGAAGAGTCTTATCTCCACCTATATCTAAAGTTCTGATAACAACTTGCTTACCTTCCATTTTTTCAAGAACAAATTTATAGCTTTCAAATTGTTCTTCTTCAGTTGGTGCACTATCTCTATCCATATATAAAAATTCAGTTCTGAATAAACCTACACCATCACCACCGTTTGCTATAACTCCAAGAACATCTTCTGGTTTACCAATGTTTCCGCAAACTTCTATTCTTCTACCTGATTTAGTAGTAGTTTTTACATCTATTAATTTCTTTAATTCTTCTTGTTCTTGTCTAAATTTTTCTTTCTTAGCCTTATATTCAGCTAAAACATCATCTGAAGGATTTATGATTACATCACCAGTTAATCCATCAACTATAACAGAATCTCCATTTTTAACACTGTCTGTTATATCTCCTAAGCCAAGAACTGCTGGTATTTCTAAAGTTCTAGCCATAATTGCTGCATGTGAAGTTCTTCCACCTATATTTGTGATAAAACCTACAACCTTACTTCTATCTAATCCAGCTGTATCTGATGGTGTTAAATCATGTGCTACTACTACAGTATTTTCTTCTGTTATAGCTAAAGAATCTCCACCTTTTCCTGCAAAATTTGACAAAATTCTTTTTGAAACGTCTTTTATATCAGCCGCTCTTTCTCTCATATATTCATTATCCATTGACTCAAATATAGCAACGAATGTATTTGTAACATTTTCAATAGCTTTTAAACCATTTAAATTGTTGTTTTCGATTTCACTCATCATAGCACCAGTAAATTCTGGATCATCTAATAATGTGATGTGAGCTTCGAATACTTCTGCTTTTTCTGCTCCCATTTCAGTTGCAGCTTTAACCTTTATAGCCTCTAATTGTGATTTTGAATCATCTAATGCTTTTTGCATTTTTGCCTTTTCTGCATCAACATCAGTAATTTTTGCATCAGTTACAACTATTTCTTCATCTACGTGCAAAAATACTTTTCCTATTGCATATCCTTTAGAAGCAGCAATACCTTTTTTCATAATATGGAACTCCTCCTTGAATGTATATTTTCTTCTCAAATTAATTAATTTAGTACTCTATATGGTGTCTGCAATTACTATTTTAGTATAAACAACTACAATTATAACATACTTTTTGTGAATTTTAACAGTTTGTTATAATTTTTTTTATGTAATAAACTATTAAATTATACATTTTTTATTAATTCAATGTATTATATTTAACTTATTTTTTAAAATTTGAGCATATAAGTTAAATATAATACATTTTGTATTTTTTCTATAAATCATCAACTAATGTCGCAGCTTTGGCATAAGCCGTAGATCTTGCTTCAAAGAAATCAGTCTTAACTGAATTGGCATTAGATAAACTATCCACCCATGAGGCTGGATTTTTATCATACTCAGTTGAATATAGAGGCTCTAAATTTATCTCTCTAAGTCTTTTGTTACCCAGGTATTTTATGTAGTCTTCAATTAACTTTTTATTTATTCCTTGTATATTATCTCCAATAACATAATGTCCCCAAAGAATTTCTTGGCTTACTCCATATTCCATCATCTCTCTTAATTCACTCTTTATTTCATTTGTGAATAGTTCTGGATTTTCATTTTGTAATTCTTTTATTATATTTCTAAATAACCAAAGATGTGTATTTTCATCTCTGTTAATATATCTAATCTCCTGTGCAGATCCAGGCATTTTCCCATTTCTTTCTAAATTATAAAAGAACATAAATCCTGAATAGAAATAGATTCCCTCCAATATATAATTAGCCATTAGCGCCTTTAATAGGTTTGTTTCTGTTGGATTATCTATAAATTGATTATATAAATCTCCAATAAATTTATTTCTATTTAAAAGAATCTCATCATCTTTCCATTGATATAGTATTTCATTTCTCTTTTCTGGAGAACAAATGCTATCAAGCATATAGCTATAACTTTGAGAATGTACTGCTTCTTGGAAACTTTGTATTGTTAAGCATAGATTTACTTCACTAGCAGTTATATAGTTATTAATATTTCCTAAATTAGCAGTTTGAATCGAATCTAAAAAGATTAAAAATGATAATATCTTATCATAAGCAGTTCTTTCTTCCTCAGATAATTTCTTATAATCTTTTAAATCTTGAGAAAGATTAACTTCTTCAGGTATCCAAAAGTTATTCATTCCTTGCCTATACCAATCTGACACCCAAGTATATTTCATATTATTAAAATCATTTAAATTAGTAGTATTTCCATTTATAATTCTCTTCTTACTTATTTCCCTATCCCCAAATTCGTTAAAAAGGGGTTTTTTTTCAATTTTCATAAAATATTACTCCTATCATTAATTAAACATTTATATTTATCAATTTAAATGTATATCTTTAGAATACTTATTCTTGTATTCTTATATTCCTAAGAATACATATTTCTAAGCTGAACAGCTCTCACATTCTGACACTTCTAAGGATTTTGATCTTACATAATATATAGATTTAACTTTACATTTACATGCCTCTATATATAAATTCATTATTTGTCGCATTGTATAATCACTTGTTATATAAAGGTTAAAAGATTGCCCCTGATCAATATGTCTTTGACGTATCCCATTTATTTGTACTGACCATTTTTGCTCTATATTATATGCAGAATTATAATACCAGTAATTATCATCACAAAGGCTTGGTGCTGTTTTAGGAATTATGCTTCCTTTTTTCTCTTCCAAATAAAATCTAGACATTATTGGATCAATACCTTCAGACGTTCCTGCTATAGTCGCAGTTGATCCATTAGGTGCTATAGCTATTAAATATCCATTTCTAAGCCCATTCTTATTTACTTCTTCTTTTAACTTAATCCACTTTTCATCATTATAATGTCTTAATTCAAAATAAGCTCCATTCTCCCAATCTGAACCTTTAAATAATTCATATGCTCCTTTTTCTTTAGAAATTTTCATACTTGATTTTATAGCATAATAATTTATTTTTTCATAAACTTCATCTGCAAAATTCTTATGTTTTTCTTCCGTCCAATGAATTTTATTATTAGCAAGCATATGATGATATCCGCTTGTTCCAAGTCCTATTGCTCTATATTTTTTATTAGTTATCTCTGCAAATGGAACTGAATAATAATTTAAATCTATAACATTATCCATTGCTCTTATTTGAGTTTCAACAACATATTCCACTTCTTCATCGTTGCAAACATCTATATTTCCAAGTACTACTGATGAAAGATTACATACTACGAAATCACCTGGAATTATTTTATTAATTACAGAATATCCTTCTTCCGACTCTACAATTTTATTGCCCTCAATTTTCATAGGACTCATATTTTGCATTATTTCTGTACACAAATTAGAAGAATATATCATTCCTGCATGTTTATTTGGATTCATATCATTTACTGTATCTCTAAAGAATGCAAAAGGGGCTCCAGTTTCAGCTGCACTTTTTATTATTAATCTAACTATATCCTTAACTGACATAACTCTTTTGTCAATTCTTTCATCATTTACGCAATCATAATATTTTTCTTCCCATTCTTCTCCATAAAAATCTTCTAGAGAATATCCCTTAACTAATTTTATCTCGTGAGGACACATCATATACCAGTCTGCATCAATATCATTTTCTGCAAGTTTCCAAAACAAATCTGGATAACATATCCCGGGAAATACATCATGTGCCTTCTTTCTATCGTCTCCATTATTAGTTCTTATTTGTAAAAATTCCGGAATATCTTTATGCCATGCATCAAGCCATATTGCTACTGAACCATTTCTTACACCTAATTGATCTACAGCAACTGCTGTATCATTAAATAGCTTTACCCAAGGAATAACTCCTCCAGAAGCACCTTTAAAACCTCTTATAGAAGATCCCAATGCTCTAACTTTTCCAATATATATTCCCATTCCGCCACCGAATTTTGAAACCTCCGCAAAATTGTCAAGTGATTTATATATTCCTTCTAAACTATCTTCAACACTATCAATAAAACATGAACTTAATTGATAAAATGGCTTTCTAGCGTTAGACATAGTTGGTGTTGCCATAGTAGCTTTTAATGAACTTAAAACATCATAAAATCTTTTTGCCCAATATACTCTATTTTCTTTCTTTTCTGGAATTGCTAAATGCATTGCTATTCCCATAAACATTTGTTGTGGAAGTTCTATGACATCTCTGTTAAAATCTTGAACTAGATATCTCTTTGTGATTAAATCTATTCCACTGTAATTAAATATAAAATCTCTCTCTGGCTTTATTTCTTTTTCTAACTCTAAAATATCTTCCTTTGAATAATTATCTAATATATATTTCCCGTATAAATTCCTATTAGTCAATTCTTCTATAAACTCATAATAATTTTTATATAGATCATTTATGCTTTCTATTCCCCTTAACTTTTTAACCTTCTCATACAATTCATATGTATATAATTTAGACGCTACGTATTGCCAATTAGGTTCCATATCATTAGTTAGCTCTAGAGAAACTTGTATTAATGATCTTCTTGTTTCACTATAATCCATGTTTTCTCTAACAATATGTTTTAGTGCTTTTATTAATTTATCTTCTGTATATATTCCATCATTATCTTTAATTCCGTCAACAGCATCTTTACACAACTCTTTTATATCAAACATTTCTACCTCCACTATATCTTGTGCATGTTTTAGATTATTTCATACAATATATCGTATATTATAATTATTTGTTTAATATTTGTAAAACTTTAAAATTTCTAAATTAAGCTAAGAAAAAGCAGCTAATCTCTTCTTTTCTACGAATTAACTGCTTAAATAATAAATTTTATTTATTAGTATTTTTTCTTAATTAACAGGTAATGATATATATAGTTTAAACATATCTCCTTCTCTCTTTATATTAACTTCTCCACCATGTAACTCAATTATACTTTTGGTTATTGCAAGTCCTAATCCTGATCCTTCAACTTTTGAATTTCTAGACTTATCACCTCTAGCAAACCTTTCAAAAATCTCACTCTCATTAAAATCCATCTCATAATTCGCAATATTTTTAACAGAAATTTTTACATTGTTTTCTTTCTTTTCAGCTTTTATATATACTCTGGTATTATCCATAGAATATTTCAATGCATTCACAATCACGTTCTCCAATGCACGAGACATCAATTTTCCATCTAACTCCATGTATATAAATTCTTCTTCTGATGTAACTTTAAAAGATATGTTTTTTTCTTCATATAGTGTACTATATTCTCCTACTTCTTGATGGATTAATGATAGTAAATCTATTAATTCTTTATTTAATTTAATCTTTCCACTATTAATTTTAGACATCTCAAATAGATCTTCTATTAACGATTTTAATTTTAATGATTTTTTTTCTAAAATTAATAAATACTCCGTTCTTTCTTCTTCTGTTATATCTGGATTTTTTAATATATTAACATAATTGATTATTGATGTTAATGGTGTTTTTAAATCATGTGAAACATTTGATATAAGTTCTGTTTTTAATTTCTCATTTTTTACCCCTTCATATAAAATATCATCATATATTTTCTTTATTAGGTTTATATTATGAGCTAATTCTTCAATTGCAGGAGAACCTTCTAATTTTATATCCTCTTCCCAATTCCCCTCATTCACCTTTTTAAGAGCATCATTAACTATAATTACATCTAATGTCTTTTTTATAATATAAATTGTCGCCAGGAATAGCAATACAATTATAAGTATAGTTCCTTTAAATGGATAAGTCTTAAAAAAGCGAACAAATATATTATTTTCATATCCACCGGTTGCAAGAAAGTATAAATACGTAATTAAAAGAATTGTTAATACAGTCATAGATATAATCAAAGTTTTTCTAGTATCATCATAATTAAATCCATTTTTCATGACATAGACTATGTTATTTATTAACTTAGATTTTATTTGTGGCGACTTTGGATTCCTTTTAATTATTATAAAGAGCTTAATAATATATACTATGTAAATAACTAGAATCATTAATCCCACTATTAAATTTTCGCCTAACTTGTTTCCTATCTGATAGTCTATTCTATTATTTTTAACGTAATCCCCTATTTCTGATATTAAAAATAATGTTATTGTGGAAACTACTATTACATCAAAAAGATATATGCTAGAAAAATACTCTTTAATTTTCTTTTTCAATCTTATATCCAATACCCCACACCACCTTAATATACTCTGGCTCCTTTGTATTTAATTCTATTTTTTCTCGTATTCTTCTGATATGTACTGTAACTGTATTTTCACTTTTATAAAAAGGTTCTTCCCATACCATCTCATATATTTCTTTAATTGAAAATACTTTTCCTAAATTAGACGCTAATAAGTGTAATATCTTATACTCTGTTGCAGTAACTTTTACTTCTTCTCCCCTTAATGTTATTTTTTTAGCTATGGTATCTATAACTAAATCTTTAACTTTTATAACATCTTCACTTTCTCCACTATTCAACGGTTTTTCATATCTTCTTAATTGTGATTTAACTCTTGCAACTAATTCTAAGTGATTGAATGGCTTTGTCATATAATCATCAGCACCTACATTTAGCCCTAAAATTTTATCCGAATCTTCTCCCTTTGCAGATAACATGATTATAGGTAAATTTTGCTTTTCTCTTATTTTAAGGCAAGTTCTTATTCCATCCAATCTCGGCATCATTATATCTAGTATAATTAAATGAATTTTTTCCTCTTCTAATATTTCTAGCGCTTCTATACCATCTCCAGCTTTAAATACCTTCAAATTTTCGCCTCGTAAATATATCTCAATTGCATCTCTTATTTCTTTTTCATCGTCAACTACTAAAACATTAAACATACTTTAGATCCTCCCAAATAATTTTCTAAACAATAATACTACTTTAATTATATACTACTTTTTGAAATTCTTCAGATGATCTTACTGGTTCAAAATCACGCTCATTTTGTGCAACTTCTTTAGCTGCCGGATCAATTTCTATAGCTTTATTCAGATATTTCATTGTATTATTAATATCACCTCGTCTTCCATATATAGATGCAATGCCATAATAACTCCATACATAATCTTCTATTTCTAAATCTTTATTATACCACTTTAATGCTTCATCCATATTTCCATATAGTTCATAGGTGAGTGCTTTATTAAAAATTGCATAGCCATAATCATCTTTTATAGATAGAGCCTTATCTATATCATTCATTCCCTCTTCATAATCACCATTATATGCTTTTGCTATTCCTCTTATGTTATATCCCATATAATTATTAGGGTAATTATTTACAAGCTCATTAGCTTTATTTATTGCATTTTCATATTCATTAGAAAAAAATAATCTATATGCCTCATTATATATATTATTTTCCTCTTCTGATATAGTATATATGCCATCCATATCATTAGGCTCTTTTCTATTTTCATTATTTTCTTCAATATAATCGGAATTATTGCTATTTATAATCATAGTATTTGAACTATTATTTATTTCCTCTCTATCTTTAAATTTTCTATTCATTATTCCTTCATATATCAATATTCCAATTGCTATTATTAATAGGGTTATTAATAATACTTTTTTCATTTTATCACTGCCAGGTAATTTAACTCTCATAATTAATCTCCTTATTAATTTAATTCGATTCTAATTTATAGTTATTATATAAATAAATTATACAAATACTATCAATATACAATAAAGATTATTATATATCTGTTATAGTATTTTGTTTTAACATTAGAATTATTATTTTTATATTTTTATCCATTTATTTTAAACAAATAATTAATAATGTTTTTTTATTTTTTCTATTTTAATATAGAAATATTATCCCTTATTAAAATTATTATTTCAACATTATTTATCCTTTTATATTATTTCTTGATTTTTGTCTTATAAAAGTGTATTAATATATTGACTATACATATAGATAGTAAAGGAGCATTTAAAATGAATACGTACTACAAATATAAAGCTACATTAATTGATGTTATCTTCATTTTTTTAGGTTGCACAATAGCTTCACTCGGAGTTAACCTATTTCTATCACATGCAAAATTATTAAGTGGTGGAGCTACAGGATTAGCATTAATTTTAGAGTATACAATAGGACTTCCTGCCGGAATAGTCGTATTTCTTTTGAATATTCCTTTATTAATAATAAGTTATAAAAAATTAGATAAATCATTTACTATATATACTACACTAGGAATGTTATCTCTTTCAATATCACTTATGCTTACTAAACCATTAACTAATTTAATACCATTAGAAAATGATCTACTTATTTTTTGTATTTATGGTGGTGTATTATGTGGTATTGGATATGGATTAGTATTTCTTAGAAATGGTTCTACTGGCGGAACAGATATAATAACAATGCTTATTAGAAAAAAATTTTCTAATTTTAATATAGGTGCATTAGGATTTTCTCTCAATATAATAATCATTATATTAGGTGCTATTATATTTGGAATTCCCCAAGCTTTATACACTTTAATTTCATTATTTATTCAAAGTACAGTACTAGATAGGATGCTAAAAGGATTTAGCAGTAAAAAACTACTTCTTATATTAACTGAAAAAGAAGAAGAAGTTATAGAATACGTAATAAAAGATTTACATCGTGGTGTTACTTCACTTGTTGCTGAAGGCGAATATACTCATGATAGAAAAAAGATGCTTTACTGTATTGTTACGTCACGTCAAATGATTTTATTAAAAAATATTGTTCATCAAATAGATCCAATGGCATTTATAACTATAATTGATATATCAGAAGTACGAGGCAAGGGGTTTATAAATATATAATATATTTATAAATTTAATTCACTAAATTTAAAATTAATCCACAATAAAAAAATAATCTATTGTTTTTATCCACAATAGATTATTTTTTTGTTGTTTTTGTTGATTATTTTTACTTTACTGATTCTAAATAACTTTTTTGTCCTATATCATAAAGGTTATTACCTTGTGGATCTATAATTACAACTAAAGGCATATCCTTTACTTCCATTCTTCTAATTGCCTCCGCACCTAAATCTTCATAGGCAATTATTTCAGACTTAATTATACTCTTCCCAATTAAAGCTGCAGCTCCACCAATAGCTCCAAAATATACTGCTTTATTTTTCTTTATAGAATCTATAACCTCTTCATTTCTTGCACCTTTTCCAATCATTCCTTTTAATCCAAGGTCCATTAATCTAGGTGCATAGGCATCCATTCTATAACTAGTAGTCGGACCTGCTGAACCAATTACTTGACCAGGCTTTGCTGGTGATGGTCCAACATAATATATTGTTTCATCTTTTATATTTAGAGGCAATTCTTTTCCTTTATCTAATAATTCAATTAGACGTTTATGAGCAGCATCTCTTGCTGAATATATAACTCCACTTAATAATATGTTATCTCCAGCTTTTAAATTTGATATTTTATCTTCTGTAAGAGGTGTATGTAATTTAATATCCATAATCCAATCTCCTATAATATTATTTCTTTGTGTCTAGTTGCATGACAATTAATATTTACTGCCACTGGCAAACCTGCTATATGAGTAGGATAAACCTCTATATTTAGACCTAGCGTAGTAGTTCTTCCCCCGAAGCCTTGTGGCCCTATACCAAATTTATTTACTTTTTCTAATAATTCTTCTTCTAATTCTTTATAAAACTCATTTTTGTTTCTAATATCAATAGGTCTTATAAGAGCCTTTTTAGCCAAATATGCAGCTTTGTCAAATGTCCCTCCTATTCCTACTCCAATTACCATAGGAGGACATGGATTTGGGCCAGCAGCCTTTACAGTTTCTAATATAAACTTCTTTACTCCTTCAATTCCATCTGAAGGTTTTAACATTCCTATCTTACTCATATTTTCAGATCCAAATCCCTTTGGTGCTAATGTAATTTTAACTTTATCTCCTTCTACAATATCATAGTAAATTATAGCAGGAGTATTATCCTTAGTATTTATTCTTTCTATTGGATCTCCTACAACTGATTTTCTTAAGTATCCCTCCTCATATCCTCTTCTTACACCCTCATTTATGGCATCTTCTAGCTTTCCTCCTACAAGATGAACATCTTGTCCTATTTCCATAAAAACACATGCCATACCAGTATCCTGACAAATAGGCATCTCATCTTTACATGCAATTTCAGAATTAATAATTATTTTATCTAGTACATCTTCAGCTAGCTTCCATGTTTCTTTCTTCTTAGATATCTCTAAAGCTTCTTTTATATCATCTCCTAGATAATAATTAGCTTCAATACATAAATTCCTTACTGCCTCTGTTATAACTCCAACATTTAATTCTCTCATCCTAAAAACTCCTTTGCTTGTACTAAATATAAGTTTAAATATATTTCTTAATATTTACAAGCAAAAAACAAATTAGATTATTAACTAAAATTATCTAAACTACTATAATTTTAAATTGTTAAATAAATTTTTATTTTTCCTTCATAATTTAATATTTTCTTTATTATATTTAAATTATAAATAGTTATATTTGAGGTGATTTATGAAAAACTCACTACTTAACAAAATTGCTAATATTATAATATATTTTTTAGTCATCTGCCTAATATGTCTAATAACTTATAATATATTTCTATTAGTACATAGCACCTATTATATCCAATCTCCACCTAAGAATAGCATAGAAGTTGGTCCAAATTTATAAATAAATTATATATAAAAAAATTACCATCTTATTTTTATTGTTAAATAAGGTGGTAATGTTTAATTTACTTATTATCTTCAAAATATTTTTCTATTCCTAATGCTATCCCTTCAACTATTTTATCTTGATGATTTGAATCTTTTAATCTCTGCTCTTCTTCATGATTAGATAAAAATCCACATTCAACTATAATACTTCCACCTTCATAACCATCACGCAATATCTTATATTGATTTTTAGCTGCCTTAGGAATTCTTTTATTATTATCCTTTATTACACTCTTCATTGATTCTTGAACACTTTCTGCAAGCAATCTACTATTCTCATTATCCGAATACCATACCTGCGCTCCAAAGCAGCTAGACTGTTGAAACATGTTTTGATGTATAGAAATAAAAATATCGCAATTTGTTTCCTTTTTTAATTTGCATCTTTGTGTAAGATCATTTACTTTTTTAGTATCAAGTTCTTTATCTTCTTCTCTAGTCATATGAACTTCATACCCTTTTTCAAGTAAATAATCCCTTAACTTTAATGAAATATCTAAATTTATATCTTTCTCGATAGTTCCACTTTTACTTTTTGCTCCACCATCAATTCCACCATGACCTGGGTCTATTAATATTATATGTTTATCTTGATTACTCTCAGCGAAAACTGTAGTTGGTAATGAGAATAACATAATTGTAATGCATAATAATGTTAGTGCTCTTATATATCTCATTCTTTTGAATCCTCCTATTAGTAAAGCTTTATAAAATTAGTATTTGCTTACTCATAAGTATTTATACAATAGTAAATCTGTATATAATATCACTCACAGATAAAAAATAACCCTATCAAATAATTTTTTTATTTGATAGGGTTAAAACAAATTCTGTTATAATTATTTTAATTCACATAATTCTCTATAACACTTTCAGCTATATTAGTAGAATGATCTCCTATTCTTTCAAAAGAGCTTACTAAGTCTAGGAAAATAGCTCCTGCAAATGCATTACATTTTCCATCATATAATCTTTGAATATGTTTTTCTCTATATTTCTTTTGATATGTATCAATTTTATCCTCAATTTCAACAATATTTCTAGCTTGATTGATATTCCTATTTTCATATGATTCTACTGCTATCTCTAATGCTTCTAATGTAGTGTTATATATTTCATATAATTCATCTATGGCGTCTTTACTATATTTAAGTTTTTTATTAATTTTTTCGATTGATAAATCCGCAATATTCTCAGCATGATCTCCGATTCTTTCTATATCTATTATTACATGAAATGTAGATGCCACTATTCCTTTTTCTCTATCGGATAAATCACATTTTGCAAGCTTTATTAAGTATGTAGTTATACTTTCTTCTAATACATTTATTATTTTTTCATTTTCATATACCTTTTGTATTAATTCTTCATCATTATCTACAAATGCCTTCATTGCTAATTCAACGTTTTGCTTAGCCTTATTAGCCATTCTAATTGTTTCCTTTATTACTTGACCAGCAGCTATAACTGGTGTTTCAAGCACTCTATCATCTATATATTTAGGTCCAACTTTTTCTTCATTTTCTTCACAAGGTATTACTCTATTTATAAATTTTATTATGTACGTAGTAAATGGTAATAATAAGGCTGTATTCGCTATATTAAATACTGTATGTGCATTAGCAATTTGTCTACTAACATCATCTGGACTAGTATATTGAACAAATCTTGCTAATACGCCTAAGAATGGCAAGAATATTATAGTACCAACTATATTGAATATAAGATGTAGTAAAGCTGCTTTATGTGCTGTCTTATTAGTTCCTATACTAGCAATCATTGCAGTAATACATGTTCCTATATTACATCCAAATACAACTGGTAAAGCAAGACCAATATCTATAGTTCCAGTAGTAGCTAATGCAATTAGTATACCTGTTGTTGCAGATGAACTTTGAAGTATCGCAGTAATTGCAGCTCCTGCTATAATTCCTATAAACCAATTATCACCTATAGCAATTAGTATGTTAGTAAAAGCAGGCGAAGACGCTAGTGGCTTCATTGCTCCACTCATTATTCCCATTCCAGTAAATAATATACCAAAACCTAATATTATATTTCCTATTTCTCTTCTTTTCTTTGCTCTTGCAAACATTACTAATGCTGCACCAACAAATACAAACAATGGGGCTATTTGATCTAATTTAAATGCTACCAATTGAGCTGTTATTGTTGTTCCTATATTAGCTCCCATTATTATTCCAGCAGCTTGTGCTAAACTCATTAGTCCTGCATTAACAAAACCAACTACCATAACAGTTGTAGCACTACTACTCTGAATTACCATTGTAACAATCGCACCAATTGCAACTCCCATTAGACGATTACTTGTTACTTTTTCCAGGATTGATTTTAAACCGTCTCCTGCTGCATTTTCCAGTCCATCTCCCATTAATTTCATACCATAAATAAATAGTCCTAGTCCACCCATTAATTGAATAATAACTTTTATTGTTTCCAAAACCTTATTCTCCTTTGGCTAATTTATTTATTACCAATCAACAGTTTACATTAAATTTAACCTATTGTTAATATATTTACTTAAATTTTAACTTACATTTAATATTAATTATTAATTTAACCAATTTTTGTTGATTATTATTGAATTTATTCTATATATTTGTAATTTTAAGTCTAATTATATACTATTTATTCTAATTATTTCACAAATAATATACTCTATTTATTAATTATTTTTTCTATAAGTACAACTTCATATGTTACTTTCAATTTAATTCTATAAAAGCATCTTTTATTTGATCTTTTGCTAATTTTATCTTTTCTTTTTTTCTTAACTTCTTCCCATTCATCTATAGCTGCTATAAGTTGTTTCTTATTAACATTATTAAATATATGTTTATAATTAGAATAAAATATTGAATAATCCTTTTTTGTATAATTGATTCTTGATATAAATGAGTTTTCAAATACATTCCTTTTATCCCCATCTAATTCAATACGCTTAAACATTACTTCTAAGCATACTATTAAAGTAATAAGTAAACCTGCTATAATTCCTCCAATAAATTTTTCATTAATACCATGACGAATGAACACAATCCCCAATATAGGCCACTAAAAATTATTAATTATTTTTGTTCTTATAGTTATTTTATTATCATTCATTTAGTAACCTACCTTTTTAAATAATATAGAATATTTTACCAGAAATTGTTCTATATTTCTATATTACTATTAATAGATCTTTTATTTATTACTTATAGATAAAAAACAACCTATTTTCATAAAATTTTATATAAGAGAAAACCCCACGAATATTGAATTCGTGGGGTTTGTATAACTCCAATAATTATCTCTTTGAGAATTTGACATATTGAAAAATTGAGCATTTATAGGCTATTTGTTACTTGTATGTTTATTATACATTTAAACTTATATAACTTAATATAAAAAATACATATATATAAATGAAGCATTTTTTTATAATTTCAATTATTTATAACTAAAATTTATATGGTTATTTATAATATAGTAATGCTTTAATATATATTTGAATATTCATACTGATAACAAAATGGATGAAATTTCTAAATTTTCCATCCTTAATTTTTTATTGTAAACTTTGATCCAATCCAAAACTTTGTAATATAGATTCAAAATTTTCAGGAGTTAAATTATCAAAATTGCATTTAGCAAGTTCTTCACCTTTTACAAATGCAGTTGCATAATTCATTTCAACTTCATTTCCATATTTATCAGTACCAAGTCCTTTAGCTTCAAAATAAAATTCATTTCCTTCTACTAATCCATTTTCAGTTAGAAGTTTACATATCTGTTCTATTTCACTTAATATATTTTTCTTATAATATGAATCACTTACAACTTCTCTAACTTTGAAAGATATAGAATAATAATTATCCCCACTATTTTCTATTTTCAAGATTTCAACTTGTTCGTTTGATAATTTAGATTCTATATATTCTTTAGTTATTGCTGGTTCAATAATTGGCTCTGTACTTTTTTCTTCTTTTATTTTCTCTTGTGCTTGTGACTCTTTTGCAATACCATTGGTTTCAGTGTTTTTACTTCCACCAGTAATCATGTTGCTAACTAGAATTAATGCAAAGAATCCTGTTACAACTCCTTTTGCAATCTTACTCCAGTTACTATACTTCCACATAAGAAATAATCCTACTGGGAAAAATATAATTAAGAATAAAATAATTGCCCATGTTCTTTGATACCATTTCATTTTCTGATCCCCTTTCTTTTATATACTACAATTGTATAATATTAGAAAGTTTTGTCAATAATTTTAAATTACTAATCTCTTATACTCATTTTTTAAGTTTTCTTGAGTCAACTGAGCATATCTTTGAGTAGTTTCTGGTGATTCATGTCCTAAAATTCTCTGAACACCAGGAAGTGACATTCCGCTATTAAGTAAATATGTTGCTTGTGTTCTTCTAAACTTATGGCAATGAACTCTTTCTTCAACACCACTTCTTTTTTGTATTCTTTTTAATATTAATTGTAATGCTCTTGTCTTAATTGGCTGATAAGGAGCGTGGTCAGATGTAAATAGATAATTTGAATCACCTTTTCTCACTTTCAAATATTCTTCTATACTTAGTTTTGCTTTGGTAGAAAAATATACTATTCGTTGCTTATTCCCCTTTCCAGTAACTTTCATACTTTTATCTGCAAAATTGATATTATCTAATGTTAAATTTGATATTTCTGATATTCTACAAGCTGTACTTTCTAATAGTTCAAAAAAAGCTTTTTCCTTTACTGTAACACATGCAAATCTTAATTTTTCTAAGTTGTCTGGTTTATATCCTTGCAATATCAACTTTGGCACTTTTGTAAAAGCTAATTTTTTAGCTGGATTCTTTATGATGTATTCTTCATCTTGAAGCCATCCAAAGAAACATTTTAAATATGTTATATATCCATTTATAGTTGATGCTTGTTTGCCTTTTCCATAAACAGATAAAAACATTCGTAAATCCATAGTAGATATGGTTGAACATGGTTTATTAAAAAACATATCTAATTTATTTAAAAATAAAGAATAATTCTTTAATGTTTTCTTACTAAGTCCTTCTAGATTTTTACATGCTATATATAATTTTGCTCTTTCTAAAATATCACTTGTAGTTAATTTTGTGCATTTTGTAGTTATTTCATAATCATATAAAACTTCATCTATAATTTTTTTAATATTCAATTGTTTCTTAATATCTATTTCTAAACTTGGAAATTCAAGTGTAAGCTTTCCTAATAATTTAATAGATAATTCTTCATTTAGCATAAATTCACCCC
>ERZ781272.385-NODE-385-length-35259-cov-4.732047_pt1 | contig 35259 bp, 33 predicted proteins | sample MGYA00375850_ERZ781272 | MGnify/ENA primary metagenome ERZ781272 (study PRJEB29790, sample SAMN06051246) | human gut metagenome | host: Homo sapiens | place: USA: Cincinnati, Ohio | collected 2013-06-21 | study: EMG produced TPA metagenomics assembly of the Gut...
GAATCGGACATTTTCATATTGACCAAGTCGATGATCGACGCCCGACCCACATAGGCCAGTACATAGGAAAACGTACTCAGACAGATACACGCATTCGTCTGAAAGGAAAAGGAATCCCATCTCTGCGCAATAAAAATGTCAGAGGAGATCATTATGTGACTCTGGTGGTACAGGTGCCGACAAATCTGAACGAAGAAGCCAAGGAGGCGCTGCGGAGATTTGATGAGGCATGTGGAAATACGTCCTCCGTTACGAAGAATACTGCGTCTGAAAAGACGGAAAAAAAGAAAAAAAGCTTCATGGATAAACTGAAAGAGACGTTTGAGGAATAAAAGTGATATCTGAAAAAGATAGATTCTTTTGAGAAAAGAGGGAAATCCTCTTTTCTTTTTTTTCTCCTTCGTGTATGATAGAGGATAATGCGGAAAGTGGCGCAGGAGTTTAAAGGAGAGCAGCTTATGAGTGCCGGAATTGTATTTCAGCAGATGGTGATTATCTTTCTGCTGATTTTGACTGGATACATTGTTTATAGGAAGGGGATTGTAAAGGCAGAGATATCCAAGGGGATTTCGGCTCTTGTAGTGAATGTATGTAATCCTGCTATTCTGATTCGGAGTGCGTTTGAAAGAGATGCTTCCATAACGAATGAGAATCTGCTGCTGGCAATGCTGGGCTGTGCACTGATGTATGTGATTCTTCTTGCTGCTTCCCGGATATTGCCCGGAGTCCTTCGTGTAGAACCAAAATGGAGAAATCATTATGCGCTTATGAGTATTTTCGGAAATACGGGGTTTATAGGCATTCCGCTGGTGTCCGCGGTACTTGGCAGTCAGGCGCTGATATATGTTGCGATCGTCAATGCTTATTTTAACCTTCTTTTTTATACCTTTGGGATCTGGCTGGCAGATGGGAGCCAGAGTGGATTTTCCTGGAAGAATTTTTTAAATATCGGAAATCTCTCCATAGCTGTAACGATTGTGCTTTTTCTGTGGAATGTGAAGCTGCCTGTGGTAATTACCAGTACCATCGATTATATCGCAAATACCACAACGTTCCTTGCAATGGTAGTGATTGGAATTTCATTGGCAAGAACGAGACTGTTGGATATTTTTACAGAAAAAAGACTGTATGTGTTTATCGTGCTGCGCTTTTTGGTGATTCCTGTTTTTACCGGCTTTCTGCTGCGCATGTTTATTAAGGATGCCCTTGTGTATGGAACGATTGTTCTTATGGCAGCAGTTCCGATAGCAAATCTGCCTCTTATGAGGGTGGAAGAGACTGGCGGAGATGGGACACTTTTGTCAAAGGGGATTATTTTGAGCACGATTTTATCTCTGGTGACGATTCCGATTGTGACAGCATTTGTGTGATAGAAGGGGAAGAGATTTGAAAGGAAGAATCAAACAATTTGCAGAAACTTATCTTCCGGCCTGGACTGTTATTCCGCTTTTGTCTATTCTGGCGGTTAATTGTCTGGTATACTGGGGAAGCGGAATGATGACTGCCGGCCGTTATCACTATGACTTTACATTTGGATTTGACAGAGCAGTGCCCTTGCTTCCGGAGTTTGTATGGATTTATATTCTGGCATTTCCGTTTTGGGCCTGTAATTATATTTTGGCGGCGCAGCGGGGAAAGGATATGTTTTACCGCTTTGTGGCAACTGATCTGACAGTGCATGCCGCATGCTTTTTGATATTTCTTTTGCTGCCTACGACAAATATAAGACCGGAAATTCCGGGCAATACAATTTCTGAGGTGATGCTGCGGATTATTTATGCCCTGGATGGAGGGCAGAGTCCCGCTAACCTGTTTCCTTCTATTCACTGCTATGTAAGCTGGCTGTGCTGGAAAGGAGTTAAGGGAGCCGAAAAAATTCCGAAATGGTATCAGAATTTTTCTCTGGTGTTTGCTGTTCTGGTCATCATATCTACGCAGGTATTGAAGCAGCACTACATTGTAGATGCGGCAGCCGGTATTTTGCTGGTGGAAATTGCCTGGAGGATTTGCCATAGGGGGCAGCGTCACGAAAAGCTTATGCAGTTTTATGAAAGGATCAATCAAAAAGTTTGCAGAAAATAAGAGGAAAAACGGGAGAAAGTTTATGAAATGGAATCGTTTTACGGTTAAGACAAAGACGGAGGCGGAGGATATGGTCATCTGTACTTTGGCAGAAATCGGAATTGAAGGTGTGGAGATACAGGACAAGCAGGGGCTGACCGATGAGGATAAAGCACAGATGTTTGTGGATATCATGCCGGAAGGACCGGAGGATGATGGGATTGCTTATCTGAATTTTTATTTGGAGGAGGATGCGGATAAAGAGGAAATCCTCAAAAACGTGAGGGCAGCGCTTGATGAGCTGAAAGGCTTTATGGATATTGGGGAGGCTACAATTGAGGAATCACAGACAGAGGACAAGGACTGGATCAATAACTGGAAAGAGTATTTCCACCAGTTTTATGTGGATGATATTCTGATCGTACCGTCCTGGGAAGAGGTAAAGGCGGAAGATAAGGATAAGATGATCCTGCATATTGATCCTGGAACTGCATTTGGAACAGGTATGCACGAAACAACGCAGTTGGTTATCCGTCAGCTCAAAAAATACGTAACAAAGGATACGGAGCTTTTGGATGTGGGAACCGGAAGCGGTATTCTTGGTATTGTAGCGCTGAAGTTGGGGGCAAAGCATGTAGTAGGAACGGATTTGGATCCCTGCGCAGTTCCGGCTGTTTCTGAGAACAAGGAAGCAAATGGGATTCCCGGGGAAGCCTTTACCATGATGATCGGAAATATCATTGATGATAAGGAGGTGCAGGATAAGGCAGGATATGAGAAATACGATATTGTTGCTGCCAATATTCTGGCGGATGTACTGCTTCCTCTGACTCCGGTTATTGTCAATCAGATGAAGACGGGGGCATACTATATCACTTCGGGAATTTTGGATGTGAAGGAAAAGGTTGTTGTAGATGCAGTGAGGAATGCCGGACTTACCCTGGTAGAGGTGACCAGACAGGGAGAATGGGTATCTGTGACTGCCAGAAAGGATTGATTCATGCAGCGTTTTTTTGTGGACCCCTGGCAGGTTGACGTGGAGAAGCATTGCATCCGTATCGTGGGAACGGATGTCAATCATATCAAAAATGTCCTTCGTATGAAGGGCGGAGAGGAGCTTTGGATCAGCGACGGGGCAGGTAAGGAATATCACTGCACCATAGAGAAGCTGGAAGCAGAGGAGGTATTTCTGCGCATTCTCTATGTGCAGGAGCCGGATTATGAGCTTCCTAACCGGATTTATTTGTTTCAGGGGCTTCCCAAGGCAGATAAAATGGAGATGATCATTCAAAAAGCAGTAGAGCTTGGAGCTTATCAGGTGATTCCGGTAGAGACGAAACGCTGTGTGGTAAAGCTGGATGCAAAAAAAGCAGAAAAAAAGGTTTCCCGCTGGCAGCAGATTGCAGAGAGTGCGGCAAAGCAGTCAAAACGGATGCTTGTACCGGAGATACATTCTGTGATGACTTATGGAGAGGCTCTTGCATATGCGGAGGAGCTTGATGTTTTGCTGATTCCCTATGAGCTTGCAAAGGGAATGAAGGAGACCCGGAGAATCCTGGAAGAAATTGCTCCGGGACAGTCGCTGGGGATTTTTATCGGTCCTGAGGGGGGATTTGAGGAGGCAGAGGTGGAAGCTGCCGTTTCGAAAGGGGCGAAGCCGATTACCCTGGGCAGAAGAATCCTGCGTACAGAGACAGCAGGGCTTGCGGTTTTGTCCATATTGATGTTTCAGTTAGAAAAGGAAAGTGATTGATATGGGGGCGCTTTGCTGTCGCCGCGGCAAATGCGGCAGAAAAAAATAAAGGAAGAGGAACTATGGAAGCATATTTTGATAATTCCGCCACGACCAGATGCTATGATGCCGTGAAGGAGATTGTTATAAAGACCATGACAGAGGACTTTGGCAATCCGTCTGCAATGCATAAAAAGGGAATGGAAGCAGAGCGGTATGTGAAGAACTCCGCACAGATTCTGGCACGCCTTTTGAAGGTTCAGGAAAAAGAAATTTTATTTACTTCAGGAGGAACAGAGTCCAATAATCTGGCTTTGATCGGCGGGGCAATGGCAAACAAAAGAGGGGGAAACCATATTATTACCACTGCGGTGGAGCATGCGGCAGTGGGACAGCCGGCAGCATATCTTAAGGACCAGGGCTTTGAAGTAACTTATCTTCCGGTAGATGCGCGGGGCGTTGTGAAGCTTAAGGAATTGGAGGAGGCTCTGCGTCCGGATACGATTCTGGTTTCCACTATGTATGTAAACAACGAGGTAGGGGCAGTTATGCCGGTAGAACGGATTGCCAAACTGGTACATGAAAAAAGTCCGAAAGCTCTGTATCATGTGGATGCCATTCAGGCATTCGGCAAGTACCGCATTTATCCAAAAAAACTCGGAATAGACCTGATGTCCGTCAGCGCCCATAAGATCCATGGCCCAAAGGGGGCAGGATTTTTGTACATCAATGAAAAAGCCAGAGTACAGCCGCAGATTCTGGGCGGCGGTCAGCAGGGCGGTATGCGCTCGGGAACGGATAATGTGCCGGGAATTGCCGGGCTCGGTGCGGCAGCACAGGAGATATACCAAAATTTCGATGAGAACATTCAACATCTGTATCAGTTAAAGGAACGTATGGCTGAGGGTCTTTCTAAAATAGAAAATGTGAAGCTTAATGGAATGGCGCTCAGAGAAGGTGCGCCACAGATATTGAGCATCAGCGTTCTTGGGATACGCAGCGAGGTTCTGCTGCATACGCTGGAAGAACGGGGCGTGTACGTATCTGCCGGCAGTGCCTGTTCCAGCCATAAACGAAGGGCCAGCGGCACATTGACGGCTATGGGAATGCCGAAGGATCAGATCGAGAGTACGGTGCGCATCAGCTTTTCCGAAGAGAATACATTCGAAGAGGTTGATTACTGTCTGGATGTCTTAACTGAGGTGGTGCCGGTGCTGCGAAGGTATTCCAGGCATTGACAGAAGCGGAAGAAACCCGGCGGAATTTGGCGGTTAAAGGAGAATAGATATGTTATTTCATGCATTTTTAATCAAATACGCAGAGATTGCAATCAAAGGAAAAAACAGATATCTGTTTGAAGATGCTCTTGTCAAACAGATGCGGATTGCACTTTCAAAGGTTGAGGGCGAATTTCAGGTGACAAAGGAACAGGGCAGAGTATATGTTTTCTGCCCGGAAGAATACGATTTTGATGAGACAGTGGAAGCGTTGCAGAGGGTTTTCGGCATTGTGGGAATCTGTCCGGTGGTTATTTATGAAGACCGGGGCTTTGCGCAGATGGCAGAGGATGTGCTTGCCTATATGCGTGCCCGTTATCCTGGTTATGGGGACAGCTTTAAGGTTTATACAAGGAGGGCTAAGAAGTCCTATCCAATGACCTCAATGGAAGTAAGCGCGGAGCTTGGAGGAAGGATTCTGGATGCTTTTCCGGAGGCTTCTGTGGATGTACAGCATCCGAAGCTGACGTTATCTGTGGAAATCCGTGAAAAGATTTATGTATATTCCGAAACGATTCCAGGTCCCAAAGGAATGCCGGTAGGTACGAACGGGAAAGCCATGCTTCTTCTTTCCGGCGGGATTGACAGCCCTGTAGCAGGCTATATGATCGCGAAAAGAGGCGTGAAGATTGATGCCGTTTATTTTCATGCGCCGCCCTACACCAGTGAGCGCGCAAAGCAGAAGGTCGTGGAGCTTGCCCGATTGGTCGCAAGATACAGTGGGCCGATTCGTCTGCATGTAGTAAATTTTACGGATATCCAGCTTTATATTTATGATCAGTGCCCGCATGAGGAACTGACCATCATCATGCGCCGCTACATGATGCGGATTGCAGAGTATTTTGCAAAGCAGAGCAATTGTCTTGGGCTGATCACCGGTGAGAGCATCGGTCAGGTGGCCAGCCAGACCTTACAGAGTCTTGCCGCAACCAATGAGGTCTGCACGCTTCCGGTCTATCGTCCGGTGATTGGTTTTGATAAGCAGGAGATTGTGGAGATTTCCAGAAATATTCATACATTTGAGACCTCTATCCAGCCCTTTGAGGACTGCTGCACAATTTTTGTTGCAAAGCATCCGGTGACAAAGCCGAACCTGAATGTGATTCATCGTTCGGAGCGCAGGCTGGAAGAAAAAATCGACCAGTTGCTGGAAGAGGCATTGCGGACTGCAGAGGTAATCGAAATCCGGTAAAAATCTGCAGAAAAAAGAGGAACTGTTTTCAGTTCCTCGGCATGGAATCAGGTAATTTATTCAGCGATCAGGTATGGCTCGATGATCTTCATAACAGCATCAAGAGTAGCGCCTTCTGCATGGATGTTCAGGTCAATGGATTTGGATAAATCTAAGCTGAAAATACCCATGATAGATTTTGCGTCGATAACATATCTTCCGGATACCAGATCAAAATCGCAGTCAAATTTGCTGATTTCATTTACAAATGCTTTCACTTTATCGATAGAGTTCAGTGAGATTTTAGCTGTTTTCATTATGAGAACCTCCCTTAATTTTATGTCTTACAGCTTTCATCTTACCCGTACCCCTATCAAAAGTCAAGGTAAAAAGAAATAAAATTTGTGGAAAGAATTTGTGAAAAGCTAACATTTTATATGATGCACTGGCTGCATCAAGGCCGGTATATAAAACATATGGAAAATAGAGGGATTGCATGAAGAAAAAAGTTGCACTTCACAATTTGGGCTGTAAAGTGAACGCCTATGAGGCAGAAGCCATGCAGCAGCTTCTTAAGCAGGCAGGTTATGAGATCGTGCCGTTTGATACGGGCGCAGATGTTTATGTTGTGAATACATGTACGGTGACAAATATTGCTGACCGGAAATCCCGGCAGATGCTTCATAAAGCAAAAAAAATGAATCCGGATGCCGTAGTAGTGGCAACCGGCTGTTATGCACAGACAGATACAGCGAAGCTTAAGGAGGATGGCGCAGTTGATCTGATCCTGGGAAATAACCAGAAGAAAAATATTGTGGAAGCGTTGTCAGAGTATGAAGAAAAGCACTGTAAAAAGGCCCATATTATTAAAATCAACCAAACGAAGGAATACGAAACACTTGCGATTGCACAGACTGCCGAGCATGTGCGCGCATATATGAAAGTACAGGACGGATGCAATCAGTTCTGTACGTACTGTGTGATTCCTTATGCAAGGGGCAGGGTGCGCAGCCGGAAGATGGGAGACATACTAAAGGAGGTTCATGCGCTGGCAGACAATGGATATAAAGAGCTCGTACTGACAGGAATCCATCTGAGCTCCTATGGAGTGGACTTTGCTGATTCAGAGAAGGAGACGCTTCTGACGCTTATACGGGCAGTACATCAGGTGGAGGGAATTCAAAGAATCCGTCTTGGCTCTTTGGAGCCGCAAATTGTGACTGAAGAGTTTGCGGCAGGAATTGCGGCGCTGCCGAAAGTATGCCCGCATTTTCACCTGTCTCTGCAAAGCGGCTGTGACAGGACTCTTGCCAATATGAACCGGCGCTATCATTCCGGCGAATATGCAGAGAGATGTGCGCTGCTGCGCCGATATTATGAAAATCCGGCTTTGACTACAGATGTGATTGTCGGTTTTCCGATGGAAACAGAAGAGGATTTTCAGGCGTCTTATGATTTTGTATCAGGGATCCATTTTTATGAAACACATATTTTTAAATATTCCAGACGCCGGGGTACAAAAGCAGCAGCTATGGAAGGCCAGCTGACAGAAACAGTAAAAGCAAAACGCAGTGAAAAGATGCTGGAGCTTCACGATAGGCGTGCAAAGGAATATGAAAATTCCATGCTCGGGAAACAACTGGAGCTTCTTCTGGAAGAGGAAATGACGATTCATGGCGAAGCCTATCTGGTTGGACACAGCAGGGAGTATGTGAAGGCTGCCGTGAAGAAGCGGGAGGGTATCGATGTCAATGATATCGTACTTGCAAAGGCGGAAGATTTCCTGGAAAAGAATTTGCTGAGATGCAGTATTTTAGCGTGAAAAGGGGCTTTGACGCCTGTTTGAAAAACCGAAGGAAATTTTTCATTGTATTTTACAGGGAATTATATTAGAATATAAGAGAAATAATAGTAAGGACGTGAGAGAAAATGGCAGAGAATAATCTGGGAAATACCCAATATTTTAGGACAAAGCCGGATCAGGAGCTTCACGTAAAGGAAGTTTTGGATTTGGTATACAATGCAATGGATGAAAAAGGCTACAACCCGGTCAACCAGATCGTAGGCTATATTATGTCGGGTGATCCTACCTATATCACCAGTCATAAAGGCGCCAGAAGTATGATCATGAAGGTTGAGAGGGATGAGCTGGTAGAAGAGCTTTTGAACGAATATATTAAGAATAAATCCTGGGAACGATAAATTATGCGGATTCTCGGATTGGATTACGGATCAAAAACGGTGGGGGTAGCTGTCAGCGACCCTCTGGGCCTGACTGCGCAGGGATTGGAGACTATTTGTAGAAAACAGGAGAATAAGCTTCGCCGTACCCTGGCGCGGATCGAGGAACTTGTTTCGGAGTATCAGGTAGAACGGATTGTGGTTGGATTTCCGAAAAACATGAATAATACGATTGGAGAGCGGGCAGATAAATCTCTGGAATTTAAAGCGATGCTGGAGAAGAGGACAGGCCTGCCGATTGAGATGTGGGACGAACGGCTGACGAGTGTGGCGGCCAATCGTACACTAATGGAAGCCGGAGTGCGCCGGGAGAACCGGAAGGAGCATATGGACGAATTGGCTGCCATTTTTATTCTGCAGGGATATTTAGATTCTCTGACAAACAGATAAGGAAGAATATAAATGGAGAAAATCAGATTTCGGTCGGAAGACGGGACAGTTACGGAATTTTATATAGAGGAACAGACCAGGATCGGAGGGACTGCGTACCTGTTGGTATCTGATTCTCTGGAGGATGAGGCATCTGCTTATATTTTAAGGGATATATCGGAAGATGCAAGTCTGGAGGCATGCTACGAGATGGTAGAGGACGAAAATGAGCTTCAGGCAGTTTTTAAGGTTTTTGAGCAGATGATGGAAGACGTGGATTTGGAGATGTAACAGAATAAAATTAATAGTATCCTGCAAGGCAGGTGTATTTTGTGTGCCAAAATGGAGGGGCAATTATTGAAAAGCGAAAATAGCAGTAATAATTATAGAAAGGGCAGCGGATACGGACAGGGTGCTGCCGACAAAACGAAAAAGCAAGTGACAAAACAAATAAATAACCGATACAAACAGCAGCAGCGGTCAAATAGTAACCGTGCGGAAAAGACAAACAAAGCAGTATTCAAAAATCCGGTAAAGAATCCCGGAAGGCGCGGACGCAAGGCATCTTCCAGACTGAAGATCATTCCGTTGGGCGGCCTGGAACAGATCGGAATGAATATTACAGCTTTTGAATATGAAGATAGTATAGTAGTGGTAGACTGTGGATTATCTTTCCCGGAGGATGATATGCTGGGGATCGACCTTGTGATTCCGGATGTCACATATCTGAAGGACAATCTTTCCAAGGTCAAGGGATTTGTCATCACTCATGGACATGAAGACCATATCGGGGCGCTGCCCTATGTGCTGAAGGACGTGAATGTTCCGATTTATTCCACAAAACTGACATTGGGGTTGATTACCAACAAACTAAAGGAGCACAATCTGGTGCGTACCACAAAATTAAAGGAGGTCAGACACGGGCAGGTCATTAATTTGGGTGATTTTTCCATTGAATTCATCAAGACCAATCACAGTATTCAGGATGCATCGGCCCTTGCTGTGTATTCTCCGGCAGGAATCGTGGTGCATACCGGTGACTTTAAGGTGGATTATACGCCTGTTTTCGGAGATGCAATTGATCTGCAGCGCTTTGCGGAAATCGGAAAAAAGGGCGTGCTTGCATTGATGTGCGACAGTACCAATGCCGAGCGTCCCGGATTTACGATGTCAGAGCGCACAGTGGGAAGAGTTTTCGATAATTTATTTAACGAGCACAAGAATACCAGGATCATCATTGCAACCTTTGCCTCGAATGTGGATCGTGTACAGCAGATCATCAATACTGCTTATCGTTTCGGACGCAAGGTGGCAGTGGAGGGCCGCAGTATGGTAAATGTCATTTCTACGGCATCTGAGCTGGGGTATCTGAGAATTCCGGAGAATACACTGATCGAAATTGATCAGGTGAAGAACTATCCGGATGAGAAGGTGGTGCTGATCACTACGGGAAGCCAGGGTGAATCTATGGCGGCGCTTTCCCGTATGGCAGCCAATATTCATAAGAAGATTACCATCAAGCCGAATGATACGATTATTTTCAGCTCCAATCCGATTCCGGGAAACGAAAAAGCAGTTTCTAAGGTCATTAATGAGCTGTCTATGAAAGGTGCAAAGGTTATTTTCCAGGACGCGCATGTATCCGGACATGCCTGTCAGGAAGAGATTAAGCTGATCTATTCACTGGTTCGTCCGAGATATGCGATTCCTGTTCACGGCGAATACCGTCATCTGACAGCGCAGAAGCACATAGTGGAGGATTTGGGGATTCCGAAGGAAAACATTTTCATTCTTTCCTCCGGAAATGTCCTGGAGCTGGATGACCAGAGCGCAGAAGTGACCGGAATGGTTCATACAGGTGCGATCCTGGTAGATGGTCTGGGTGTTGGCGATGTAGGAAATATCGTACTTCGTGACAGACAGCATCTGGCAGAGGATGGCATAATGATCGTAGTTATGACATTGGAACGCCACAGCAATGTGGTTCTGTCAGGACCGGATATTGTGTCCAGAGGCTTTGTTTATGTCCGTGAATCCGAGGATCTCATGGATCATGCAAGAGAGGTCGTGGAAAATGCGCTGGATTCCTGCCTGGACCGCAATATTACGGACTGGGGCAGGATTAAGACGGTAGTGAAGGATGCTTTGAGTGATTTCCTCTGGAAACGTACAAAGAGAAGCCCGATGATACTTCCGATCATCATGGAGGCATAAAAATGGATGCGGTCAGCAGAAATATTCGGATACTTCTTTCTGTGGTGAAGCGGAGCGAAGTATACAGAGAATACAAAAAACAGGAAGATATCTTAAATAAAAATCCGCAGCTTCGGGAAAGGGTTGATCAGTTCCGTGCAGATAATTTCCGCCTTCAGAATGAGGCGGGAAGAGAGGATTTGTTCCTTGTTGCAGAGCAGCTTTCCAGGGAATCCGCCGAATTACGGCGGATTCCGGAGGTAAATGCTTATCTGGATGCAGAGCTTGCACTCTGCAAAATGATGCAGAGAATCTGCCGGGAGTTGACAGAAGGAATTGATATGCATGTTCCGAATCTATAGGGGCATTGCTGTGCCCCTTTAGTATTTGTGAATCAGTACACCGAAAGGAAGGGGATTATGGGAAATACGAGAGAGAGAGTAGGAGCAGCCGGTGTGGTTGTGGCAGGAGGCTTTTTCAGGATTGTCCTGTACATCTGTGTTGTTGTTTTGATATTCTGGATCGGCAAGAGTACATATCAGTTCGGCTATGATATTTTTAACCAGCAGCCGATGAGCCCGGGAGAAGGGCAGGAAGTGACAGTGGTAATCAAACAGGATACTTCCGTGTATCAAGTTGCCAAAACCCTGGAGAGTAAGGGCCTTGTAAAGGATGCAAAGGTCTTTTATGTGCAGGAGAAGCTGTCTAATTACAGGGGTCGGTTAAGACCTGGTACATATTTGCTGAGTACAGCTTACACACCTACCAGAATCATGGGAATTTTGGCAGGTGATACGGAACAGGAGGGGACGGGTTCGTGATTGTGGATGAGAGGATGAGGTCTTATATCAATTCTCTGGATATGGGAAACACCCCATTTTTGGAGGAATTGGAGCGGACTGCGCTGGCAGATGGCGTCCCCATCATCCGCAGGGAAATGCAGAGCTTCATAAAGGTGCTTTTAGCTGTGCATCAGCCAAAGCGGATTTTAGAGGTGGGGACAGCCGTTGGCTTCTCCACACTTCTTATGTGTGAATACGGAAAACCGGATCTTCAGATGACAACGATAGAAAATTATGAGAAGAGAATTCCGCTGGCAAAAGAAAATTTCAAAAAAGCGGAAAGAGAATCTCAGATTACGTTTCTGGAAGGAGATGCAGGTGAAATTTTAAAAATTCTGACAGAGCCGTTTGACATGATTTTTATGGATGCGGCAAAGGGGCAGTATATTCACTGGCTCCCGGATGTGCTGCGGCTGATGTATCCGGGAAGTATTCTGGTGTCGGATAATGTACTGCAGCAGGGGGATATCATAGAATCCCATTATCTGGTGGAGCGGCGCAATCGTACGATATATAAAAGAATGCGGGAGTACCTGTATGAGCTTAAGCATAACCCCCAGCTTCTGACTGCGATACTGCCCCTGGGTGATGGCGTGGCGGTCAGTGTGAAGCAGTAAAAAACGGCGGATGCCGGTCATAGCAAGTGCCGCAATGACTGCGGCGATAGGAGGAAATGATGAGAAAACCGGAATTACTGGTGCCGGCAGGCAGTCTTGAGGTTTTGAAGATTGCAGTTATCTTTGGCGCAGATGCTGTGTATATTGGAGGAGCAGCGTTTGGCCTTCGCGCAAAAGCAAAAAATTTTTCCCGTGAGGATATGGCAGAGGGCATTGCATTTGCTCATGAGCATGGGGTAAAGGTCTATGTGACAGTCAATATTCTGGCGCATAACGCCGATCTGCCGGGAGTGCGTGTATATCTGGAAGAGCTTAAGGAACTGAAGCCGGATGCGCTGATTATTGCGGACCCGGGGGTTTTTGCCTGTGCAAGAGAAATTTGTCCGGAAATAGAATGTCACATCAGTACACAGGCCAACAATACGAATTATGAGACCTGCCGTTTCTGGTACCGGCTGGGTGCGAAGCGGGTAGTAACGGCAAGAGAGCTTTCTCTTGAAGAGATTCAGGAAATTCGGGCGCATATTCCGGAGGATATGGAGATTGAGACTTTTGTGCATGGAGCCATGTGTATTTCCTATTCGGGAAGATGTCTGTTGAGTAACTTTCTGGCAGGGAGAGATGCAAACCAGGGTGCCTGCACGCATCCATGCCGTTGGAAGTATTCTATTGTGGAAGAGACCCGGCCGGGAGAATATATGCCTGTATATGAAAACGAGCGCGGAACTTATATTTTTAATTCCAGGGACCTGTGTATGATTGAGCATATGGATGATATTTTGAACAGCGGCATCAGCAGTCTGAAAATCGAAGGGCGGATGAAAACGGCTCTTTATGTGGCGACAGTTGCCAGGACCTATCGCAGAGCGATGGATGATTATCTGGAGAGTCCTCAGAAATATAGGGAGCATATGGCGTGGTATCAGGAGCAGATATCAAACTGCACATACCGGCAGTTTACAACGGGATTTTTTTACGGAAAGCCTGATCAGAATGCACAGATATATGACAGCAATACCTATGTCAGGGAATATACGTATCTAGGGTATGCGGAGTCTGTGGATGAACGCGGTTTGGTGCAGGTTACCCAGAGAAATAAATTTACAGTGGGTGAGCATATTGAGGTGATGAAGCCGGATGGCAGAGATGTGCATGTGATTGTCCGTGCAATCTATGACGAAGAGGGAAATGCGATAGAGAGTGCTCCGCATCCGCAGCGGAAATTGTATGTGGACTTGGGCGCAGGGGTGGAGGTCTATGATCTTCTTCGAAGAGCGGAATAAACAGTGACAAAATTAATGGGCGGTACCGTTGGGTACCGCCTGTTTTTTTATCCGCTTTTTTGGAGAATGGAAATTAGATATCTGTAAATAGGGCCTGGAGCTTCCTGAGTGCATTTTTTTCGATCCGTGAAACATAAGATCGGCTGATGTGAAGTCTGCCTGCAATTTCTCTCTGGGTTTTTTCTTCTTCCCCGCCCAGACCGTAGCGGCAGCAAATGACCTGATATTCCTTGGGAGAGAGGAGAGTTTCTAAGGACTGCATCAGAAGTTTGACATCCTCACGAGTGGAATAATTTTCTACGATATCTATGGGTGGGCTCTCAATAATGTCCAGAAGACTGATTTCATTTCCTTCCTTGTCAGTTCCGATGGGTTCATAGAGAGAGACTTCTTTGGAGTATTTCTTCTTGGAACGAAGCATCATCAGAAGCTCATTATCAATACATCGGGCGGCATAAGTGGAGAGCCGGGTGGACTTGGAGACGTCAAAGGTGGAGATTGCTTTGATGAGTCCTATGGTTCCGATGGAAATCAAATCATCCAGTTCTTCGTCAGTGCCCTGATATTTTTTGACAACATGGGCGACAAGACGGAGATTCCGTTCAATCAGGATATTTTTTGCTTCTAAATCGCCCCCCTGGTAACGTTGAAGATAGAATTTTTCCTCGGCTGCTGTCAAAGGTTTTAAAAAGGTCTTCAAATCTTCACCTCAAAGGGGATTTCTTTATAGTTTATGTCGGGGACTGGCTCTTCGTGCTTTTCCCATCATTTTATCAGGAGGAATCAATGCTCTGCGATCCTACACCTTTATAAGGCCTGTTGCATAAAAATATCTTAATAAATGTTTATATAAACGTTTATGTAAGAAAGGGCTAAAACCATAAATGAATTGAAAGAAATGACAAAAACAGTAGTAAATATATACAAAATACAAAAAAATAATTCTTATAAATTCACGAAAATGCAGATGGATGCGAACAAAATATAAAAGAAATATTGAAAATTTTATATAATCATTTAAAATATAAAAAAGCAATTGGAAAAGAATTCCATAAACCCGATATTAATGGCAAGGCCGTTAATATAAAACACTACATTTATCAGGAGGGTAAAAGAATGAAGAGAAGATTACTGAGCGTGCTGTTAGGTGCAGCAATGATCGTGTCCACAATGGGCAGTGTGTCTGTAATGGCGGCAGAGAGTGAAGAAGTATTGCCGGGAGGCGGCTCCAACATTATTTATGTTATTACGCCATCTGTTTCCAATCCTTTCTTTAAGACGGAAGCTGACATTGCTGCCGAGACAGCAGAAGGTCTTGGCTACGAAGTAAAAGCGGCATCCCATGATGATGACCCGACCAAACAGACAGAGCTGTTCGACAGTGCGATTGCTGATAAGGCAGCCGCGATCATTTGTGACAATGCAGGTGCAGATGCAACCATCGAAGCTGTAAAAAAAGCAAAAGATGCAGGTATCCCGACATTTCTGATCGATCGCGAGATCAATGAGGACGGTGTTGCAATTTCTCAGATTGTAGCCAATAACTATCAGGGCGCCAAAGCGATTGCGGAGGTTTGGGTAGAAGCTATGGGAGAGGAAGGAAAATACGCAGAATTACTTGGTAAAGAATCCGATACCAATGCAGGCGTTCGTTCCTCTGCATTCCATGAAGTAATTGACCAGTATCCGGATTTGGAAATGGTAGCTCAGCAGACTGCAAACTGGGAGAAAACAGAAGCATTTGATAAGACAGAAGCAATTCTTCAGGCAAACCCGGATCTGGATGGCATCATCTGCGGAAATGATACGATGTTAGAGGGCGCCGTAGCAGCCTGTGAAGCGGCTGGATTGACTATTCCGGTTATCGGCGTAGACGGCTCTGATGAAGCGGCAGCTTTGATCAAGGCAGGAAAAGCAACAGGTACCGCACTGCAGCAGGCTGCACTGATCGCACAGATGGCAGTTGAGCAGGCTGATCAGTATCTGAAAGAGGGTTCTACAGGCAAAGAAGAAAAACAGTTAGTTGACTGTATTGCAATCACAGCAGACAATGTTGACAATTTGAAGACCTTTAATTACTCCGAAGGCGGCGAGGCAGAAGAAGCGGAAGAGACGGAAACAACTGAAGAAACGGCAGAAGAGGCAGAATAAATATTGGCTGCTGTCCACAGATAAAAAACTGATTTTGGAAGCAGCAACCGGGCGGGAAGGCGATAACAGCCTTCCTGTCTTTGAAAAGAGAGGTTTTTTGGAGCAGAATAATTCTATCCGGAAACAGACACCGGAGATTCCATAGAGAAACAGTTAAAGGAGAACGGCTATGAAAAAACGTATGTTAGCCTTAGGACTCGCTGCGGCCATGACTGCATTCACGATGACCGGATGTGTGAAAGTAGTAAAAATAGGCGAGGAAGCACAATATACAGGCAAGACAGAATTTAATGCAGGGGACAATGTGGCAGAAATCTGGGAATCCCAGGCAGTCCCGGAGCTGCAGGAAAAAGCAGTGGAGCTTGCAGATTTCCTGAAAGAGGCAAATGGAGATTTGAAATCCCTGGTTGACCAGTATGGCAAATATTCTATGGGAACCAGCGGAGAAATTAATTATGTAGTAAAGGGCACCGGAACCGTCACAGAAGTTAATCAGGAGAAAAAAGCAGGATATATGACTGTGAAGCTGGAGGGATATGATGGGACTTTAGAAATCTCAATCCAGATTGGTTCAGTTTATAAGGGCTCCTCTATTCGGGATTCTCTGGATATTATTAAGTTTGGTGATTATACCAACCAGCAGGATTGGGCGGCGGTTTCCCAGAGTATTAATAAAGTTGTGGACGAGCAGGTTGTGCGGCCGGCAGACCCGGCATCCTTAAAAGATAAGACGATTTCCTTCACCGGGTGCTTCACTGCAAATGATAATACAAAAATATTGATCACTCCGGTTGAGATGGAAGTGAAATAGGAGGTACAGATATGGCTTATAAATGTCCGGAACATGTCTTCCTGCATGCGGACCATATCAGTAAGATTTATCCCGGTACAAAAGCTCTTGATGATGTTTCCTTTGATCTGCTGAAAGGCAGGGTAAACGTTTTGATTGGAGAAAACGGCGCCGGAAAATCTACTCTGATGAAGATGATCGCAGGTATTGAGCATCCCAGCAAAGGCAAAATATACATTGGTGACAAAGAGGTTTCTTTCCGTAATACGACGGATGCCAGAAGGCATGGTATCGGTATTATTCATCAGGAATTAAGTTTATTCCCGAATCTGAACGTATACCAGAATATTTTTATGGCGCGTGAAAAAACAATCGGAAAGGTTAAACTGGATAATAAAGCGCATATTGAAGCAACGAAGAAAATTCTGGAGCGGCTGGAGCATGAGATAGCTCCGGAAACTTTGGTTGGAGAGCTTCGTGTCGGGCAGCAGCAGATGATTGAAATTGCACGTAATCTGGTTGCGGATGATCTGAAGGTGCTGATCATGGATGAGCCGACCTCTTCCCTGAGTCAGCAGGAGGTTCAGGTCCTGTTTAAAATTATGCGCGAGCTTACCGCGCAGGGGATTTCCATCGTATATATTTCTCATCGTCTGGAAGAAATTATGCAGATCGGTGATCATGTGACAATCCTCCGGGATGGAAAATATGTTTCTGATGCAGACGTAAAGGATATTGACGTTCCGTGGATCGTCCATGAGATGACCGGCGGTGCAAAATCCTATCCAAAGAGAGAAACAATTGTAGATTGGACTAAGGCAGACAAGGTACTGGAGGTGAAGAATCTCTGTCTTCCCAAGGCCGGAGGCGGATACCTGGTTGATCATGTGAGCTTTGAACTGAAAAAAGGTGAAATCCTTGGTATTTATGGCCTAATGGGAGCCGGAAGAAGTGAGATTTTCGAATGTATCATGGGGCTTCATCCGGAGCATACGGGAGAGGTTTACCTGGAAGGTGAAAAACTGGATATTAAGTCGATTTCCGGCCAGATTGACAGGGGATTTGCTTTGATTCCGGAGGACCGCCAGGCGCAGGGACTTGTGCAGACCATGGATATTGAGAAAAACTGTTCCCTTTCCGCTATGAAAAATTATAAAAAGGCCGGTATGCTTCTGAATGATAAATTGGAAGGGCAGAAGGTTGACGAACAGATCAAAGATATTCATATAAAGGTTGCGGATAAGAAGCTGCCGATTTTATCCTTATCAGGCGGCAACCAGCAGAAGGTAGTCATTGGTAAGGGCATTCTTACGGAGCCGAAGATTATGCTTATGGATGAGCCGAGCCGCGGGATTGATATCGGTGCAAAAACAGAAGTTTTTGATATTATCAATCAATACGCGAAACGGGGCTTATCCATCATCGTAATTTCTTCTGAATTGCAGGAAATCGTGGCCATTGCGGACCGTGTGATGGTGCTCTCCAATGGTCTGAAAACCGGCGAATTCAGAGGTGACGAAATTCAGGAAGATACTCTGGTATTGGCGTCCTATAAAGGACATCATACCCGGAATAAAGAAAAGGAGAATGAATAATGGCAGAAAAAAAATCATCCAACAATGCTTTGATGATGACCCTGCTAAGGGGAAGAACCTTCATCGTTTTGGTTGTATTACTTATTTTCTTCAGTATTACGGCAAATAACTTTCTTACCGTGGGTGCCCTTCTGACGGTTGCAAAGCATGTGGCGCTGTATGGTATTCTGGCAATCGGCATGACCTATGTCATCATTACCGGAGGAATTGACCTTTCTGTCGGCTCTGTGGCCGGCCTGGCCGGCATGATCGCAGGAGGTCTGATCCAGGAAGGCCTTACTTTAAAATTTGCCGGCGTGACAGTTTATTTCTGTGTTCCGCTGGTAGTATTGGTTACTGTTTTGATCGGTGCGCTGGTAGGCGCCCTGAATGGCGTGGTAATTACGAAGTTTAAGGTTGCTCCGTTTATTGCAACCCTTGGTTCCATGTATATCTGCCGGGGTCTTGCAAATATCCGTTCCAATGGCGCGACCTTCTCAGAATTGGCAGGTTATGAGGGCCTTGGAAACACAGGGTTTGAGTTTTTTGGAAGAAACTTTATGGGAACGATGATTCCGGTTGGCGTTATCATTCTGGCGATTGTGGCCGTTATTGCAGGAGTCATCCTGAAAAAAACTCCGTTTGGCTGGCATGTACAGGCGATCGGCGGTAATGAAAAGGCTTCCAAGCTGTCCGGTATCAAGGTTGACCGTGTAAAAATCTGGGTATATGCATTCTCCGGATTATGTTCCGCAATTGTTGGTATTATTGCAACCTCACAGCTTGTTTCCGCTACTCCAAAGACCGGTGAGTCCTGGGAGATGAATGCGATTGCTGCATCTGTTCTTGGAGGGACCTCCATGGCAGGCGGTGTCGGAAGCATAGGAGGAACGATTGTCGGCGCATTTGTTATCGGTGTTATCAATGACGGCATGACGATGTGTGGTGTGACTGAGTTCTGGCAGAAGATCATCCGCGGACTTGTGATTATTGTAGCGGTTATTATTGACCAGTTCCAGAGAAACCTGCAGGCCAAAATGGCGCTTCAGGCGCGTAATGAAAACAAATAATGGTTTACATGGCTCCCGGCATGCAAAGGTGTGCCTGCAGTCCGGCGGAGGCTGGATGCCGTGCTTGACGAGGCCGAAATTGAGCAGTATACTATTGCTGAGGAAATTATGAGGTCCGCGTCCTGTACGGGGGAATTCACGCCGTATCCGAATATCATTCTGAGGGCAGGGGCTGCTTTTTCCGCATAAAAAGGAGGCGCGTAAGGCATGAAAGTATTGAATTTTGGTTCTTTGAATCTGGATTATGTGTATCAGGTGGAGAGTATTCTGATTCCCGGAGAAACACAGGCATCGAAAGGCAGAAATACCTTTTGCGGCGGAAAAGGACTGAACCAGTCCATTGCTTTGGCAAAAGCCGGGATTCCGGTGTATCATGCAGGCATGATCGGTGAGGGCGGAGAGGTGCTGCTTGCTGCCTGTAAAGAGAATGGAGTAAATACGGATTTTATTAAACAAATTCCGGGGCCGTGCGGGCATACGGTCATTCAGGTGGATAAAAACGGCCAAAACAGTATTCTTTTGTTTGGCGGTTCGAACAGAAGCATTACAAGAGAATTTGTAGATTCCGTATTAGCGTCCTTTGATAAGGGCGACGTTATTCTTCTCCAGAATGAAGTGAATGAGCTGGATTATATCATTGATGCTGCTTATGAGAAAGGTATGATGATCATTCTGAATCCTTCTCCTTATGACAGTGCATTAGAATCCTGCGATTTGTCCAAGGTGAGCCTATTCCTCGTAAATGAGATTGAGGGCTTCCAAATCACAGGTGAAAAGGAACCCGAGAAGATTCTGGCGAGGATTAAGAAAGTGTATCCTCATGCGAGGATTGTTCTGACTTTAGGGGGAGATGGTGCCGTTTATCAGGATGAAACGGGGATTTACCGTCAGGGGATTTTTAAAGTAAGGGCAGTAGATACGACAGCGGCAGGAGATACTTTTACCGGATATTTTATCTCTTCCATTATTGATGGGATGCCGGTACAGGAGGGGCTGGAGATGGCAGCGAAAGCATCTGCCATTGCGGTTTCCCGTCCGGGTGCAACTGCGTCCATTCCGCTTCGGGAGGAAGTGGTGAACTGTGAATTGTAAGAAATGAGCTGTATACATAGAAGAGAGGCACAGTGTCCGCCGGGCAGTGCCTCTCTTCCTTTCTGCGGATTAATCTCTTTCAAGCCAGGTCTGTTCTTTGGTCACGGGGAGTGTGAAAATCCGTCCTCTGTCATCATCATATTTTGCCTGGTGATATTTCATCAAAAGCTCCCCTTCTTTTAAAGCTCCCACGATTTCGATCTTGCCTGTTTTATGAGACATGATATAGCGAATGCATTTTCCTTGTCCATTCTGCATGTTCTTTGCTTTTTCGATGATTTCACAGCCTTCCAGCAGCGGAACCTGAAACTGGTGTTTCACTCCGGTGACAGGGCGGCATTGGAATATATAATAAGGAACAACTCCGGAAGCGGTTAATTCCTTAAGCAAAGCTCCAAGAGTTTCCGGGCTGTCGTTGATGCCTCTTAATAACACGGTCTGATTTTTCACAATGATGCCGGTGTTTGTCAAAGCTTTGATTGCCTTTTTGGAATCCGGTGTAAGCTCATTGGGATGATTGAATTGGGTGACAACGTAAATCTGTTTTTTCTTATTGTAACTTTTCAGCAAATGAAGAAGCTCCGGATCATCATAAACTCTCATCGGAAATACCACCGGAGTACGTGTGCCGAAACGTATAAGGTCCAGATGCGGGATTTGTGTGAAAAGATTCAGATAATGCTCAAGAGTACGGTTGCTGTTGAGGAAGGCGTCTCCTCCGGAAATTAGAACATTGGTAATTTCTTCATGGCTGCGTACATAGTCTGCCATAATGTCAATGTTGTCCGTTGTCTCTTCCGAGGAAAGCCCGACCAGTCTCTTACGGAAGCAATGCCTGCAGTACATTGCGCATTCATGAGTGGAAAGTATCAGTGCAGTCTGGCGGTATTTGTGCTGAAGTCCCACAAGCACGGTGTTATCGCCTTCTCCGCTGGTATCAAAGGTTCCTGACAGATCTGTTTCTTCTATAGATGGAATACACATTTTATAAATCGGGTCATTTTTATAATCATCCCAATTGATCAGTGACAGATAGTATTGCGGAATACTCATAGGAAATAGTTCAAGTATTTCACTGAGATGCTTTTCCTGTGTATCTGTCAGGTGAAGCGTGTTTTTTAATTCCTCAGCCTGCGTGACATTGTTTCTTAGTTCCGATCTCCAATCCATTTTATCATCTTCTTTCTTTTTATTTTTTGTACACTTACAATCATGCATCAGGGAAACAGGACTGTAATTGTCCATATGTCAACATTATACAAGAAAAATGAATATTTTGCAAATAAATGGACGAATTATGGTTTCTGGTGTATAATGAAGCGGAACGAATTGAGGCGAGACGCTTATCGGTCATTGTCTGCGCGTTCATGGTACATTTTAGGAAGCAGGATAAGGGGAGCAGCTTTGAAGAAAAAGATAGAACAATTGTTAAACGGAAAATTTGAGTATGAGCAGCCGGCACTGTTGTTTTCACAGGAAAAAATTTCAGTTACGCTGAAGGCCGGGGAGACCGGAAGAGGTGAATTGTATTTTGGAACGGAGGATAATGAGAGAATCCGCGGATACGTCACGTCGTCAAACAGGCGTCTGGTACCCGGAATCGGAAAATTCTCCGGCACTACGGTTTGTCTTCCCTATGGAGCGGACGGAACCGGGATGAAGCCGGGAGAAGTGTGCAGCGGCTGGCTGAGCTTTACGACGAATATCGGTGAACATAAAATCCCGTTTGTGATTGAGACGGAGAAGGAGCAGATGAAAAGCTCCGTGGGTGAAGTAAAGACTATGGACGCCTTTCGTAAAATTGCAGGGGATGATTTCAGGGAGGCATACCGCCTTTTTACGGATAAATATTTTTCCACAATTCTGCCGGATGCAAAGCAGAAGGAAAGAGCGTTATATGCGGGGCTTTCCCGGCAGCCGGTGACATATCAGCATCTGGAAGAATTTTTGATTGGTATGGGAGAAAAGGAACAGGTATCCATTTCTCTTAAAAAACAGGAAGTGAAGTTTTATGATATTCGGGAATCCATACAGGAATCTTTCGATATCCAAAGAAGCGGCTGGGGACATCTGCGCCTGGATATTGAAGCAAGAGGGGAATTTCTGGAAGCTGCCAAAAAGGTAGTTACAGAGGAAGATTTTATCGGAAGCAGCTATCGGGTGGAGTATGTTATCCACAGTGAAAAGCTTGGAAACGGTAATCAATTCGGAGAAATTATCATCAAAAGCCCCTATCAGACGCTGGTATATCATGTTTTGGCATCCAAAGGCTCCGCCATCCAAGTGAACATGAATATCGGGGAAAAGCGTCACAGGCTGTCGCTGCTTCGGGATTATCTGGATTACCGCAATGGAAAAATGGAATTTAAAACCTGGGTGGGAAGCAGCCGCTTTATCTTAAACCAGCTTCGGGAAGCCGGCTGTGATTACCCGGAATATCAGATGTATGAGGCGTATCTGCTTCATCAGGAAGAAAATACGGAGGCTGCCAGAGAAATCCTGAAGAAATATCAGGATAAGTCTTTTTCTAAGGATGATTTGGAATTTGCCGGGATTTATCTCTATCTCTGTAATCTTACGGGACTTTATACGGATTCCGGGCAGGCGCTTCGAAAAATACAGAATTTCTATATGCAGAAGGAAGACAGCTTATGGCTTTTTTGGATTCTTCTGCAGATAGATCCGGACTGTAAAAACAGGTCCTCCAGAGCCCTGTTCCTTATGGAGGAGCAGTTTGAACGGGGATGCAGGAGTCCTCTGCTGTATCTTGAGGCCTGGCAGTGTGTATGTGAGGATATGTCCGTACTGCACCGGCTCAGCGGCTTCTGGGTTCAGGTGTTCCTGTATGCAGGGCGTGCCGGCCTTTTAACGGAAGAGCTTGTGATGCGTTTTGCATATTTGTCGGGATATGAGAAAAACTTTAATCCCAGTCTATACCGCAGTCTCGCTATGGGATATGAGGCATTTCCCTCAGATGATGTGCTGGAGGCTGTCTGCAAATATATTATGAAGGGAAATCCGAGAAAGCCGGAGTATTTTCGCTGGTTTTCCCTGGCAGTGGAGCAGGGACTGCGCCTAACAAGGCTTTATGAATATTATATAGAGACTATGGATATTTCTTATCAGAGAGAGCTGCCAAAGGCTTTGCTGATGTATTTTAATTATAATGACAATACCCTCGGGGACACCAGAAAAGCATATTTATATGCCAGTGTGATCGGACATAAAGAAAAAGAGCCGAAGACTTATGAGAATTACCTGGAAAATATACGGGATTTTACACGGCGTAAGCTTTTTGAGGGAAAAATCAACGAAAACTATGCGGTACTTTATCAGGAATTTGCCGGGAAACTTCAAAATGCGGAAGAAGCAAAGGCTCTTGCGCGTAAAATGTTTACCTGCCGTTTATACTGCGATGATCCGAAGGTGCGTCAGGTGATCGTCCGTCATAACCAGATTGAGCGGGAGGAAATCTACCCATGTGTGCAGGGAGTGGCATATCCGCGCATTTATACGGATGACGCGGTGGTTCTTTTCCAGGATGATAAGCAGAGAAGATATGCTTCTACAGTGGCCTATAATCTGAGCAAGCTGCTGGATGAGCGGGAAATGATTCCAAGGGTACTTGAAATGGGTGTCTCAGAACCGGGACTTTTGCTTCACTATTGTGAAAGCGCGGAGCTTGGACGTGAGAATCTTGAGACTTTCCAGATGCTTGTGGAATCAGATGCTTATACAGACGTCTATAAACGTTCTGTCCGAAAACAAATCCTGGATTACTATGCCGCACATGTCCGGGGAGAAGATCTGGATGATTATCTGAAAAAAATGGATTACCGGAAATATGCTCTGGTAGACAAAAGGACACTCCTGGAAGTGCTGATTTCCAGGAGGCTTTTCCTTCAGGCCATGAGCCTGGTTGAGGAATTTGGCTATGAGGGCGTGGATTGGGGGAGTCTGCTGAAGCTGACCAGCCGTATGATCCTCCGAAGCGATATGGCAGAGGATGGCGAATTGCTTGCGCTGGCATCGGAGATATACAGAGCCGGGAAATATGATGAAGTGATTCTCCATTATTTGATGAAATACCGTTTTGGGCCTGTTGAGGAGCTGCTTTCCATTTGGAAAAGTGCTTGCGGCTTTGAGATGGATACCTATGACCTGGAAGAAAAAATATTGGGCCTGTTGATGTTCACCTCCGATTACCGGAAGGAAGGGGAAACCATTCTGGAGTCTTATATGAAACAGTCCGGTAAAGAACGACTGATTGGAGCATATCTGACTCAGATTGCATATGGGGTTTTTGTCAGGGAATATCCTATGAGCCGTTTTGTCAGGAAAGGACTGGAGCATGCTTATGAGCGCAGGTGGCCGGTGAACCGTATCTGCAGAATGGCGCTGTTGAAGGCGCTGTCCAGGGAAAAGGTGAAGAAGGGCAGGTATTGGGAAATGGAGAAGGAGCTGCTTGAGGAATGTACTAAGGAGCATATGGTATTTGCGTTCTTCCGTAAACTTTCTCCGCAGCTTCTGAGTCCCTATCAACTGGATGACAAAACCTATGTTGAGTGTCATGCACATCCGGATGCAAAGGTTATTTTGTTCTATGCGCTGGATACGGGGCTTGGACTGGAGCCGGAGTACAGGAGCGAGCCGTTGAGAAATATGTACGAAGGAATCTTTACGAAAACCTTCACACTGTTTTATGGAGAAACGCTTCGTTATTATTTCCGCATTGAAAAAGATGGAAAATCGAAGAAAACAACGGAGAGGGTAATCACTATGAACAGAATAGAGGGGACACCGGTGAGCAAATACCAGTTTCTGAACCAAATTCTTTCCGCAAGGCGTTTGGACAAAGAAAAGGAGGTTGTATCCGGTCTGAAAAAATACCTGCGGCAGGAACAGTATGTGAAGGAAATGTTTACCATAGAGAAGGAAAACGAATGATGAATGAAATCCGTGACTTGATGATTGGAATAGATTTTGGCAAAGAATATTCACAGATATGCTATTATGACAGAAAAGCGGGGGAACCACGTTCTATGTCCATGAAGGTGGGAAGCACTCAGTATGAGGCTCCCACCTGTCTGTGCTACAGAATGGAGCATGGAGATTACTGTGTGGGACTGGAAGCAGAATATTTTGCCGGAGAAAAAGGCGGCCTTTTGCTGGACAGTCTTTATGAGCTGAGCAAAACTGAGGATGAGGTACAGGTAGCAGGAGAGAAAAAGGAGCCCTGGGAGCTTCTGGCGTATTTTTTCAAGGGGATGTTAAAATTTCTGGGCGTTATGGATGTAGCAAAGCATACCAAATGTCTGGTTGTGACAGCTCCGGCCCTGAACCGGATACAGGTGGCGAATTTTCAGAGGGCCTGTGCCTTTTTGGGATTTCCGGAAGAAAAATATATGCTGCTGGATTATGAAGAAAGCTTCTATTATTATGCACTTACCCAGAAGCGGGAAACATGGAACAGAAGCGTGGCATGGTATGCATTTACACCGGATGGTGTAACCTTCCGCAAGCTTTCCATGAATTCCTGTACAAGACCGGTTTTGGTGAAGCTGGAGCCTCCGGCAGAAAAGAAACTGAGTGAGGAGAGCGAACAAAGGGACGAGGAATTCTGCGGGTTTATCCGGGAAACTCTGGGTACGGATTTGTTTTCCAGCATCCAGATCACAGGAAGGGGATTTGACCAGGAGTGGGCACAGGAGTCCGTAAGGCTTCTCTGTTACCAGAAACGTAAGGTTTTTTTTGGAAATAACCTGTTTGCGAAGGGGGCCTGCGCTGCAGCGGTAGAAAGGCTGGAAAACAAAAGGCTGAAGGGCTACAGATATTTAGGGGATGCCCTGGTTATGACAGATATTGGAATGGATATGCGTGTGATGGGCGCACCGGCATATTATCCGTTGATTGAAGCAGGGAATAACTGGTATGAATGCAAGGCACAGTGTGAGCTGATTCTGGATAATACGGAAGAACTTGTGTTTGTTGTCAGTACTTTTGAGAACCCCGAAAAGAAGCGCGTGGCCATGGGACTTCCGGGCTTGCCGAAACGTCCGAATAAGACCACAAGACTGTCGGTGGAGCTTGCATATGTATCCGCAAATGAATGCAGCATAACGGTAAGGGATCTGGGATTCGGGGATATGTTTCCGGCCAGCGGAAAAGTATGGAGGGAAACGGCACAGTGGTAAGGGAGGAAGCGTAAATGAGCGGATATATTTTATGTCAGACAAAAAAGGCGGAGGTTCCCTATTTCATTGAGAATATCAGCACGAATATTTATTCACTGGAGGAACTGTGTTATTATCTGTATCACAATCTCTATCTGGTGGATAAGACAATTATTAATGAAGGCCTGTGTGCATGGATTCAGGAGGAACTGGAGCTTCCGAAGCTTGCGGCAAAGCTGCGGCCCTGTATGGGGAAATTTTCCGGCGCGGAGGATATTTTGTACCCGATTTTTAAGGAAATCAATTATCTCACATATGAGGAACTAAAAGTACTGAACAGCCGGATTCAGAAGCTGGATAACGAGATGCCGGCAGTGAGGGATAAGAGAAAGGGCGATTCTCTCATAGAGAATGGCATGTATGTCAATGCCATACACGTTTACCAAAAGCTCTTGGAGAATGAAGAATTGGAACAGATCAGAGAGGGTCTGACAGAGCGTATTTATCATAATCTGGGATGCGCTTACAGCTACCTGTTTCAAATGGAAAAAGCACTGGAATGCTTCTGGAAGGCATATGAATGCAGCGGAAAAAAAGAGGCGCTGAAATGCTATCTTCTGGCTTACCGCAGTGTACGTACGCCTATTGAATATGAAAGTAAGCTTACAGAGCTTGAGGCAGATGAAGAGGTACGCAAAGAACTGAAGGAGGCTCTGGATCATTTCTCAAAGCGTCCGGAGAAGCAGGTATATTCCCAGCATGTGGATGCAATGCTGGAGGAATTTACAAGGGAGTACCACAGAAGTACCGGGTCCTGATTTTAACCGGGTTATAAAAATTTACATACACCTATTGACAGGCAGCAAAGCTTATGTTAGGATAACTATACGCTTTCACGCGGTAGAGTGACTGCGTGATAAATAATAAAACGGTTAAAAGAGGAGAATATATGATGAAAAAAAGAACACTTGCAGTAATGATGGCGGCAATGATGACCGCAGGTATGATGACGTCTGCGGTTGTATGGGCAGAGGATAATGCTGATTCTGATATGGCTTATGTAAAGGAAAATAACAAGCTGGTAGTGGGAATCACTGATTTTGAACCTATGGATTATAAGGATGATAATGGTGATTGGATCGGATTTGACGCGGATATGGCTAAGGCCTTCGGTGAAAAGCTGGGCGTTGACGTAGAGTTCGTGGAAATTGACTGGGACAACAAGGTTCTGGAGCTTGATGCAAAATCTATTGATTGCGTATGGAACGGAATGACATTGACAGATGAAGTGACAAGCGCTATGGAGTGCTCCAATGCTTACTGCAACAATGCACAGGTAGTAATCTTAAAGGCAGATCAGGCTGATGAATATAAGACGGTTGAGGATCTGGCAGATCTGAGCTTTGCAGTTGAGGCTGGTTCCGCAGGTGAGGCAGAAATTACGGCGCTTGGTTATGAGTGCACCCCTGTGAAGGCACAGTCTGATGCGCTGATGGAAGTAGAAGCAGGAACTTCTGACGCTGCAGTGATTGACTCTCTGATGGCTGCTGCTATGGTGGGTGAAGGGACAGGCTATGAAGATCTGACCTATACCGTGAATCTGAACAGTGAGGAATACGGAGTTGGTTTCCGTAAGGGTTCTGATCTGGCAGAAGAGCTGAATACATTCTTCAAAGAGAGCTATGAAGATGGAAGCATGATGGAGACCGCAGAAAAGTACGGGGTACAGGCTGCAGTGATTGAGCAGAAATAATAGGAAACATGAATAAGACAGGGACTGCTGCACAGAGGCAGATGCTTTTTGCAGCAGTCTTGTTCTATGTCTAAAAATAAAAAAGGCAGGAAATGCATATGTCATTGATAATAGAACAGATGCCTATCGTTTTTGGGGCATTAAATGTAGGATTTTTGCAGACACTGAAGTTGTTTTTTGTGACGCTGACCGGTGCGCTGCCCCTGGGACTGATTATTGCATTTGGCTCCATGACCCGGTTTCTGCCGGTACGCTGGCTGAGCAGAACACTTGTCTGGATTATCCGCGGCACGCCGTTGATGATTCAGCTTTTGATCATATACTATTTCCCGGGACTGGTGCTTGGAAATTCGATTTGGGGAGGCGGAGAGGCAGGCCGTTTTATGGCAGCATCTGTTTCCTTTATACTCAATTATGCCTGCTATTTTTCTGAAATTTACCGCGGCGGTATTCAGAGTGTACCAAAGGGGCAGCAGGAGGCAGGGCTTGTACTGGGCATGACAAAAGTCCAGATATTTTTCAGGGTGACGCTGCTGCAGATGATCAAGCGGATCGTACCGCCCATTTCCAATGAGATCATTACGCTGGTCAAGGATACGTCTCTGGCAAGAATTATTGCACTTCAGGAAATTATTTGGGCAGGACAGGCCTTTTTGAAAGGCTCTCAGGGGATTTCAGGTGCAATCTGGCCGTTGTTCTTTACGGCGTTTTATTACCTGCTGTTCAGCGGTATTCTGACCCTGTTATTCGGATGGCTGGAACGAAAGCTGGATTATTTTAAATAAGGAGGAAGCCTGAAATGGCAATTTTGGAAGTAGAGCATATAGAGAAGCATTTCGGGGAAACCAAGGTGCTGAATGATATCAGTTTTTCTCTGGAACAGGGACAGGCGCTTGCAATAATCGGCTCCTCCGGCTCCGGTAAAACGACCCTGCTGAGATGTCTGAATTTTTTGGAGACTCCTGATGGAGGAAAGATCGTGGTACAGGGGAAGACGTTGTTTGACGCGGCTGCTTCAGCTTCGGAGAATGAGAGGGATGTCCGCAGAAAAAGGCTTCATTTCGGCATGGTTTTTCAATCTTTTAATTTGTTCCCGCAGTATACAGCATTGCAGAATGTCATGCTGGCAGGACAGCTTCTGGCAAAGGAACGTCCGGATTTCAAAGAAAATAAAAAAGCAATATTTGATGAAATAGAGGAACACAGCCGGTCGCTTCTGAATCAAATGGGGCTGCTGGACCGGGCAGGGCATTATCCCCATCAGCTTTCCGGGGGACAGCAGCAGAGGGTGGCCATTGCACGTGCACTTGCACTGAAGCCGGACATTCTTTGCTTTGATGAACCAACCTCGGCTTTGGATCCGGAGCTTACAGGAGAGGTGCTGAAGGTTATCCGCGGATTGGCAGAACAGAACATTACCATGGTGATCGTGACTCATGAAATGGCTTTTGCCAGAGATGTGGCAAACCAGGTGATCTTTATGGATAATGGGCTGATTCTGGAGCAGGGAGATGCGCATCAGGTGATCGAGCATCCGCAGCACGAGAGGACAAAACAGTTTTTGGCCAGATATTCAGAGAGGTAATAGCAGACAAAAGCAAGAGTGGAATTCTTTTCTTAACGCTTGCTTTTCTTAAGTCCTTGTTATATACTGCAAATGTAAATGAAATAAAGAAAGGTGATTGTGCGATGGAGAAAAAGGAACAGCTTTATGGGGGAGGCACAGACAGGTATGTAAGCCCGTTATCAGAGCGTTATGCCAGCAGGGAGATGCAGTATATTTTTTCTCCGGATATGAAATTCCGTACTTGGAGAAGACTGTGGATCGCCCTTGCAGAAACAGAGAAAGAGCTGGGCCTGAATATTACACAGGAACAGATCGATGAACTGAAGGCCCATGCGGAGGACATCAACTATGAAGTGGCAAAAGAGCGGGAACGTCAGGTACGCCATGACGTAATGTCTCACGTGTATGCATACGGTGTGCAGTGTCCGAAGGCAAAAGGCATCATTCATCTGGGTGCAACCTCCTGTTATGTGGGAGATAATACCGATATTATAGTAATGACAGAGGCATTGAAGCTGGTGCGCAGGAAGTTGGTGAATGTCATTGCCGAGCTGTCTGAATTTGCCGGCAAATATAAGGAACAGCCGACCTTGGCGTTTACCCATTTTCAGCCTGCACAGCCGACAACGGTGGGGAAGCGTGCAACGCTCTGGACACAGGAGTTCCTTTTGGATTTAGAGGATCTGGAATATGTCATCAGCACAATGAAGCTGCTTGGTTCCAAGGGGACTACCGGAACACAGGCAAGCTTTTTGGAACTGTTTGATGGAGACCAGGAAACCATTGATAAGATCGATCCGATGATCGCACAGAAGATGGGCTTCAGGGAGTGTTATCCGGTATCCGGGCAGACTTATTCCCGTAAGGTGGATACCCGTGTACTGAACGTACTTGCCGGGATTGCTGCAAGCGCGCACAAGATGTCCAATGATATCCGCCTTCTGCAGCATTTGAAGGAAGTGGAAGAGCCATTTGAAAAATCTCAGATTGGTTCCTCCGCAATGGCGTATAAGAGAAACCCGATGAGAAGTGAGAGAATTGCTTCTCTGTCCAGATTTGTTATGGCGGATGCCCTGAATCCGGCAATTACCTCTGCAACACAGTGGTTTGAGAGGACTCTGGATGACTCTGCAAATAAGAGACTGAGTATTCCGGAGGGATTTTTGGCAATTGATGGGATTCTGGACCTTTGCCTGAATGTGGTGGATGGTCTTGTGGTGTACCCCAAGGTTATTGAAAAGAGACTGATGTCTGAGCTGCCGTTTATGGCGACAGAGAATATCATGATGGATGCGGTAAAAGCAGGCGGTGACCGTCAGGAGCTTCATGAGCGTATCCGCGAGCTGTCCATGGAGGCCGGCCGCAATGTGAAAGTGGAAGGAAAAGAAAATAATCTGCTGGAGCTGATTGCTGCGGATCCGGCATTTAATCTGACTCTGGAAGAGCTTCAGAAGACAATGGAACCTTCCAAATACGTAGGACGGGCCAAAGAGCAGACAGAGGCATTTCTTGCAAATGTGGTTCAGCCGATTCTGGACGAACACAAAGAATTACTGGGTGTCAAAGCGGAGATTAACGTTTGATGGACGCCTGTAAGACCAGCTTATACAAAACACGAGGAGGAAGAAAGTGTTATGATCAAAGCAGTAGTTGGAGCAAACTGGGGAGATGAGGGAAAAGGAAAAATTACTGATATGCTTGCCCGGGAGGCTGATATTATCGTAAGATTCCAGGGAGGTGCCAATGCAGGACATACCATCGTCAATGACTATGGCAAGTTTGCGCTGCATACCCTGCCGTCAGGTGTGTTTTATGATCACACCACCAGTATTATCGGCAATGGCGTTGCACTGAATATTCCGGTGTTTTTTAAAGAATATAATGAAGTTGTGGAAAGAGGCGTTCCGGCTCCGAAGATTATGATTTCCGACAGAGCGCAGATGGTAATGCCGTATCATATTTTGTTCGATCAGTATGAGGAAGAACGTTTGGCCGGCAGATCCTTTGGTTCCACAAAATCCGGTATTGCACCGTTCTATTCAGACAAATATGCAAAGATTGGATTTCAGGTAAGTGAGCTTTTTGATGAGGATACACTTCGCGAAAAGGTAGTTCGTGTCTGTGAGACAAAGAACGTTCTTCTGGAGCACCTGTATCACAAACCACTCTTAAAGCCGGATGAAATTATGGCGGAGCTTATGGAATACAGGAAGATGGCAGAGCCGTATGTGGGAGATGTTTCCCTGTATCTGTGGAATGCGCTGAAGGAGGGCAGGGAAATCCTTCTGGAAGGGCAGCTTGGTTCGCTGAAGGACCCCGATCATGGAATTTATCCAATGGTTACTTCCTCCTCTACACTGGCCGCTTACGGTGCTATCGGTGCAGGTGTGCCTCCGTATGAGATTAAGAAGATCATTACCGTATGCAAGGCTTATTCCAGTGCTGTCGGCGCAGGTGCTTTTGTCTCCGAGATTTTCGGAGAGGAAGCGGACGAGCTTCGCAGGAGAGGCGGAGATGGCGGAGAGTACGGAGCAACAACAGGACGTCCGAGACGTATGGGCTGGTTTGACTGTGTGGCATCCAAATATGGCTGCCGCATGCAGGGGACTACGGATGTGGCTTTTACAGTTCTGGATGTTCTGGGTTATCTGGATGAGATTCCGGTTTGCACAGGATATGAGATCGCTGGCAAAGTAACGACTGATTTCCCGACTACCGTACTTTTAGAAAAGGCAAAACCGGTTCTGGAGGTACTCCCGGGCTGGAAAACAGATATCCGCGGTATCAGGAATTATGATGAGCTTCCTGATAACTGCAGAAAATATGTGGAATTTGTAGAGAAGCAGATTGGATTCCCGATTACAATGATCTCCAACGGTCCGGGAAGAGATGATATTATTTACAGAAACAAGTAAGGGCTGCGGCAGGCTGCCCTGCTGTGTGATACGCCGGGGAAATGTCTCCGGCGTATGCTGTATACAAGGAGGAAGAAAAATGGAACGTGTAGGATACTATAATGGAGAGATTGCTCCGGTGGAAGAACTGAAGGTACCTGTTCTGGACAGAGCATATTATTTTGGGGATGGGGTTTATGATGCGACTTCCGTAGCAAACGGGCAGCCTTTTGCATTGGAGGAGCATTTGGACAGATTTTATAATAGCTGTCGTCTTTTGGAGATTCCTTTTTCCATGTCCCGGGAAGAATTAAGCAAAGAACTGATGAAGGTAGTGGAAAGATTTGACGGAGCGCATGGCCTGTTGTATTGGCAGGCTTCCAGAGGGACTGATTACCGGGGACATAAATTTCCGGAAGGAGATGTAAGGCCAAATCTGACGATCATGCTGAATCCAATCCACCCGACGCCTATGTCTCAGAAGGTCAGATTGCTCACAATGGAGGATACCAGATATTACCACTGCAATATTAAGACTCTGAATTTGATTCCGAATGTTATGGCGGCTCAGAAGGCAGAGTCTATGGGGTGTGATGAGACAGTCTTCCACAGAGGAGAGAGAGTAACGGAGTGTGCGCACAGCAATGTGTCTATCATCAAAGATGGTGTGCTTCGGACTGCTCCGTGTGACAATCTGATTTTGCCGGGCATCACCAGAAAGCATATGATAGAACTGGCTCATGAATTGGAAATTCCGGTAATTGAGGAACCCTTTACTGTGGAGGAATTATTTGATGCGGATGAGGTGATCGTCAGCCGTTCCGGGGCATTGTGCCACGCAGCGGAGAGTATTGACGGAAAAGCAGTGGGAGGAAAGGCTCCGGAAATTTTGGACAGGCTTTATCAGGCGTATGATGCAAAATTCAAAAAAGGAACCGGACAGATATAGTGCTGGTTTTGGGGAACCTCTTTATATAGGGATACCAGAAAGTATAAAGGAGCTATATGAAAAAATTTAAAAGATATGCGGCACTTCTGGCAGTCGTATTGCTGCTTGCAGCGTTCGGACTTCCTATGGTGTTCGCCCTTAAGGGCCGGGACGAAGGCAGCTTTTCGCAGGGACTGTTTCAGGCATCTTTGCTGGGCGCATTCTTTGTGCCGGTGATGGCATTTGTGATCATTATGGTCTATCGGATATTACAGGAGAAAAACCCAAACAAGGAGGATAACCGCATGATAAAAAATGTTATTTTCGATGTAGGAAATGTGTTGCTGGAATTTGATTGGGAAACCTATCTGAAAAGCTTTGGTTTTCCGGAAGATGAATATGAGAAGATTGCGGATGCGACCTTCCGAAATCAGATTTGGAATGAACGGGACCGGGGATTGTATGAGGAAGAGGAGTACATCCGTCAGTTTGTTGCAGAGGCGCCGGAATATGAGGCAGATATTCGTGAGGTGCTGCGCAGAAGTCCGGAGACCCTTCATAAGCTTCCCTATTCTGAAACCTGGGTAAAATATTTAAAAAGCCAGGGCTATCATCTGTATATTCTGTCTAACTACAGTCGGTATATGCTGGAACAGACAAAAAATCTGATGGATTTTTTGAAGTATATGGATGGAATTGTATTTTCCTGTGAGGTGCAGGAGCTGAAGCCGGAGGAAGGAATTTACAGGAAGCTTTTAAAAATGTATCAGCTTGAGCCGGAGAAGTCCGTGTTCCTGGACGACCGTGCGGAGAATTGTGAGGGCGCCGGAGCATGCGGGATTCATGCCATCCGGTTTAAAGATTTTAAGCAGGCGGTCAGGGAGCTGGAAAAGCTTGGTGTGAAATAGAACGGCATTCAAATAAAACTCCCCGCAAATACGCATGTACTGCGCACCCGCGGGGGTTAAGGGGAGGATATATAAGTATTTCTGAATTTGTCTTTTGTAAGCTTGTTCTATTGAAGGGGGTTCCAATGAACATTTATAGTATGACCGCCAGCAGCAGGATTTATACAGGATAATCCCATTTTTTTAAAAATTTTTGATGAAAATTCCATAACTGCTTTTGATGAAAATTCTGTGAATAGGATTTGTCATTTGTATAAAAAGGTGATATAATATTTCAGAACTGCCGGGGACTGGGGATTCCGGTGGATTTCGGCATAGCCGCCGGAGTATAAAATGAAATATTTGGAAAAGAGGATTAAAGAAATGAGCGATAAAACAATCTTAGAGCAGTGGCGCACCATTGCCTACGACCAGCAGGCAGATCGTAATAAGCTTCAGAGATTCTGGGCAAATTATTTCAATATCGAAAAGGGCATTTATGAACAGCTTCTGACAAATCCGGATGAGGTAGTAACAGGAACGGTAAAAGAGCTGGCAGAAAAATACGGACAGGAAGTCCTTACTATGGCAGGT
>ERZ781272.388-NODE-388-length-34814-cov-4.041946_pt1 | contig 34814 bp, 34 predicted proteins | sample MGYA00375850_ERZ781272 | MGnify/ENA primary metagenome ERZ781272 (study PRJEB29790, sample SAMN06051246) | human gut metagenome | host: Homo sapiens | place: USA: Cincinnati, Ohio | collected 2013-06-21 | study: EMG produced TPA metagenomics assembly of the Gut...
TACTGTTATCACTCCCCGTCTTGTATTTGTCTTTCTCTTTTTATAAAGAATATGAAGCAGAAGGTTTGCGGTGAATGCCGCTTTTTGATAGAAGATACCCGAAGCCACATCTATACACGCAGAGGTTACTGCTTTTGCAAAAAGCGGGGAATCTTTTTCAGCCGCAATTACCAGGTGGGCGAGGGAACGCGGGTAGCAAAGGACATGCCTGCCTGCGAACTGTTTGAAAAACGGGAATAATTTATCAGGAAAATCAGGAAAACAGGGCTGTGCGGTCACGAGCGCGGCTCTGTTTTGTTATATGTTGCTGATAGGCATTGCCAAGACAGCGCCGGGGATTCCTGTATCATTGGGCTGTCGGAAGGGAAATGGACAATGATACCGGGAAACCGGAAAGAATCCGGTTATCTCGGGCCTGCTGTATCCACCACCGGCAAAACAGAATCCCTGCACTGTTACAGTGCAGGGATTCTGTTGGCCGATTTTAAAAGCGGATTCCACCGGTTTTCTTGTACGACATCTTTAAACAGGGACGAGTGTTTTTACAGAGCGCGGCATTTTATAATAATGCAAATGCAGGACTCTCCATCAGTGATTTCATCCGGCATAAACAGAAAGGATGCCCGGCAGGGTCAAGCATAACTTTCCAGTCATCGGAATATTGTACGGCTGCTGTTTTCGCCCCGCACCGCAATGCGTGTGCGACTGCCTGTTCCAAATCGTTCACAACAAAGTCCAGATGCGCCATCTGCTGCTGTGCTCCGGATTCTTGGGGCCATACAGGTGCCTGATATTCCGGGTTGCGTTGGAACGTGATGCCGGGATAGGCCCCCTGCGCCGTTCCCGGAGCACCTAAGCAGGCCCAATCCTCATCATGATATGCTATTTCCCAACCAAGCAGCTGCGCATAGAACTCTGCCAGTGCATAAGGATCTTTACAGTCGACTGTAAAGGCGTACAGCTTGATTTTCAGTGCATCATCTGTCATATGATTCCCTCCAAATAAAAAATCCCGGACTGTAAAGTTAAATAAAAGTTGAAGACCCGTCAGCCCTTGAGGTACAATGGCTTTACCATGTTCCTCTTCTTCTACAACTTCGTCCGCCTACACTCCGCCTTGAACGGCCTCACCCCGGCGCAATGCGCCGGCCTGAAGCTATCCAAAAAGCGTAAACGTGAGCTTCTACTTGTTGCGTAGCGAAATTCGCTGATTTTGGGTCTTATTTTTTCATGTTTACTTTACAGTGCCAAAAATCCTGTACTTTCCACGTAGAAAGCGAATGCGTATATATATCATAGCATGAGCGCCGGCACTCCTCAAGCAGATTTGATAATTATGCGTTGGCCCCATTTCCCAAGCCGGGGGTTCCGGGAGTTTTGCATTGACGAATTCACAGGAAAAAGGTATAATTAACAATACGGCATTTTGTGCCGGAATTTGTCAAAGGAACAACAGGACAGGCCGTACCCCAAAGGCGGCGGCAGGTCTGGAAAGGATATAAGGCATGACTCAGCGCAAGATTAAGTCAGTCCCGGCGGAGGAAATCGACCGTCAGCGGGAATTCATGTTGTTTGTCCGAGGTATCAGCGAAGAGCGGGCCATGAAACAGGGGGAAGCCCCCAAAGCGTTTGTCCGCACCTATGGCTGCCAGGGCAATGTAGCGGACGGCGAAAAGCTCAAAGGGATGCTTGAAGAGATGGGCTATACTCTGGTGGATTCCCCGGACGGGGCTGATTTGGTGCTGTACAATACCTGTGCGATTCGCGAACACGCGGAGGACCGGGTGTTCGGCAATGTGGGGGCGTTGAAAAACAACAAGCGCCGCAATCCCTCGATGCTTATCGGGCTGTGCGGCTGTATGATGCAGCAGGGGCATGTCGCCGAGCGCATAAAAAAGAGCTACCCCTATGTGGATTTGGTGTTCGGCACACATGCCATGCACCGGTTCCCGGAGTTGCTCTATCAGGCACTTTCCTCTCATCGCAGAGTCTTTGAGATTTCGGACAGTGACGGAGTTATCGCGGAGGGATTGCCAACCCATCGGGACGGCAAGTACAAGGCGTGGCTTCCTATCATGTACGGGTGCAACAATTTCTGCACCTACTGCGTTGTTCCCTATGTCCGCGGAAGGGAACGCAGCCGACAGCCGCAGGACATTCTGGAGGAGGCAAGGGAACTGGTTGCAAAGGGGTACAGGGATATCACTTTGCTCGGGCAAAACGTTAATTCTTATGGGAATGACCTGGAAAACGGTATTCGTTTTCCACAGTTGCTCAGGGAGATAAACGCGTTGGACGGGGATTTTCGCATACGCTTTATGACTTCCCACCCGAAGGACTGCACCCACGAGCTTATTGATGCTATCGCTGAATGTGAGAAGGTGTGCAACCACATTCATCTGCCGGTGCAGAGCGGGAGCAGTCGGGTTTTACAGGCGATGAACCGGCATTATACCCGGGAAAGCTACCTTTCTTTAATTGAATACGCCAAGGAAAAGATCCCAGATGTCTCGTTTACCAGTGATATCATCGTTGGATTTCCCGGAGAGACCTATGAGGAATTTTTACAAACGGTCAGCCTGATTGAACAGGTGGAATACGATTCGCTGTATACTTTTATCTTCTCCCCACGCAAGGGCACAAAGGCCTATGACATGCCTGACCCCGTTTCCCAGGAGGAAAAGGGCAGGTGGTTTCGGCAATTGCTTGCGGTACAGGAAAGAATCGGCGAGGGCAGATATCAGTCATTGATTGGAAAGACCCTGCGGGTGCTTCCTGAGGGCGAGGGCAAAAGTGGAGAAGGATATCTTACTGGAAGAAGCGATGCTAACGTCATCGTGGATTTCCCCGGGAGTAAGTCCTTGATTGGCAAATTTGTAGAAGTAAAAATCACGAAAGCGCTCAACTGGGCGGTGCTCGGTGAGCTTGAATAACAGGAGGAAAGCAACATGGATTTGATTCAAATGGCACGCGACCTCGGTACGGCAATTCAGGAGGATGAAACCTATATCGCCCTGCAGATTGCGAAAACGGCAAACGATAATGACAAGGACTTACAGGATGCTATCGGGGAGTTTAATCTCAAACGCATCGCCATCAGCGAAGAGATGAACAAAAAAGACGGTGAGAAGAATGAGGAGAACCTTGCTCACCTGGATAAAGAGCTGCGCGACGCTTATGGGAAAATCATGAACAATGAAAACATGGCGCGCTATAACGAAGCGAAAAACAAAATGGATACCCTTATGAACCAGATCAGCTCCCTGCTGATGATTGCAGTCAACGGGGAGGATCCGCAGACAGCGGACCCCGCCGCCTGCACCGGAAGCTGCGCAACCTGCGGCGGCTGCCACTAAAAAATAGGACATTTTGAGGAGGACGGAGAGAAGATATGGCACTTTCACCGATGATGCAGCAGTATCTGAGAATCAAAGAGGAACACAAGGACCATATCCTGTTTTTCCGTGTCGGCGATTTTTATGAGATGTTCTTTGATGACGCGAAACTGGCGGCAAAAGAACTCGACTTGGTGCTGACGGGCAAGGACTGCGGACTGGAAGAAAGAGCGCCCATGTGCGGCGTACCCTTCCACAGCTGCGACGCCTATATCTCCCGCCTGGTCAAAAAAGGATACAAAATCGCAATCTGCGAACAGATGGAGGACCCCGCGACTGCCAAAGGACTGGTACGCCGCGAGGTCATCCGCGTTATTACGCCCGGCACGGTTATTGAAAGTAACATGCTCGATGAGGACTGCAATAACTTCATCGGCTGCGTGTACCTTGCGGACAACGGCCGCTCCGGCCTGTGTTTCGCGGACGTCTCTACCGGGGAAATCCACGCGACCCTGCTGCCAGACGGGGAACAGATCGGGATTATCAATGAAATCGGAAAGTTTTCCCCGACAGAGCTGCTGTTCAATCGGCTGATTCGGGAGAAAAAGGATATTACCCATTTTCTTAAGGAAAAAATCCGCTGTGTCGCGGATATTCTGGAGGACAGCGAATTTGAGCTGTCGAGGACCAGGGAGTTGGTACAAGAGCATTTCGGCGTGGACAACCTCGAACGTCTCGGCATGGTTGGCTGTGATGAGACAGTTCGCGCAGTCGGAGCACTCCTGTCCTATCTTGCAAGAACCCAGCAAAACCTGATTACCCGCCTGACCTCCCTGGATTTTTACCGGGAGGATTCGTTTATGGTGCTCGACTCCTATGCGCGCAAAAATTTGGAGCTGACCCAGACTATCCGTGATTCGGAGAAAAAAGGCAGCCTGCTCTGGGTGCTTGACCGCACAAAGACCGCGATGGGAAAACGCCTGATCCGCAATTATATCGAACAGCCACTTTTAAATCCGGCAGCGATTTTAAAGCGCCATGTGGCGGTATCAGAATTGTATAACGACCCGATTTTGTGCGATGATATCACTACACAGATGAGCGGAATCTACGATTTGGAGCGTCTGATGACGCGTATCGTCTACGGTACGGCAAGCCCGAGGGAGATGCGTTCGCTTGCCGACGCGGCAGGGAGCCTTCCAAAGCTCAAAAAGATGCTGGAAAACGCAAAGTGCGGCCTCCTGCGGGAAGTATACACGCAGATGGATACGCTCGAAGACGTCAAGGAAGTCATCGAAAACGCCATCATTGACGAGCCACCGGTCTCCGCAAAGGACGGCGGAATCATCCGTGCAGGATTTAACGCGGAAATTGACGAGCTGAACGCGATACTGAAAAACAGCAAGCAGATCCTTTCGGATATCGAGGCGAAATACCGGCAGGAAACCGGTATCAAGACTTTGAAAGTCGGCTACAATAAAGTCTTCGGGTATTATATTGAGGTCACCAAAACAAACACCGCGCTGGTGCCGGATACCTTTATCCGCAAGCAGACGCTGACCAACGCGGAACGGTATATTACCCAGGAGCTCAAGGACGTTGAGGATAATATTTTAGGGGCGAGCGGGCGCGTCGTGGCGCTCGACCTCGAGATGTTTGCGCAAGTGCGGGAGTTCACCGCCTCTCACCTCCACCGTATCCAGAGCACAGCCTCCGCGGTGGCAAAGCTCGACGTCATGTGTTCGTTTGCGAATGTCTCCCGGCAAAGAGGATACTGCTGTCCTGACGTGACAATGAATGGGGATATCCTTATTGAGGAGGGACGCCACCCGGTCGTCGAAGCCCTGCTTACCGACGCGGCATTTGTGCCAAACGACACCCGCATGGATGGAAAGGACAACCGGATGCTTGTCATCACCGGACCGAACATGGCGGGTAAATCGACTTATATGCGCCAGGTGGCGCTCATCTGCCTGATGTCGCAGATTGGCTGCTTTGTCCCGGCAAAATCCGCAAGGCTGTCGGTTGTCGACCGCATTTTTACCAGAATCGGCGCGTCGGATGATTTGGCCTCCGGCCAGTCCACTTTTATGGTGGAGATGAACGAGGTCGCACACATCCTCAAAAACGCGACGAAGCAAAGCCTGCTTATTTTGGATGAAATCGGGCGCGGAACGTCTACCTACGACGGGATGAGTATTGCGCGCGCGGTCATCGAGCATATTGCGGACAAGCGCAAGCTCGGTGCAAAGACTCTGTTTGCGACCCATTACCATGAGTTGACTGAGCTTGAAGAATTGCTCGACGGGGTGGTCAATTACAACATTGCGGTTAAAAAGCGGGGAGACGATATCACCTTCCTTCGTAAAATCATCCGTGGCGGTGCGGATGAGAGCTATGGTATTGAGGTGGCAAAGCTCGCCGGTATCCCGGACAGCGTAGTGAACCGTGCGAAAAAGATACTTGCGGAGCTTGATGTAAACGGGCCGGCGGTGCGGGCAAAATCCGCTCCCGAGCCGGAGGAGGAAGCGCAGATTTCCTTTGCCTCCTCCACGCATGACGAGCTTGCCGCCGCCATCGAGCAGGTTGACTTGAATACGCTGACGCCGATTGAGGCGCTCAATAAACTATATGAGCTAAAGGCAATGCTGTAAGGGAAAGGAGCTGAGAGCATGGCAAAAATTCAGGTGCTTCAAAAGCATGTCGCGGAACTGATTGCCGCGGGTGAAGTGTGCGAACGCCCGTCCTCTGTAGTCAAGGAGCTGGTGGAAAACTCCATCGATGCAGGGGCCAGTGTGATTACGGTTGAGATTAAGAACGGAGGCATCACCTATCTGCGGGTCACGGATAACGGAAGCGGAATCGAACCGGACAGTGTAAAAACCGCGTTTTTGCGCCATGCGACCAGCAAGATTTCCTCAGAAGTTGATTTGGAGCATATCCTGACGCTCGGGTTTCGCGGGGAAGCGCTCGCCTCGATTGCGGCGGTTTCCCGTGTGCAAATGATCACGAAAACACAAGGGGCAATCGCCGGTACGGAGATTACCCTCGAGGGAGGGGAAATCACCTCCTTTGGGGAGGCGGGCTGCCCACAGGGTACGACGATTGTGGTAAAGGATTTATTCTACAATACCCCGGCACGTATGAAGTTTTTGAAAAAGGATGTTTCGGAAGCCAATTCTGTCTGCGGGGTTGTGGAAAAGATTGCGCTTTCCCATCCGGAGATCTCGTTTCGGATACTCCGGGACAATAAGGAGTATTTGAACACGCCGGGGGACGGCAAACTTCTCTCCGCAGTGTATAGCGTGCTTGGAAAGAATGTGGCTAAGGGGATGCTCCCGGTGGAGTACTCTTTTGAGGCTGTCAAGGTAGTAGGCTTTATCTCCAAACCGGAGCAGAGCCGGGCCAATCGTTCGCTGCAAAACTTCTTTGTCAACGGCAGATTTGTCAAATCCCGCACTTGTGCGGCGGCACTCGAGCAGGCCTATAAGCATGCTATTATGGTACAGAAATTCCCGGCCTGCGTGCTGATGGTGGATATGCCGGCACAGCTTGTTGACGTCAACGTTCATCCGGCAAAAATCGAGGTGCGCTTTGTCAACGAAAAGACGGTGTTTGACGCGGTATTCCAAGGAGTGAAAAACACCCTTTCCCAGGGAATCGAGTTTGAAGCCATTGACCTTAGTGAGAAAAAGACGGTGCAGGAGAAGGTCGTCCCTCCTCAGCAGATGTCACTCAGGCAATTCAAGGCGCTTTCCGCGATGGAGCAGGCACAGCAGGCGGAACAGGAGCAGAAGAGTTCCGCCGCCTATCCATCTGTACAGCGGCAGGAAACTCCTTACAAGGAGCTGTTTTTTGACAGTGGAATGCTTCCCGGTATTGAAGAACTCCCGAAGACAAAACGGGAGATTTCCGTGGAAATCCCCTATGAAGAGCCAAAGCGTCCTTCCGGGCTTGACCGTTTTTCCGAGTTTGTCCAAAATCAGGAGGGTGCGGCATTTCCCTTTTCAAGGCCGCAGCAGGCACAAGAAGTGCCCTCTCCTGATCCGATTCCGCTTCATCCGCAAGCCAAGCCTGTCTTACAGGATGTATCCGAGACTCATGAGCAGAATTACCGCCTGGTTGGGGAGGCTTTCGGTACCTACCTGCTTGTGGAGCGCGGGGAAGAATTGCTGCTCATCGATAAACATGCCGCGCACGAGCGGATGTTGTTCAATCGCCTGCGCAGTACACAGGATGATTCCAACAGCCAGGTTTTGCTCGAGCCGCTCATGATTGCACTTTCTGCCGAGGACTACACTACGCTGCTTGGCGCACTGGATACACTGTCCACTCTTGGGGTTGAGGCAGAGGATTTCGGATCCAAAACCCTGCTTGTTCGCGCGATGCCGATGTATGTTGCAGAGGAAGACGTGCAGGAGCTGCTCGAGGAATTGGCGGGGAAACTATCTGGAGGCGTGCACGATTTGACGCCGGAAAAACTCGATGACCTCTACCACTCGGTAGCGTGCCGTTGTGCAATTAAGGCACATAACAAGAGCACACCGATGGAGATGGAGCAGATTATACGCACAATTTTAGAGGGAGACGATGTGCGCTACTGCCCGCACGGCAGGCCAGTGGCCATTACGTTAAAGCGCAGTGAAATTGAGAAAAAATTTGGGAGAATCTAAGGTAAGTCCGTTATGAGTGAATATCAGAAAATACCGCTGGCTGTCATCGCAGGGCCGACAGCTTCTGGGAAAACGGCGCTTGCCGTGGAACTGGCCCTGTGCTTAAACGGAGAGATTATCTCTGCGGATTCGATGCAGGTTTACAAAGGGATGGAAATCGCCACCGCAAAGCCGACTATGGAAGAGCGAAAAGGCATTGCCCATCATCTCATGGATTTTCTGCCGCCGGAACAAAGCTATAGCGTGGCAGAGTACGCGGAGGATGCAAGGCGCTGCATCCGGGAGATTGCCTCGCGCGGCAAGCTTCCCATCCTGACAGGGGGAACCGGGCTGTATATCCAGTCGGTCGTGGACAATCTAGAATTTGCGCCTGCCGAAGCGGACGAGGGGCTGCGTACGGAGCTCGAACAGCTTGCCGAGGAACGGGGAGGAGTGGCCTTGCTCGAGATTTTGCGGGAATTTGACCCTGTGATGGCAGGAAGGCTTCATCCGAACAATCGGGGGCGTATTATCCGCGCCATTGAGGTGTACCGCACCACCGGCGTGACGATGTCCGAAGCCCTGCGGCGTTCCAGAGAACATCCGTCCCCCTACCGGCCTCATATGCTGCTGCTGAGCTTTGAGGACCGTCAGGTGCTCTATGACCGCATTGACGCAAGGGTTGATGCGATGATGGAGCGGGGGCTGGTGGAAGAGGCAAAGCAGATGTTTCGCAGGCGGGACAGCCTTTCGGCGACCGCGCTTCAGGCCATTGGATACAAAGAGCTGTTTCCGTATTTTGCGGGGCTGACCGATCTGGATACTGCGGTGGAACGCATGAAAATGGAAACCAGGCGATATGCCAAACGGCAGATTTCCTGGTTTAAGCGGGACGCCCGTTTCAGTCCGCTCTTGGTTGACAAGTCCCCGAATTTTGATTATATTAAAAGACAGGCAGAAGAATATTTACAGGTTTTGCTATAAATGGGAGGAAGAACAATGATGAAGAATTTGAATTTACAGGATGTATTTCTCAATCAGGCGCGCAAGGAAAAAATCCCGGTCACGATTTACCTGACAAACGGCTTCCAGTTTAAAGGCATGGTTAAGGGATTTGACAGCTATATCGTGATTTTGGACAGCGAAGGAAAGCAAAACCTGGTTTCCACGCACGCAATTTCCACCATTATCCCCGTGCGCCCCATCAGCGTCCTGGAATCCGCCGAGCGGGAGGATCCTGAGTCCGGAGCCAGGTAACGGCAATGAAATTTATCATCAAAGCGGTGGTCGGAGTTCTGACAGCGCTCGGTGTCTGCTTAATCGGGTTCCAGCTTTACCGCTATTACCATACGGATTTAAAAACGGAAGTCGCCTATAACTATACGGTACGCGATTCCCTGGAGGCGCAGGGTGTAGCGGTGCGCAGCGAAACGGTTATCGATACGACTTACAGTGGTGTGATTAACTACAGCAATCAGGATGGGGAAAAGGTCTCCAAGGGCAACCAAATTGCGGAGGTCTATTCCAATGAGCAAAGCGCTGCGGCAAAGTATAAAATCGATTTGCTTGAGCAGGAACGGACTTCCCTGACGGAAGCGCAGGCTCAGGCGCAGTCGAGCACCGTCCATATTGACGGTGTGGAAAACCAGATTTTGAACGCCACGGCCGAGCTTTCCAACGCGGTGGCCTCCGACGATTTTGATACGCTGCTGAATAAGGAAAATGCGCTGCTCTCCCTGATCAATAAAAAGCAGCTGCTGACGGATACGAATACGGATTTTACCTCTCGCATTGAAGCCATAAATGCGGAGATTGCATCTCTACAGTCTTCTCTTGACCCGAACACCACGGTCATTACCGCTCCGCTTTCCGGCTATTTCGTTGGCAAAGTGGATGGCTATGAGTCCGTGCTCACGCCGGATAATTTAGATTCTCTGAGTGTCGGCCAAATTGAAGAAGTACTTGCGGCAGGAGATATTTCCACAGAAAACTATGTGGGCAAGGTGCTCAATGACTTTGAGTGGTTTTTTGCCGTGGTCGTTGAGAAAAAGGATCTCTCTAAATTCCGGGAAGGGGCGTCCCTGACGGTCAATTTTCCCTTTGCCGGTGTATCCGATATCCCCTTTACCGTCTCCTCCTTTCGTGAGGAAGGCGACAAGGGAATTGTCATATTGCACTGTGATTATGTTACAGCGGATCTGACCGGCCTGCGCGGACAGACAGCCCAGTTAAACTTTTCCTCCTATTCCGGACTGCTTGTCAATTCCAAGGCAGTGCGCTTTGAGGATGGCGTACAGGGCGTCTATGTGAAAAAAGGCTCACAGATAAAATTCCGTAAGCTTAACGTCATCTACGAAGGCAGCGGTTATGTCATCAGCGAGATAGACGAGTCGGACAGCGATGTCCTGCAAGCCCATGAAGAGGTTGTCGTGGAAGGAAGAGATTTGTATGACGGCAAACCAGTCGGCTCTTGAACTTGAGAAAAATCTGAAGGAAATCCGGGAAAAGACGGCGCAGGCCCTGCATGATTGCGGGCGTGGAGACAAGGTGCGCATTATGGCGGTCACCAAGACGGTGGAGCCCTGGCGCGTCAATCAGGCGCTCGGGCTCGGAATCGATCTGATTGGCGAAAACCGGGTGCAGGAGCTACTGGAAAAGTATGATTCTTATGACAGGGATAAGTGTGAAATCCACTTTATCGGCCATCTGCAGACAAATAAGGTCAAATATATTATTGACAAGGTCGATATGATTGAATCGGTCGATTCCCTGCATCTCGCAGCGGAAATTGAACGGCGGTGTGTAAGAACCGGAAGAACCATGGATATCCTGATTCAAATCAATGCGGGCCGGGAAGAAAGTAAATTCGGTGTGTATCCAGAGGGGTTGCCAAGCTTTCTAGAAAAGATTTCCTGTTATCCTCATTTGAGTGTCAAAGGACTAATGGCAGTTGTACCAAAATGTGAGGAAAACGCAGAAATTTGTAAGTATTTTATGAATATGGATCAACTGTTCCTTGACAGCCGCCGGAAAAACAGAGATAATATCACTATGGACTGCCTGTCGATGGGTATGTCAGGTGATTATGTTTTGGCAGTGCAAAACGGCGCGACCATCATCCGGATTGGACGTGGCCTGTTTGGCGAACGGCTGAAAGTTTAAATCAACAGGAGGAAGCATTATGGGATTTATGGATAAAATCAGAGGTGCCCTGGGCGTACCGGAGGATGAAGAGGAATACAGCTACGAAGGAGAGGATACTATTGCTCCGGAAGAAGAAAAGAAGGCGGATCCGGATATGATTCCTTACGAGGATGCAGCTGCACGCAGAAACAATAAAGTTGTCAACATCAACACCAAAACTCAGCTTCAGGTTGTACTGGTAAAACCGGAAAAATTTGAGGATGCAAGTTCTGTGGCAGACCATCTCAATGCAAAGCGTACGGTTGTATTGAACCTGGAGTCTGCCCCGAAGGATATTGCCCGTCGCCTCATCGACTTCTTAAGCGGCGTTGCCTATGCGAACAACGGGCAGATTAAACGGGTGGCAAACAGCACCTTTATCATCACCCCGTACAATGTCGACATCCAGGGCGATTTGCTTGACGAACTCGAAAACAACGGCGTTTATTTTTAATGGATGAAACTCGATAACCGCCTGAATTCCCTATGCAGGGAGGAAGAGGATAAAATACTGGTCTCGCGTGTGCTCGATGCAGTAGAAACCGCACAGCTCCGCATGACGCCGAAATACATCGGCTTTTTGAGTCCCTCTGAACGTGCGCTTGTCCAGGAAGTGGTGCGCCTAATTGGGTTTTCAGACGGTCATTTCTATGGCGGTTATGAACGGGCAGAGCGGGTTTTCTTCGGTGCGTTTCCCGATTATATGAAAGCGGAACCGGAATTGTTTCCTCTGCGGGCGTTGAGCATTGCTTACCGCAGGCAGGATGCGCTGACACATCGGGATTTCCTCGGCGCTTTGATGGGCCTGATGATAAAACGGGAGATGATCGGTGATATCCTTGTCTCAGAAGGGAGAACAGTCGTTTTTCTCCATGAAAATGTGGCAAATACAGCCTTGCAGGAGATGACAAAGGTTGGCAGGGTCGGCGTCCAGGTGTCGGAGGGCTTTTCTCTGGAAATGCTGCCGGAACCGAAATTCAAGGAACTCAGTTCAACAGTTGCGTCCATGCGCTTTGACTGCATCCTCTCCTTTTTGCTTGGCTTAAGCCGTGAGAAATGTGCGCGACTGATTCGCTCTGGCCTTGCCGCAGTCGGCGGCAGGGTGATAGAGAGTGTTTCCGAGGAAATCAGCGTGGGGGATATCATCACCGTGCGCGGGCATGGTAAATTTGTGATTACTGCGCAGGGGGCCGTTACCAGAAAGGGCAGGCTGACAATCTGCGCCCGAAAATATCTTTAAACAGCGAATGGTTAAGAGAGGTGTCGGTTTACATGACAGTGCAGGAACTCCAGAATATAAAGTTTGAAAAAGCGGCTTTTGGCTATCGAACGGATGATGTGGATTCTTTTTTAGAGCAGGTCGGTTCCACTTTACGGGAGCAGGAAAAGGAAAAGGCTGATTTGGAAAAGAAAATCATGATTTTGGCGGACAAAATCGAGGAATACCGTTCCGAAGAAGACAGCCTGAAAGCGGCATTGTTGGGCGCTCAGAAGATGGGGGACAATATTGTTCGGGAATCCAAGGTCAAAGCCAAACAGATTGAAGAGGAAGCCGCCGTCAAGGCAGAACAAATGCTTCGTGCAACTCAGGAGGAACTTGAAAATACCAAGTATGAGCTCACGCGGATGAAACGGGAGGTATCTTCTTTTAAATCCAAGATGCTTTCATTATACAAATCTCATCTGGAAACCATCGGTCTTCTTCCGGATGCACCGGAGGAAAAGGAAGCGCCCGCGGCAAAAGAACCGGTACCGGTCAAACAGGCAGAGCCTGAGCCGGAGTCTCAGCAGGCGCCTATTGAGGAAAAACCGGCACAGCCGGAACCTCAGCCTGCTGCGCCAAGTGAAGCGGGGAGTGAAGCAGAGCATATTTCTCGCTGGCGCTCTTCCAAGTATGGTCCGCTCCAGTTTGGAGATAATTACAAAGCAGAAAAATAAGGACTATGCATCACATACTTGCAGCTTGCAGGCTGTGGGTATGTGATTTTGTTCTGTCTGTTTCCTTTTAAAATTCATGGCTTTTTGGGGGTTTTTATGCAGATTTTGATTCCACTTGTATCCATTGCAGCATTGGTTGGAATTGACCAGCTTTTTAAATATTGGGTGCTCGAGTCGCTTGCACCTATTGGGGTTTATCCGGTCATTGAGGGGATTTTCCAGTTTCGTTATCTGGAAAATCAGGGAATGGCATTTGGCATGATGCAGGAACAGTGGTGGCTGCTGATTGGCGGGACGGCAATTGTCCTCGCAGCAGGGATTGCCGTCATTGTCCTGCGGAAAATCCACTCAAAATGGCTGCTGGCGGCAGTAACCTTGGCAGTGGCAGGTGGACTGGGAAATCTGATTGACCGAATTTTCCGCGGATTTGTTGTGGATTATCTGGACATCTGCGCCATCAACTTTGCGGTGTTCAACTTCGCGGATGTCTGTGTCAGCGCCGCGATGGTCATGTTTATCATCTGGCTGCTGTTTTTCCACACGGGGGATGAGAATAAGCACCGGGCAGGGAAGGCCAAATGAGCGGAGAATCTCGAGTTTTACAGATTGTCTGTGACCAGAACGGGGCGCGGTTGGATAAGTTTGTGGCGGACGCCGTTCAGGAGCTGACCCGCTCGATGGTGCAAAAGCTCATTGAGGACGGGTATGTTTTGGTAGACGGCAAGCCGGCAGCGAAGAATACCCGGCTCAAAACAGGCAGCCGGGTCACGGTGGAGATACCGAGGCCACAGGAACTGGCAGTGGAGGCGGAGGATATTCCGCTTTCTATTGTCTATGAGGATGACTGCCTGCTTGTGGTCAACAAGCCTAAGGGGATGGTGGTGCATCCGGCACCGGGCAACTACACTGGCACCATGGTGAACGCCTTGCTCCATCACTGCAGGGGCAGTCTTTCCGGAATTGGCGGAGTAATTCGCCCAGGGATTGTCCACCGCATCGACAAGGATACCAGCGGTCTGCTCATTGTGGCAAAAAACGATATGGCGCACCAAAACCTCGCGGTACAAATCAAGGAGCATACGTTTACCCGCATCTATGAGGCCGTCGTCTATGGTACGCTCAAAGTGGACGAGGGGACGATAGACAAGCCGATTGGCCGGCATCCGCTCGACCGCAAAAAGATGGCGGTCACCGATCTCCATGCAAGGGAAGCAGTGACCCATTACCAGGTGATTGCGCGCTATGAAGGCTTTACTCATGTACGTCTAAGGCTGGAGACGGGCCGTACTCATCAAATTCGGGTGCATATGGCTTCCATCGGACACCCCGTGGCAGGGGATCCGGTTTATGGGCCGAAAAAGGTCATTCATTCTTTAAACGGACAGTGCCTGCATGCAAGAGTCATCGGTTTTGTGCATCCCGTCACAGGCGAGTACCTTCAGTTTGATGCCGGTCTTCCGGAGTATTTTACCGCTTTTTTGAAAACGCTTCGTCCGAAAGAATAGGAGCACGGAATAGGGTTTTATCCGATGTTGTTTTCTTATGAAAGGCGGACAGACTCCTATACAAAAAGAGAGAAAAGCAGTGTTTCATACTCCACTTTTTTGTGGGCATACTTGGATGGGAGTGTTCCTGCAATCTGCACAAAGATTCTTTAAAATGTTTTTCAATATAGAGAAAAAAATAGAAGTTTACCAAAGATACGAACAAGTTCCCGATTTCTATTGACTTTGAGACCCAAATTGGCGATGATATAGATGACGTAACCGTGTAGAAACGCTTGTCAGTTCCCTTTTTACTGCGGTAAAAAGCGGGCATAAGGGCTATTTTATGTATAGTACAGAGCATCGGCACCATGCTCTGTATTTTTGCGTTCCCGCCTTGGGAAAGGCATGCAGCTGGATACGAAATACGGAGGGTAATCAATGGAACAATCGCTTTTAAAACAGCTGAAAACCACTGCTGCGCATGTACGTCTTGGGATTCTGGAAGGCGTATACAACGCAAAATCCGGACATCCGGGCGGTTCTCTTTCCGCAGCGGATATTATCACCTATCTCTACTTCCATGAAATGCGGATTGACCCGAAAAATCCGAAATGGGAGGACCGCGACCGTTTTGTCCTCTCCAAGGGGCACGGAGCCCCTGCGTTGTATGCGGCGCTCGCACTTAAAGGATATTTTAGGATGGAGGAAATGGCAAAACTTCGCCATGTCGGGGCCATGCTTCAGGGGCATCCTGATATGAAAGGGACTCCAGGTGTGGACATGTCCACCGGTTCTCTGGGACAGGGAATCTCTGCGGCATGCGGCATCGCCCTGGCTGGTAAGCTTTCGAAGAAAGATTACCGTGTGTATGCGCTGCTCGGTGATGGGGAACTCGAGGAAGGCCAGGTTTGGGAGGCGGCAATGTTTGCCTCCCATAAAAAACTTGATAACCTCTGCGCGTTTGTCGATTACAATGATTTGCAGATTAGCGGCCATCTGCGGGAGGTTTGCTCTCCGGAGCCGATTGCGGATAAATTTGAAACGTTTGGATTCCATGTTATCTCCATTGATGGCCATGATTTTTGCCAGATTGACAGCGCCGTGCAGGAGGCCAAGTCCATTACCGGAAAACCGACAGTTATTGTTGCGGCTACCCACAAGGGACAGGGCGTTTCCTTTATGCAGGACAACGTGGGCTGGCACGGTGTGGCTCCGAATACAGAGCAATACCAAAATGCAGTAAACGAGATAAAGCAGTATCTTGAGGATTTGGAGGGCTGAGCCGATGGCAGAGGTGAAAAGGATTGCTACCAGAAAAAGTTATGGGGAAGCGCTGGTGGAAATCGGTGCGGTTGATAAAGACGTTGTAGTGCTTGATGCCGATCTCGGCGGCTCCACCATGACGGCGATGTTCAAGGAGCATTATCCTGACCGGTTCTTTGACTGTGGAATTGCGGAAGCGAATATGATCGGTGTGGCCGCAGGACTTGCTGCTTCGGGGAAAAAGCCATTTGCGAGCACGTTTGCCATGTTTGCCGCTGGCCGTGCCTTTGAGCAGATTCGAAACTCCGTCGGCTACCCGAAACTTCCGGTGAAAATCTGCGCGACTCACGCCGGTATTTCGGTCGGTGAGGACGGTGCTACCCATCAGTGCTGCGAGGATATGGCGCTGATGCGTGCGATTCCGGGCATGACGATTATCAACCCGGCGGATGATGTGGAGGCAAAGGCAGCAATTAAGGCAATTGTAAATTTGGACGGCCCGGTCTATGTCCGCCTCGGCCGCCTGCCAGTCCCCGTATTCAACGATGAAAAAACCTATCATTTTGAGCTTGGCAAAGGCATTACGATGCGCGACGGCGAGGATATCACGATTGTGGCTACCGGCCTGATGGTTTATGAAGCGCTTGGCGCTGCGGATTTGCTTGCAAAAGAGGGGATCCATTCCCGCGTGATCGACATCCACACCATCAAGCCGATTGATGAAGATCTGCTCGTCAAAGCGGCAAGAGAGACCGGCGTACTCGTTACTGTGGAGGAACACAGTGTGGTCGGCGGACTCGGTGAGGCGGTTTCCAGCGTACTGTGTGCGCAGTATCCTGCCAGGGTTGTCAAACTCGGCATTCAAGATGAGTACGGTATTTCCGGACCGGCACTCGAACTGCTTGACTACTATGGCTTGACCGCCCCGCATATTGCTGAGCAGGTCAAAAAGGCCTACTACGCGAAAATAAGATAGACCGCAAAGGCAGGGAAACGATAGTACCCTGCCTTTTTGTATGCGGTCTTCGCTGGCTATTCAGGAGAGGCGGCAATTTTCTGCGGATATAATAGCTCTTATTCACGCATAATGCAAACATGCACCGGAGATAAATAAAACAGGTGCATTGTTAGAATGAGAGGAAAATGGGAACATGTCGTACATCAGTGAAGTGTTGGAAAGCCTTAAGAAGAAACACCCCGACCAGCCGGAGTTTTTGCAGGCGGTGCAAGAAGTTTTAACCTCCCTGGCGCCTGTGATTGAGGCGAATGAGGAAGAGTATCGCCAAAATGCCCTGCTCGAACGCCTGACACAGCCGGACCGTCAGATACTTTTTCGTGTCCCCTGGGTGGATGATTACGGACAGGTGCAGGTCAATACCGGCTACCGTATCCAGTTTAACAACGCTATCGGTCCTTACAAGGGCGGCCTGCGGTTTCGGGACAATGTCGATTTGAGTATTATGAAATTCCTCGCGTTTGAGCAGGTGTTTAAAAACGCCCTCACCGGGCTGCCGATTGGCGGGGGCAAGGGTGGATCCGATTTTGACCCAAAGGGAAAATCCGATCGGGAAATTTTGGCCTTTTGCCAGAGTTTTATGACGGAGCTATACAAATATATCGGCGCGGATGAGGACGTTCCTGCCGGTGACATCGGCGTTGGTGCAAGGGAAATTGGGTACCTATATGGACAGTACAAGCGAATTCGCGGCATCCACACCGGGGTACTCACTGGGAAAGGTCTTACCTACGGAGGAAGTTTGGTACGTAAGGAGGCAACTGGGTACGGCTTGCTTTACCTGACGGACGAGATGCTAAAGCATAATGGAATTTCCCTCGCCGGGAAACGAGTCTCCATCTCCGGTGCTGGAAACGTTGCGTTGTATGCCGCACAAAAGGCTATTGAGCTGGAGGCGAAGGTTGTGACCATGAGTGATTCCACCGGTTGGATTTACGAGGAGAACGGCATCGATTTTGAAGCCGTCCGTGAGCTCAAGGAGGTCCGACGCGGAAGATTGTCCGAATACGCCAAGGAACACCCTTTTGCCGTCTACCATGAAAGCGGCAGAGTGTGGAGTGTCCCTTGCGATATTGCACTGCCCTGTGCAACGCAAAATGAACTCGATGTGGAGGATGCAAAGCAGCTTGTCCAAAACGGCTGTATCGCAGTGGCGGAGGGCGCGAATATGCCTTCGACCCTGGAGGCAACTTCCTATCTGACCGGGCATGGGGTACTCTTTGCACCTGCGAAAGCCGCTAACGCCGGAGGTGTCGCCACCTCCGCTCTGGAAATGAGCCAGAACAGCGAGCGCGTTTCTTGGAGCTTTGATAAGGTAGATGAGGAACTAAAGGATATCATGGTCTCCATCTTCCGCAAAATTGAAAAGGCGGCAAGGCGTTATGGTTTGGAAGGGGATTATATTGCTGGGGCTAATCTTGCAGGCTTTGAAAAGGTAGCGGAGGCAACTCTGGAGCAGGGGATTTAAACGGTCTGTCCTGTGGAATACGGACAGCGGGCAGTGAGTATAAGTTAGTCAGTAGCATCCTGTGACAGGAGGGGTTTTGCCATGCAGCAAGGGGACCAGCAGGAATATATTTTCAAACGCTATGCACTCAGCCTAAAAAATGCACAGAAAATTCGGGAATATATGCGTGACAGCGGGTATAGTGCCTTGCAGGAGCAGCATATCCTGGACGCTGTGTCCGATTTGGTCGGCCGACCGGTAAAGGAGTGAATGTAAAAGATAGCCGCAAATACGGTTGACGAGCTCTCAAAAAGCCGATATAATAAAGATAACCCGGTAGATTTTACCGGGTGGACGTTTCCAAAACCATACAGCTTTCTGTATGAATTTATCAATGAGTAGGAGATGTATTTCCATGTTAAAGGTAACCAATACTCCGAAAGCTCCGGCTGCAATCGGCCCGTATTCCCAGGCGATCACCTGCGGCAACATGCTGTTCACTTCCGGCCAGATTCCCATTATCCCGGAAACAGGCGAAATCGCTCAGGGTGACATCACTGTACAGGCAGAGCAGGTTATGAAAAACCTGAATGCGGTCCTGGAAGCCTCTGGTACGGAGTTTAAAAATGTCGTAAAAACTACTTGTTTCCTCGCGGACATGGGTGATTTTGCGGCATTCAACGCTGTGTATGAGAAATACTTCATCAGCAAACCGGCAAGATCCTGTGTTGCTGTCAAACAGCTTCCGAAAAATGTGCTCTGCGAAGTGGAGCTCATCGCGGTTGTCGGCGAATAAGCACATTACCCAACCGGCGCTGTCATCAGGGGTGACAGCGCTTTTTTCGCGAAAGGAAGGATAACCCATGCAACCGGAGTTTGTGCGGGAGGAAGGCCGCACCTATAAAACGGTCGCGGATTCCAGGACCGAGCAGGTACAGATTTTACTCAACGAGCACATGAACGGCTTTAAGCGTCTGTTCGGCGGAAAGCTGATGGAGTGGATCGACATCGTCGCGGCAGTGGTTGCCAGAAGGCATTCCAACTGCAATGTCACCACGGCATCCATCGATCGCCTGCACTTCCAGGCGTCGGCACATGTCAATGATACTGTGATTTTAATTGGGCGCATGACCTATGTCGGCAAGACCTCGATGGAGGTGCGCGTTGACACCTATATCGAGGATTTGACGGGACAGCGCAGGATGATAAACTGCGCGTATCTTGTCCTCGTCGCCCTTGATGAAAACGAGCGCCCGATCGAAGTTCCAGGTCTCATTCCTCAAACCGAGGAGGAGCGCGTCGAGTGGGAGGCGGGAAAACGCCGCCGGGCACTACGCAAACAGCGTGAGAAGGAACAGTTTTAAGTAGCAAAAGGCCGGGGTGAGAAACTCTTATCCCGGCCTTTTTGTATGTCTTTGGTGAATCAATCCGACGATTTTTTTTGTAAAAAGCCCAACCCGTGTAGCATGATACTTTCTGCCATTGCGGCGACCTCCCCGGCGTCGGTGGCCATCCCCTCGGAAAGCCACTTTTGGAGCAGGCCTATGCAGCCCGCACTGACAAAGGCATAGAAAAAATCAATCTGTTTTGGCGTAGCATCCGCAAAATAGCGGGAATAGGCCTGAATGCACTGTTCCCTGCCCAGATTGATGAGCTTTAAGGCAAACGCCTTGTCTCCATAGTCGCTTAGGGTCACGGTGCAGATATCCGCATTATCCTTCAAGCATTTAAAAATCTCAGTTGTGATGGCGACGGGGGTGAGCCGGCCGGATTCTGTTTGCAACAGCGGGGCAAGCGCTGTCTTAAAATCTGCAAGCATCTCTTCCTCGATTTGCCGGAGCAAATCATAGATATCAGTGTAGTGCTTGTAGAAAGTACCGCGATTGATGCCCGCTGTCTCACACAGTTCCTTTATGGAAATGCTTTGAATCGGCTTTTTGCCAAGCAGTTCCATAAAGGCCTTACGGATGAGAATTTTGGTGACACGAGTGCGATGGTCGATTGGTTTCATTGTGATATCCTCCCAACAAAAAGGTATACACGCAGAGCCTTTGAAAATTCCGAAAACTTTTTATGACAGCAATGCGCTAATGAACAGATACTGTTGATTGTGTTGATAATCCTCCAGTTTTATGTGGTCATGCTGGTTGATCAAATTCACTATCTAAACTATAATACAATTGTAGACGATAATCAACAGGATGTCGCTGATAAATTGAGGTGTTAAGAATGAAACGACTCTTTATTATAACCGGAGCCGCGGGGCATCTGGGAAATACGATTATCCGGATGCTGTTGCACCGAGGAGAAACGATACGAGGACTCATTTTGCCTCACGAGCAGGGAAGTGACGGTGAGAATATCCGCTACATCCGGGGGGATGTACGGGATAAAGATAGCCTGCGCTCGCTGTTTGAACAGACTAGGGAGCGGGAGGTCTATGTCATTCACACGGCAGGGATTATCGACATCTCGGAGAAAGTTTCTCCGTTGATGTACGATGTCAACGTGAATGGTACAAAAAACGTTATCAGCCTGTGTGAGGAATATCAGGTCAAGCGTCTGCTGTATGTCAGCTCTGTCCACGCAATTCCAGAAAAAGATAAACTCGGTGTACTGACAGAAGTCCGCCATTTTTCTCCCGAATTGGTCGTTGGCGGATATGCGAAAACCAAGGCGGAAGCAACGCAGGCGGTACTCGACGCGGTGGAGCGGGGACTCGACGCCGTAGTGGTTCACCCTTCCGGTATTTTGGGGCCATATGATAATTCCGGAAACCATCTGGTGCAGATGTTGCAGGATTATATCACCGGAAAGCTTCCCGCCTGTGTCAGAGGTGGATATGATTTTGTGGATGTGCGTGATGTGGCAGCCGGCTGTTTGCAGGCGGTACTGAGAGGAAAGCAGGGAGAATGCTATATCCTCTCGAACCGGCACTACGAAGTCAAAGACGTGCTGAAAATGGCAAAGGGTTTTTGCCATGGCAGAAAGATTCTGGTGCTGCCGATGTGGATGGTGAAAGCCGCCGCACCGCTTCTGGCTGCCATCTCCAAGCACCGTAAAGAGCGCCCGCTGTATACGAAATACTCCCTATACACGCTGCACAGCAACGACCGGTTTTCCCATGACAAGGCGACGCACGAGCTCGGGTATCGCCCAAGAGATTTGAAACAGACGATCAGGGATACGGTACTGTGGCTGAAAGGCAAGCATGTGGCTTGAGTCGGGACTTTATAGGTAACAGCGAATGAAATGGCTCATCGGTCGAGAAAGCCCGTACAAACAAGGGGTTTGTGCGGGCTTTCGTCCCTGAATGTAGTGTTGGAGCGGATAAGCAGCCGGATTCCTTCATACGGTGTATCCATGAAATTATTCTGGGGATCCGGTTTATAGTTTTCCCTTGGATTGCGAACAGAATATCAAGAAAATTAGCAAAACAAGTTTCCGTCTTCTGGTGTTAATTACCAGGAGACGGAAACTTTTTTATTTTGCAGAAAATGTCAGGGAGGAAAGGAACATGAAAAAATTGTGGGAGATTACGGTGGGAAACCTGCTCACTCAGGTAGCACAGCGTTTTCCCGACGCGGTGATGAAGGCCATCCTGGAAGAACACTGCACCGCCGTCCACGGTATGCCGACCATGTTTATCGCCATGCTCGAGCATCCCGATTTCAAACAATTTGATTTCAGTACCCTGCGTACCGGTATCATGGCGGGTTCGCCTTGTCCGGTGAAGGTCATGCAGCAGGTCATCGACGAGATGAATATGCAGGAAATTACCATCTCCTACGGACAGACGGAGGGCTCCCCGGTCTGCACCCAGACGACGACCGACGACTCGGTGGAGTTGCGGGTCAATACCGTAGGGCGGGTGCTCCCCTTTATCGAGGCGAAAATCGTCGACCCGGAAACGGGTGAGGAAGTGCCTCATGGCGTGCAGGGGGAATTCTGCGCACGCGGCTACAATGTTATGAAGGGCTATTATAAGATGGAAGAAGCAACCAAGCAGGCAATCGACGAGGATGGCTGGCTTCACACAGGAGACCTTGCAACTGAGGATGAAAAAGGGTATTATAAGATTACGGGCCGCATCAAGGATATGATTATCCGCGGCGGGGAAAATATCTACCCGAAAGAAATCGTGGAATTTTTGTATACATACCCCGCAGTCTCCGACGTTCAGGTCATCGGTGTGCCGAGCGATCAGTACGGAGAGGAAATCATGGCCTGTATCGTCTTAAAAGAGGGAGAGAGCATGACCGAGCAGGAGGTAAAAGACCTGGTCAAAGCCAATATGGCGCGGCATAAGGTGCCGAGTTATGTGGCGTTCATGGATACTTTCCCGATGACGGCGAGCGGAAAGATTCAGAAATTTAAGCTGCTCGAATGGGCGGTGGAATACCTGAATCTCCAAGATGCGGCTTCAATAGAAACGGCTTAAGCGCACAGATTGCAACGTGCGCGCGGCCGCTGCTAACAGGAGCGTGCACGAACTATGGAAAATCAAACAAATCAAACCGCACGGCAAAAACGCTGTATGGGCTGCATGAGAATGATTCCTGAGGAATCCACCTCCTGCCCGTACTGTGATTATACGGCAAACAGCGCATACAATCCCAAAGCTTTGGAAGAAAACACAATGCTGGCAAACCGCTACCTCATTGGCAAGGTGCTTGGGTTAAACGGGGAAGACATCACCTATATCGGTTATGATATCGAGGAAAAGGTCACAGTTAAAATCAAAGAGTTTTTTCCGGATACCGTCTGTATGCGCCAGGAGGAATCCCAGCAAATCAAGGTCTTTGCCGGCTGTGAAACCCTGTACAACCGGTACAAGGAGGAATTCATCGACTTAAACCGGCTGATTGGAACGAATTCCGACATCAAGGCCCTGATTCCGGCGACGAACCTTTTTGAGATGAATGGTACCGTTTATGCGGTGTTCATCTATGCGGACGGCATTGAGTTTGGAGATTTCCTCGCGAGAAACCTCGGCGATTTGACCTGGGAACAGGTTCGTTATCTCTTTGTTCCGTTTTTGCGGGATTTGCAGGCGATGCACGATATTGGCATTGTCCATGGAGGAATCAGCCCGCAGACCATCCTTATCAACAAGGAAGGCGCTTTGCGACTGACCAGCTTTTGTACCAGACGCGTCCGACAGAAGTTTGGGGGAGCTACTCCCCAGCTTTACAAGGGCTATGCGGCGCCGGAGCAGTATACTGAAGGCGCTTTAATCGGCCGTTTTACCGACGTCTATGGTGTGGCGGCAGTTATCTACCGCGCCGTGACCGGTACGATGCCGCCCGAATCCTGCACTCGGGTTCAAGCGGATAACTTGGTGGATATGTCTCAGCTCAATCCCATGATTCCAAAGGCTGCCTCCGATGCGATTGCCAAGGCCATGAGTATGGACGTCGCACAGCGGACACGAACAATCTCCGCGCTGGTCGATGAAATCAAGGATATCCGGGGAACGGCTGATTTGGAACGCGTCACACAGGAGACTTTTCAGGCAAATGAGGAATCCAAGAAACCGCCGGCAAAGGATTCTGCCGTGCAGCCGGTAAAAAAGGCGGCAAATACCCTTTCCGCCAAGCGCGTGCTGGAGGTTAAAAAGAAAAATGACCGTCAGGGCCCGAAATACTGGATTATCGCCTATGCCGTTACTTTTGTGGTTTTGGGCGTGATTGCGCTCTGGGTGTTTTTCTCCCTGTACGGAGACCACATGGGCTTTGGAAAGGGAAAGAATTCCTCCGAGTCGTCTGAAAGCCTTGTCAGCTCAGTCTCATCCGATGTCTTTGACGAAAAAAAATTACCATCCTTCGTCGGACAAAAAGCGGACGATATCATAAACAGTAAGCAGTACACACCGTATATTAACTTTGAGACCCAAAGTGACTACAACAGCCAGTATCCGGAGGGAGTCATCTATAAACAAAACCCTGCGGCGAAGACAACACTGAGTTCCGATGAAAAAATCACGGTGACGCTGTATGTCAGCAAAGGTGAAAAAACAGTACCCATGCCGCGCGTTGCCTCCCTTTCCCTGGAAAGCGCGCGCAGTGCGCTGGATGAATTGAATATTGGTTATAACGAAATCATGGTCTATGACGAAAGTGTCCCGGTCGGAAACGTCGTACGGGCGGATTATGCAGTGGATGATGAAATCAATCCCAAGACGGACACGGTCACGCTGTATGTGAGCGCTGAAATTCCTGAGGAATAGGGCCCCAACGGTAGCCTTTGCCCGGAGATGCTTTACCATACGACCCAAAATAGAAAGGAACTGCCCGAGCGGGCAGATACTATGAGGTGAACAAGATGAAACTAGCATTTTCCACATTGGGCTGCCCCGGATGGTCCTGGGATGAAATCTATGCCACAGCAAAGGATATGGGAATGGCGGGCATTGAGATTCGTGGCATTGAAAACGAGATGTTCGCACCTAATACCAAGCCTTTCCGCAAAGAAAATATTGCACAGACAGTTGACAAGCTCAGACGCACCGGCATGCAAATTCCAATGCTGACAACTGGTGCGGAACTTGGCCTTACATTCGCGTACTGATTACCAAAAATCCGCAACCGGAGCCTGCGGATCGCGTATTATTCATCGATGCTTACAAATATCTCTGCGATTATGCCAAAGAGAAAAATGTCACCCCGCTGGTGGATACAAACGGCATTTTCGCGGATACCAGGGAACTTGCGGAGACACTCTACCGGGTAGGCTCCTCCAACAGCGGCGTGCTGTGGGATATCCATCACCCCTACCGGTTCTTTGGCGAAAGCCCGGCGCAGACCTATCAGAACCTCGGCGGAAAAATCAAGTATGTCCATGTCAAGGACTCTGTAAGCGTGGATGGAAAAGTGCAGTACTGAATGATGGGATATGGTAATGTCCCCATCTTCGACTCTTTAAAAATTCTCAAGGAAAATGGCTATGACGGCTTTGTCAGCTTTGAGTGGCTCAAACGCTGGAACAATGAGCTTCAGGAGCCGGGTATCGTCTTTTCCCACTACGCCTCTTACATGAGATATCTGATCAACCAGATTTAACAGAAGGACAGCTATTCGGTTTGTGCCGGATAGCTGTCCTTTGTGTATTATATACAATGATTTAGATGGTTTTATGCGGATTGGTACAAGTGTCCATGTGGCAATCAGGAACCCTATAGTTTAAATTGAGAAGTTTTCACATAATTTCCGTTAAAAGCCCCATGACATTATGAAAGATTGACAACAATAATCGATGTCGTGCTCTTGTTGCAAATCACGAATAATGATGGTAGACTTGAATACAAAGATTTATTTCAGGAGGATTTGGGATGAAAAAACGCATTGCAATCGACCATTTTAAAAATTTTCAGTTTTTGTCCAATGTCAAAGTCAATGACAGCGGGCAGATCGCATTCCTGGTAAAACAGGCCTGTTTGGAGGAAAATGGATACCATTCCAATCTCTACCTGATCCGAAACGGACAGCCCGTCGCATTGACTGCATCCAATGATGTAAATAGCTTTTACTGGCTGGGAGATTCTATCGTCTTCCCGGCACTGCGCACGCAGAAGGATAAAGACTACAAAGCCAAAGGCTTTCCGCTCACCGTGCTGCAAAAACTCACCCCGGGCATGGGGGAGGCGCAGGAGTTTTTGAGACTCCCGTACAATGTGACCGGCCTATATTTCATCTCGGAAAATGATTTTCTGTTCACCGCGACCTATAACCCTTATATCGAGCAGATGATGGCGGAAAACGGCGGTGCAACCGAAGCTGCGGCCGCAGCCATCAAGGCGGAAAGCGATTACCTTGTCTTCGATGAGCTCCCGTTCTGGTCGAATGGCGTGGGAATCGTCAATAAGCAGAGAAACCGCCTCTTTCACTATAAGGACGGCGGCGTGACCCCGGTTGTGGATGAGTTCACAACTGTGTCCCAGTGCACAAGAATTGGAAACACAGAGAGGTTTATCGTTCTCTCCAAACGCTATGAGAACAAGATGGAGGTTCCAAACGACCTCTTCCTGTTTGATGCTTCCAAAAACACCATGAAGGATATCTCCTTTGAGAAGGATTACAGCCATCAAAACTTTGCGGTTGTCGATGAGCACACCCTCTTCCTGCAGGGAACCGACCGTAAAACATACGGTCTTGGAGAAAATGGGGCGTTTACCCTCTACAACTTCGAGAGCGGCGAAAAGACCCTCATCGACCAGAGCTACCTCTACAGCGCGAGAAGCTCCGTCGGCACCGACGTCTCCCTCGGCACGCCGGGCAACATCGCCTGGGTGTATGACGGCAAGGACAAGGTCGCTTTCCTCCAGACGTTGGATGATAGCTCCTACATCCTCCAGTGCAGCATCAGCGAAAAGACCGTCAGCCATGTGACAAAGGAAAAGGGCAAGGTGCTGGAATTTACACCATACAAAGACCACTTCGTCGCAGTGTGCATGCGTGGGAACGACGGCGCGGAAATCTATGAGGTTGGCCTTGACGGCAAAGAGAACGCTTTAACTCAACTGAACAAGCACCTGAGCGAGGAATATGAGATTTCCACACCGGAGGAAATCACCTTTATCAATGAGAACGGCGTGGAAATCAAGGGCTGGACCATCAAGCCGGTGGGCTTTGAAGAGGGAAAGAAATACCCGACCATCCTAGACGTCCATGGCGGTCCGAAAACCGTCTATGGTACGATTTTCTTCCATGAGATGCAGTACTGGGCGAGCGAAGGCTATGGCGTCATCTTCTGCAACCCGACCGGAAGCGACGGCAAGGGCAACGAGTTTGCGGAGCTGCGCGGACTGTACGGCGACATTGACGTGCGCGACGTCGAGAAGTTCGTGGATGTCTGCCTGGAAAAATGCCCGTGGATTGACGCCGACCGGCTCGGCATGACCGGCGGTTCCTACGGCGGATGGATGGCAAACTGGTTTGCAGGCAACACCGACCGCTTCAAGGCAATCGTTTCCCAGAGAAGTATTTCCAACTGGATTTCCAAGAACAATACGACCGACATTGGATATTATGGGGACCAGGATTCCGTGGATTCCAACCCATGGGACAGCCATGAGAAGATTTGGAAGCAATCCCCGCTCAAATACGCGAACCAGGCGAAGACCCCAACGCTGTTCATCAATTCCAACGAGGACTATCGATGCTGGATGGCAGAGGGTCTCCAAATGTTCTACGCCCTGCGTTACTTCGGTGTCCCGACCAGAATGTGCCTGTTCAAGGGAGAAAACCATGAACTCAGTCGTTCCGGCAAGCCGATGCACAGAATAAGGAGACTGCGCGAAATCACCCAGTGGATGGACAAATACCTCAAAGCATAACAAATAGACAGGCGCCGGAACTTCGGCGTCTGTTTTTGCATCAAGCGGTTGAATGACTCCTCTCCGTCTGAAATGGCAAATTAGATATGACATTTTTATCTAGTTTGGAAATTGAAACCATGTCTCAACCATGGTAGACTGATAGACACAGGTTAGAATGAAATGACAATTTACATAAGGAGGAAAAATCCCATGAAACGGGTCACAATCGACCAATTTTCTGCATACAAGTATCTTTCCAATATCAAACTGAGCGAATCGGGCGAAATCGCCTTCATCCTCAAAAACGCCTCAATGGAGGACAACTGCTATTACTCCAACCTCTATCTGCTGAAAGACGGCAATCCGGTCCCGCTGACGGCAAGTGGGGATGTGAACAGCTTTTACTGGGTGGGGGACTCCATACTGTTCCCCGCACTCAGAAAGCAGCGCGACAAGGACTACACGGCCAAGGGCCTTCCGCTGACTGTGGTTCAGAAATTGACCCCGGGCATGGGGGAGGCGCAGGAATTCCTGCGCCTGAACCATAATGTGACCGGGCTGTATTTCATCAGCGAAGAGGAATTCCTCTTTACCGCAAACTATGACGCCAAAGTAGCACACTGCCTTGCCAAGGCGGGAGGGGACACGACAAAAGCGGCAGAGTTTCTTAAAGCGGAGAACGACTATGAAGTCCTCGATGAGCTGCCCTACTGGCAGAATATGGCGGGATTCATCAACAAAAAGCGTAACCGTCTCTACGCTTATGACCACGGTATCATCACCGAGCTGGTGGATCAGTTCACTGCGGTTCAAAAATGTGTGCGGATTCAGGGGACAAACAGATTTATCGTGACGCTCAAGCGCTATGAGGATAAGATGCCGGTTGAGGATGAGATGTATCTAGTTGACTTTGCAGACAAATCTCTCAAAAACATCTCCATCCAAGAGCATGTCACCCACACCAATTTCGGCATAGTGTCAGAGGATACCATGGTGTTGCAGTATACCGACCATAAGAAGTACGGCATGACGGAAGATGGCCCCATTTGCCTGTACAATTTTGTCTCGGGAAAGATCGAACTGATTGACGAAAGCTACAAGTACAACGCGGGCAATTCCCTGCACTGCGATATCGTCATGGGTGCGCCATATGGAGAATGCTGGAAGTATGACGGAAAGGACAGCGTGTATTTTGTCTCCACAGAGGATGATTCCTCCCATATTTTCCGTTGCAACATCAAGGACAAGACCATTACCAGAGTCACTCGGGAAAAGGGCGCGGTCGAAGAATTCGTAATGTACGACGGCGGATTTCTCGCGATTTTGATGCGTGGAAATGACGGCGTCGAGTTCTATCAAATCGATGAGCAGGGGAAGGAATCCCAGCTTACCCATATCAATTCCCACGTGTCGGAGGAATACTCCATTGCAACCCCGGTTGAAGTGACCTTCAAAAATGAAGTTGGCAATGAAATCAAAGGTTGGTACTTAAAGCCGGTTGATTTTGAGGAGGGCAGGAAATATCCGGTTATCCTCAATGTCCACGGTGGCCCCAAAGCAGCGTGGGGCACGGTTTACTGCCACGAAAACGAGTACTGGGCGAACGAGGGCTACGGTGTCATCTTCTGCAACCCGACTGGAAGTGACGGAAAGGGAAACGAGTTCTCAGAGCTGCGCGGCCAGTACGGGGAGATCGACTACCGCGACATCATGAAGTTTGTCGACGTCTGCCTCGAACAGTGCCCGTGGATGGATGGGGAACGCCTCGGCATTACCGGCGGCTCGTATGGCGGCTTTATGACCAACTGGGTTATCGGCCACACCGACCGGTTCAAGGCAGCAGCGTCCCAGCGGAGTATTTCCAACTGGGTTTCCCTGAGCAATACTGCGGATATCGGCTATACGTTTGACGTCGATCAGGTGGACGCTAACATCTGGGAAAACCATGACAAGGTGTGGAGGCAATCGCCTTTACAGTATGCAAACAGGGCCAAGACCCCGACAGTCTTTATCCACTCCAACGAGGATTACCGTTGCTGGATGGCGGAGGGCCTCCAGATGTTCTACGCACTTCGGTATTTTGGTGTGGAAACAAGGCTGTGCCTGTTCAAGGGAGAAAACCACGCGCTGTGCGTCATCGGCAAGCCGGTACACAGGGTGAGAAGAATTCAGGAAATCACCCAGTGGATGGACAAATACCTCAAAACATGATGGCTTGTTTCTCGGGCGGGGAATTCTCTCCGCCCTACTTTTTTGAGGAATTCTAACCATGATAGTTTTCCGACAAAGCCTCAAAACCGGAAATACCGATTAAAAGTCAGCAGACTGGATTTCCGGTACGCTCTGTACCAGGGCCTATTACCTGAATCAACAGCATCAGGACTGTGGAGGCAATGCCAATCAGATACATTCCGGCACCAAGCGCCATACCGACGCCCACGGTCGCTCAGACACCGGAGGTTGTCAGCCCGCTGACCGTCTGGTTTCGCACAAAGATAACGCCCGCGCCCAAAATGCCAATGACGGTAACAACGCCGGCGGCGACACGAGAACTATCATACCCGATAATCGAGCCGCACCCGGCGGCCATTATGATACGAAGTAGATAAATTAGCTGCTGTAACAAATCTTTCTTCATATGGTTCCCTCTTTCGGGAAAATTGTTCCATCCTAACATAAGCGCAACCTGGAAGGAAGTCCCTGCATGTTGCGCATGATACATAAATATTGAAAGATTGGGAATCCTAATACCACTTTTGATCAAAAGGAGCTAAGCGAAGATGAGGGAATACCAGGAGGCCCTGCTAGACCCGGGACAATGCACCGTTTTGATGATTGACGCGCAACCCCAAATGTTTTTCGGTGCGGAGGGCAGCTTTCAAAATACCGTCATGCACCATTTACAGGGGCTTGCCAAAACGGCCCATGCCTTTCACGTCCCGTGCATTTTGAGCACGGTGGCGGCAACTGCATTTGCAGGGCCGCTCTATTCCGGCATTCAGGATGTTTTCCCGAATATTATCCCCATTGACCGTACTTGTATCAATGCCTGGGAGGATTGCGGCCTCCAGCGAGCAGTCCAGTCCACCAGCAGAAAAAAACTGATTCTCTCCGGTCTGTGGACGGAAGCGAGCGTCACCTTTACCGCACTGTGCGCTCTGCATGACGGTTTTGAAGTTTATTTGGTGGAGGACGCTTGTGCTGGGATGACCCGGGCAGCCCATCAGGCCGCTGTACTCAGAATGGTACAGGCAGGGACGGTTCCCGTCACCTGGCGGCAGGTGCTGCTTGAATTCCAGCGGGACTGGAATGAACGAGAAACCTATCAGGCGACGATGTCCATCCTCAAAGAGTATGGCGGCGCTTATGGAATGGGGGTCGAGTATGCTCAGGAGATGCTCAGACGATAAAAAAGAAACACACCGGATCCTGCTTGGTTCCGGGCGTGTTTCTTCTTTATATTGACAGAAATACCAGCGCTTTCTCCTCCGATTTGAGCTCTAAATCATCCTGGGTTAAACGGCCTTTTTTTAGTTTCTCCCAGATTTACCCTTTATATAAGAGAAAAGGTTTTGAGCAGGAACGTCCCAAGAAAAATGGCAAAGGGGGAGAAAAAGGTGGTCAGCAGGACAATTTGTCCGCATAATTCCTCATCGCTGTGCATGTTCTTTGCCATCACATAGCTGGAAACCGCAGTGGAAGCACAAAAAAGAACAAACACCGCACCGAGCTGAGGTCCGCGGAACCCGAGCAGGACAGCCAACGGTACAAAGATAAGCGGGGAGACAATCAGCTTGAAAAAGGTGGCCGTACCGGATATTTTGATATTGCCCCATGCCTTTTCAAAGTCAAACTGGCCTCCAAGTGCCAACATAGCAATCGGTGTGGCAAGGTCTGCGAGGTATCCGACGGATTTTGTGACCATGGTCGGTAGCGGGATGTGGAATCCTGCTGTGATAAGACCAAGCATACAGCCGATGATGAGGGGGTTTTTCAAAATATCCAGCAAAAGTTTTTTAAAGTCGATTTTCTGCTTGTGCTGCTCCGGGGAATACAGAGTAAAGATAACGACAGCGAGAATGTTATAAAGCGGGACGACAAAGGGGAGCAGCAGCGCAGCCGGCGTGGCCCCTTCTTCACCGAGGATGTTAATGGCAAGTGGTAGGCCGATGATTGCATAGTTGCTGCGGTAGACACAGTGGATAAAAGCACCCTGCTGTTTTCTGTCTTTAATAAAATGGGGGACAATCAGGGCGCAAAGTAAAACGATAATCAGTGTACCTGCAACGGCATATCCGATTAGTTTAGGCTGAAAGCTTTTTTTAAGGTCAATCTGATAGATTTGGCGAAACAACAGGCAGGGTAGTGCGAATTGAAAACCAATCTTGGTGCTAATATCCACAAAATTGTCATTGATGACCTGTTTTCTGCGAAGGAAATACCCGAGGGCGACAATGAGGAAAACCGGAAATACGGCGTTAATACTGAACAATAGATTTTCCATATTATCGACTCCCTTGATTACCATGATTCTTAAAGTGTTGGTACAATCATTTTATTATACCATTCAATATGCCGAAAGGAAATCCCGGATTTCTGAAAGCGGTGGAAAGCTTTTTATCAGATTAGTCAGTTCAAGAATTAGATATTGCTTTTTGAGGGAAAATATCGTATAATAAAAAGGCTCGATTTGAGCGGCATATTTTTGGTTACAAAAGGCAGGAACAGCGTGTCCTTTCCCATGCGGATGTACGGATCCTGTGCGACAGAACGCCGTGAACCATGTCAGGTGGGGAACCAAGCAGCATTAAGCGGTTTCTTCTGTGCGCCGCAGCCAATCTGTACGTCCGTGTGGTAAAGCACATGCGGCACTTAACGCTCCAATTAAGTGACCTGCCTTTTTGTTATATCTGTTTTTATGGGGCATTCAATAAAAAGTTCGGAAAGCCATACCAAGCGACAGAAAAGAAGGTGATGGAATGTATTATGCGCTTTATCGCAAATACCGTCCCCGTGTGTTTGAGGATGTAATTGGACAGGATCACATTACACAGACTTTAAAAAATGAAGTGGAACACGGTCACACGGCACATTCCTATCTGTTCACCGGCTCCCGCGGAACGGGAAAGACCACCTGTGCGAGGATTCTCGCGAAAGCTGTCAACTGTGAGCACCCGATAAACGGGGATCCCTGTCTGACCTGTGACACCTGCCGCGCCATTGAAGAGGGCTCTGTTCTGGACATTGTAGAAATTGACGCCGCATCCAATAACGGCGTCGATAACATCCGTGATTTAAAAGAAGAAGCAAATTTCATGCCCGCCTCTGCAAAGATGCGCGTTTATATCATCGATGAGGTACATATGCTCAGTGCCGGCGCATTCAACGCCCTGCTGAAAATTATGGAGGAACCTCCGGAACATGTGATGTTCATCCTTGCCACGACTGAGGCGCACAAGGTTTTGCCGACGATTATTTCCCGTTGTCAGCGCTTTGATTTTCATCGGGTCGATACGCAGGTAATTGCGGATTATCTACTCTCCATCGCGGCAAAAGAAGGGGTTGCCCTTGAGAAGGAAGCGGCATTGACGATTGCGGCACTTGCTGACGGCGGTGTGCGCGACGCGATGTCCCTGCTTGACCAGTGTATATCTAAATCCAGTGACATTACCGTCGAAACAGTCCGCGATTCCGCGGGCTTGATTTCTGACGATTATCTCTTTACTTTGTCGGAACAAATATCTGCCCATAAAGCGAACGACGTGTTTGCTACCGTGGCAGAGCTAAGCGGAAAATCTCTTGATCCTGCCAGATTGTGCGAGCAACTTATCAGCCATTATCGCTGCTTGATGCTAATAAAATCAGGATGTGCCTCGTTACAACTCCTCTCCTGTCTTCCGCAGGAATATGAGCGGTACAAACAGGCGGCATCCGCGCTTTCCATGGCGGAAATTTTGAATATCCTGCGGTTGCTTCAGGATGCACTCGACCGTTTGGGGCGGGTGCAAAACCGCAGGCTGGAACTGGAAATGTGCCTGTTAAAATGCGCTTCTCCTCAGCTTGACACCTCGGCGGATACATTATTGTCCCGGATTGAACGGCTGGAAGGAAAAATTGCTTCTGGATACATTTCAGTAGCTCCAACTATAGCTTCTGCAGGGACAAACATGCAGGAGGAAATCCCACCATCAGCTTCTGCTGTGCGGGATGATACAGAGCAGCCGGAGGATCTTTCTCACAATCCACCGGTACATCCATTGGGGCAGATTCCGGTAAACAGTGCTCCTGTATATGAACAGGCCAAACCGATTCCTCAATGGAATGACATCTTAAGTATTCTTTCCAGAACGAATCCGGCACTGGTTGGGGCTCTTTCCGGTTCCAACGCCTATCTTTCCGGAGATTTTGTCTTAATAGACTTTAAATCCCCGTTGTTTTCCAAAATTATCCGGGAGGACTCCTTTGCCAAGGAAACTCTCCGCGGTGCAATTTCCCAGGTGCTTGGGCGCTCCTATCGCTTGGGGCCGTATAAGCCTCCGATATGTCAGGAGCCTGTATCCAATATGGTACAAAATAATCCCGTTGAGGAATTGCTCAAAAAAGCAAGGGATAGCGGGATTGAGGTCATCGAAAAATAACCCAAATTGTATGTTCTGATTTCATTGCTGACAAAAAACAGCGGTTACCTGCTGTTTGCTTCCGGAAGTATTTTCGGAGGGATATAAGGACAAGATAAATGGAGGTTTTGTGAATATGAAAGCAAGATTGCCGAAGGGAATGGGCGGCGGCCCTCAGAATATGGCGAGTATGTTAAAGCAGGCTCAGAAGATGCAGGAGGAGATGGAAGCCAAAAAGACGGAGATTGAAAACCGCGACTTTACCGCTACTGTCGGCGGCGGAGCAGTGGAAGTTGTGATGAGCGGAAAAAAGGAAATCAAAAACCTGACCATCAAACCGGAGGTTGTCGACCCGGATGATATCGAAATGCTGCAGGATTTGGTGATTGCGGCTGTTAACGAGGTCATCCGTACTGTGGAAACGACGATGCAGGAAGAAATCGACAAGGCTACCAACGGGATTTCTATTCCGGGCCTTCTGTAATCCGGGCAGGGTAATCCAATGGAATACAATGTACTGCCGCTGACCCGGTTGGTGGAGCAGTTTGAACGCCTGCCGGG
>ERZ781272.393-NODE-393-length-34394-cov-3.746178_pt1 | contig 34394 bp, 27 predicted proteins | sample MGYA00375850_ERZ781272 | MGnify/ENA primary metagenome ERZ781272 (study PRJEB29790, sample SAMN06051246) | human gut metagenome | host: Homo sapiens | place: USA: Cincinnati, Ohio | collected 2013-06-21 | study: EMG produced TPA metagenomics assembly of the Gut...
TTTCGCGCCCTGCCCACCGCGCCCGTGCCAACGGATCTCTACGATGTCTTTCATATACTTTGTGCTCCTTTCGGATAATGAGGGTTTAAAACTGCGCCGGGCAGACGAGTTCGGCCCGGCGCAGCAGTGGCTGCGATGTCTTATTTCTGCGCCGCGATGATTTCAATCTCGCACAGCAGCTTTTTGGGAAGCTCCTTCACCGCCACGCAGGAGCGGGCGGGCTTGCCGGTGAAATACCGACCGTAAACCTCGTTGAAGGCGGCAAAGTCGCCCATGTCCGCCAAAAAACAGGTGGTCTTCACCACGTCGGCAAAGGTTAGTCCCGCGGCGTCCAGAATGCCCTTGATGTTCTGGCAGCAGCGCTCGGCCTGCTCCTGAATGGTGGTTCCGGCGATCTCGCCGGTTCCCGGCGTCAGGGCTACCTGCCCGGAGGCAAAGAGGAACCCGTTGACGGAAATTGCCTGAGAATACGGCCCGATAGCCGACGGCGCGTTGTTTGTAGAGATAATGTTTAGCATAATCTTCACGTTCCTTTGACGAAATCATTATTATCAAATAAAAGTCCATGCTGGCTTACAGCAATAAGCTTTTTCCGATAATAACTTCTGTTATGTCGGTGCTACACGATTGGGTTTAGTATCAAGGGCAGCCACCGGAAACTGCGTATGTTGCCTTGAAATACTACTTATAGCGATTGTTTATTTGTGGATTAGTTCGCAACGGTGGTTGATCAGTTCTCTTTCAATATCGTCTGCGCACACTCCAACATCGGGATGCTTGTCCTCGCGAACACAATTGATTGTCCTGCCTTTACTTCTTCATTCGGTATTTTATCAGGTGAAGTCAGCTATCTCGACGCCTTCTGACTGGATAATTTCTTTAAGCTGTGCGATTTCCTCCTTTGAAGGACGATAAAACTCATCGTGCTCATAGGGAATACCCAGTGCTTCGTATTTGATGGTGCCAAATTTATGGTATGGAAGCAACTCCATTTTTGCCTTGGGAAGATTGGCATGGACGTATGCCGCCGAGCTTCTTATGTTTTCCTCGTCGCTGTTGACACCTCCGATAGTCGGAATACGGATGACTACATCGGCGGGGACCTCATTCAGAAGCTTAATATTCTGAAGCGTCTGTTTATTGGACACACCGGTAAAAAACCGATGTTTTTCATCGTCCATATGTTTCAAATCCATGAAAATGAGGTCCATGCGCGCCAAGGCTTTGCGCACCTTTTCAAATTCAAAGCGTCCGCAGGTTTCCATATCCATGGAATATCCCATGTCGTATATCTGCTCGGTCAGATAGTCGAGAAACGTAGGCTGGCTTGTACACTCTCCGCCTGAAAAGCTGATTCCGCCTTTGGAAAATTGATAAAAAATAGAATGTTTATGAATTTGCTTTAATACATCATCCGCATCCATAAGGCTAACCATTCTGGTCCTTGCTTTTTTCGGGCAGACATCAACACATTTCCCGCAGGCAATGCATTTTTCCCTTTCGAGATTCATGTTTATGCCGATACCCTGCGGACATGCTTCAGTACATGCTCCGCAGCCTATGCATTTCCTTTGATACCACCCGACAAGGGGATTTTTCGCAAACCCCTCCGGATTTGAACACCATTTACAGCGAAGGGGACATCCCGCCATAAAGATCGTGGTTCGGATGCCATCTCCGTCATTGACGGAAAACGGCTGCAGCTGCATAATATAACCTTTAACGCCCATCGTTCACCTCAAAATAGCTTCACGCACACAACGCCATGTTCTCTGACTGTATAAAAATACCTTACGGAAAAGTGGAAGAGGGATCGTTACCCCCCTCCACTTTTCGTTTTGTTACATCAATTTCTCGGTTCCTTCAGGTATTAGAAATCCTCGTGAGCATTTCTTGCCATGATGGAATTCTGCATTTCCGTGGAGAGGTTGGTGAACTGTGCGCTGTATCCCGCAACGCGGACAAGAAGGCTTCTGTACTTGTCAGGATTTTTCTGTGCATCCTTCAGAACTTCATTGGAAACCGTATTAAACTGCACATGGAAACCGCCGAGAGTGAAATAGCTCTGGAGCATTGCCCCAAGATTTGCGCGGCCTCTCTTTGTAGCGACCAGATCATGATTCAGTCTCAGGTTCAGCAGCGTTCCGCCGCTGTGCAGATCATGATTCATCTTGGCAGCACTTCTCAATGCCGCAAGGCAAGTGGAGGTATCCGTGCCCGTTACAGGGGACACGCCCTCGTTGATGGGCTCCTTCGCGTGTCTTCCCTCAGGGGTTGCACCAAGGACCTTGCCTGTGGGCAGGTAGTTGGAAATCCCCATGAATGCCGTCACAAAATGAGAGCCGTAAATGTCCTTGTACTGAACGACTTCATCGTGATAGAAGCTTGCAAGGTCTCTTGCAATCGTATCCACATAGTCATCATCATTGCCGTATTTCGGGCAGGCTACGCACTTTTCTCTCAGCTCCTCGTAACCCTCCCAGTTGGCGTTCAGCGCATCAATAAGCTCTGGAATGGTCGTGACCTTGTCCTCGTAAACAAGCTTTTTAATCACCGCGAAGGAGTTCGCGGTTACTGAGAGGCCAACGCCCGTGAATACAGGCCCAATGTTGTACTTCGCCCCGCCGTCAACAAGATCAGCACCGTTCTTCAAGCAATACTCATTGCAAGCCGACATGAAAGGTCGATGACCGATTTCCTTGTGGATCTCCTGCGCGGTAACAAGGCTGATAACGCCGTGTTTCACAAGATTCTTAAACTGCTTCTTCCACGCCTCGACAATTTCGTCGTAGGACTGAAAAGTCTTAGGGTCCTTCTCGGGAACTGCGACCTGCTTGCCCGTCAGCCTGCTCTTTCCTTCATTCAGTGCAAACTCCAACGCAGCAGCAAAGTTGATGGAACAGGCCGACGTCCACTCAAAGGTCTTTCTGGAATGAGGAACCACGCATCCGCAGTTGTTCCAATCTCTTGCATCCTTTGGATCATAACCCAAGTTGGAAAGCATTTGATAGCCTGTTTTGTCGCCGTGGATTGCCGGGAAACCACAGCCCGTGGACACAAGCTCTGTGACTGCCTCCATAAACTCAGGCGGACAATCGGGATGGATACGGCAGCTCAGCGTAGGCTGATGCGTCATAATCTCTCGTGTAGCCTGAATCGCCATGTAGGAGATCGTATTGGTGGCGTCCGTGCCATCAACCTTGGTTCCGCCAACAGTCAGATTCTCGAAGTTCGTATAGCCGGCAAAGAAACTTGCCGTGTTTTTGGAGATCGTCCACGCCCACTCTGAATATTTGAGCCAAAGGAGCTGCACAAGCTCCAGCGCTGTGTCGTAGTCGATTCTGCCGGCGTCAACATCAGCCTTATAATAGGGATACATATACTGATCAAAACGCCCTGGATTCCATGCAAGCGGATTCTCCGCAATGATCCCGCCGAGCTGCACAAACCACACAAACTGGATCGCCTCTCGGAACGTCTGCGGGGGATTCTCAGGCACTGTCGAGCAAATCTTTGCAATCTCAAGCAGTTCAGCCTTTCTCTTGAGATCAGATTCGGCTTTGGCCATTTCCTTTGCCTTATCTGCATATCTGTGGGCAAAATCAATCATACCCTCGCAGACAGGGATTATGGCCTGATAGAATTCAATCTTCTTTCGATCGTCCGAATTTGTATGATCCAACTCGCTCATACGCTCAATGGCCTCGGCCTTGATCCCGCCGTAGCCCTTCGGGAGGAGCTCGTCGATATAGTCTGCGGAGATCTCGCCTATGCCATTTCTCCATTTGGAGTCCGTATCAAGGAAACCGGTGTCCACCCCGATGATTCTGGTGTCCTCGGGAATCCGGGAGAGAAACGCTTCTTCGACGGACTTTCCCTTCCAATACGGGAAGATGTTTTCCTTGATAAACTTTGTCTGCTCCGGAGTCACATCATATGGGTCCTGACCCCGCTGGGGGAACGTATCAATCTCTTCGTTGATCCAGAGACATCCGAACTCAGGCGTCAGGATTGCGCACTTGCGATACTCGCCGCTGGTGCCAACTACAAGTTCTCCTTCCCAAATAGTGACTGAAAGCTCATGAAGAGTATCCTTGAATGCCTGCGCCGTACGGAGGATGTGTGGCTGCCCTTCCGTTTTCTGAAATGACTTTGTCCAGGCCCATGCTCTCTCATATGAGATATGAGGCATGGTGTTCACATACTTCTGTCGGATATTCTCGACTCTCGCTGTTACTGCCATTGTCAATCACCTCTCAGTTTTAAAAATCGCTTTGTCATTCAATTATGTGCTATTTCCTATTGTACGCTATAACGTACAAAATTCAACTGTTATAACGTACATATTCTTGATACAATTATTGTACACTCGTACAATGCGCTAAAACGTACAAAATAACTCAATCTTTAAAGTTTTTCAGATTTTCTTTAATCACATCCATGTTGGTTGCGTTGTGATCCTGTTCATAGAGCTTTGTAATCTTGATCACAACGCCTGAAAGTGCAATTAACGCAATTACATTAGGAATGATCATAAGTCCGTTGAAGGTGTCGGTAAGACTCCAAACAAGGTCAATCTCCGTAATGGAGCCAATAAACGCCGCGGGGATCCAGACAAGCCGCACAATCATCGCGACCAGCTTCTTGTGTTTCTTAAAAATATAACCCCATGCGCACTCGCCGTAGTAGCACCAGCCTATCAGCGAGGAGAATGCGAAGAAGGCGATCGCAAGCGCAACGAACACACCGCCAAACCAGCCGTAAGTCATGCTGAACGCCTTTGCCGCCAAGGAAGCACCCTTAAGTCCGGAATCAATAGCGCCCGATGCCAAAACGACAAGCGACGTCATGGTGCAAATGGCAATCATTGTAATAAATACCTCAAAGATGCCCCACATGGCCTGCTTGACCGGATTATCCACATCTGCCGTTGCATGAAGCATAGGTGCCGAGCCAAGGCCCGCTTCATTGGAAAGGAGTCCTCTCGCGACGCCGTAGCGCATAGCCAGCATGATGCCGTAGCCCATGATTCCGCCGCCGGCAGATTTCATATTGAACGCCCCTTTGAAGATGGAGCCAAACACTCCGGGAACATACTTGATATTAATTGCAACCACAATCAGCGCGCCTACAATGTAGAAAATTGCCATAATGGGGACAAGCTTCTCCGCAACGCTGGCGATTCTCTTAACGCCGCCAAAGATGACCATTGCGGCAAGAATCGCGACAACAAGGCCTGTTATCCACACCGGGAAACCGACTGCATCGTGCAGAGAAACGGAAATGGAGTTCGTTTGCGTCATATTGCCTGTGACAAAGCAGCAAAGGCCCGCACAAATAGAGAAAAATATAGCAAGCGGTTTGCAGTGAACACCATCCTCCAGATAGTACATCGGTCCACCGTAATGAATACCGTTTTCATCAGTCCTTCGGAAATAAACAGCAAGCAAAACCTCAGAGTACTTTGTCATCATTCCGCAGAGCGCTGATATCCACATCCAAAAAACCGCGCCCGGGCCACCTGTTACGATCGCTGTGGAAACACCAGCGATGCTGCCTACGCCTACAGTCGATGCAACCGCAGCCGCCATGGCTCCAAATGAAGAAACGTTCTTGCTCTCTTGCGCCTTGTCACCGCCCTTCGCAAAAGCAAAGACGGTATTGTTTAGGATCTCTTTCGCTTTTCTGAACTGAAAAAAGTTCAATCTGATGGACATGTAAATGCCGATGCCAAGAAGCATAGCGAGAACCACAGGCCCCCATACAAAGTTATTGACTGCTGAGTTGACATTTGAGATTACTTCCAGCACTGATAATTCCTCCTCATTCACTATCTTTAAATAATTTCCCTCAGTAAGATATGTTATAACGCACATATCTTTTCATATACTATAACGTATATTTTGAGGTTAAAATATAGCCAGAATGTGTCCATAAATAAAACCTCTACAAGTACAATTGTAGAATTTGCACTAAAAGTGGGATTATATTAAAAATATTTATAATAAAAAGTCAATGTCGGATAGATATATCCGACATTGACCATTTGTGATATTTATAATATGGAGTAAATTCTCCTGCGAAAATAATAGTATGCCGCGCTTTTATTTGTAAGTTATATTGTACAAACTGGATTGCTTTCACATATTGGAGTCGCGCAAAAGCAATGCCTATGCGTTCAGAAGGATCTCCACGATTCTGGAAGGCCTGCCCTTCTTGCCGCAGAACTCCTTACCGGTAGTGGTCGCATAGCCCGCCATTTCCAGACACTCCAAAAGTCTGCTGGCGCGCCTGCGGCTGATGGAAAGCGCATCCGCCAGAGACTTCGCGGTAAAGCATTTCGTGTGTTCTCTGCTCAACGTAGTGATGACTCTGGCAATGGTTTCCACTCCGATATTGGTCTTGGCCGCAACTTTCTCACAGTAGCTTATCATGCCGCATTTGCCCTCTTCGGAGGTCTTTCTTGCTTCAATGGTATAAATTGACTTATCATCCAGCATAACCACGGAACCGCTTTTACCCAGCGCCATACACTTCCTCAAGGCTGATTTCGAGAGCCTCACAGCATTGCTGGCGCTTACACTGCTTCCGATTCCTATTGAGATCACATTGGTACATTCTCTGGTGAGCCAGTCCAACAGCTCGCAATGCCTGAAATTGTCACTTGTTTTTTTAATGCTTTCAGCCGTTGTAACAATTACGTACCCGCTTGAGCCGATCTCAAATACAGCGCCGGAAACATTCGCCGCATACCGGTAGATAATTTCCATGACCTTAAGTCTGGTAGCGCTTGCGCCAAAATCTGAATCGTCGATCACTATGTAATCGGGTGGAAGACCGATATCCACCGATACGACAGCAATATTGCTCCCGGTATCCATAGCCGACAGTATCCATCCTTTTGCATTTCTGACGCACTCTCTGATCTCATCCAAAGACGGGTGGGCCAGAATATGCGGGACATTTGCAGTTTCCATAAGCGTGGCACAACCCGAAAGAGACGTTATACAACCGGAGCAACCGTCGGCGTCTGCGTAATGATTGCGATGAAAATTATATACGTTAAGTTCATGGTCGGGGTTGGACGAATTTGCCAGATAGCACTTTATGTGAAGCTTCTTCTCGGGATATTTCAGTTCGTCATATACTTCACGCAGTACCGATTCCTCATAGGTATCAAAACTCAGCCTTCCGAGATCCCAACCCGTTATCTGCGCCAGAAGGAGCCCACGGTATAGCGATGCATCCGTTACAGGCACATAGAACCAAGGAATCTCCGCCTTTAAGCGGCTGGTAGTAAAGCGATACGCTTCGGCGCAGGCAAAAACGACCACATCATACTTCTTCTGCTTGCCATCCAACAGGCCCGGAGCTTCCTTGTAACTGTCATAGAACACATATTCGGTATCAATGTCTGCAAACTCATGGCCGAATAGCTCACGAAACTTATCATAATATACTTCCCGGTGTTTCGTTGGCAACGCTATCGCAAAAAACATTCTTCACCTCGGCTGTTTCGTCTGAGCCTTACTGCTCATCTATGTTTCCTGCCTGCGCAACTCACTTATACTTCATAATATTATGGAATATAAGCTCCTCATCAGAAGGATTGGCATAGCAGTGCGTGGAGTTTCCATTAAATGAGAAAGCCTGTCCGGCTCTTACCAAGTGCGAAACACCGTTGACCGTCATTTCCAGAGTGCCCTGCGTAACAACAATGTATTCCATACCAACATTAAGGTGGGGAATGGATTCATGCTTCGTGTGCGGTTCAATGACAATTTTATAATAGTCAAAGCCGGATATTGGGTCAAATGGGAAGACGTTGTAAAGCATCATATGGCTTTCTTCCTCAAGGACCGGTTTAATATCAGCGATATTTACAACCTCGTTATTCTCGTCAGGCTCCGAAATAAGAGATGATAGAGTGATTTTTAGGCCGGAAGAAATTCTCCAGAGCGTCAAAACCGTGGGAGCTGATTCTCCTCTTTCAATTTGACCGAGCATAGCCTTTGATACGCCTGTAAGTTTTGACGCGGCATCAAGGCTAAGCTTCCGCTCTTTTCTTACTCTTTTAAGCATTTCACCAATACTTTTTGATATATTATCCACGCTGCAAATACCTTCCTGAAATTTATTTCCCGCTTAAGCTACATTGGATCAGTTTATACTCTAAATTATTTTATCTATGCGTTCCAACCAGAACAATCGCCCGGAAGAAGATAGGTGCCTCTATATGGTTGGCTATCCTAATTTGGGTCTGCGGTTCTGCCCGCAATCTGCCCAATATACAGCACATTTTATCTCCATTCCAGTAAAAAGGCAAGGAGAAGTTTGCAAAGTGGCGTGGGGCGCAAAGTCATAATATTAAGTGCAAGAAAGAAACCCGATCTTTTTTGCACGATTTCTTTATAGGAAGAAAAAGCCATGCACAAAGATTTTACTTCGATTTGGTAGATCGGCTCTTCCTTACATGGACATAGGAAGAAAGCCGGTCTGCCCACTACACAGCAAAAAGATTGGGCGTAAATGAAAGCACTATTTACCCTAAACGGAAGCATGGCCATCCTAATATAGTGAGGGATATGACTGACATAGCCTTAGGGTTTGACGCATGGAACAACTATTCAATAAAATTGTCTCTGACGGCAACGCCGTTCTGTATGCCAGCATGTCTGTCGCGGTTGCCGTGGCAGAGAGCAAGAAGTAAGGAGAAACCCTGTTTTTAAAATTTTGAGGCAAAAATAAACCGCCCGATTCCAGATGGAATCGGGTGGTTTTGACGTTTTGGTTACAGTTTGTCCATCGGGCTGTCCGCGCTGAATTTTTTATATACCAGAGGACAACCGGAAGCGGGCGCGCACATGGGGTTAAACGGTATGGGGGATGGGCGGTTGGAGGGGGCAAAGCCTGTTCGCTTTGAAAAAATCGGAAAGAGGTGCGTGTTCCCCTTTGCCGCCGACTTGACTGCGGTGATCTGCGCAAGGCGGGGCAGTACAGGGCGCGTTCAGCGCTCTCTGACAACCTGTACGGAGGAGATTCCGTAGTAAGCGAACACCTCTATCGCGCTCTGCGAAATGCGCTCGCCGCCCACCACAACGGGAACTGCGGGAGGACAGTTGACGGTGGGCGCGGCTAAAATGCGTCCTTCCGCCAGAGAAGCGGGAACGGATTCGCTGGGGGCAAAGGCCGCTTTTCGGGGAGAGCAGACCGTTTCCGGGGGAAGAAGGACCGGACAGCGGCGCAAAAGCGGCTTTTGACGGGGGTTCTGCCCGAGGGCGGATAAAATCCGGTTGAAATCCTGCTCAGTATTTTCCGGCGTGGCCATCAGCACGGCAAAATCCGGGTCGGCGTACTCGCACTCCACCTTGCCCTGCCGTAGCAGCGCGGCCAGCTCTTTCCCGTCCCAACCGCTTTCCGCGGCGGCAAGCGTGAGCTTCAAGGGGTCGCTTTTGGCAACGATCCATCCGTTGTCCCGCAGAGCGGCTCGAAGGACCTCCAGCCGCGCCGCGCAGGCGGTCAGTCGGCTTGGGTAATCCTCTGCCAGATGGCGGTTTGCAAAATCCAGAGATTGCAGGATGAGATAGGAGGGGCTGGTTGAGCCGAACAGCGCCAACGCGCGTTTTCCATTTTCCATAAAATCCGCCGGAGCATGCCGGCTCACATGAAGATACGCCCCGCCGGTCAACACCGGCAGCGTCTTGTGGGCGGAGTCGCAGCACAGATCAGCGCCTAGATCAATGGGGTGGGTGCTGTGAGGCAGAAATTTGAGGTAAGCACCGTGCGCCCCGTCTACTAAAAGAGGAGCACCGAACCGGTGGGCGGTTTCTGCCAGCGCCGCAATGTCCGGCGCGCCGCCCAAATAGTCCGGCGCGGTGAGATAGACTGCGGCGGGAGGACGGGACAGACGCTTGAGAATTCCCTCCAGCTGCAAGGGGGATATGCCGCACCGGCACAGGGAGAAGCCGTCGTCCTCCGGCCAGAGCCAGACAATTTCCGCGTCCAGCAGGGCGGCCGCCAGCACAAAGGATTGATGGGCATTTCGGGCGGCCACGATCACCGGTCGTTTGCCGCCGGACGGGGCGTGGAGCATGGAGAGATACAGCATCGCCCGAATGCACTGAGACGAACCCTCCGTGGAGTAGAAGGTGGCGGCGGTGCCAAACAGGGCCGCGGCATTGCGCTCACTCTGGGCGATGACGCCGTCTGCCTGATACAGCGCATCCGCTCCGGCGATTTCCGTAATGTCCAAGCGCTCGCAGCCCAGCGGCCCACGGCCCTTGTGCCCGGGTATGTGGAGTCTTGAGACGCCGCTTTGCAGATAAGCGCTTACAAAATCCGCGATGGGGGTTTCCATACTGTGTGCCTCCCGGTTTTCTGGTTATTTGCCCAGCTTTTCCGCCACCTGAATCATAATGGAGCACTCCATGCGCTTGCGGAACAGCTCGCAGCCGTAAGCGTAGGTACCCCGGAGAGACCCGGTGGCGTGGTATGCGTTGGCGGCGCATCCGCCGGAGCAGTACAGCTTGGCCCAGCAGTCCGCGCACTCGGGTCTGGAATAGGCGTTGCAGCTGCGGAACTCCTCCTGAATGGCGGTGTTGTCAACGCCGCTCCAAATATCTCCCAAACGGAACCGCTCATCACCCACAAACTGGTGGCACGGGTACAAATCGCCCCAAGGCGTCACAGCAATCTACCCCGTCCGGGAACCCCCGCCGAAGAGGGTCTTGTAGATGGAGCTGCCGCCGGTAAGGTCGAGCATATAGTGGTAGAACGTGAAGGGCTTTCCGGCCTGTTTCCGCTCCAGCATCTCCTTGGCAAGCTGCTCGTACTGCTCCAATACGATGGGAAGGTCTTCCTGCGTCAGGGCGGCGGGATCGGTGGGGGCGCAGACGACCGGTTCCATACTCAGTTCGGTAAAGCCCAAATCCAGCATGGCGTGGATGTCGTTGAGAAAGTCGGGATTTGCGTGGGTGAAGGTGCCGCGCATATAGTAGTTTTTGTTTCCTCTGGACTGCACCAGCTTTTGAAACTTGGGGACAATGCGCTCCCAGCTACCGTTGCCGGCGTAATCCACCCGGCAGCGGTCGTGGATTTCCTTGCGTCCGTCCAAAGATAAAACGACATTGCTCATCTCCCGATTGGAAAAATCGATCACGTCGTCGTCGATCAGCATTCCGTTGGTGGTGAGGGTAAACCGGAAGTTCTTGTGGGCGTCCTTTTCGATGCTGCGGGCATACATCACCAGCTGCTTTACAACGTCCCAGTTCATCAACGGCTCTCCGCCGAAAAAGTCCACCTCCAGATTTGTGCGGCTGCCGGAATGTTCCACCAGATAGTCCAGCGCGCGTTTTCCGACCTCAAAGCTCATCACGGCGCGGTCCCCGTGATACTTCCCCTGACTTGCAAAGCAATAGGCGCAATTGAGGTTGCAGGTGTGGGCCACATGCAGACACAGCGCCTTCACCACGCCGTTGCTGCGCTCTTTAAAGGCATCGGCCAGCGGCGCAAAGGTATCGGGAGTGAAGAGCTTTCCGCTGCGCTCCAGTTCCGCCACATCCTCAAGACACGCGCGTAGCTCCGCTTCATTGACATCGGGGTGGCCGCTGTACTTTTCCAGAAGGTGGGCAATGATTTCGTCAGCGCTTTTTTCGCGATACAAGGAAATCACGTCATAAGCCACCTCGTCCACCGCGTGGATCGCGCCGGAGCAGGTGTCCAAAACGATGTTGCAGCCATTGAGCTGATATTGATGTACCATAATTCCTCCGTGTTATCCGTTATAAAAAAATGCCGCCGGAACGGCGGCATTTTTTATCAGTTTTTCTTACTTACCAGCGTTTTCACACTTCTGGTTGGCAATGCCGCAGCTGGTCTTGCAGGCGGACTGGCAAGAAGTCTGGCATTCGCCGCAGCCGCCGTGCTTGGCGCTTTCGCAGAGATTACGGGTTTCGAGCGTTTTGATTCTTTCCATGATACAAATCTCCATTTCTGCCTGGGCTTTTACCGGTGACGCCACAGACTGTTCACTTAATATTTAGCTTAAAATTTATATCACATTTCGGCTGAATTGTCAAGAAAACGCAGGGAAAGCAACTGCCGTTTTAAACCGATCCGTGCAGAAAAATATTTGCCGAATTGACGAGCCTTGCTCCGGGCGTAAAACCGCCAGAAAAAATTTCATTCATAAATCTATTGACAAATTGCCGAAAATATGTCATATTTATGCCCATCTTATAAAAATGAGGAGTAAAGAGTTCATTTAGCGAATACTGGGACCACTCCCTCGGGAGTTGAGGCCATACGGACAGCCGGGTCCACTGCCGATTGGTGGTTTTCCGCCTCTTATTGATTGAGTTAAAATCTCAAATTTTATAAGTTGGTTACTTCATAACCAAAATGCGTGATTGCGCAGACTTGTGAAACGGTCAATAAAGAGTAGTAAAAGTATGATTGCTATATAGACTCTAAAGTACCCTCTGAATATCCGCCCCATTCTTTTCGGATTTTGATTTTGTGGCCTTGTGGGAGATTGTCCCGGAGATGCCGCAGGATTTTTCTGGAAAAATACAATGGAGCTGTGAGAACAGGTTTCAAACACAAGCTGTGTAATAACAGCTTGTGTTTTTTTGTTTTTACGAGGTGCGATATGGAGAAGAAAACAATGCTAAATCAGAATCGTGCGCCTATTTACGAGGCTTTGCAGACATTCCGCCAGATGCGGGTGGTGCCGTTCGACGTTCCGGGACACAAGCGGGGAAGGGGAAACCCGGAACTGACGGAATTTCTGGGCGAGCGATGCATCAGCATTGACGTGAACAGCATGAAGCCGCTGGATAATCTCTGCCACCCGGTTTCTGTGATCCGGGAAGCGGAAGCACTGGCGGCGGACGCATTTGGCGCCGCCCACGCCTTTTTGATGGTGGGCGGAACCACAAGCTCGGTGCAGAGCATGGTGCTGTCCACCTGCAAGCGCGGCGATAAGATCATCCTGCCGCGAAATGTGCATCGAAGCGTCATTAACGCGCTGGTCCTGTGCGGAGCGATCCCGGTCTATGTGAATCCGGAGGTGGACCAGCGCTTGGGAATCTCTCTGGGGATGAAACGGGAGCAGGTGGCCAGGGCGATTCGGGAAAACCCGGACGCGGTGGCGGTTTTGGTGAATAACCCGACCTACTATGGAATTTGCAGCGACCTCAGGACGATTGTGAACATGGCTCACGAGGCCGGGATGTACTGTTTGGCGGACGAAGCCCACGGCACGCATTTTTACTTCGGAGAGGAAATGCCCGTTTCCGCCATGGCGGCGGGAGCGGATATGGCGTCTGTCTCCATGCACAAAAGCGGCGGAAGCCTGACACAGTCGAGCCTGCTGCTGATCGGGCCGGGGATTCAGGAGGGACACGTCCGCAAGATCATCAACCTGACCCAGACCACCTCCGGAAGCTATCTTTTGATGGCCAGCCTTGACATCAGCCGCCGCAATCTGGCCCTGCGCGGCAAGACCGTGTTTCAGCAGGTGACGGCGATGGCGGAGTATGCCAGAGAGGAGATCAACGCCGTCGGCGGGTACTATGCGTTTGGGAGGGAGTGCGTAAACGGCGACTCCGTGTTTGACTTTGACCCCACCAAACTCAGCGTCCACACCCGCGATATCGGACTGGCCGGGATCGAGGTGTACGACCTTCTGCGCGACGAGTATGATATCCAAATTGAATTTGGCGATATCGGCAACATCCTCGCCTATCTCTCCATTGGGGACCGTCCGCAGGAGGTGGAGCGGCTGGTCAGCGCGCTGGCGGAGATCCGCAGGCGCTATCAGACGGACAGCGGCGGACTGATGAATCAGGAATACATTGCGCCCGAAGTCGTTATGAGTCCGCAGGATGCGTTTTACGCCTCGAAAAAAAGTGTTCCGCTGGAGGAGAGCACCGGGTGCATCTGCAGTGAGTTTGTCATGTGCTATCCGCCGGGAATTCCTATTGTTGCCCCCGGAGAGCGCATCACGTCCGAGGTGCTCCAATATATCCAATACGCAAAAGCGAAGGGGTGCTCCATGACCGGCCCCGAAGACCCCGATATTGAGAACATCAATATCTTACAGGAGGAAGATTGATGGAACTCTGGTTTAGCGAATTTCACACGCCGGATGTCAAGCACAGCATCCGGGTCAATCGGCATCTGTACTCCCACAAAAGCGAGTATCAGCAGATCGATATTTACGACACGCCGGAGTTTGGACGGGTTTTGGCGCTTGACGGAAACGTGATGCTGACGGAGCGGGATGAGTTTATCTACGACGAGATGGTCACCCACGTACCCATGGCGGTTCACCCCGACATTCAGGATGTGCTGGTGATCGGCGCGGGAGACGGCGGCGTGGTTCGGGAGCTGGCCCGCTACGACACGATTCGATCCATTGATCTGGTGGAGATGGACGATCAGGTGGTGGAGGCGTGTCGGCTCTATCTGCCGGAAAACGCCAGTCGGCTGGATGATGAGCGGGTGCATATCTACTTTGACAACGCCTTGCGATTCATCCGCCGCCGCAAGGCGCAGTACGACCTGATTATCGTGGATTCCACCGATCCGTTTGGGCCGTCCGAGTCCTATTTCACAAGAGAATTTTACGGGAGCTGCTGCAATGCGCTGCGAGAGGACGGGATTATGGTAAACCAGCAGGGCAGCCCCTTCTATCGCCACGACGCGGAGGCCATGCAGCGCAGCCACAAGCGGATTGTCAGCACTTTTCCCATCAGCCGGGTCTATCAGGCGCATATCCCAACCTATGCCGCTGGCTACTGGCTCTTTGGCTTTGCCAGCAAAAAGTATCATCCTGTGGACGATCTCAACGCAAAGCGGTGGCGGGCGCTACATTTGGACACGCAGTACTATACGACCCGTCTTCACGAGGGGGCTTTTTGCCTGCCCGCGTTCTTAGAAAAACTGCTTTTGGAGGTGGAGGAGAAATCATGAAACCTAATGTTGAAACGTTTCTTGGCTGCGATTGCCCGTATGAGGACGCCGAAATCGTTTTGTTCGGCGCGCCTTTTGATTCCACCACCAGCTATCGGCCGGGGGCCAGATTTGGTTCTTCCGCCATGCGGCATGAGAGCTTTGGGCTGGAGACATACAGCCCGTATCAGGATCGGGATTTGTCCGACTGCCGCGTTTTCGACAGCGGAGATTTGGAGCTGTGCTTTGGAAGCGCGGAGTCTGCCCTGAGCGACATCGAACAGCGGACGGCTGAAATTCTGCGGGATGGGAAGCGCCCTCTGCTTTTGGGAGGAGAGCATCTGGTTACGCTGGGGGCTGTTCGCGCTGTGAGCCGAAAGTTTCCAAAGTTGCACCTTCTCCACTTTGACGCCCACGCGGACTTGCGGGGCGACTATCTGGGCGCTAAGTTGAGCCATGCCTGTGTGATCCGCCGCTGCCACGATCTTTTGGGAGATGGACGAATCCATCAATTCTGCATTCGAAGCGGCGACCGGGCGGAATTTCAATTCGCAAAGGAACACACGGATCTGCACCCCTTCGGCTTCGGCGGTCTGGAGGAAGTGGTCGAGCAATTGCGCGTGTTGGACGCGCCGGTCTATTTGACCATTGATTTGGACTGCCTTGATCCGTCGGTGCTCCCCGGAACGGGGACTCCGGAGGCCGGCGGGGTGACCTTTATGGAGCTGCTGAACGCGATCCGTCTGGCAGGCCGGACAAATGTCGTCGGGGCGGATCTCAATGAACTCGCGCCGATGCTGGACCCAAGCGGCGTCTCAACCGTGACAGCCTGCAAGGTACTGCGGGAGCTGCTGCTCTGCCTCTCGGAAAATCAAGGATAAGGAGCACGATCAATGGCGTTGATTGTACAGAAATTCGGCGGCAGCTCAGTAGCCGATGCCCAAAAGATTCAAAATATTTGCAGCATCATTGCAAAAACGTATGATGCGGGCAACAACGTGGTGGTCGTCCTTTCCGCGCAGGGGGATACCACGGACGACCTGATCGCCAAAGCAAATGAGATGAATCCCCACCCCTCCAAGCGGGAGATGGACATGCTGCTGTCCACCGGGGAGCAGGTCACGGTGGCGCTGGCCTCCATGTGCATGGAGCGGATGGGATATCCCTCTGTGAGCCTCACCGGCTGGCAGGCCGGCATCCGAACCAGCGCGGATCACGGCTGCGCGCGAATTCAAAAGGTGGCGGGCGGCGCGCTCCGACGGGAGCTGGATAAGCGCAGGATCGTTTTTGTGGCGGGTTTTCAGGGGATCGACCGCTATGACGAGATTACCACGCTGGGGCGCGGCGGCTCCGATACCAGGGGGTGGGCTCTGGCCGCGGTGCGGGGGGCGGACGCCTGCCAGATTTTTACGGATGTGGACGGCGTTTATACCGCCGACCCCAGAATCGAGCCGACAGCGCAAAAGCTGGAGGAGATCAGCTACGATAAGATGCTGGAGATGGCCTCCGGCGGGGCGCAGGTGCTTCATGACCGCTCGGTGGCCTTGGCAAAACGCTATGGAATCGTGCTGGAGGTCCGGTCCAGCTTTACCGGCGTACCGGGTACGCTGGGGCGTCAAATCCCCGCGATTGGGACTGCCGGTTAAGCGATCGCCCGGCGGCTGCGGAATTGCCTGAAAGGAACATGCGGAGGCATCTCCGCTTATTTTGAAAGGAGAACACAGATGAACAAGGTATTGGTGATCGGATGCGGCGGCGTTGCGTCGGTGGCAATTAAAAAGTGCTGTCAGGTCAGCGAGGTTTTTACAGACCTTTGCATTGCCAGCAGAACCAAGGCGAACTGCGACCGGCTGGCGGCCGAGCTGGAGGGGAAAACCGCCACCCGGATTACGACGGCGCAGGTGGATGCGGACGATGTGCAGCAGGTGATCGACCTGATCAACCGCTACCAGCCCAATCTGGTGATGAACATTGCCCTGCCGTATCAGGATCTTACCATTATGGACGCATGCCTTGCCTGCGGCGTCAACTATATGGATACGGCCAACTATGAGCCGGAGGACACGGACGATCCGCAGTGGCGGGCTATTTTTGAAAAGCGCTGCAAGGAAAAGGGCTTCTCTGCCTATTTTGATTACAGCTGGCAGTGGGCATATCGGGAGAAATTCGAGAGGGCCGGATTGGTGGCGCTCCTCGGGTGCGGATTTGACCCCGGCGTGACGCAGGCGTATTGCGCCCACGCGAAAAAGCACGAGTTTGACACCATTGACACCATCGACATTCTCGACTGCAACGGGGGAGATCACGGCTATGCGTTTGCCACCAACTTCAATCCCGAGGTCAATCTGCGGGAGGTTTCCGCCCCCGGAAGCTATTGGGAAGACGGACATTGGGTGGAGATTCCGGCAATGAGCATCAAGCGGGAGTACGAGTTTGACGCCGTTGGTCAAAAGGACATGTATTTGCTGCATCACGAGGAGATCGAGTCTCTGGCGGAAAATATTCCGGAAGTAAAGCGCATCCGCTTTTTCATGACCTTCGGTCAGAGCTATCTGACGCATATGAAATGCCTGGAGAATGTGGGGATGCTCTCCACCACGCCCGTTGAATTTAACGGCCAGCAGATCGTGCCGATCAAGTTCCTCAAAGCGCTGCTGCCGGACCCCGCCAGCCTGGGGCCCTGCACCCACGGAAAAACAAATATCGGCTGCATTTTTACGGGGAAAAAGGACGGCAGGGAAAAGTCCTATTATATCTACAACGTCTGCGACCATCAGGCGTGCTACAAGGAGGTGGGAAGTCAGGCGATCAGCTACACCACCGGAGTACCCGCCATGTGCGGCGCGCTGATGCTGCTGACCGGAAAGTGGAATCAGGCGGGCGTGCACACGGTGGAGGAATTTGACCCGGACCCCTTCCTTGCCGCGCTGGATCAATATGGACTGCCCCGCAGCGAAAGCCAAAGCCCGGTGCCGGTGGACTGATGGAAATCACCACGGCGCAGGTTTTTTCAGGACTGGCAGGGGAAGACCCCGACAGGCTCGTTTACGCCCTGCCCACGCCCTGCTATGTCATTGATGAAAAACAGCTGGAGCGCAACGGCGCCTGCCTTGCGGAGCTGGCAAAACGCACCGGCTGCAAGGTGCTCTTGGCGCAAAAGGCGTTTTCCAACTTCGACTTTTACCCGCTTCTGGACGGCTGTCTTGCGGGAACGGAGGCCAGCGGACTGTACGAGGCGAGACTGGGAAAGGAGGAGATGGGCGGCAGAGAGGTTCATGTATTCTGCGCCGCCTATCGGGAGGACAGCTTTGAGGAGCTGCTGGACTACGCCGACCACATTGTATTCAATTCTCCCTGCCAGCTGAGACGGTTTGGAACGAAGGCAAAGCAGAGGGGAAAGAGCGTTGGTCTGCGGATCAATCCGGAGTGCTCCACGCAGGAGGGACACGGCATCTATGACCCCTGCGCGCCGGGAAGCCGGCTGGGAACCACAAGGGAGCTTTGGGACAGGGAAATGACCGAGGAGCTGGTCGGCTTTTTGGACGGACTTCACTTTCACACGCTTTGCGAGCAAAACGCGGACGATCTTGCGCGTACTCTGGAAGCCGTGGAGAAGCGTTTCGGGGAATTTCTGCCCCGCATGAAGTGGCTGAATATGGGGGGCGGACACCATATCACCAAAGTGGGATATGATTTGGCGTGTCTGGAAAAAACGATTGCCTACGCCCAAAATACTTGGGGCGTGGAGGTCTATCTGGAGCCGGGAGAGGCCGTTGCCCTCAACGCGGGCTATCTGGTCAGCCGCGTGTTGGACGTTATCGAAAACGGAGCCGTTCCAATCGCGATTCTGGATGCCAGCGCCGCGTGCCATATGCCGGATGTGCTGGAGATGCCCTACCAGCCGCCGGTTTATTGCGCGGATGCCGATCCCGCCCGGGGATATCCGTACCGCTTGGCGGGGCCTACCTGCCTTGCGGGGGATGCGATCGGAGAGTATCATTTCCTCCGGCGGCTCAAGGAGGGCGACATGGTGCTGTTCGGCGATATGGCCATTTATACAACCTGCAAAAACAACACGTTCAACGGTATGCCCCTGCCGGATATTTGGAAGCTGGACAAGGAAAAACAGCTTGTCCGGCTGACCCAATTTGGCTATGAGGATTTTAAGCGGCGCTTGGGAAAGGGGATATAAGCGGAAAAACTGCTTGGGACGAAAGCAAATATACCAAGCTGTCGGCGGAAAGAAAGCAGCGTATACCGACGATTATTTTGCCGCTGTTGTATGGTGCCATTTCAGCCGTGCTGCTTAGCCCCCAGTAAACCATTGGGCATTTTCCTAACACGGGCTTGAACTAATTGTTTAATTTACCCCTTGATAACTTTTCCATTTCACTGTACAATTTTCTTAAACGTAGTTTGTTTTGCTGTTAAAATGGTGAGAAAAACCGCAGCGGACGTTGTGCCAAGCCTTCTGCAAAACATGGCGGGACAGTCGACCGCTATGGAATGTACCATTCCCTTGAGTCTGCCCTATGCAGCGCCGGGCAATTTGAAGCGGTTTCCGGCACAGGGCTAGGCCCTGTGCTTGAGGCAATAAAATAAAATTAAAAATCAGGAGGTAAAAAGAAAATGGAGCAGCAGTTTTTTATTTGTGAGCATTGCGGCAATATCATCTCCATGGTGAAGAGCTCGGGTGTCCCGGTCGTGTGCTGCGGCCAGAAGATGACGGAGCTGAAAGCCAACACCACCGACGCCGCCGTGGAAAAACACGTTCCTGTTTACGAGGTTAAGGGCGACAAGGTGTTCGTTACCGTGGGCTCGGTGGAACACCCCATGCTTGCGGAACACTTCATTGAATGGGTTTCCATCCAGACCAAGTTTGGCAGTCAGCGCAAAACTCTTGAGCCCGGTCAGGCTCCTAAGGTCTGTTTTGCGCTCTGCGAGGGCGACGAGGTGGAGGCGGTTTACGCCTACTGCAACCTCCACGGACTCTGGAAAGCATAAAAACTACGGGCCGCTCCCCGCTGGGGGGCGGCCCGTTTGAATTACCACGGGTTGAGGGAAGCAGACCTGATGCAGCAAAGGCTCGATTCGTGCATCGTCGTTATTATGCGCAGATAAGCAGATATATGGTGTGCTTCATGGGGAGAGATGGTGTTAAGAAAAAAGCCGGAATCTCCTGATCGGACCTTGTGGCCCCGTCAGAAGATTAGCGTGTTTTCTTCAAGAACCATGATTCAAACGGACAGTTTCTTTTCCTGCCAAACTGCGCAGGCATCCGCCGCTTGCCGCTCCGGCTCTGAACACAGAAGGAGCGGCAGGCGTTTTTTATGAAAAGCAGCCGAATAGCGACTGGCGCCCACTCCGCCTTTCAAGCCCACAACGGAAACGTTGTGGGCTTGTGTTTTATCACTCAATTCTCCAAGAGTACAGCAACCAACCTCTTCGACGGCCTTCTTTATATATGTTCAAATTTTAAATTCACATAGATTCACCGTTCAAAATGTAAAAAGATTTTTTAAAAACGCACGCGCAATATAGGGTTTCAGACAGGAGTGACGCCCTTGTCAAGCAGCATGTTGATCTAAAATCAGCTGGTACAATTCTGCTTATTTATAAAAAAATCCAAAGATTCGACTTGTCGGTGCCGTCTCCAAATCTTTAACAAAAACTCGATAACAGATTTTATGTGGCCTCAGTAAAATGTAGTTGTTCTCAACAGAGGACAAAGTTGCTGAACAAACAAAGAAAGGAGAATTTATGGAACAATTACGCATTGCGCAGGTATCTGACCTGCACGTTTTGAAAGATTATCGAAATTCGATGTTTGACCGGCTTCCTCTGCTGCAGACGGAACTTCCTGCGAATTACGTGCAGGTAGCGCTGAGGGAAATTGCGGAGGCAAAACCAGATATTTTGGTACTGACCGGGGATTTGGTGCATGAGGGCTCCGCAGAGGATTATAGGTTTTTAAAAATGCTGATTGACCGGTATTGTGACGGAATTCTTGTTTTGCCCGTTTTAGGCAATCACGATCTGAAACAGAGCTTTTACCGGGGCTATTTGAATGAAGACCGGACGGGGCGCTACTATTACAAGCATGAACAAAACGGATATCGCTTTTTGGTTATAGACACTGCAGTCGAGCGAAATGGCTGCGGCGACATTTCCTCCGAGCAGATTGACTGGCTGGAACAGGAACTGTCTCACGCTTCGGAAAACGGTACGATTCTGCTGGGGCATCACCCCCTCCAAAGCCGACAGGCATGGTTTCATACGGACTATGACGCACGGCTTGGCGACATTCTGGAAAAAAGCGATGTAATCGCCTATCTCTGTGGGCACGCCCACTATGCAGAGGATCGCACGATTTGCGGTATTCGCCAGATCACCGCCGAGTCCTGCGCATTTGGCGTGGAAACAGTCAGTGATACCGACGTTATCTATACGCACACCCGCGGTTACAACACCTGCTGGCTTGAAAATCGTGAGATCATTGTCCACCAGCATCAGATGTTTCCTGTACATCCGCAAATTTGTAGATTTGCATTTTAAGGAAAAAAGATTGAAAAATTAGAACAAGGAGATTAAACGTGAACATCAAAAAGAAAATTTTGACCCTGCTGCTGTCCTCCGCTCTGCTGGTGGGCGCTTTGGCCGGATGCGGCAACCCCGCCGTATCCTCCGGTTCAGGCTCTGCGGCGGCAACTGGCAGCGGTGAAAAAGTCAAGATCCAATACTGGCACATCAACGGCGAAAATCAGGGCGGCGCCGCCGTACAGGAATTTATCGACGAGTTCAATGCCAGTCAGGACCGCATTGAGGTGGAGGGCCGCTACAACAACGGCTACGATGAGCTGCTGAAAAATCTGCAGGCGGATACCGCCGCCGGAAACGCCCCCGCCATCGTGCAGGTGTCTTGGTCCAATATCGAGTATTTCCCCGCCAACTTTGCCTATGTCAGCCCAAATGAAATTGTCAGCAGCTACTACCCCGAAGATTCCAACTTTCTCAGCAGCACCTTTGAGGACAGTATCCTGAATCTGGCTAAGAACAATGATGGGATTCTGGCCGGTGTGCCGTATTCCGTTTCCAACCCGGTTCTCTACTACAATGCAGATCTGCTAAAAGCGGCCGGGCTCTCCGAGAACGGCCCTCAGAGCTGGGATGAGTTCGTGGCATTTGCGAAAACCGTCAAGGAACAGACCGGTAAGTTCGGTGCCTATCTGCAAGAGGGGGATACTTGGGTGCTGCAGGCCATTCTGGAATCCGGCGGCGCTTCCATGCTGACCTATGAGGGCGGCGCCCCCACCGCCACGTTCGCGTCTGACAAGGGGAAGGCGGCCATGCAGTCCTATGCCGACATGGTTTTGGCCGACGGGTCCGCTGTTCACCTGACATCCAACGACGATGGCTTAAAGGCATTTAACGACGGGGAAGTTGCAATGTGCGTTTCCTCTATCGCCAAGGCCACCAATATCATCAACTCGGCCAACTTTGATGTTCGCTCCACTACATTCCCTGAATTTTCCGGCGAACAGCGCGCGGTGCCCGCCGGTGGCTGCTATCTGGCGATTACCGCTCGGGACACCGAGGAGCAGAAGGCCGCGTGGGAATTCATCAAGTTCCTCTGCAACGATGACAACTCTGCAAAGTGGGTGGCCGGCACCGGCTATGTCCCGGCCACCAAGGGCGCGGAAAACTCTCAGATTCTGAAGGATTATTTGGGGAGGAACCCCCTCATGCAGGCAGCCATGAATCAGCGGTCAAACGCAGTCCAGTGGACGGCATGGCCCGGCTCGGCGCTGGAGGCGCAGCAGGCGCTGATTGATATGCGGGATCAGATTTTGGGCGGAACGAAAGACGTCAACACCGCCATGGATGAGTGCCAGACAAAGGTTCAAAGCCTGATTGAAGGGTAATTGGAACACAAGACAAAGGCGTCAATGCCTCAGCGGAAACGCAGGGACACTGACAAAAGACAGAAAGGAAGCCGGACTGGCTGCCCGGCTTTCCTGTCCAAATTTATTGTAGTAGGAGAGTACATTGGATCATTCAACGAAACTACAAAAGACGTCTGGGTACAGCGGCTTCAAAAGGGAACCTCTTGGACAGCCGAGGCGTCTTGGGCGGGGGTTCTGCCTGAGGGTGCGAGAGCTTCGGGCCTATTTGCTACTGGCGCCGGCTGCCGCTATCTTCACGGTGTTTATGTTCTATCCTCTGGCATACACCGTCTATCTCAGTTTCTTTGACTGGAATATGACCAGACCAGTCAAAAAATTTGTGGGGCTTGCAAATTACATCTCCATTTTTACCGACCAGAGTTTTGGAAAAATCATGGGAAACACGCTCCTGTACATCGTTCTCCTGCTGGTCATGGATTTTGTTGCGCCGTATATTTTCTCCTTTGTGTTATCTTTCGTTGTAAAAAAGGGGAAGAGCTTTTTTAAGAGCGCAATTTTCCTGCCCAGTGTCATTTCCTTGGTTGTCGGAACCATGATTTTCGTCTGGCTGCTAAATCCGCTCTCCGGGCCGGCTGCATCTCTGGCAAAGGCTCTGGGGCTGTCTGTTCCCATCTGGAGTAATACGCAGGGACTGGTTATTGTTGTAATCTCCGTCATTACCAGCTGGAAAATCTTTGGCTATAACTTTATTGTAGTGCTGGCTGGTGTTTCCAGCGTCCCGCTGGAGGTTGTGGAGGCCGCCCGGGTCGACAAAATCCCGACCTGGCGGATTTTCTGGAACATTGTGGTTCCCATGAGCAGCTCCACGGGAATCTATGTGTTGATTCTCTCCATCGTCACGGGAATGCAGCAGGTCTTCACTCCCATCAACATGGTGACACGGGGCGGGCCGGATAATGCCAGCACCAATCTGGTTTACGCCGTATACGATCAAGCGTTTGGCTTTTTTAAAACTGGAACGGCCTCTGCCTATGCAATTCTCATAATGATTCTGTTCGCATTTCTGCTGTTTCTTGAGTTTAAGTATGTGGAAAAGGGCGTGTACTATGAAAACTAAACATCGGCCCGCGACGAGCCGTCAGTTCGGATGGTACATCCCTCTCATACTTCTGGCGGCAGCCGCAATTGTGCCCATTGTCTTTGCGCTGCTCTATTCCTTCAAGCCGCTGCAGAGCATTTTCGGAAACTCCAACCTGCTGACCAGCGGATTTACGCTGGAAAACTACCGCAAGATTGCGCAACAGCTCCCTATTTTACAAATTACCCTGAATACGGTAGCGGTCGCCGTTCTGGTCACGGTGTTCAAGCTGCTAACCAGCATTCTGGCGGCATATGCTTTTGCCTTTATGCGCTTTCGGGGAAAGACGGTGCTTTACTTTGTCATGATCAGTACGATCTTTATTCCGTTCACTGTGACGATGATTCCAAACTACATTACCATTTCCAAACTGAGCCTGTTTGATAATATTGTGGGCATTGCCATGCCCCAGCTGGCAGACGCCAGTGGTATTTTCCTGCTGCGGCAGACAATGCGGTCCATCCCAAAATCTCTGTTGGAAATTGCGGAGATGGATAACATTGGGCGGATGCGTTCTTTAAGGGACATTATTCTGCCCATTTGCAGGCCGTCCATTGTCGCCACCGGCATTATCTTTTTCATCAACTCCTGGAATGAGTATGTCTGGCCAACCCTGATTCTGCGGAAAAAGGAGCATTATACGCTCTCCTTGGCAATGCAGCTGTTCAGCAGTTCGGAGGCCGGCACAGAGTTTACCTCCATTATGGCAATGGCCGTCATTTCGATGCTGATTCCGGTAGTATTGTACCTGATCTTCCAGCGCTATATCATGAGCACCTTTGCCTCTTCCGGAATTAAGGGCTAATCGAGAAAGGAGTCCCCATGGTAGATAAATACACCATTGAATTTGATCACGTAGAAAAATCATATCAGAACAACACCGTCATACCCGATCTGAATCTGACCATTCCGGCAGGCGAACGCCTGATTCTTCTCGGGCCATCCGGCTGCGGCAAATCCACGACACTGCGCATGATCGCCGGGTTGGAAGAAGTGACAGGCGGCGAACTCCGGATAGGCGGCAGGCGGGTCAACGAAATTCCATCCGGCGAACGGAATATCGCTATGGTTTTTCAGAACTATGCGCTTTACCCCCATATGAGCGTGGAGGAAAATATCGTTTACGCACTACGCGTCCACAAAATGAACCGGGAGGAAATGCAGCGGCGGCTGGAGACGGCGCTGGAAATTCTCAATCTGAAGCCGTATGTGAAGCGCAAGCCCCGAGAACTGTCCGGCGGCCAGCGCCAGCGCGTTGCCTTGGCTCGGGCACTTGTAAAGCAGTCCCCTTATCTGCTGCTGGATGAACCGCTCTCCAATCTGGATGCGCAGCTGCGCGGACAGGCCCGCAAGGAATTGGTCAAAATCCACGAGCTGTACCATCAGACATTCATTTATGTGACGCACGATCAGGTGGAGGCTATGACGGTTGGACAGCGGATTGCCCTGATAAACCAGGGGGATCTGCAGATGGTTGATACGCCCTACCGCATTTATAACAGGCCGGCAAACGTGTTTACTGCGCGATTCATCGGCTCTCCCGCCACCAACATTCTGGATGCGCAGTGGGACGGACGGGCGCTGTATATTCTGGGGCAGAAGACATCCCTCCCCGACTGCTGGAGTCGGCTGATTGCCAGAAACGGCGAAGAAGCAGTCTATCTTGGCATTCGCCCGGAGCATATTCGTCTGCAGGCAGGCGTTTGCGAAAACGCGTTGTGCGGGCAAATCCGCTATATCGAAGATTACGGAAGCAAGCGCGGTGTTTACGTGGCGGTCGGCGATACGGAGGTCGTCTGCATTTGTGACTGTCCACCCTGTGGAGCGGGGGAAACGGTATCGTTTTATCTGGATAGCGACCACATCCATCTGTTCAGCCGCAGTACGGAAAAGTCTTTGGGATATCCCGAGGAGGTTTCGGATGACCAAGTGCTGCAGCCTTTGATTCTGGAACGGCACGACAGTGTTCCTGCCTGATTTTCTGAGACAGAGGGGGTGCAAGCGGCCTGCTCAGATGCAGGACAGCCCAAAAGCAGATAGGAGTGGCCCAACCTGCTCAAATTAAACGCTGCAACAAGGGGATGGCAGACAGTCTTTGCTTGGGACTTAAAAACCAAAAGAGTGATTCGCCAGCGCAAGAGGAACCTGATAGGGCAAGCCGCTTGCTGCTGCCATTGGCTCTGGTGGAAATACTTCTGACAAAAGAGGACTGGTTCCGCAGTATGGAACCAGTCCTCTTTGCTAGTTGTGGTGGGAATTGACGGGGCTTGAACGCCACGATCAAACCACCTCGCGGGTACTCTTTCATTGCGGGAAAATGTGTCACGCTGCACTAAACCCGAAAATAGATCCCACGGTGAACGCATCTCTGCGTTTGCCGTGGGAGCTTTCCTTTATTTATGGGAGATACATCGGCGGAGAACGCTGAAATCCCGGCAGCAGACAGATTTGCAGTTCATAGCTGTGTTTGATTTTCTCTACGGCGCGATCCGTGGTGATGTGCCTGCCCGCAATTTTTCACAAGGGCGAACGGCTTCCCGGCTGACGAGAGAACGAACCGCATTTTAAGGTGATATGTTTCCCGGAGGCGGCCGATTGCAGTTTGGAGATGGTAAATTTCAAGCGGAATCCTGCGTCAAATGGATGCGTCGCCGTCGGCATTAAGCGCATAATCGAGAAGAATTTGATTTTCCCGGCAGAACTCTGTCCACTGGTTTGGCAGACACTCATCGGTGATGATGACGTCAACGGATTTCAGGTCGCCAAACAGAAGGTTGGCGCTGGCGTCGAACTTGGTGTGGTCCAGCAGAAGAATCTTCTGCTGCGAGTGAAGCAGCATATTGGCCCGGACCTTTGATTCGTCGAGGTGATTGTCCGACATGCCCTGCCCCAGCGTGACCTTTGGACAGCTGATAAAGGAGCGGTCTGCAAAGTAGCCGGAGAGCGTGTCCGTGGTGTGATACCCGACAAAAGAAGAAGTCCTGCTGCGGAACGAACCTCCCAAACAGATCAAATTGATATTGGAAACCTGATCGTTGCACAGGTCGCAGATTAAAAGAGAGTTCGTAATAATTGTAATGTTGAGTTTTTTGCTCAGCAGCAGCTCCGCCAGCGTAAGACAGGTGGTGCTGGAGTCCAGCATAATCACGTCGTTTTCCCGCACATAACGCAGCGCCTGACGAGCCAGCCGGGATTTCAAATCCGGGTAATACACCTTGCGAAGTTTGGTCGGATAGCTCTTGTCGTATTTGTCCATCAGATAGGCGCCGCCGTGTGTCCGGGTCAGTTTGCCAATGGATTCCAGCTCTTTTAGATCGCGGCGGATGGTCTCTTCACTGCATTGCAGCTGCTTACTCAGATTTGGGATCAACACGCTTCCGTTCTTTGTCAGTTCCTGCTCAATGGCGGTCTGACGATCAATTTTCAGCACAGACATTCCTCCAGTTCTCACAAGTATAGTAGATATTTTTGGAAATTGCAAGGTAATTGTGCTTGATATCAACAAATATCAACAACAATATGTTGATATTGCAAAATTTTACCCATAACGATTCATACACGTTGAAAGAAAATGTGTAAATTGTAAAATGATATGTTGATTTATGTTAATTTTTGTTGTATTATTTTGCTATGGAAGAGCGAGGCGAAAGGAGGGCAATGGTCGCTTGCTTCGGCTGTCAAAAAACCACAACAAAGGAGAAGCACCACTGCGCATATCCAATCGGCCCGCCTTGCAGACGTCGGATTGTTGAAAACGCAAAACGAAAGGGGAAAATCATGGACAACGGAAATAAGAAGGGAAACTTTATAGGTCTTCTGCCTCTGATCATTTTTGTCGCGCTGTACATCATTTCCACCGCGATTACCGGCGACGCCGGAACGATGCCTCTGAACGTTGGTATTCTCATTGCAATTATTTTTGCATTCATTTTCTGCCGCAAAAAACGCAAGGCTGACGGCCTGAAATTTGACGACATGGTCACGAGTTTTTGCAAAGGCGGCGGCGACGACACGCTGATCCTGATGTTTTTCATTTTCCTGGAGGCTGGTATTTTCTACTGCGTGGCCGGTGGTATGGGTGCGGTCGCTTCCGCTTCCAATCTGGGCTTGAAGCTGCTGCCGGCAAACATGGTTCTGCCCGGCCTGTTCCTGATCGGCTGTGTACTGAGCTTTTCCATGGGTACCTCCATGGGCACGGTCACTGCCCTGATGCCCATCGGCATCGACATTGCCACAAAGACCGGTATGAGTCTGCCTCTGGTCTGTGGAATTGTCGTTTCCGGGGCCATGTTTGGCGACAACCTCTCTTTCATCTCCGATACGACGATTGCCGCCACCCGGACGCAGGAGGTGCAGATGAAGGATAAGTTCAAGGCCAACTTCCTGATGGTTCTGCCCGCTGTGCTTGTGACCTTTGTTTTGTGCATCTTCCAATCCAGCGCCGCAGCGCTGGATAAGAGCACCTTGACATGGGATCTGATGCAGCTGATTCCCTATGTGCTGGTCATCGTGCTGTCGCTCATGGGCGTGCATGTGATTCTGGCCATGGGCGCCGCCATTGTGGCGGGTCTTGTGATCGGAGTTGCGCAGGGCAGTTTCACACTGGTCACGGCGCTCTCCACCGTCGGCGATGGCATCAAGTGCATGGAGGATACCGCCGCAATTGCCGTTATGGTGGGCGGTCTGGTGGCGCTGATGAGCTATCTGGGCGGTATCGATTGGCTGCTGAACAAGCTGACCAAGCGGGTCAAGAGCAGCCGCGGCGCGGAGCTGTCCATTGCGGCGCTGGTTACCTTGCTGGATTTGGCGACCACCAACAACACCATCTCCATCATCACCGTCGGCCCCATTGCCAAGGATATCTCCGATGAGTTTGGCGTTTCCCGCGTGCGTACCGCCAGCATTCTGGACCTGTTCTCTTCCGCCGGAAACGGTGTGTGCCCGTGGGCGGGACAGATTTTGGCCGCCGCAGGTCTGGCCGGGGTTTCCACGCTGTCCATCGTGCCGTTTTGCTGGTACAGCATCCTGATGTTCGTTTTCGGCATTTTCTTCATTCTGATCGGCTGGCCCAAGGGGCTTTCGTCCAACAGCGTAAAAAAAGATGCGGAAAAAGCGGCAAAGTGATATAAAATGAATAGACAAAGCGCTCTAAGAGCAGATCATAATTTCTGATCCGGCGCGGAGAGGATAGGGGGATTTGGGATCGAATCGACCCCTATCCTTTCCGCCGTAATAGAAGAGGAAGGATGTATCACATGTCTGAGTTTGATCAGTTTTTCTTAATGAAGGTGGATGATGTCAAGCGCTATACCGTTGACGTCCTGCATTATTTTCAGCCGGGCGATGACATTCGGTGCGTTGAGATCGGCGATGGAAATATCAACTATGTGTTCCGGGTCTGGACGGAAAAAAACGGGAGATCGGTCATCGTCAAGCAGGCGGACAAGCTGCTTCGTTCCTCCGGGCGTCCGCTGGACATCTACCGCAACAAGATTGAGGCTCAGATTTTGATGCTGGAGGGCAGGTTGGCGCCCGACTACATCCCGGAGGTTTTTTACTATGACGAAACCATGGCGGCGCTGTCCATGGAGGATATCTCCGCCTACGGCAATCTCCGCAAGGAGCTGATGGAGAATCACGTCTATTCCCATCTGAGCGAAAACCTCTCCACCTTTTTAGCCGATGTGCTGCTGCCCACTACCGACCTTGTCATGGACCGGCAGGAGAAGAAAAAGCAGGTCAAGTTCTTTATCAATCCGGAGCTGTGCGACATCACAGAGGATCTGGTTTTGACGGAGCCCTACTACGAGCCTTACTATAATCCCCGCAACAAAAACATCATCACTCCCGGCAACGAGGCCTTTGTCCATGAGTTCCTCTTTGCGGATGAGAACTTGAAGGCCGAGGTTGCCCTGCTCCGCAACAATTTCATGAACAATGCGCAGGCTTTGATCCACGGCGATCTGCACACCGGCTCCATCTTTGCCAATGAAACAGGCGTGAAGGTCATTGACCCGGAGTTTGCGTTTTATGGCCCGATGGGCTATGATATCGGCAATATGATCGGCAATCTCTTTTTCTCGTGGGCAAACAAGGCGTTTACCATGCCCGGGGAAAATAAAGCGCTGGCAGCGCTGGAAACCACCATTGCCGAGCTTTACGACAAGACCCGCCAAAAGCTGGAGGACAAGTACGACGAGCTGGTGAGCTTCCCGTTCTACCGCATCGCCAGCTTTCAAAAGCAGTATCTTGACAGCGTCATGGCGGATGCCGTCGGCTATGCCGGAACAGAGATTATCCGCCGGGTTGTGGGGGATTCCAAGGTGATGGAGGTGACAAGCGTCACCGATTCCGCCGTCCGGATTCCCATGGAGCGGGCGCTCATCAAACAGGGCATCGCCCTGATTAAAAACCGGGCGATTTTCCACGCCGGCGCGGAGTTGACCGAGCAGTTTCGCCTGATTCTGGCATAAGGAGGCGTTCATCATGCATCGCTGTGATGATAACATGCCGTTTTTGCTGCAATACGAACATGTGGCATGGTACGAAAACGGCAGGGTACGGATTTTGGATCGGCGCATTTATCCCACCGAGGTCCGCTTTGTGGAGTGCGTCACCTACCACGAGGTGGTGCGGGCCATTGCGGACATGGTGACCCAGAGCGCCGGGCCCTATACCGCGGTGGGCATGGGCATGGCGCTGGCTGCCTACGAGTGCCGCGACAAGGGCAAGGCGGAGCAGGCGGCCTTTTTGAAGCAGGCAGCCTATGATCTGGCTCACGCCCGACCCACGACTGCAAACCGCTACGGCATCATTACAAACCACTGCGCGGACGTTGCCGCGCAGGCGCTGGAAAATGGGGAAGACCCCATTCATAAAATTGTGGAGGCCACGGTGGAATCCCTGAACCGCCGCTATTCCACTATGCAGACCGTGGGCGACTATCTGGCGGATTTGATTCCGTCCGGCGGCACAATTCTGACCCAGTGCTTCGGCGAGACGATCATCGGAACGGTGATGCGCGCCGCTAGGAAGCAGAACAAGACCTTCCGCGTTTTCTGCGCGGAAACCCGACCGTATTTGCAGGGTGCGCGGCTGACCTCCAGCTGCTTTGCCCAGATGGGGTTCGATACCACCGTCATCACCGACAATATGGTGGCCTATGCCATGCAGCATGAGGGCATCGACCTCTTCACCTCTGCGGCGGACACCATCGCCCGGGACGGACATATCGCCAACAAGATCGGCACGTTCCAGATTGCCATTCTGGCCAAGTATTTCGGGGTTCCGTACTTCGTCACGGGGATTCCCGATCAGGACAAGATGAGCAGGCAGGACATCGTGATCGAGATGCGGGACCCCGCGCAGGTTTTGAGCTATCGGGGAATTCCCAATACCGTGCCGGAGGTCAAGGCGATCTACCCATCCTTTGATGTGGTTCCGCCCCACCTTATCTCCGGCGTCGTCACCGATCAGGGCGTCTACGCGCCCTATGTGCTCAACCACTACTTTGACCGGCAGGTCAAGGCGTTTTATTAATCTGGCAAAGGAAGTCTGAAACATGAAATTGTATGTAAGAGCGCCGTTTTCCGACAAGTGTCTGGAAGAATTGCGCAAGCTGTTCGACACGGTGATCTACGAGCCGTGGACCGTAACCGGCGAGCGCTACTATGAGGACGAAATGCTGGAGCATCTTTTAAAGGAACAGCCCGATGCGCTGATTACGGAGCTGGACCGCGTGACGGAAAAGGTTCTCAAGGGCTATGACCGACTGCAGTTCATCGGGGACTGCCGCGGAACCCCCGCCAACATCCAAGTGGACGCCTGCACCGCCGCCGGCGTGCCGATCCTGTGCACGCCGGGCCGCAACACGCAGGCGGTCGCCGAGATGGTGGTCGGACTGATTCTGGCGTTTTACCGCAAGATTTTCCCCTCCGTGCAATGGGTGGCGGATGGCAAGTGGGTTGCCGGGACAACACCTTATTATCTCTGGATGGGCAACGAGCTGCAAGGAAAAAAGGTCGGGTTTGTGGGCTTTGGCCGCATCAGCCGGGTCGTTGCCAAAATTCTCGACGGCTTTGAGTGCGACATATCTTTTTACGATCCGTTCATCCCCGGCGATCAGGGTCATTATCACAAGCGCACGCTGGAGGAGATATTCTCCGAAAGCGACATTGTGACGCTGCATCTGCCGGTGCTGGACTCCACCCGCGGCATGATTACCGAGCCGCTGCTGCGGTCTATGAAAAAGGACGCGCTGTTTGTCAACGCGGCCCGCTCCGCGCTGGTGGATTACAAAGCGCTTCGCGGCGTTTTGGAGGAGCAGAGGATTCGCGGCGCGATTCTGGACGTGCTGGACAGCGAGCCGCCCACGCCGGAGGATGTGTCCATTGGAAGATTGCCCAATGTGCTGCTCACGCCCCACATCTGCGGGGCTACCTATGAGGTGACGGATCACCAGTCCGACATTCTGGTGGACGGTATCCGCAAGTGGATGGCCGGGGAGCAGTTGGAGACGGTCGTTTACAACCGAGACGTATTGAAACAATGACCGCTGGATACGGAGGAGCATCATGAGCAGATATTATCTAGCGGTGGACTTGGGAACCGGAAACTCTCGTGTGGCGCTTGTCTCCTCGGATGGAACCATCTTGGATATGCGCTCGTTCACAAATCCCTACTACCGGGACGAGCGGTACGAGGATGCGCAGTATTTCCTGCCCGAGGAGTGGGAGGAAACCATTCTTCGCGGATGCCGGGAGCTTTGCGGCGCGCACCCCGAAATCCGCGTCAGCGCCGTTTCCGCAGCGGGGGCAAGGCAGAGCATTGTGCTGCTGGATCGGGAAGGCAAGGCGTTTTACGGGCTGCCCAATATCGACAATCGGGGCAGAGCCTATATGGCTGAGGTACCCGATCAGGAGGAGATTTACCGCATTTCCGGCAAATGGGTGACGGAGGACTTTGACGCGGCAAAGCTGCTGGGCTTCCGAAAACTCTATCCTCAGCAGTATGCGCGAATCCACAAAATCACCAGCCTCAGCGAGTGGATTGGGCAGATCTTTACCGGACGCATCGTGATCGAGCCGTCTCAGGCCTGCGAAACGCAGCTCTATGACATCGGAGAGCGCAGATGGTCGGAAACGGTGTGTCACTGTTACGGCATCGACATGGGAATTCTGCCGGAGCTGTGCCCCGCCGGGACGGCGGTGGGCCCGGTGCTGCCGGAGTACCGCCGACTGCTGGGCATGACGGAGGACGCGGTTTTTGTGGTCGGCGGCGCCGACACGCAGATTGCCCTTCGTCAGACGGGCATCGGCGTGGGGGACATCGCCGTCGTCTCCGGCACCACCTCCCCGGTGGTCACGCTGATGAAGGAGAAATTTTACGACCCGCGTCAGCGCGTCTGGACGGACGCCAATCTGGGCGGACAGACCTATCAGATCGAGATGAACCCCGGCGTTACCGGGCTGAATTATCAGCGTATCCGCTCCATGCTGGCGGGAGATTTGTGTTATGACGCACTGGAGGAGGCTTATTCCAAGAAGACGGCCTTCCATTGCACGGCTTCGTTTTCCTCTTTGCTGTTCTATGAGCGCAGAGCCTTGCGTCGCGGCGGGTTTTTCATGCGCTCCCCGCTGGACGCGGCGGTGGATCGAACCGATTTTCTCTGGTCGGTGCTGGGCGACATCGCCTGCTCCATCTATGAGCAGTCTACCAATCTCCGCACGCTGACAGGCAACCGCTCCGACCATGTATTGGGCTGCGGCGGGGGCTTCCAGTCCCGGACGCTGTGCCAAATGCTCAGTGACTTGACCGGCTGTGAGCTGCATCTGCGCCTCGGCTTCGATCAGGCCACCGTGCAGGGTCTGGCGCAGGTCTGCAACGAATGTCTGGGAGAAGCGAATGTTTTGACAGAGCAGCGGCAAATCGTTTACCGTCCCCGTAAGGATCAGCTGATCCATCGGTATTACCCGGAGTGGCTGGAGAATCGAAACAGGGCAAACCAAGCATAATTTATGATATTAAGAACAAGCAGGAGGAAATCCCCATGATCATGCAGGAAGAAAGAGAACTGGTTGTCGAGTACGGAAAAAAGATGAGCGCGGCGCGTTTGAGTACCGGCACCAGCGGAAATATCAGTATCTATAATGCCGAGAAGGGGCTCATGGCCATCAGCCCTTCCGGTATGGACTATTTTTCCACCCAGCCGGAGGATGTGGTCATCACCGATCTGGACGCCCATGTGGTAGACGGCGCGCGCAAGCCCTCCAGCGAATGGGCGCTGCACACCATTTTTTACAAGAACAAGCCGGAGGCGCGCTCTGTGGTCCACACCCATTCCGTGTACTGCACGACTTTTTGCCGTTCTGTGTCAGCCCGTCCGCGCGGTCCGCGAT
>ERZ781272.394-NODE-394-length-34234-cov-5.781562_pt1 | contig 34234 bp, 40 predicted proteins | sample MGYA00375850_ERZ781272 | MGnify/ENA primary metagenome ERZ781272 (study PRJEB29790, sample SAMN06051246) | human gut metagenome | host: Homo sapiens | place: USA: Cincinnati, Ohio | collected 2013-06-21 | study: EMG produced TPA metagenomics assembly of the Gut...
CAAAGCTATAACTATGGCGGTGGCTATGTGGGATATGTGGCAGGAAACGGGAAAAAGCATACATTCAATCTTGCGGAAAATTTCGCAAAGGATAAATCGGGCGGTCAGAAAGTAACCTATACGAACCCTATCGCTGTGGCGAAGAACGGGGGCTGGCGTTATGGTTATGGAAATATGTTCTATGTGGAGCTTGTGAACCAGTACCTTGTTGTCAATCAAGTATCGGGTGAATTGGCACAAAAGATAATGAATGAAGCGTTGAAGTATCAAGGCTGGAAATATGTGTATGGTGGCAGTAACCCGAACACTTCTTTTGATTGTAGCGGACTGACCCAGTGGTGCTATGGCAAGGCTGGTATCTCTTTACCGAGAACGGCACAAATGCAGTATGACGCAACACAGCATATTCCACTATCGCAGGCAAAAGCTGGCGATTTGGTCTTTTTCCACAGTACCTATAATGCTGGAAGCTATGTAACCCATGTCGGTATCTATGTAGGAAATAATCAGATGTATCATGCAGGCAACCCGATAGGATATACCGACCTCAATATTCCATATTGGCAACAGCACTTAATATGTGCTGGAAGAATAAAACAGTAGAAAGGATTGGAAACCATGTTTAAAAAGAAAGAAAAACCAGTAAAAGAAAAAAAGGTGCGTACTGTCAAAGTAGGCACACATAAGAAATCAGTGATTGCATTGTGGGTAGTGCTTATCGCAAGTGTAAGTTTTGGTGTCTATAAAAACTTTACCGCTATTGATATGCACACGGTACATGAAACAGAAACCATTCAGCTTAGATTAAATGACACCAACGGGATTGAAAATTTCGTGAAGAACTTCTGTAAGTCTTACTACACATGGGATAACAGCAAAGAAGCTATCGAAGCAAGGACACAGGCAATCAGCAACTATCTGACAAAGGAATTGCAGGACTTGAACCTTGATACCATAAGAACGGATATACCGACCAGCTCCGCCGTTACAAATGTGCTGATTTGGGAGATAAAACAGTCTGGAACGGACGATTTTATCGCTACCTACGAAGTAGATCAGCAGATAAAAGAGGGAGAACAGACAACAGATGTCAAAGCAACCTATACGGTCAAAGTCCATGTGGATAAAGACGGCGATATGGTTATCGTTCAGAACCCAACCCTTGCACCAGCGATTGAAAAATCCGACTATGAACCAAAGGCACAAGAAGCCGACGCAAGCATGGACGCTGATACCGTCAATGACGCTACGGCATTTTTAGAAACATTCTTTAAGCTCTACCCAACAGCAACAGAAAAGGAACTTGCTTACTATGTAGCTGGCAATGTGCTTGAACCTATCGGCAGGGACTATCTCTATTCTGAATTAGTCAATCCCGTGTTTACGGCGGACGGGGACAATGTGAAAGTCAAGGTTGCCGTGAAATTTATTGATAATCAGACAAAGGCAACGCAGGTATCACAGTTTGAGCTTGTGTTACATAAGGATAGCAACTGGAAGATTGTAGGATAATAATTATGGCGTGATTTTCTTAAATAGGATTTTCACGCCATAATCAATATATAAATAGTTTTATATTATCTTTTTACATTGGGTACAGTTTTTAAATCTGTTATAATTTTCTTGACACTCCAGTGCAGAGGATAGTTTACACTTGTTTTAGAGGAGGCAATTATGTATAAGATTAGTCAATTTTCTAAAATTTCTGGATTAACAGTAAAGGCTCTACGCTACTATGATGAAGAAAACATTTTAAAGCCTTCATTTAGAAGTGAAGAAAACCAGTATAGATATTATAATGATAAAGATTTAAAAAAGGCTCTGTTGATTAAACTCTTACGAACATTAGATTTTTCAATAATGGAAATTCGAGATATTATAGAAAATAATAGTGAAGACGATTTGAAATATATTTTACAAGAAAAGGTAAATTATATTGAAAAAAATATTTCAAAGGAAAAAGAATTGATACAGAGAATAAATAACATAGCTTTATCGTTGGAGAACAATCAAGCAAAAACTGAATATATTATTGACACTGTTGATATTGATGAGTTATTTGTAGCGTCTATTCAATTTAAAGGAAAATATAGTGACCTCAATAAATACGTTCCACTTCTCTATAATGCTGTTAAGGACAATAAATCTGGCAATCATTTTAACTGTTATTATGACAACGAATATGCCGAAAATGCAGAAATGGAACTGTGTATTCCGATAAAGAAAGAAATTTATGATAATGCTGTATTATGTAAATGTTTACCTAAAGTAACAGCTATACACACAATACATTACGGCAGTTATGAAACATTATATATTGCTTACAAAACTTTGTTTGAATATGCTAATAGCCATAAATTGAATATTTTGTTGCCTATTAGAGAGGTATATGTAAAAAAACCAGGAATGATTTTCAGAGGTAATCCTGAAAATTATGTTACAGAAATTTTTATGCCTATTGAAATTGATCGAAAGGAGTAAAATGCAAAAAATCATAGAAAACTTTACTACACAAGGTGGTAAGCATTGTATTACAAATTCATTAAAACAGATTTTTTCCTATTATGGTTATTCGCTATCGGAGGAAATGATGTTTGGTTTAGCTTCTGGTTTATCCTTTATTTATATAAATCAATCAAATTATCCTATGATTAATGGGAGAATAAAGGTGTTTGAATTTGAAAAGAAATTAGCGGAGCGTCTAAATATAAAAATCCGATGTAGAGCAGGAAAAGTGTATTCACGTATTTTTGATATTACGAAAAATATGATAGATAATAATAATCCTGTGCTAATTTATGTTGATATGCCGTATTTGAACTATCTTCATTTAAATAAAAACAGTCATTTTGGCGGACATGCTGTTGTATTATTTGGTTATGATGACAGCTCAAAAAAATTTTGGGTAAGTGATAGAGATAATTCAGATTATCAAATAAAAGTTCCTACTGGATTATTAGCCCAAGATTATCATTTAGTTGATTATGATGAAATTCAAAAGGCACGAAGTAGTACATATCCTCCTTTTCCAGCTAATAATAAATATTTAGTATTTGACTTTCAAGGATATACGCCAGTTAGTAAGAAAATTTTATTTGAAGCTATTAGTGAAACTTGTAAAAGTATGCTTAATCCACCAGCACAACTTTTAGGGGTGAACGGCATTTTAAAATTTTCTAAAGAAATAGTGAAATGGAAACAATTTAATCCCCAAAAACTCCGTTCAGTCTGTGCAACAAATTATTTTCAAATAAGCAGAGACGGAGGAACTGGAGGGGGAATTTTTAGAAACATGTACGGAGAATTTCTTGTTGAAGCTTCTTCTATACTGGATGATATGAGATTTTATGAACTAGGGAAAGAGTTTATCAATACTTCAAAACTTTGGGATAATATTGCAGATACTTTATGGCAATTATCATTGAATGGAAATTTAGAGCTACTCTCTCAAATGTCTACATCTATTTTTCAAATTTATGAAATCGAGAAAGCTCTATTTAATTCATTAAGTGATATTGTTAGTGAAACAACTGTATAAACAAATATATAAATAGTATCAAAAAGAAGGTGATATTATGGGAAAATCTTAATTGTTGAATTTGTCGAAAACGAAGAAGAAATTTTGAAACAAAGTATTGAGTGGCTAACTTCTAAACTCTCTTGTTGCCCCATTCATTATAAACAACAAATTTCAAAATTCTATATAGACCCTATTACAAGAACTTTTAGCAATGAAAGAGGAAAAACAATATATCTGACTGCCAAAGAATTTGACCTATTATTTTTTCTGTATTCACATAGAGGGCAGGTATTCTCAAAGGAACAGCTCTATGAAAATGTATGGGGATATGATGATATGCCAGCTTCCAGCAATCTTACATCATTTATACGAAAGCTAAGAAAGAAAGTTGAACCCGACCCAGACACTCCGATATACATTATCACTGTCTGGGGTGTAGGGTACAAATTCAGCGAAGAAAAACCGTAGCTTGTAATACACAATCATGTGATCTACAAACTACGGTTTTATTGTTTGAGCTGATTTCTTGCTTCTCTGTCTTTTCGGATTGCTGTTTTTGCAGATTTCAATAAATCTACAAGTAATCTGATTTCATATTCATCACAATCTTTGAATAGTTCCTTTGCTTCTCCCTCGAATATAACTTTAGAATGACGTATGTTATCACATAAGAGAGTATCAACTGATACAGAAAGTGCATTTGCAATTTCAATCAATGTAGGCAGGCTGACTTTTGTTTTACCAGTTTCAACATTACTCATGTGTGCTGGCGTTATATCTATAACATCTGCAACAGTTTCTTGAGTTATGCCTTTTTTAATTCGTGCTATCTTGATACGCTGTCCGATTGCTTTATAATCAATTTCCACAGTTTTCCTCTCCTTTCTTGCTTTTTTATATTGTAACCATTCACGCAGTGTAATTTAATAGCTTGTATAAATGAAACATATACACAGTATATTTTGAACAAATTATTTTGAATTATCATAGAATTTACGAAATGAGGTGTGTTAATCTCCTATGATGAAATTCAGTAAAAGGGATAGCAGAAAAATGTTCAAAGAGGTTGCCCGTATTCATGGTATTTCTGTTTCAGAAGTCAAGGAACAAATGCAGGTTGCCATTGATGAAGCAAGAAACAATCCAGACCCAGAGAAGCAGGCAGAATTTCAACGGCTCTTTGGAAATCGGACACCGATACCAGAAGAATTTATCTGCGTTACCAGCAAGAAATTATTTAAGTAAGTTACGGGAGTGGTGACTATGAAGCAATCGGAAAAGGAAAGAGAAGAATTTTTATCAGTGTGTGGAAAACACGACTATGCTTTACTCACAGAAAAAGAAGAAATGACACAATCGGATTATGAACGTATTACGCATATTACGGTATCATTAGGATTTATCAATTATACACAAACATTGATAGCAAGATATTTAGATTTTGCTCTGCATGAAGAAGAACAGTTTGACAGAGAGTTAGAAATCATTAAAGAATATCCTAACTATTATGAGGACGAAGAAATCGACGAAAAGCAAAATCAATGGGTAGAGGATTTTCTTAATCAAATACCACCGAATAAGCAGACTCACTATCGCCAGCTTATCGAACAAAATATTGATGAATTTTAGTCTTTAAGGTTATTGCATACCAGCGAAAAAAACTGGTGCAGTAGCCTTTTTTATTTCCTGCCAAAAAACAGTAATACAAACGGAATTAGGACGGATTTATCTTCTATCATTACCTTGTGGAAATATACCTTGTATAGAACGGAAATTTCCTCACGGGGAGGAATACGAGTGGCAGTACAGAAGAAAATAGGAACAGCAGACAGTATCTAATCATGTTAAGGGACTTTATGGCAATTTCACTACTTCCTCAACATCTATGCGTTTCATAAAAGCTCAATGAGGTTTTCATAACTTCTTGGGCTTTTTTGTATTTTCTGAACTTCTTTATCAGCTATCGCCAGACCATATCCCCTCATGTGTATTGAAAATAGCAAGCGGAAATATGCCTGCTTCCTATGAAGATATTCAAATTGTTGTTGACTATTTCTGTAAGAAATTTTTTGAAATCTTGGTAGTTTGCCACCTCTCTGGGAAGTTAGGGTGCGGAAAGGGGGAAATGAACTTCTGTTCATTTCAAATCCTGCACAGAAAGGAGGTGAGCAAATGGAAACATCTTCTTTCAAACAAGCCATTGAAGCACAGTTTGATTGTCTTTCAAAGAAAGTTATCAAGCGTGCGGTTAAAAAGGGCTATCGTGATATGAAACGACGAGAAAAGCGAGAATGTTCATTTTCTGATATACCAGATTATGAGCAGGAACGCTTTGGAAAAAATGATGAATACGCAAGTGATTACACGGTATTTAACATTTTAGGCATTGAAGTGTGGGTTGAGGACGACCAGTTAAGCAACGCTCTCAAATCTCTTACAGAGAAGAAACGCAATATTATATTGTTGTCCTACTTCATGGATATGTCTGACAGTGAAATCAGCGAATTTATCAAAATCCCACGCTCAAACGTCCAGTATCACAGAACAAAGACATTGGAAACAATGAGAAAATATATGGAGGAACGCAAATGATGAAGCGTAAGCACTTACCTTTTGAAGTGATTTTATCAGCCACAGAAGGCGACCCAGAAGCGATTGAAACTGTAATGAGCTTCTATGACGGTTACATCTCTAAATTATGCTTGCGTAAGCTGTATGACGAATACGGCAACGTCTGCATGGTAGTAGACGCTGATTTGAAAAATCGAGTTCAAACAGCACTGCTTGATATGCTGATGAATTTTGAAATTGTAGTGATGTAATACATATAAGCGGAGCTGGTATCTTCCCTTTCCTACTGCTTCGTTTATCATTCTATAAAAGTTAGATAAAGAGTTATTGATTTTTATAGGCTGAATTGCCGAATGTTCTTTGAAAACTGAATAAAGCAGACAGATACGTTTGTGATACAGTGAGCCACGGGGACTGTACGCCATGACCTTTCCGACAAGAAAGCGAGCGACCCACGCAGTGATCCGAGAGCGACTTGTGGAATGGTCGTTTTGCCATGACCTGTTATCACAGAATAATGATACGTCCGCATGGTGCGGTTCTGCCCACAAGAATGGGAATAGTTGAGATACTAATGGAGCTTTCCAAAGCCGTCTGTCTGCTTATGAAAATATTTGATGTAACAGAATACATCTTCTCATTTTTAATGGTTGTGTTATAATGACCTTATTAGACGAGTGTATTTTGTTACTATCACAGTGAAAGGAGTTTTATTCGTGATAAGTGATATGCAAGATACACACACTCCGATAAAAGAAAAAAAGACTTATACAGTAGACGAAATTGCTACACTATTGAACATCAGTAAAAAGTCCGCTTATTTGCTGGTGAAAACTGAACAGTTTAATTATGTCAGAGTTGGTAGAGCTATACGAGTATCAAAAGTCTCTTTTGATAAATGGTTAAATCAAATTTAACTATTAAGGAGAAAATATTATGGCTACTATCAAGCAAAGAAAAAATAGTTTTTCTGTAATTTATTGGTATTTAAACGACGCTGGGGAAAGAAAACAAAAATGGGATACTTTGGAAACCCGAAAAGAAGCAAAACAGCGAAAAGCATTCATTGAGTATTATCAAGAAAAGAATGGTTGTGTGTTAGTCCCTTTAGAAGAACAATTCGCACATCTTATTCAATCAACGAAAGAAGATTTAGAGGTCGTAGAGAAAGATATTACACTTCATGACTTTTTAGAAATCTTCGTCGTACTTTATGGAACATCTAAATGGTCGGCAACGACTTTTAGCCATAAAGTCAGTTCCATTAACAATTATATCAATCCTATAATTGGCGACTGGAAGCTCAATGAAATCACAACAAAGAAGCTATCAAAGTATTACAATGATTTACTGAGTGTGCCAGAAGTTCCAAAAGCAAATTGTAAAGCTACTGGACACTGTGTACAGCCTGCTAACATCAAAAAGATACATGATATTATCCGCTGTGCTTTAAATCAGGCTATCCGCTGGGAATATCTCGATACAACCAAAAGAAACCCTGCGTCTTTGGCAATATTGCCTAAAATACCCAAAAACAAACGAAAGGTCTGGAATATTCAGACATTCCGTGAAGCGGTAAAAGTCGCAGATGATGATTTATTGATTGTGTGTATGCACTTAGCTTTTTCCTGCTCTCTCCGTATTGGAGAAATCACAGGTCTTACATGGGAAGATGTGATTATTGACGAGGAAGCTATCGTAACCAACAACACAAAAGTTATCATCAACAAAGAATTGGCAAGAGTAAATTTTGAAGCCATGCAAAAGCTGAAAGAAAAAGACATTATCAAAATCTTTCCCACTCAAAAACCTCTTGCTACAACAAGGCTTGTTTTAAAAACACCAAAAACTGAAACAAGTAATCGTACCGTCTGGTTACCAAAAACTGTTGCTGAAATACTGGTAAAGTATAAACAGGAACAGCAGGAATTAAAAGATTTCTTAGGAAATGCCTACAACGATTACAACCTTGTTGTAGCTTTGGACAATGGAAACCCTACTGAAAGCCGTATTGTCAGAGGAAGATTTAATACTCTATGCGAAGTTAATAACTTTGAAAAAGTTGTATTTCACAGCTTACGCCATTTGAGTACTGGTTACAAATTAAAGCTGACAAACGGAGATGTAAAATCAGTACAGGGCGACACTGGACACGCCGAAGCAGAAATAGTTACAGATGTATATTCTGAAATCATAGACGAGGACAGACGTTTCAACGCTCAAAAAATGGATAAAGATTTTTATTCAACCCTTAATGATGATGTGGAAGAAAAGCAGGATAAAAGTATTTCTGAAAGTGATTTAGCATTATTGGAATTGCTCAAATCTCTTTCTCCAGAAGTCAAAGAGCAGTTATTAAAACAAACGCTTCAAGGTTAGTCAGAAAAGGCATTTTCAAAAAGTGTTAGCAAAAAATTAAAAAATCGACATTTTTTAGAAAAAAATAAAAAAGTGTTAGCAAGAATATCTGAAATCGAAGTCTTAATGAAAAGCTAAATATGAAACCTCAATCAATGTATATTTTATTTCAGCAAGGATAGAAAGCCACAGACAAAAAAAGCTGAAAACCTAGAAAAATCAAGGCTTTCAGCGGTGTTTGCTGGCGTCCCAGACAGGAGTCGAACCTGCGACGTTCCGCTTAGGAGTATGGCATACCAGTCCGTACACCATACCCTCAAATAACTTCCTATATCAGAAAATCCTTGAAAACAAAGGCTTTTCAAGCGATTAACCTGTTCCCCGGTACTATCTCGTTCAGAAGCGTTTTTGCTAATTTCGTATTGTCCAATTAGCAAATTATTAGCAATAACTTCTTACTAATGTAATAGCCAAGTACATACCTCGAAGGCACTGTGATAAAAATTAATTAACTTACAATCTTATAAAAGAGAGTCTTTTGATAATTGACTGGATGATTTTAGCGAATAATAGAATACATCTCCAGCGCCATAGGTGTTCACCTTCCTATGGTGTTTTTTACGTCCATTATTTTGGAAAGAAGTCAAGCCATGAACTTAATCAAAAATAAAAGAGAGCAGCTTGATTAACGTAATAAGAATTCATTTTGTGACTTATTGTATGTTGACTTATTGTATTCACCTGTTTATACTGATAATGGGTGATTTTAACATGGACGTTATTAGAGTATTTTCAAAAAATGTAAAAGCATACCGTATGCAATTAGGTCTATCTCAAGAACATTTTGCAGAAAAAGCGGGGTTGCATAGGACATACATTAGTGCCATAGAATGTGGAAAAAGAAGTATTTCTTTGGACAACATACAAAAGATTGCTGACGCATTACAGATAGATACTTATTTACTTTTTATTGATCAAGAACACTCAAATCAAAAGGGAGGTGAGGTTTAATGCCTTCTACTGCAATAGATTTATTTTGTGGAATTGGCGGATTAACGAAAGGGTTATCTCTTTCAGGTATTTGTGTGCAAGCTGGTATAGATATAGATGAAACGTGCCGTTTTGCTTATGAAAAAAATAATAATGCACAATTTATAAATTGTGATATTACTTCATTAACTGGTGAACAATTAGAGGCATTATATCCTGACAATACAACAAAAATACTTGTTGGGTGTGCTCCTTGTCAGCCATTTTCCAAATATACTAACCGTTATCGAAAAGATGGACCAACTGATGATAAATGGAAATTGCTTTATTCATTCGCACGTTTGGTTCAAGATGTAAATCCTGAGATCATTTCTATGGAAAATGTACCTGAATTAGAAAAGGAAACTGTGTTTTCAGATTTTGTTGCCGCTTTAAAAAACTTGAATTATTATGTAGATTGGAAAATTGTATATTGTCCAGAATATGGAGTTCCACAAAACCGGAAAAGATTAGTTTTATTGGCTTCTCGTTTAGGTGAAATCAAACTGATTGCACCAATATATGATTCAAAAAATTATCCAACTGTACGGCAAGCTATAGGTAAATTACCTAAGTTGAAAAATGGTCAGCAGGATTCTAAGGACTCTCTTCATCGTGCTTGTCGTCTCTCTTCACTTAATTTGAAAAGAATAAAACAATCAACTCCTGGTGGTACATGGCGTGATTGGGACGAAGAATTACAATTAAAGTGCCACAAAAAGGCAAGTGGACAAACATATCCTTCCGTGTATGGACGAATGTGCTGGGATGAACCTTCTCCAACCATAACAACCCAATTTTATGGTTATGGAAATGGGCGATTTGGACATCCAGAGCAAGATCGAGCTTTATCATTAAGAGAAGGTGCCATTTTACAATCGTTTCCTCCTGATTACATATTTATTGATGATGAGCATCCATCTAATCGTCGAGAAATTGGAATACACATAGGAAACGCAGTTCCTGTTGAATTAGGAAGAGCAATCGGGATAAGCATCCAACAACATTTACAGGAGGTAAATGAAAATGCCGCGAACTAAAAAAGAACATATCATTTCTACGGATGAAAAACAAGCTGCTGATTTGCAAATCAAAGAAATGCAGAAACAAATTGATTATGATACAAGAGATTTTACTATTGAGCTTTTGATTGCTAAGTTTGAAAAGGAAGATTTTTTCATTCCTCCCTATCAAAGAGATTTTGTATGGCAACCTAAAAATAAGACTTTATTTTTGGAATCAGTCTTTCTTGGTTTACCTATTCCATTTATGTTTTTTGCAGATTGCGATAATGGAAAACAAGAGGTAATTGATGGAGCTCAACGTATGCAAACACTTGTTGAGTTTCACAATAATAAGTTGCAACTCACTGGCTTGAAGAAACTAACAAGGCTTAATGGTTTTTATTTCAAAGATTTATCTGATACCCAACAACGCAAATTTTTGAACAAGGCTTTGAGAATAATTATTTTAGAAGAAGATACACCTACAGCCGCGAGACAAGATTTATTTTATCGAATCAATACAACTGGAATCAGAGCCAATGATTCAGAAGTCCGCAGAGGTTCTTACCCCGGTCCATTTACAGATTTTATTGAAAAATGCTCCAAAGATGAAACATTTATATCTTTATGCCCAATGAGTGATAATCGGGTTAAGAGACATGAACGCTTTGAATTTGTTCTCCGTTTCTTTGCCTATCTAAACAATTATGAAAATTTTGGGCACACTGTTAATGAGTTTTTAGATGAATATCTTATCAATAACTTAACAGATTTTGATGAAACTGCATTTTATACAGACTTTCAAAATATGATTTCTTTCGTACAGGAGAATTTTCCTTACGGTTTTGCCAAAACAGAAAAGGCAAAAGCCACACCTCGGGTTCGTTTTGAGGCAATTTCTGTAGGTGTTGCTTTAGCATTAAGAGAAAAACCTGATTTAAAAGTCGAAAATATTGATTGGATTAACTCTGATGAATTTAAAGAATATACAACTTCTGATGCCAGCAATAATGAAGGAAAATTAAAGTTACGTGTTGAATACGTAAGAGATCAATTACTAAAAGGATAGGACTATGCAAAACACATTAAGTATTTTTACCGATAGAAAACAAGAAATAGAATTCTATTTTTCTATTATGGTCGAAATTGATAACGGAAGTCCAGATATACATACGGTTGATAATACACGTTTCTATAAGATTATGAAATCAAATTTTTTGTTAATGCTATATAATTTAGTAGAGGCCTGTATTGTTAGTGGCATGATGGAAATCTATGAAGATTTAAAAAATGATAATTGTTCTTATAATCAGGTGATCCGAGAAATTCAAGAAATTTGGTCGAAATATAAAATAAATGAGATATATGGGCCTGCAACGGAACGAGTTGCTTATGAAAATCGTGTCCAACAAATCATTGAGGATATTACTACTAACTCTCCTATCATCTTATCAAAAGATGCACTTGGGATAAGTGGTAATCTAAACGCCAAAAAAATAAAGGATATTTGTGATAAGCATAGAATTCGGTATCGTCTTGCAACTCCTGGAGAATCTTTGGAACGTGTTAAAAGAGAAAGAAATAGTTTAGCCCATGGAGATGTTTCTTTTAGTGATTGTGCAAGAGATTTAACGATTGGTGATTTAGAAAATATCAAAGATGAAGTTGTACTATTTTTAACAGGTATTTTGGACGGCATGAAAAATTATTACGACCAAAAGTTATATAAACTTCCAACAACTTAATAAAACCATAAGCGATTTATAATATTTATGGCGAAAAAATAGACATTCACAATAGGATGTCTATTTTTTTATGCTGCAAAAAGGAGAGGAGGACCCCATGATTTTATCAGATTCAGAAAAAAGGATATTGTATCAGGCCGATGGTTACGGCAAATCAGAAGTGCTATCCGAGCTCCGCTTCGGTCTCCCCTATATGCCAAAACCGGAACAGCGGGAGGCGGCTAAAAGTCTGATCCACAAGCTGGAAAGCCTGCCGGAAAAAGAATGCCTGGAGCTGATTCAGGATATACGGAAAAACTACCGTGTTCCCGGAGGCGCAAAAACAATCGGTGAACTGCTTGCAGAGGCCAGGCAGAAATCCGGTGCGGAGCGTCTAAAGGGGCATGACATCATGGCGCTGGAACGCTTTGACGAAACCACACGCCACATGATTATCTTTGATGTGCTATCCCCCGATGCCCCTGTCGGGGATAAAGGAGATCGGATGCGCCTGTTCCTTACGGACGCGGGCTATCAGCGTTTCCTTGAAAGCCAGGAAAAAGGAGAAGTCAGGCTCCAAAACCACGCAAAGGTTTCACAGGGCGGCTATCTCCATTATGACCGCAGGGATCACGCCCTGTAATAAATTTTGAGAAAGGAGGCTTTGAAATGGCTGTATTCCGAGTGGAAAAAACAAAGGATTTTACGGTAATGAGCAACCACCACCTGCGCAATGCCAGACTGTCCTTAAAGGCAAAAGGGCTTCTCTCCCTCATGCTGTCGCTGCCGGAAGATTGGGATTATACCACGAAGGGGTTGGCCTGTATCTGCAAGGACGGCGTGGATTCCATTACCACCGCCTTAAAAGAGCTGGAGCAGCACGGCTATCTCACAAGGCAGCGCCTCCGCTATGAAAACGGGCAGTTGGGGGATATAGAGTACACCATCCATGAAAAACCTGTGGACGCTGAAACAGAGGGCTTTCCACCTAAACGGGAAAATCCAAGACAGGTAAATCCAAGACAGGCAAAACCTGTTCTGGGAAAACCTGGACAGGAAAATCCCGCACAATTAAATACTAATCCAACAAATACAGAAAAATTAAATAAAGATGGATCAAGGACACATCAATCAATCTATCCGGGAGTGCCGGAATCGGCAGCCCGTGAGGATTGGATGGATAGGATTGATCTGGTAAACGCATACCGGAATATTATCCAGGACAATATCGAGTATGACTTCCTGATTGGCCGTTACGGAAAAGAACGGCTTGACGAGGCTGTGGAGCTTATGCTGGAAACCGTGCTCTCCAAACGTCCTTTTATCCGTATTGCCGGGGATGACTTCCCACGGGAGATCGTCAAAAGCCGGTTCTTAAAAATCAATTCCGGGCACTTGGAGTATGTCTTTGACTGTATCGACAAGAATACCACGAAAGTCAATAACATCAAGGCATACCTGCTGGCAGCGCTGTACAACGCCCCTGTAACAATGGACAGTTACTACCGGGCGGAGGTCAACCATGACCTGTACGGCGCTTAATTTTTATCCAGAAAGGGGGCGAAGCACAATGAAAGAAAACAATGTGCCGGATATATGGCCGGCGTAAGCAAGGAGCTGATCGAGCAGGCCCGGAATGCTGACCTGTTTGCCTATCTGCAATCCTATGAGCCAACGGTGTTAAAACGCGACGGGCCAAATTACCGGCATAAGGAACATGACAGCCTGGTCTATGTCACCGGAAAAAGATACTGGTACTGGAACAGCCGGGGGCGGAGCCTGAACGCTTTGGACTACCTGATTGAGATTCGGGGATATGGCCTGGTGGACGCGGTAAACCGGCTTACCGGCGGAGAAATTCAAAATACCCAGCCGTCCAGGAAACCGGAAATTCAAAACCGGGCATATCAGGAACCGGAAAGAAAGCCGTTCTCCCTTCCCTGGGCGAAACGGTGTGCCACCTTCATGGTGTCCTACCTGCAGCGGCGAGGGATCAGCAACGAAGTAATCAGCCGGTGCTTCAAGCTGGGGCTTTTATATGAGGCGAACTATAAGGGCGAAGCAGTGTGCGTGTTTGTGGGAAAAGACGATGCCGGGAAAGCCCGGTTTGCCTGTATGCGCAGTATCGGCGGGAATCTGAAAAAGGATGTGGGCGGCAGCGACAAACGTTTTAGCTTCTGCTATCCTCCCCAAAATCCGGACAGCCGCCAGCTTGCGGTATTCGAGGCTCCCATAGACGCCCTTTCCCATGCTGCCCTTCAAGAACTGGAAGGCTGGAAATGGGATGGCTACCGCTTATCTTTAGGCGGCACTTCCCCCGTAGCCCTGGTTTCTTTTCTGGAACGGCACCCAAAGATCAGCCGGGTAACGCTTTACATGGACAATGACCTTGCCGGCCTTGTCAATGCCCGGAAGATCAAAGCGCTTCTGCGAAATGATAAGCGTTTTAAGCATATCCGGGTAGGGATCAACCCACCCCGCACCGGAAAGGACTACAACGAAAAACTGCTGATTTTCAGGGAGCAGCATACAGACCGCCAACTACCAGGCCGCCGGAAACAGGCGGCTATTTCAATTTAACAGGAGGAACAAAATGAATACAGAACAGACCGTATTACAGATGATTGCCGGAGCCGCCAGGTGCCCGGAATATGACCCCGCTATGGTAAAGGGGCTGATGAAGAAACTGGATATGAACGAAAGGGCCTTTGCCCTTCTGATGAATGTGTCGCCTTCCACGGTGCGCCTTTGGACTACCGGGGCAGCGCTGCCATGCGGAACGGCAAGGCGCCTCATGCAGATTTATGAGACCGGGCCGGAAATCATCGGGAAGATCGTCGGGTACCACGAACCGGAAGAAAGGCAGGCACCGTAATGAAGCAGGAACTTTTACCGCAAATCCATTATGTCAAAGATACGGACATCACGAGGTTTGCCTACATGCTCCATGTGCTTGCCGGTGACTTCCTCCGGGAAAGTGAATTTAATATGCGTACCCTTGCCACAGAAGTCCAGCCGGACGCCATTGCCATTATGGGGAAAAACCACATGTGGCTGTGTGCTGCCCTGGCAGCATACCGCACTACCGCAGACCTGCACCAGATGATTTTCACCACGGAATATATCGGGGCAAGGGCTTTCCTGTTCCATGCAGACAAAACCGAGGACCGTCACCAGTACGGTGATATTCTGATGATGGATCTGGACACGCTGCGAAAGGATGTCAAAGCCTTTTCACAGCTCCCTTCCGGCGTCAGCGTCCAGGAGAAGGACGGGCAGGAAACGGTCATCAGCCTTGAAAAATGGCACGCAATGGAGCCCTACGAAAAATCAGCCCTGAAAAGCTGGGGTTTCCAGTATGCGCCGGAGACAATGACGGCCCTGCGGGAACATTATGCGGAAGTCTTTGACCGTTGGAAAAGCCAGGCATTTACGGTTTCTGATGAATTTTTAGAAGAACGCCTTAATGTTGAGTACATGGAACGGGCGCAGAACCCGGACACAGATAAATACCGCATACCGCTGGGAACTGCCAGGCAGATGCTCCTTTATGACGAGGCGCCGGTTTACCGGCTTCTCCCCTCCGGTGCGGAAAAGATACCGCCCATTGCGGCAGTCGCTACCGGGCTCTGGTATGAGAATTACCGGGAATTTGCCGTTGCGCCGGAGGATCTGGGGGCATTGGACCGGCTTTGCGGGCGGGAGGTGGAAAGGTTTCTGGGAAACAGGCCACAGCAGAACAAAGAGAAAACCGCTCCTGCCCCGGAGCGGTAACTGTATGGACAGACTGGAGGTGATGCAGATTGGCAAATACCATACAGCATGAAGATTTCGGGGAAAAGATCGGCGGCGCGAAAAAAGACCTTTGGAAAGACCGCGGCCTCTATGCGGATGACCTTAGCAGCATGAATGAGCGTGAAGCAGAAAAATTTGTGAAAAAGGATAATGTCTGGAAGAAACCAGACTATCAGGCCATGCTTGACGCCGGGATTCCTCTCGGCGTTGTTTACTTTGTGAAGAAAGCACGCGACAGCCTGGGGGCTTCCCCGCAGTACCGGTACAGTGACGACACGCCGGAAAAACGGCTTGCCAGGCAGAAAGAATATATTGATACGGTCCGGCAGCTACAGACCGCGGTGGAGGATATTCAGACCGTGGCAGACGCTATGGGCGTCTATGACCGCTTCCTTGCAGGAAATGGCTATGTGGAGATGGTCCAGGGCTGGGGCAGCGGAATCCACTACTCCGCTACGGAAAAAGGCCGGAATAACCAGGTCATTACCGACAAGCTGGCGCGTACCCTTCATATCCGCTCTGCGGCATATTTTGAACGGGATTTCACACAGAAAGCAAAAAAGGAGCAGTTCGGTGTTCCCAAAGACCAGAAAGTGCCGGCAGGCTATGCGATCCATTTCTATGACGGGAAGAACGGCTATTCCAGAACCGGCGACTGGAAACCGAATACCTATTATGTTACAAAGGGATATTCAATTTTGCAGACAAATTTAGAATCCCATGAGGCAGCCCTCCGCTGGGCGAAAGAATTTGCCGGACAACGCAGCAAAAGCGGAAAGATCCGGTTTGTGCCCAGACAGCTTGAACATGTGCGCCGGGATGGGCCGGATTACCGGAGCGGCCAGGAAATAAACGGCCAGGATTACCTTGATACTTTCGGTTTCCGGGGAGGTGAATTTGGAAACTGGATGAACCAGAATGACCGGCAGGCTTCCCTTAACATGGGATTTGAGGCATTAAAGGATCTGGCGTCGGCATTGAAGATCAGTGACAAGGACATTGCCTATCAGGGTGTGCTTGCAATCGCTTTTGGTGCCAGGGGCAGCGGCAACGCGGCGGCTCATTATGAACCGCTTCGGAAAGTGATTAACCTTACGAAAATGCACGGCGCCGGTTCCCTGGCGCATGAATGGTGGCATGGTTTTGATGATTACCTGGGTACGAAGATGGGGGCAAGGGGGCTTCTCTCCGAACAGCCCCACATTTACCCGCTGTTCAAAAAGCTGGTCGATACCATGAAGTATAAGCCGGAAAGCCAGGAACAGGCGGCAAGGCGTACCGAGATACAGAACGCACGTATACAGAAAAATGCGGAAAGCTGGTTGGATTCTGCGGTGCTTGGTTCTCTGAAACATTATGGAGACGAAAGCACTCTGGAACAATATGCTGCCTTAAAGACCGCTTTCCTCTCCGGGGAGCCGGGCACGGTGGAGAAAATCAGCGCCTTGAAAAAGCAGACTGCTGGGAGGGTAATTCCAAAAAGCGAGCGTGAACGCCTGGAATCTTTTGAGCGGATTCTTCACGGGATGCAGGAACAGGAAACACCGCAGATCGGGCGGACCGAAACGGACTACTACCGCAATTCCGTAAAAATGGGAAAGGAATGTGAAAAAGACGGCGGCTATTGGGACAGCAACGTGGAAATGACCGCCAGGGCCTTTGCCTGCTATGTCAAGGATAAGCTGCCTTATACTTCGGATTATCTGGCAGGACACGCCGAGTGTGCGCTGACCCTTGTTGCCGATAAATCCGGGAACATGGAGCTTTTAAGGGCCTATCCCCAGGGCGAGGAACGAAAAGCGATCAACGCCGTCTTTGATGAAATCGTGGCGGATTTGAAATTGCAGCATATTCTCACCCATGAGGACATCACCCAGCCGCTCCCGGTAAAAAATATCCCGCTGGCAGAAAATGAACAGATTTCCATGTTCACGGACAACCGCCCTTCGGTGATTGGACAGCTTGCGGCGGTAAGACCAACAGAAAAAAGCACGCCGGCGCAGGCGGTTCCTAAGAAGTCCCATGCGCCGGAAATTTAAGGAGGTGGAACATTGGAAGAAAACAAGGATTATAAAGTTTACCGTTTCGACTATCTGACAGAAGGCAGCGAGCTAAAAATGGACCACAGCGTACATTGCGAGGACGTGGATATTTCTTCTCTGATTGTGCAGGGGCCGGATGCACTGGAGGCGCTGCTTCAAGACAGCATGAACAGCGAGCAGAAAGCCTTTGAAATCGTGCAGGCAGCGGCAAAGCAATGGGAAAAGCAGGCGGCGGAAACGCAGAAACTGAACCATGCGCTGGAATATCTGCGTACCCCGGAGGTTACGCACAGCAATAACCAGTGGCAGAAAAATGGCGGTTATCGGGATGGGGAAGAAATCAGCAACCGTGTTTACAGCATGTCATGCAGCGTATGGGAGAAAACCCAATATAACCGGGAAACGAAAGAAAGCGTGCCGGTTGCCTGGTATGTGAGCTGGGATGTATATCTGAAATCTCCAAAGAAAGGATATGGAAAACAGATTGCCGGACAGCGGGATAAACGCTATACGGACAAAGCCGCGGCCATGAAATACCTGGAGGGGCGCAAGAAAGCCTACGCCCATTTATTTACCGAAGTTTCCCCGCCGATCCCCCAGCAATATGAGAATCATTTCTCCGTTCACGGTGCCCTCCTTCCCGGTTATACAGTGGAAGGCAAAGAGCCGGTCAAAGCAGAACATACCGCCGCTGATATTTCAAAGGGCGGTATATCTGTGCCCGGAAAAACGGAAAAGACTTCTGTACTAGGGAAGTTATCGGCTGCAAAAACACAGGAAAAGGCAGTTCCCCATACAGGAGAAAAAACAAAAAACAAGGAGGAAATGAGCCGATGAAAGTTTTAATGGTGGAACCAGGGAAAGCCCCTTATGAGGCTGAACTTGACGGCAGCTTAAAGTCCATGCAGGAGGCAGTCGGCGGCAGCATAGAAGGCTACTACCCTTATGCGGAGCCTGTCGCGATTGTCTGCAATGATGAAGGGAAAATAAACGGGCTTCCCCTGAACCGGGCAATCTACAACCAGGACGGCGAAATGATTGAGATTATGGCAGGCACCTTTTTCATAGCCGGTCTCGGCGAGGAAAGTTTTGCTGACCTCCCCGATCACTTTATGGAACAGTATAAGGAACAGTTCAAATACCCGGAGAAATTTTTCCGGCTGGCGGGTGAGATTGTTGCGGTGAAGCAGCCTCTCCCACCGGAGGAAAAACAGCAGCCGGCCCCTGTCATGGAGGAACCGGGCGGGGATGATGTAAGGCTTGACGAATCCACGGACCTGGCTTTCGACCTGGATGAATTTTTCAGGCAGAACAGCGGGGACTATGCAGACCTGTACCCGGATTCCCATGCAGAAAAGGAACGCATGGCGGACGATCTGCTTTCAGGAGATACCGGTAAAATCCGAATGAGGCTGGCAGCTTTTGAACGTGAGGAACACATGGAGGGAGAAACGGCGCCGCTTCTGGAACGTATTTCTGCCTATGAAAAAGAGTATGGGATCAGCGCTTATTCCATTTACCAGCTTGATTTATCGGACCATACAGACAACTTCCGTTTTATGTCCCTGGACTGGCTGGAAAGCAAAGGGCTTTCCGTGGACCGGGATAATTACCGGATGGTCTATGCAATGCAGCAGGAACCGGGCGAAACGCTGGAGGACATTTACAGGCGGTTCAATATCGACCACCCGGAAGATTTTACGGGCCATTCCCTTTCCGTTTCCGATGTGGTAGTCCTGCATGGGAATGGCGCTGATACCGCCTATTATGTGGACAGTATCGGCTTTAAGGAGCTGCCGGGCTTCTTTGGTGCAGGAGCGCCGGAGGCTAAGCGGGATGTCTCGCTGCGGGAACAGCTTGACAATGCAAGGAAACAGGCGGCACAGGCAGAACCGAAAACACCGGATAAAAAGCGGGAACCGGAAAGGAGCTGATGACTTATGCTGATGGCAGAACAGGAACCCTATGCCTTAATGGTGCAGCCGGATGATATGTTAATCAGCCCGCGGGAAGTAGACGAGCATTTCGGAACAATGGTCTGCTTTCACAGACGCTACCAGTTGGGCGACGGTCACAATTACATTGACAAAGACGATTTCCTGCGGGAAATGTACTTAAACACGGTTGGCAACGATGAACGCGGAATGCAGCGGTATGAACGCATGGTAAATATGGCATGGAGCCGGCACATGACCGGGGAGCACCCGGACCCCCATGCGGTGGATGACCGGATGCTCCGTGTCATATCGGAAAAATATCTCATGCTGCCGTTGTATCTTTACGATCATTCCGGCCTTGCCATGAGTACGGAGAGTTTTGCCGGAAAGGCGGTTCATGCAGAATGGGACAGCGGGCAGGTCGGCTGGATCTATGTTTCCAAGGAGGACGCCCTAAAGGAATTTGGCGGGGAGAAAATGACCGGCGCTGTCCGTAAACAGGCCGAGGATCTTATGCGGAGTGAAGTTGCCGTTTATGACGCCTATCTCCGCGGTGAGTGCTACGGATTTGAATTATATAAAAACGGCGTGCTCTCCGATAGCTGCTGGGGCTTCATCGGCGATTTGCAGGAGGCGTGCAAGGCAATGGCCGATTATCTCCCCAATGAGTGCAAAGGCATGGTGGAACATCTGGAGGAACGGGATCACCCCGCTTCCATTATAAAGACGCTTCTGCACCATGCCAAAATTCAGGTGGAGCAGGCAGCCAAAGCCCATGACAGACAGCCGCGCCAGCAGGTGCTTAGTGAGGCACGCTAAAAGTTAATGCCCCTATTTTCAAAGAAAGGAGGAACCCATGCAGGAAGATTTGGAACAAAGAACCGTGTCCGTCTCGGTACAGGCGGCAAAGCTGTCCGGGCGTCTGCTGCGTGCCGCCATTGCCGCAGCGCTTCGGAAGATGGAACAGGAACGCAATACCCCGAAAGTCGGGCGCAACAGCATGAAACGGCTGGCCGGCAGGGACGGCGGTTCGGAAAATATCGAAGTGACCGGGCGGATTCGTTCTTTTGAGCGGTACGCAAGAAAACACCAGGTCCGCTATCACATTGAGAAAAATCCCGATACGTCGCCGCCTACCTGGACGGTCTATTTCAAGGCAAACCAGGCAGGTGCGCTGACGGCGGCATTTAAGGAATACACCAAGAAAGACCTTACCCGTGATACCAGGCCGTCGCTGCTTTCCCAGCTTCATAAGTTTAAGGAGCTGGCACAGTCTCTTGGCCGTGACCGGGTAAAGAACAAAGAACACGGAGGGCCGGAGCGTTGAAGATAAATACCGATACCCTGAAAAAATATCTGCTCCCGAACCTTCCTTATCTTATGTTTGTCCTGGTATTCGCCAATCTGGGCGAGGCTGTCCGTCTTGCCCCCGGTGCGGATGCTTCGGCAAAGCTCTTAGGGCTTAGCGACGGCTTTACAATGGCGTTTCAGAGTTGGTGGCCGGGAGCTGCCCTTGACTGGCTGGTGGGAATCTGCGGGGCCGCGCTTGTGCGGCTGATTGTCTATCTCAAAGGAAAGGATGCCAAGAAATACCGCAAAAATGTGGAATACGGTTCTGCCCGGTGGGGAAACAAAACGGATATTGCCCCTTTTATGGACCCAAAGCCGGAAAACAATATTATCCTGACCCAAAGTGAGGGGCTGATGCTTAGCGGCAGGCCGAAGAATCCGGCACATGCCCGCAATAAGAATGTTCTGGTTGTCGGCGGTTCGGGCAGCGGTAAGACAAGATTTTTTATTAAACCGAACCTCATGCAGATGCACAGCTCTTACGTTGTTACCGATCCGAAAGGTACTGTCTTGTGTGAGGTAGGAAAAATGCTGCAGAGAGGCACGCCAAAGCTGGACAAGGATGGAAAACCGGTGCGGAACAAAAATGGAAAAATCGTATATGAACCTTATAAAATAAGGGTGTTCAATACGATCAACTTTCAGAAAAGTATGCACTTTAACCCTTTCGCCTATATCCATTCCGAAAAGGACATATTAAAAATCGTCACCACGCTGATTGCCAATACCAAAGGGGAAGGCAAGGCCGGTGACGATTTCTGGGTCAAAGCGGAAACGCTTCTCTATACGGCGCTGATCGGCTATATCTACTACGAGGCCCCGACCAATGAACAGAATTTTGCCACGCTGGTAGAAATGCTGAACGCTATGGAGGTGCGGGAAGATGACGAAAGTTTCAAAAATGCGGTTGACCTGCTCTTTGACGCTCTGGAACAGAAAGACCCGGACCACTTTGCCGTAAGGCAGTATAAGAAATATAAGCTGGCGGCGGGCAAAACGGCGAAGTCAATCCTGATTTCCTGCGCTTCCCGCTTGGCTCCCTTCGACATTAAAGAGGTGCGGGAAATTACCATGTATGACGAGCTGGATCTGGATATGCTGGGGGATGAAAAGACTGCCCTGTTCCTCATTATGAGCGATACGGACGGAACCTTTGCCTTCCTTATCAGCCTGATCTATTCAATCCTTTTCAACCGCCTGTGCGAGCGTGCGGATGATGTCTATGGAGGCAGGCTTCCGATCCATGTACGCTGCCTGATTGACGAGGCGGCCAATATCGGACAGATTCCCAACCTGGAGCGCCTGATGGCAACCATCCGTTCCAGGGAAATTTCAGCCTGTCTGGTGCTGCAGGCACAGAGCCAGTTAAAAGCCTTGTATAAGGACAACATGGACACCATTATCGGGAATTGTGACGCCAGCTTATTTTTAGGAGGCAAGGAAGAAACCACCCTGAAAAGCTGGAGCTCCCTTTTGGGAAAAGAGACCATTGATATGTATAACACCAGCGTCACCAAAGGCACCCAGGAATCCCACGGCCAGAATTTCCAGAAGTTAGGCAAGGATCTGATGTCGGTAGACGAGCTGGCAGTTATGGACGGCGGCAAGTGCCTCCTGCAGATCAGGGGCGTGCGGCCTTTCCTTTCCCGGAAATATGATATTACTAAACATCCGCGGTACAAATATCTTTCAGATTATGACAAGAAGAATACCTTTGACATTGAAAAATTCCTGTCTACCAAGTTGCCGATCCGCCCCGGTGAGCTGTACCGCAATTATGAGATCACACCGGAGGATCTGGCAGCGCAGCCGGAATAAGTGAAGCAGCCAGTTACGCATTTTGCTGTGGCCGGCTTTTCTTTTGCCTTTTGGAAAGGAGGTGCTATTCTGAGAATCCGCGATTCTCCTGTATGACTGGAAAACTGAATATCCCCGCAGGCTTTGTCCTGCCCCCTCTGCCGTCTTTGTGTTTTATGCAAATTACTGAAAACACAAGGGCGGCTTTTTTCGTTTCCGGCCAGACGGCCAACACAACTACATTTTATGAACATAAAGGAGGAACAAATTTATGGCTTTTTTTACAAGTGCGATTGATACCCTGAAAATCCTGGTTATCGCTCTGGGCGCCGGTCTCGGTGCGTGGGGTGTTATCAACCTTCTCGAAGGTTACGGAAATGATAACCCAGGTGCAAATGCTCATGTTCGGTAAAGAAGCAAGCAACCAAAAACAAGAGATAGACTGCCAGCACCACACTATTCCGAACCAAAGAACAAGAGCAAAAGACAAGCATTATGGAAATGTGCATAACAGGCTATGGAATCATGGATAACTCTATTCACAGCACATGGAAAAGCTAAAATGCAGCTTTCCCACGTCCTGCAAACAGAGTTACCCACAATTCCATGAAATAGCCAGTTATACACATTCCCACAATGCCGACTACGGCGGAATCCCACTCATTCCCTTTCCCTTTTTTTGAAAATTCAGATAAAATTTATCACAAAATTGTTTTGAAAACTCAGTAAGTCTACAGAATAGCGCATTGACATTTTTATTCTGCTGATATATACTTTTCATGTCGATATGAAAAATATGATTTTTGGAGGTAGAACAAATGTCAATGCCAAAGGGAAAACACATATTTGGAACAGTAAAGGTTGGGGAACGAGGGCAAATCGTAATTCCTAAAGAAGCCAGAGAAATATTTAATATTAACCCCGGCGATACTTTGCTTGTATTAGGCGATGAAGAACAAGGCATTGCCGTTGTAAAAGCTGATGTGATGAAAGAAGTTGCCGTAAAAATTTTGAAAGGATTAGGACATTTTAAGAGTAAAGCAGATGATGAAAAATAGAATCTTAGATGTATTACCATTTTTTCTAATGGGAGATTTAATATTGCCATTTTTATTAGCACCAACATATCAAGGATATAACCATTTAACACAAGTAATGAGTGCTTTAGGAAATCCAAAAGCACCATTGCATATTCTCTATAGTATTTGGCTGATTGTATTGGGCATTGTCCTACTTTTTTGCGATTTCAAGCTATATCCAATTATTGCAGAAAAGTCCAATTTAATAGCTATAACACTTTTTGTTATAATCTGTTTTTATGCTATTGGTGCTTGTATTTTATCCGGCTTTTTTCCAGTCGGAGAAACTAAAGAGTTAAAAACAATTTCCGCAAAGATACATGGATATGGTTCGGTTATAGGGTTTATGCTTTTAGTATTTGCACCAATGTTTATTGGATTATATTTTTTCAAAATCTCTAAAGGATTTTGGGGAATTTTCTCTTTGGCTTGCTTTGCTTTTGCATTGTTATGTTTTGTTCTTTTTGTAATGGCGGACAAACCGGAGTATCAAGGAAGTATCATTGCATTTGGGGGGCTTTGGCAACGGCTGTCACTTTTATGTATGTATCTTCCGATTATTGCCCTTTGCGTAACTAAAAATTTTTTTGAAAATTAAAATGAATTGTAAATCATGCACCGCCCATGTGGGAGAAAGGAGGAATCATTTATGCCTTGCACAGAAGCATACAAAGAACACATCATGTATACTTTCAACGGTTTCTGCAAAGTTGTGATACGCTATGCCGCTATCAACGCATGGCGGGAACGGAGCAGACGGCGGAAAAAGGAAATATCCTTTGAATACCTCACAGAAGAAAAATTTTATCCATTCAGTACATCAGATGAATATTTCGCAGACCCCTACAAAGAATACCGTATCACTATATGCGGTCAGACAATCATTCTCACAAATGGGAATCTTGCCACCGCCCTGTTATCCTTGCCGGAGAAAAAGAGGGAAATCATCTACCTTTACTTTTTTGGACGGTACACACAACAGGAAATCGGGGAAATATACGGGAGCTGCCGGAGTACGGCGTGGCATCACATACACAGTGCCTTGCAGATGTTACAGAAAGAAATGGAGGTGCTTTCACATGGGGAAACCTAGCCTTGTGCCGTATGAAACCATTGTCAAAGCGACCAACGGAGAGCCGGAAGCCGTGGACGAGGTTTTACGGCATTACAGCAGACAAATCCGGCTTGCCGCCCTTGAAAACGGGCATATCAACAAAGACACCGAGGACAGCATAAAGGGGCGGCTTATCTCTGCCCTGTTCCAGTTCCGTTTTGACGAAAAACCATATAACGGGAGGTGAGGTTTGTCGGTAAAATAATTATACTCACATTCAAAGACACGGAAGAAAAAGCTGTTGAGAGAGCTATATCAGTTCTTGCCGATATGATACCGCTGGAAGCCATACCGCCGCCACATTCTCATGCTCTGATTTTTCCGGGACTGGAAATCAGACTGCACCAACGCCGGGTATTAAAAGACGGTGCAGACATAAGCCTTACCCGCTTAGAATACGGCGCACTCTGCTACCTTGCCGCCAGTCCGGGGAGGGTATTCACAAGAGCGCAAATCTTTGAAGCCGTGTGGAGCATGGATAGCGAAAGCTGCCAGTCAAATGTTACCAACGTGATATGCAACTTGCGGAAAAAGATAGAGCCGGACAGCCAAAATCCCACCTACATAAAGACCGTTTTAGGAATCGGATATAAGTTTGCTTCCGGGGAATAAAAATCAAATATATATTGTTATTGCTGGATAAATACAATATAATAAACTCAGCGATAAATCGGAATTTATCGGGGAATTGTAAAAAGTCAAAATATGGAAGTGAAATTACTATGAGCATATATAATTCAAAAGCTGGAAAAGAAAAGTCAATTGCGTTATATGACAAACAACTCTCAAAATTAAATATGCCGTTTTCGGATATTTATGTAAAAACATCATTTGGCAAAACCCATTTAGTCGAAATTGGTAATAAAACAGGAAAACCATTGTTGGTCTTTCATGGTGGAAACGCTACAACTGCCTATAATTTATTGATGTGTCAATTCCTGCTAAATGATTTTCATATATATGCAGTTGATACAATCGGACACCCCGGTAAAAGTGACGAAGTATGCTTATCACATAAAGGATACAATTATGGAAAATGGGCGAGTGAAGTAATTGACAAAATTGGATATGACAGTATTGCTTGTTTAGGAGGTTCGTTTGGAGGTGGGATTTTAGCTAAACTGATGTGTGTTGCTCCAAAAAAAATTGATAAGGCTGTTTTAATCGTTCCGGCGGGAATAAGTAATGCTGTCCCTATTTCCTCTATGGCAATGATAATACCCCTTTTGCAATATAGAATTACAAAGCAGAAAAAATATTTGGTGAGGACTGCTTTATATATGGCATTAAGGGAAGAAGTTCTTGATGAAGATACGATAGATATTCTGAAAGACAGTTTTGACAATGTAAAAATTAAAGCCGCCATGCCGACCAATATTGAGAAGAGAAAACTAAGCAATTACTGTTCACCAACATTGATAATTGCCAGTGAAAAGGATTGCCTTTTTCCTGCAAGAAAAGTTTTATATCGAGCGAGGAAGATTATTTCAGATTGTAAAACAGTCGAATTAAAAGAAAGCGGGCATATGCACATTTTACCGCAAACGGAAAAAGAGCGGATTATTGAGTTCTTAAGAAAGGATTGATATAGAATTATTTAGGCTGTAAATTCCGGTTTACAGAACTGTAGTCACAGAAAAACTGAATAACCGCTACCCACAAAAAGTAGCACACCGAAGCAGGAAATCAAGAAAAGGTTTCCTGTTTTTTTGCGCCCATTTTTGGCATTTTTGAAAATCGTCAGTATTATGCCGTGGAAAGGGGATAAAAAGAAATTTCTGCCCGTTTTGTCAATTCCTGTTAGGAAAAGACGAAAAGAAATTCCGCTAAACATTGCCAGATTTTCATTTCCGTGCGTAGTAGGTAATAGAGGGGTAAATTTTGCCGCAGAGTTGGCAAAAGCCCCGCCCTCTCCGCCAATGGTATCAGCAGAAAGCCCACACAGAGGAAGCCGCCACTTTTTAAGAGCAAGATTCTACCATAGTACCAAATTTCGCTAACCGCTCATTTTGTCCTATGGGAATCTTGTTGGGGTTGCCACCCCAAGCCCGCCTTTTTGCGGCTTGCGCCGCTTGAAAAAATTCTTTCAGATTTTTTCAAAAACACTTCCGCTTTATCCCCTGTTTTTCTCCTATTGGTGAGGGGATATAGAGCAAAAAGAAAGGAGGTCAGCAGACCATGAAAAGATACAACACGCCCCACCGCCGCCGGGTAATCAAGACACGCTTGACCGAGGAAGAATACGCCGAGTTTTCCGAGCGTGTCACACTCTGCCAAATGAGCCAAGCCGAGTTTATCCGGCAAGCCCTTACCAAGTCGAGAATACAGCCCGTCATTACCGTTTCCCCGGTCAATGATGAATTGCTTTCTGCCGTTGGGAAACTCACAGCAGAATACGGGAAAATCGGCGGCAACTTGAATCAGATTGCCCGCTGTCTGAATGAGTATGGCGCACCTTATAACGCCCTCTCCAATGAGGTACGAGCCGCCATAGCGGAGCTTGCCGCCTTGAAGTTTGAAGTCTTGCAGAAAGTAGGTGACGCTGTTGGCAACATTCAAACATATCAGCTCTAAAAATGCCGACTATGGAGCTGCCGAGCAGTACCTAACCTTTGAGCATGACGAATTTACCATGAAGCCCACTCTTGATGAAAATAGGCGGCTTATCCCCCGTGACGATTACCGCATTTCTTCTCTGAATTGCGGCGGGGAAGATTTCGCCATAGCCTGTATGCGTTCCAATCTGAAATACGGCAAGAACCAAAAACGGGAGGACGTAAAGAGCCACCATTACATTATCAGCTTTGACCCCCGTGACGCAACCGACAACGGCTTGACGGTAGACAGGGCGCAGGAGTTAGGCGAGCGGTATTGTAAAGAGCATTTCCCCGGACACCAAGCGTTGGTATGCACCCACCCGGACGGACACAACCACAGCGGCAATATCCATGTGCATATCGTGATAAACAGCTTGCGGATTGAGGAAGTACCGCTATTGCCTTACATGGACAGACCAGCGGACACAAAGGCGGGCTGTAAGCACCGCTGTACGGACGCAGCTATGGAATATCTGAAAGCGGAAGTCATGGAGATGTGCCACCGGGAAAACCTCTATCAGATTGATTTGTTACATGGGAGCAAGAACCGTGTCACCGAGAGGGAATATTGGGCGAAGCGGAAAGGACAAGCCGCACTGGATAAAGAAAATGCTTCCCTTGCCGCCAATGGAGAACCGCCCAAACAAAGCAAGTTTGAAACCGACAAGGAACGGTTACGCAGCACGATCCGCACCGCCCTTTCCTCTGCTATTTCTTTTGAGGACTTTTCCGGGAAGCTGTTACAACAGGGAATAACCGTCAAGGAGAGCCGGGGAAGATTGAGCTATCTCACGCCGGACAGAACGAAGCCAATCACCGCCCGGAAGCTGGGTGATGATTTTGACCGTGCCGCCGTACTGGAAACACTCACCCAAAACGCACAGAACGCCGCAAGAGCCGCCGAAAAGCCCTTACCCAAACAGGAATACCCCCGCAGCTTAAAAGACCGCTTACAGCGAAATAAAGCCGCCATAAATGCCCCGAAAAATGACGGAGTGCAACGCATGGTAGACCGGGAAGCAAAACGGGCAGAGGGAAAGGGCGCAGGATATGACCGCTGGGCGGCAGTCCACAACCTAAAGCAAATGGCGGCGACCATGAGCATTTACGAGGAATCCGGCTTTTCTTCCCCGGAGGAACTGGAAGCCGCCCTTGCCGCCGCCAGTGTGGAGCTGAACAGCGTCCATGCAAAACTGAAAGCGGTAGAAAGCACTTTACGGGAGAAAAAGGACTTGCAGAAACAGCTATTGGCGTACATCAAGACCAAGACCGCCCGTGACGGACTGAAAGCACAGAAAACAGAGAAAGCCCGGAGAGCCTACCGTGAACAGCACGAAAGCGATTTTATCATAGCCGAATCTGCCGCCCGGTATTTCAAGGCGAAAGGCATTTCCAAGCTGCCAGCGTCCAAAGCCCTGCAAGCAGAGATTGAGCAGCTAACGAGGGAGAAAAACGCCCTTTACAACGAGTACCGGGAAAAGAGGGAACGCACCACAGAATTGCAGACCGTAAAAAGAAATATCGAGCAGATTTTGAGGGGCGCACCGAGCCAGCAGAAAAAACAGGAACAGGAACGATAATAAAACGACCACAGGAGGTAACACAATGAGATTTACGAACAGCGAGCTTGAAATGATTTACCAGTACGCCGCACCTACCAAAGCGGAAACCATAGGCGGCATGAAAGAAACCATACCCGTGATTCAGGATTTATTGACAAAAGTAATCATGGAGAACACCATAGAAAAACTGCAAAAGATACCAGAGCCGGAGTGCAGCCAGTTCATAGCCGACAACAAAGCCCGTTTCCTTGCGGGGCATGAAAACTCTATCCGGCGGCGGCTTGCTGAAGCAAAGGCACAGACGAAACAGCCAGTAATGCAGGGGCATGACTTGACAGGCATGGAGCGTTTCCACCCGGAAACCCGCCACATGATTGTGCTTGACGTAAAGACCAGCGACAGCCCCGTTGGTTATCCGGGGGAACGCCACCGCTATTTCCTCTCTGATGAGGGCTACAAAAACGCAAGAGCCAGTGAAAAGCGTGGGGAAATCAAGATAACGAGCCATGCCGCCGTAGCCGCCGGGAAGCTGTATCCAGACAGGAAGCCGGAAAGGGAGCGTTAAGGGCATGGGCGCAAAGATACCGCAAATGGACTACCAGCAGCACAGAGCCGCCCGCCGACTTGTGCATGAGTGCTGTAACTATGACGGCGGCAACTGTATTTTACTGGACGACGGCGAGCCTTGCGTGTGTGTGCAGAGTATCAGCTATTCGCTCCTTTGCCGCTGGTTCCGGGTTGCGGTGCTGCCGTTAGACGGAAAACTGGAAGCCGCCTTACTCCACCGGGCAGACAGGAAACGCTGTACCGAGTGCGGCGGGTATTTTCTCCCCAAATCAAACCGTGGGAAATACTGCCCGGATTGCGCCGGACGCATGAAAAGAATCAGAGCCGCACAGCGCAAGCGGAAACAGAGGGATAAATGTCACGCTTTAGGATATTCCAAACCCCCGTAAATCAAGGCTTTTCAGACCGCCCTCAACGGGTAGGCGGTACATTTATCCTTTACCCCCGGAAAAGCCGCTTTAATTGCGTAACAGAAGCTACAGACAGGAGGTGAGAACCATAACCGATTACATCACAGCCGACACCACCATGCCGCAGTTTTTCCCTTATCCCTGTTTTCTGCTGAAAATGGACTTGTCATATACCGCAAGGCTGCTCTATGCGCTGCTGTTAGACCGTACCACCCTCTCACAGAAGAACGGCTGGCAGGACAGCGAGGGCAGGACGTATATTTTCTATCCTGTTTCGGAGATAGCGGAAACGCTGGATAAAGGCAGAACCGCCATAAAATCCGCACTGAACGAGCTGGACGCTGCCGGGCTTCTGGTGAGGGAACGCCGGGGATTTTCCGCACCGAACCGCCTTTATGTGAAAATACCGCAAGTGCCAGTGGTACAGTTTTCCGACCATATGACCCCCATACAGCCGGAAAACCGACCCTCTGATAGCCGGAAAAGCGACCCTCATAGGGGCGGAAAACCGACCATTGCGATAGCCGGAAAACCGACCCCTAACCAACTTACTATAAACCAACTAAAAGAGAACCAACAAAAAGGAGCGAGTGGGGAGCCGCCCGCCCCGTTTGGCAGATATAAAAATATTTTCCTCTCTGAATCCGAGTATGCGGAACTGAAAGAGGAATACCCGGACAGGCTGGAACGGCTTATCGAGGAAATGAGCGAGTACATAGCCGCCAGCGGGAATGATTATGTGTACCATGCCGCCGCATTGCGCCGCTGGTTAAACCGGGAGAAAAAAGAGAAACCGAAAAAGGGAATCCCCGATTATTCCTACAAAGAGGGCGAGAGCCTTTACAGCATAGAAACAACGCCCCGTAAACAGGGCGTGAAAGACCATGAACAAGGAGGAACGATTTTATGTGTGATTACGATAACGCTATTTTCCGGCTTGCCACAGCACAGGAAGCAGAGCCGGAGGACTTCACCAGGGAGGACGGGCTTTTATATTGCGGGAAGTGCCGCCAGCCAAAAGAAGCCTACTTCCCGGAGGGCAAGAATCTTTTCGGACGTGACCGCCACCCAAAGGAATGTGACTGCCAGCGGGCAGACCGGGAGAAACGGGAAGCCGCAGACCGGGAACAGAAGCACCGGGAGGAAGTGGAACGGCTGAAAAGAAAGGGCTTTACAGACCCCGCCATGAAAAAATGGACTTTTGACAATGACAACGGCAAATGCCCCCAAATGGGAATGGCGCACTCCTATGTGGAGCTATGGGAGCAGATGAAAGACGAGAACCACGGACTGATTTTGTGGGGGAATGTCGGCACAGGCAAAAGCTATTTTGCCGGGTGTATCGCCAATGCCCTTATGGAGCGTGAAGTTTCCGTGTGCATGACGAACTTTGCGGCGATACTGGGCGACCTTGCCGCCAGCTTCAAAGACCGCAACGAATACATAGCCCGCCTTTGCAGCTTTTCCCTGCTTATCCTTGACGATTTCGGCATGGAGCGGGGAACGGAATACGGGCTTGAACAGGTCTATAACGTGATTGACAGCCGATACCGAAGCGGAAAGCCGTTAATCGTGACAACGAACCTCACGCTGGAGGAATTGCAGCACCCGGAGGACACCGCCCATGCCCGGCTTTATGACCGCTTAACGGAAATGTGCCGCCCCGTCTGTTTTACCGGGGAGAATTTCAGAAAAGCCACCGCACAGGCGAAAATGGAACGCTTGAAAACGCTGCTGAACAGAAAGGAGAGCCTATGACCGACACCCCAAACAGGAACGCCGCCACTACTGCCCGCCGCCCGGATTGCGTCACCGAGGTACGCCGGGGGAACACCGTCCTTGTAGTTTCCGGCTATTTCAAACAGGGAGCTACCGCCACCGCCGCCGACAAAATGCTGAAAGTGCTGGAAGCGGAAAGCGCAGCCGAGGAACGAGCCGCCCACGCCATGTAAAGCGATACTCCCTGTTAAAAAGATATGCGACATTATGTGACATAAAGTAGCAAAAAAGGCTGTACAGCCAGCCCCGCCCTATGGTATAATAAACCTACGGAATAGTGGGCTGGCTGTCGGAAACGGAGGACATTATGACAAGACAGACCACCCAGCAACTCATTACCGCCCTATATCCGAGATTATCCCATGAGGACGAGCTTTCCGGGGAATCCAATTCCATAAGCAACCAGAAGCGAATCCTTGAAGCCTACGCCAAACAGAACGGCTTCCGCAATCTGAAATGGTACACGGACGACGGTTTCTCCGGCGCAAACTTCCAAAGACCCGGTTTTCAAGCCATGCTTGCAGACATTGAAGCGGGGCTTGTGGGAACGGTCATAGTAAAGGATATGTCACGGTTAGGGCGCAACTACTTACAAGTGGGAATGTACACAGAAATGATTTTCCCACAGAAAAACGTCCGTTTCATTGCCATCAATGACGGCGTTGACAGCGCACAGGGCGACAACGATTTTGCCCCCTTGCGTAACATTTTTAACGAATGGCTGGTGAGAGATACGAGCAAGAAAATCAGAGCAGTCAAGAGGTCAAAAGGCATGAGCGGGAAGCCCGTCACAAGCAAGCCCGTGTATGGCTACCTCATGGACGAGGACGAAAATTTCATCATTGACGAGGAAGCCGCCCCGGTAGTGAAGCAGATATACAGCTTATGCCTTGCCGGGAACGGTCCGACCAAGATAGCCCGTGTCTTGACCGAACAGCAGACACCCACGCCGGGAACGCTGGAATACCGCCGGACGGGAAGCACACGCCGCTACCACCCCGGCTATGAGTGCAAATGGGCGACAAACACCGTGGCGCATATCCTTGAAAACCGGGAATACACGGGCTGCCTTGTGAACTTCAAGACCGAGAAAGTGTCCTACAAGGTGAAGCAGAGCAAGGAGAACCCGGCAGAGAAACAGGTAATCTTTGAGAACCACCACGAACCAATCATTGACCGGGAAACATGGGAGCGTGTGCAGGAGCTACGCAAGCAGAGAAAACGCCCCAACCGCTATGATGAAGTGGGCTTGTTCTCCGGCATAGTCTTTTGTGCGGACTGCGGAAGCGTCATGTACCAGCAGAGGTATCAGACCGATAAAAGGCGGCAGGACTGTTACATCTGCGGCAGCTACAAGAAACGAACCCGTGACTGTACGGCGCACTTTATCCGCACCGACCTGTTGACCGAGGGCGTGACCGAGAATTTACGGAAAATCACACAGTACGCCGCCAAGCATGAAGCCCGGTTTATGAAGCACCTAATCGAGCAGAACGAGGACGGGGGCAAACGCCGGAACGCCGCCAAAAAGAAAGAACTGGAAGCGACAGAAAAACGGATTGCGGAACTCTCCGCTATCTTCAAGCGGTTGTATGAGGACAGTGTGACCGGGCGCATATCGGACGAGCGTTTTACGGAACTTTCGGCAGACTATGAAGCCGAGCAAAAGGAACTGAAAGAAAAAGCCGCCGTTCTGCAGGGCGAACTTTCAAGGGCGCTGGAAGCAACCCAAAACGCCGAAAAGTTTATGAAAGTCGTCCGCAAGTACACCAGCTTTGAGGAACTCACCCCTACCCTGTTGCGGGAGTTTGTGGAGAAGATAGTCGTCCATGAAACCGAAGCCCTTGACGGGAAACGCCGGGGGAAGCTCCGCAGACAGGAAATCGAAATCTATTACTCTTTTGTCGGCAAAGTAGAATTGCCCGACTAAAGCCCGCCCTGTCCGGCAGTCAGCCGGATAGGAACGGCAAAATTTTTTACACTTCTATTACTTCTTTAT
>ERZ781272.395-NODE-395-length-34000-cov-5.050700_pt1 | contig 34000 bp, 40 predicted proteins | sample MGYA00375850_ERZ781272 | MGnify/ENA primary metagenome ERZ781272 (study PRJEB29790, sample SAMN06051246) | human gut metagenome | host: Homo sapiens | place: USA: Cincinnati, Ohio | collected 2013-06-21 | study: EMG produced TPA metagenomics assembly of the Gut...
AACTGCCTCAGATCTTGAGTTTTAGGAGAAGATATGGACATAACCGCCGCAACGGCAAAGGAAAAAATAATGCTGAACGGAGAAATTACAACAGGAATTTCAATTCCCTGTGAAAGCGACTGGCCCATTCCCTGTAAAATCAGTTTCAAAACCAATGTGCCGGCCGGAATACCAATCAGGCCACCCAAAATCCCATACAGCCCGCTTTCCAGCAGAAGAATCCGGGTCACAGCCTTTTGCGTTGCGCCGATGCTGCGGAATGTGCCGATCACCGGCAGCCGGTCTAAGGTAATGACCTTGTAGCTGCTGTAAATGATAAAGACGCTCATGGTCAGGGAGAAAAAGCTAATCAGGAAAAAGGGCATGGATTTCTGCCTTCCGTCAGCGGCAATTTGCGCTTCATTTACCACTTCCGACACCCGATAAGCGCCATCCGGCAAGGCTGCGGACAGTTCATTCTTCAGCATGGCATTGGAAACCCCCTCGGCAGGCTCCACTAAAATTTCAGTATAGCCATCTGTGCGGCCCAACACCTCAAACAAAGTGGGCAGCGGCAAAAGAGCCGTTGCACCTCTGGTATGCCGGAGAAAAACCGTATCATAAGCGGCCACTGCGGCCACTTCCAAAGAGACCGGTTTTCCTCCGATTTGCAGCGTAATGGTGTCACCCGCCTCAATTCCATATTTCGAAGTGAAGCGGTCAGGCAGGATTACCTGATTGCCGGTAAAGTCCGCAATCTCGCCGCCATCCGCCAACCGGGGCGGATTGATGGCATCCAGCTTGGATAAGTCCGCTCCAATTAAGTCAACCGTTTCATAATATCCGTTTTCATGGTAAAGGGCCATGCCCTCCAGCATGGGAACGCTGGATCGGATAGAGGACAGCTCCGGCAGGGCGTTTTCTGAAATCTCTCCCTCTATGGCAGTCACGGACAGAGTTGCGCTGCCAGCCATCCCCCGCGCCATCTTCCGCTGGGCACTTTCATACGATGCGCCGATAGAAAACGATACAAACAATAAAGTTGTAGAGAGCAAAATGGACAGCAGCATGACCGCCGTTCTCGTCTTTCTCTCTTTGACATTCGTAAAAATATATTTCAAAATAATTTTCAAGACAGCACCTACTTTCCATCGGACGACCTACCGTCCTGTTCTAATGCGTTTTCGATTGCTTTTAATACCGTGTCGCTGGTGAGCGTAGCGCCTGAAATGGCGTCCACCTCCAATGATTGCGCGGAGAAAACCGCCCCGGCAATTTGTTCTGCCTGCTCCATATAGGAAGCTTTATGTTCAATCACTTCGATATTGGTAATCTCATGGTCCTGCACTTCAACCTGAACCACAGCAAAGAGCAGCTTGTTTTGGCATACGCCGATAAACTCACCATCTGCTGCTGTGCTAAGATCAACTGTGCCGATCTGCAAAGTCTGCGGACGCAGTATAACAGCAACAACAGCGAAGCAGACACAGATCGTAACAGCAGCCGTTAACAGATAAGGAACCACCTTTCTCCATTTCTTCTTCAACCCGTCACCTCCTTTCAGCAAAAAAGGTTGGCAGCTATCACAAAAACCATGATAGTCTGCCAACCTTAATCTAATTTTCAGGCAACCTTAATTAACCTTAACAGGTAAAAAAATCAATCTCAAACGTCATGCCGGCACCCGGAATACTGGAAACAGAAATTGTGCCGCCGTGCAGGTCAATAATCCCTTTTGCAATTGCAAGGCCCAGCCCGGTTCCTTCCGACTTTTGCTCCGTATTTGTCCCTCGATAATAGCGGTCAAAAAGCCGCTGGGCTTCCTCCGGCTTCATACCGTTTCCATTATCGGCAACCCTGATTTTTAATGCAGCCCGGGACGACACTATGCTTACTGCAACTTCGGTGTGTTCCTTACCATGCACAAAGGCATTGATAATTAAATTCCGAAATGCCCTTGTAAAAAGCATCTGGTCGAATGGAAAAGCGACCGTTTCCTCTGCACTTTCAAAATGGATGATGCGGTTTTCATATTCCGGGGTGTTCAAAATATCAATCGCCAGTTCTTTGAGGAAACGGACGATATTTTGTTGTTCACGGTGAATGGGGAGCATCCCGTTTTCTAATTGATAGGTCAGCTTCAGATCGTCAATCAGCTTTTCCATATAAGAAACATTTTTCAGCATGACACCTGCATAATGCCTGCGGTGTTCCCGGTCACTCCCATCCGTTTCCTGCAAAATCTCTGCATACCCCCTAATTGGAGAAAGCGGTGTTTTGAGGTCGTGGGTGATGTTCGCAATCCATTCCTCCCGCGTCTTTTCTGTTTGCGCGCGCAGGTGATCACTGGCCCTGATTTCGGCATCCAGCGTGTTCAGGCTGTCATATAAATCATGGAATACCCCCTGTTCCTGAACCGGGAGATAACGGCGGACGGAAATTTCCCGAATAGCGGTCGTCAGCCGTTTGATTGCTCTTGTTGTCAGCAATCCATATAGAACGCCTGAAACCAGAACCAGCAAAAACAGGGCGGCAAGCACCGGCACAATCATCGTTTTACCGCCTGCAAACCGCTCCCCATTGACATACATCGTCACCCTGGAAACATTCACAGGGAAATAGAGAAGACAGGCATACTCTGTTCCGGCATCAGCGGCTATCCCTGCACATACCGTCATTTCTCCATCTGCTGATTTTCCGCTTTGAACAAGCTGCAATAATTCCGCACTGGAATATGCTGTGCCTGCCTGCTCCGGCTTTTGATAGCTGAACACCTCGCTGCCCGAAGCATCTAATATCTGAATACCAACTTCATGCTCCTGCAGCAATGCCATGCCAGCCTGCTTTACCTGCGGCACATCATTGATAAAGATAATCTGCTCCCAAAAATCCGCCGCAAATACTTTTGGCCAATCACTTCTGATATTCGTGCCAGCCGGTGTCCGAACAGAAACCGTCTGGAAGAAAAAGTAACCTGCCAGCAGAACCGTTCCCAATAAAGCCAGAAAAAAGATCAGGTAAATATGAAATATGGTGCGATAACCTGAACGTTTCATTTAGTCAGTCCTCTTTTTGAGCTTATAGCCCAGTCCTTTCACGGTGATAAGCTGCCGGGGAGCAGACGGCGCATCTTCGATTTTTTCCCGTAAGTGCCGGATATGCACCATGATGGTATTATCACAAATGCTGCTGTACTCACCCCACACCTGCTCGTATATCCTTTCTTTGCTGACAATTTTGTCTGCATTTTCCATAAGATAGGATAAAAGCATAAATTCGCGGCCGGTCAATCCGATTTCCTGCCCGGCTTTGTAAGCCCGGCAGCTCTCTACGTCAATCGAAAGGGGCCCCGCAGTCAGCCGGGTCCTGTCATCAGGTGACGGAGCCATCTGATACTGCTGGCGGCGTAGCTGGGCTTTGATACGGAACACCACTTCGCGGGGACTGAACGGTTTTGTAATGTAGTCATCGCCTCCGCAGGACAGGCCGAGTATTTTATCTATATCATCGTTTTTTGAGGATAAGAAGAGGACGGAACAATAGGAAAACGCACGAATTTGTCTGCATACCTCCAACCCATCTATATCCGGCAGCATAATATCCAGCACAATCACGTCCGGCTGAAACTCCCTGCAAATCCTAACGGCCTCCTTGCCGGCGCAGGCTTTTCGGATTGCATGAAAGCCCTCTTTTTGCAGCACCTCTTCCATCAGGTCAACAATGTCTTTTTCATCGTCAACCAGCAAAATTCTATTCTCCATTTATACACCTGCCTTTCGCTTGCTTCTTTGAGCGTTATATAATCCATGATGCGCCTTCTGTGGAACTTATTATATTTCTTTCACCGGAAGAATGCAACCAACAGTAATGAAAAGATATCCGGTTATCAGAAAAAAAGCGCTGAAAACCTGCTTAACCCTTGAGATACCACTGCAGCAAACCCTTTCCCATAGCCTCAGCCTTAATACCCTGTTATCTTGCCAATCTATCGCCTTTCGGCGCCTGCTCCTTCGTCGCCTTATTCATGGGCCACAACCTTTTGCAGAATCTTCAGCAATTCCCGCGTATCCAGAGGTTGCGCCATGTCGCGTCCAGCAGCTTTTGAAAATTGGTATCCTTTGCAAGCTTATGTAACATTTGTTCCAGCAACACCTCGTTGCCCATAAACCTTGCCAGCACACTGTCCACGTCAATCCCTGCTGCTGTCAGTCGTTCCTTTTTAATCGCATCCATGTCTCAAACCTCCTTTGTTATTGCCGGTACATCTTGGAGAGTTCTGCTTCCACCGAGCAGAAGTCTCCAACAAACGCGGATTAAAGACGCCGCAGCATCTCCATGCCGTCCTTCTCCGGCATCATCACATCCAGGAGAACCGCAGTACCGGCCGGGGTCCCCCTGAACCTTCTCCAGCCCCTATCCGGCATTCCAAACGGGAATATGTATTGTGCCGGATTCGTTTCATCATCCGCTTGTCCTGGCGGAATAAAATTTTGTATCTGCTGTTCTTGGGGCTCCGCGTGGAATTCTCTGTCAGGCAGACTCCTCCAGCTTGGGCAAAAGCAGCCGGAATTGATTTCTTCCTATTCATTAGGTATGAAACAAAAACTCTATCTCACAGGGGCATTAGTTTCAGAAGCCTCTAATCTGATACTTGATGAACCATTTAATGGTTTAGATCCTGAAAGCTGTGTGATTATCAAAAAATTACTTCAGGAATATTGTTACCATGAGCATAATATGTTATTATTTTCAGTACACAACTTAGATTTAGTTTCAAATTTTAGTGACACTATTATCTTGATTGATAAAAACAGAAAACTATTATCACTGGAAAATAGCCAGAATATCACAGAATTGGAGAATTTCTTTTTCGAACATTGTGTGCTTTAATCAAGCAAAAACTTTTTATACAAGTTGAAAATAGAAGAGCATATCTATAATGATATGCTCTCAGACTGTGGACAAAGTTGGTATTGGAAATCAACCCAGGCACCACTTTTCTTTCTTATAATAAAATGTTATAAATCGTAGGAAGAAGTTCATACTCCTCTCAAATACATCCTCCTTTTTACCTCATTTTTTCAACTTCATTATATTCATACATGCGTAAGTCAGCCCCGCTTTCATCTCCATCCGAGCTTTTCTTATGTGCTGCGTATAACGAAAGCCATGATGCCTTTGGCTGTCCTCAATATCCTTTCTATCGTTTCTTTTCTTCAATTGTATAGTCCCCTGTTCCCTGACGTATGACGGATCTCCTCTGCATATACATGCCGTGTCACCACTTTCACATGTTCCCTACTGTCTGCGCATTATTTCAGACTCGGACATGATGCGTAATGTCCTCCACAGCTCTTAAATTTTTTATTTTCTTCCCGGTTTTGCTGTATAATATTCCAAAACATGGTTTTCCGGACACAGATAACAATCATGATACTCATATTTTCAGAAAAAGCCTTTCTTGGTTATCAGCCTTTCCTCCATCTTTTATCAATTCATGCGCTATCGCCGGTGCACGGTATCCTGCATCCGCAATAACCATTTCCGGTTTGTATTATCTCAGCTTGTCATATAATGCTTTAAAAGTACGGCTATCATTTTCGTTTCCCGGATGTACGCTGTATCATAGAACCTATCTGTGCCTGTCACAGGCCGTCTCTATTGCATATGCAAAAACATATTTTTTCTGAAACCATCCTTTATCCGGATCACTGACATTGCATTTCTTTACTCCTTCCGGTATTTCGTCTTCAGGAGTACCAGCCTTACCTCCTTCGGATTTTTGAGACTGATTGTCAGCCTCGTCTTTAAGCGATTTCTTCCCATGTTCTCCCAGTCTTTTGCTTTTTCTTTTTATAGTTTGTCGTTATACCATAAGACCTGTTCCCGAGCAACCCTTTTCCTCATTTTTTGTTGTTGACACAGGCGAACTCCAGTCGATTGCCTTGTCCATCAATCGGATCATATAATCTTTAGGAACTATGTCATCCATGCAGAACATCAACATCTATTCCTATTTTTTTATCTGCATCTGCAGTCTGAGAGCATATCTATAATGTTGTGTTCTTCATTGTTTTATATTACAATATATTTATAAAAAGTCCAATTACGTTTTGTTTCACTCTATGCTCTTCATCTAACATTAAATTCATATGGAAAAAGCTCTATTATTTTTAGGAGTCCGAGAATAAATTATCCTGATTCTTCTATATTTTCAATACAACTTTTATTACTAAAAACAAATAACTCCTCACTGGATATGGTATAATAGAGTTGTCTATAAACTATAAACCATTCAGCCAGGAAAGGAGTTATTCTGATACCTATGATACCATATAAACAGCTTTCTTTAAATGATATTTTGGGGATTGCCAAGATAAATCAGATAAAGACAAACCAGCTTTTCTTTCTCTATTAGAAACTCATATCGACATTGACGAAATTATTCCGGTTTCTTCAGGAACCATTTCTATGCATCAACGGGCAGAACCCGTAAATACCCTCTACACGCCTTTTTATGGAACTTGATTCTTCAGCGTATTTTCTCCATTCCATATGCCAAACAAGCCTCATGTCATTTGTCTACAGCAATTTGACAAATCCGCCAAAACTGATTACCGTATCTTTCATTGCTGGTTCCGCCAGATTTCACAGAAAAAAGAAGCGAAATCTTTGTAAAGCCCACACCCTTTTCACAGCAATTCGCCCAAATGCACCTCTCACCATGTCTTATACCGCTCCAAACCCACCATAAACTCCGGTTCTGGCAGATGAGATATCGGTTGTGACTCTGGAATGTGGGGAACTCTGCTCCCGGAGAATATAGCCAGCTTTGCTATCCTATTGCTACTCTCAAGTTCTTTTTCACCTCAAAAGCTATTTTGCCGCCCATACTGGGCCAAATAAAACAAAATCATTGTCAAGCCTCATGACAGTGTCCGCAGCGTCTTTTACAAGCGAGTGCAGATTCAGATATGGCTTCTCACCAATACGTTCTTCCCTTCCCGGTAACTGTATGGGGCAAACCACAAGTTATTTGCCAAAATGTTGAATCCATTTAACATAGAATGCGGCGGCTCCTCCTGCATTAGGAAAGCAGAACATCATTGTACTTTTTGGGTAAATACCTTCCGAATTCTTAATCAATTTTCCGTTGTATACCATCTTCTCTCCTGAATTCAGACTAACCCGCCGCCAACTCCCATTTATTTAAACCAGGCAGCAAATGCCTGCAATGACGGTACGACTATGGCAGAAGATGCCAGCTCATCTGCTATTTTCAGGTCTCTGAAAACCATAGGGACAATTGCATATTCCAGCGTACTAAACGGGTGAAGAAGAACTGTCCTTATGGAAAACGCCGACCTTACAGCATCGTCGATATGCGGCCCGCACATTCGGCACATCGTTCCCTCTGCTTTGATTGTAATTTTAGCCCCGGCAGCCTCCTAAAAAATCTGATTTAGCAAAAGCACAAGCAGGCCTACAACCAGTGCAAAAGGAATGCCTATCACCATCCCCTTAACGCTCCCCATGAAATGGAATTTGACGGCTTCAAAATCTGTTTTATAATTTACCTTTTTCATCAGCTTGTCAAAGGGGGCAAATGCGATGTCAACAACCAGGAAATCATACCAGTCCACCGCCAGCCATATAAGATAGCTGTAAAACGCTCCCTCCCAAAAGCTCCGACACCCGTTCGCAAAGTAAAGCAGCAGCGAAAACAGCAGACTGTATAAAATTACTGCCAGCAATTTTCGTTTCATGTCCCGCTTTCTTGTTGGTATGTTCCCTTCTGTTAACAGCCCCATTTTCCTCACCCGTCTGCCCACCTCCGGGGGATAATCGTTCAGCATTGCATATCCATTACTCTTTTTAGATGTCGCCAACACCATCATGGTAAACAAAACGCATAAGATAACACATTCCATTGCCAGTACCATAAAATCCCCCTATCTAATCGGGCCCACGCCCACAAACGGCAGATGTCCTTCTCTCTTCATTATTCATTCCTCCTATAACCAGAAAAAACTTCCTACCCTGTTATCATAACTGATAAGCGGCTCGTTTTATAAGATTTTACATTGCTTAAATTCCCCACTCTTGACTCATGGCCTGCAGTTCTACCATGTGCGGATAAATTTTTCCTGTATTCATCAATTTCGATGGGGTTCCCTGTTCTGCCACCACGCCATCTGCAAGCACAACCACTTTATCTGCTCCGCTTACGGTGCGCATACGATGGGCGATTACAAGAACCGTTTTGTCCCGGATCAGTCTTGACAGCGCCGCCTGAATCAGAGTTTCATTTTCCACATCAAGGCTTGCCGTGGCTTCGTCCAGCAAAATGATCGGGGCATTCTTCAGGAACGCACGGGCAATGGAAATCCGCTGCCTCTCACCGCCGGAAAGCTCACAGCCATTCTCTCCGATCATGCTCTGGTAGCCGCCCGGGAGCTTCATGGCAAATTCTTCACAATTGGCAAGCCTTGCCGCCGCAATGACTTCTTCATCTGTGGCGTCCTTTCTGCCGATCCGGATATTTTCCATAATCGTGTTATTAAACAATGTCACATCCTGGAACACAATGGAATACAGGGACAGCAGGGTTTCCGGATCGATCTTCGTCACATCCATGCCTCCCACGGTTATCCTGCCTTTGTTTATATCCCAGAACCTCGCTGCCAGACGGGAAACCGTTGTTTTTCCGCCGCCGGAGGGTCCGACCAATGCCGTAACTTCTCCCTGCTTTGCCGTAAAGGACACATCTTTCAGAACGGTTTCTCCGCTATTATAGGAAAATCCCACATGGTCAAATACAATGTCGCAGCCCTGATTGGTCAGAGTGGTGCTTCCCGTCTGTACCGGATGATCCAGAATCTCGTTCATACGGTTAATGTTTGTTTTTGGTGGCAATGATCGCTGCCAGGTTCTGCAAAGCCCCCTCAAACGGTGCATAGAGCCTTGATGCCACAAGTAAAAACATAAAAAACAATGGGATATCAATCTCTCCCCGGATGAGCAGCCCGGAGCCAACCAAAGCAACCGTAGCGATTCCAAACTTTAAGATCAGGGTGGAAGATACCACAAACAATGCGGTTCCCAGTTCTGTAAAAATATACCGTTTTTCTACGTGATCAATCTTTTTCTCCAGTCCTTTTAAGTAAGATTTTTCCGCATTATTTGCCTTTAAATCCTGCAGGCTTTCGATGCACTCCTGCACGCCGTTTTCCAGCGCCACATTTGCGGCCACTGCTTTTTTATTGAAATATTCCTGTATGCGTGCGGAAAACAGTGTAATGGCAAACGCCACCGGAAGCACCCAGATGGCTGCAAGCGCCATCCGCCAGTCATAAACAAATAAGCTGACTGAAATCAAGGTCGTTGAAATCATAGAACCAACCAGCGCAGGCACAAAGTGTGAAAATGCAGTTTCCAATGTGGCACAGTCTCCCATAATGGAATTAGTCAGATCCGCAAGGTCTTTCTTCCCGAAAAAGGAAAGCGGGATCTTCCTAAGCTTTTCTGCCAGAGAAATCCTCCGCACACCGCTCTCCACATAAGTGGCCAAATAGGTGGCGTTGTACTGGAAGCGGGTCACAACAAAAATAAGAACCAGGCAGGCACCCTTTGATCAAATCAGCGGCACCCCGTCTTGATAAGGCAAAACGCCTTTGTAACAGTCCGATCATGCTCGCACCTCCTTTGCAATTTTCCATTCCGCCGCTTTGGAATAGTTTTTCCACATACGGGCAAAAATGCCGTTTTTCTTCACCAGCTCTGTATGGGCGCCGCTCTCAGCGATTTCCCCGTTCTGCAGCACATAGATGCAGTCCGCACCCACGATAGAGGAAAGCCTGTGTGCGATCATAATCACCGTCTTTCCCTCAGACAGTGCGGACAGTGCCTGCTGTACACGCACCTCATTGTCGGGATCGGCAAATGCGGTAGCCTCATCTAAGATAAGGATCGGTGCATTTTTCAGGATCGCCCTGGCAATGGCGACTCGCTGCTGCTCCCCGCCGGAAAGATAAGTTCCTTTTGTTCCTACCACCGTGTCAATGCCCTTCGGCAGCTTTTCAATGATGTCCCCGCACTGTGCGGCTTCAAGAGCTTTCATCACTTCCTCCCTTGTGGCTTCTGGCTTTGCCATGCGCACATTTTCCAAAACAGATGCTTTAATCAGGCGGCTGTTCTGGAACACAAAAGATACCTGCTCCATCAATGTTTCTTTGGGGATATTACGAATATCTGTATTTCCAATGAGGACACGCCCTTCCTGCGGATCAAAAAACCGTGTCACAAGGTTTGCAAGGGTGGTTTTTCCACCACCGGATTCCCCGACCAGCGCCACTGTCTGTCCCTGCCGGATGGACAGCGAAACATCATGCAGTGCGTTCTTTGTCCCGTCATAGCTGTAGCTGACATGTTCCACTGCAACGGAATACCCGGACGGCACCTCCGGAGAGGACGTTTCTGCAAGGGGCGCTTCCCCCAGCACACGGTCAATCCTGCTTATGGCATCGCTGACAATCATGGAATCTTCACTCATAAACATGATTTTGGTCAGTGTCGTACCGATGACCGGGGTAATGACAATGTAGAAAATCAGGTTAAGCAGCATTTCACTGGTCACGCCGTTTCTTGTGAGCAGAGCCCCTCCGGCGATGAGAAATGCAAACACACCGTTGATGGCTGTGGTATAAAACATCATGGGCAGACGAAGCTGCTTCGTATAAGCGATCACCCATTTTTCATAGTTGTCAATGGATGCCTTAAAGAGTTTAAAGGAAAACACCGTCTGCCCGAAGGTCTTTACCACCGGAACCCCCCGGACATACTCCACCGCTTCATTGGACATCTCTGCAAGGGCATTCTGATATTCCCTCATCTTTTCTTCCATGCCTGCACCGGTCATCTTCATCATAATCAGAAATCCCAGAACCACAGGAATCAGGCTTAAAAGCCCCAGACGCCAGTCAAAGGCAAGCAGCAAAACCAAGAGTCCCACAGGCGTTGCAATCGCTCCTGCCTTGTCCGGCAGCCGGTGGGCAAGGTAGGTTTCCGTAGCAGTGCTGGAATCGTTGACGATCCTCCTAAGCTTCCCACTTCCGTATTTTTCCGTCACTCCCAATGGAAGCGCCGTAATATGCCGCATCAATTCCTTGCGGATATTGGATGCAACTCTAAATGCACTCAAATGGGAACACATCAGGGCACTGATGTAAACGACCACCGACAGCACTGCAAACCCAACAGCCATCCAGCCGTAGTGCATAAGCCGCCGTGCCTGCCAGTTACCGGAATCAACTTCCAGAATGTCATGAACGATCCGCCAGATATACAAGAATGGCACAAGGGCAATCCATGCGCTTGCTGCCGATAAAATCCAGGAAAGATACGTCAGGATTTTATGTTTTCCGGCGTAACCCATAAGCCTTGATAAATTTGATTGTTTCTTCATGGAGAACCTTAAAATTTTTATGATAAAGAAAATGGGTGAACCATTCCCAATTATCCGGCGCTAGTTAGTTCTTACTAACTGCTAATTAAAAATTATAGGGCTTACTGCCCCATAATTTTCATCCAGCCTGCCGTGTAGAACGCCCGCATCTCTTTCAGATAATGTTCGGCTTTTGCAAGCGGCATCTTATGTATGATCATTTCAAAAAAGGTATTGAACATTCCTGTAATCAGAATATGCTCCAGATGCTCATCGATCTCCGGTGCCGGCCTGCCCAGCTCTGTCAGTACTTGCAGATAGTCATGGGTTCCCTTTGTCTCGATTTCCGCCATCTCATCAATCAGCTTTGAAAAGCGGGTTCCCTCCGCCTGACAGAGAATCAGTTGAAACTCATCCAGATGGGCAAAGGCATACAGCAGCATCTCGTGCATACATGCACCGGAAACCGTGCCAAGATTCTCCGTCTGCTCCCGTTTCGGTAAGCCGGCAAACTCCTGCTGGGCTTTGCGGAAACAATCCAAAACCCAATCATACGGTTCCTTTACCAGCGCCGTAAACAACTCCTCTTTGCTGTCGTAATAGCCGTAAAATGCCCCCGTAGTAACGCCCGCCGTTTTCACAATATTTCTCAGGGAGGCAGATTTGTAGCCTTTTTCAAGAAACTCTTTCATGGCCGCTTTGTGAATCAGTTCCAATGTGGTCTGTTCTGCTTCACTCACTTTATCTCCTCCCTCCTCTCCATAACACCGTTATATATCACTGTTATATGATATTAAATTTTCTTTTATTTGTCAAGACTATTTTTTCAATATGTTATTGCTAAAAATTCCGCATCTATTCCCATTTGAAGAAACGGATGGCTAAGCCTCCACAGACGACTGACACCACCGCCATGATGGCAATTGGAAACCAGACTGATTCTAACGGTAGCCCCAGCGAAGTTGCTTTCAGCAATTTAATCCCTTGTGTCAAAGGCAAAATATCCGCAATCTTCTGCAATGCGGACGGCATCACTTCATAGGGTAAGGTTGCTCCTGAAAAAATCAGCATCGGAAAATACAGGATGCTGGCAGCCACACTGGCTGTTTTCGTATCAGGAGCAACACCTCCCACCATAAGTCCGATGCTGAACATCGAAAGCATCACCAGAAGATACATGAACAAGAAAATCCCAATCGACCCGTCGAACCTGCATCCAAAAAATATGGATAAAACTCCAAAAACAAAGCATAAGGACAGCAGCGAGTAGATCGCATAAATCGTCACCCACACTGCCAGCAGAAATGCCGGACTTGTCGGCGTAACTTTATATCTTTTTAGTATCTTTTTCTGGCGGTAATCGGAAATCAACAGTGGAAGTCCCATTACACCTCCTGCACAAATCGCAATGGTCGATAATGCCCCGAAAGACTGTTCCAAGAAGGTATATTCTACTCCTGAAGCCGCTGTTTTGCTTCCATAAATAGCGCCCAAAATTACAGCAACCACTACCGGCATACAGAGAGCAAAAATAACCATGTCCATTCCCCGGAAGGATAACTTCAGTTCTGTTTTCAACATGGTAAAAAATTTATTCATTGTCTTCTTCCTCCTCTCCGGTAAACCATAAATACGCATCTTCCAATTTCTCATAGGGGCTTAATGCTACCGCTTCTTTCACGGTTCCTTCAAAGACAAATCCGCCATTCTTTAGGATACCAATCCGGTCACAGAGAATTTCTACCTCATCCATGAAATGAGAGGACAGAAATATTGTCAAGCCATGTTTCTTTAACTCCTGCAGGCTTTTCCAGACACCCCTTCTCGCTTTTGTGTCAAGCCCTGTGGTAAGCTCATCCAAAAAGACCACCCTGGGATTAGGGATGAGGGACAGCACAATAAATAATTTTTGCTTCTGTCCTCCGGATAACTCGTTTACAAAAGCGTTTTCCTTATCTGACAAACCAAATTTGTGCAACAATTTTTCATATGCCATTGGATGTCTGTAAAGGCAGGCCGTTTCCTCGCACAATTCTTTTACCTTAATTTTATCTGGATAATTTGCTTCCTGAAACTGTACCCCAACCTGCTTAAAAAGCTCCTTTCGCTCCGTCCTCGGATCTAACCCCAAAATACGAACCGTTCCTGAATCCGCTTTCTTTGTCCCAAGAATACATTCTATTGTTGTACTCTTGCCCGCGCCATTTGCCCCAAGCAGGCCATACACCTCACCCACCGCGACTGAGAAGCTGAGATTCTCAATTACTTTCTTTCCGTCATAAGATTTGCTTAATCCCTTAATTTGGATTGTTTTTTCCATTTCGAATGCCTCCTTATTGCTATTCTGCGGTCAAATACCTGGTGCATGCAACAGTGTATTTGACTCTCGCGGCAGTCGCCAAATGGACATACAAGTATGTCCGCTTGGCTTGTTGCCCGCGTAAATAAAGATTAGCATCCAATCCAACTGTGGTGGGTAACTGTAGGGTTTTATTCTGATAATTTTTTCATTTTTTCAATCTGGCAAACCACATAAAAAGCATTCTTTTTTGCCTCATTCAATGAGGTCAATAACTTATCACAGGCCCTTATGATATCGTCTTCCTCCTTAGGTGTATCAATGGCTTCCCGGATATTGGTCTGAGGATCATCTGATAAGGCCCGCAGCATTCTCAAAATAGCAGAGAGGGAATAGTTGGCGCAACGAAGAGAACATATGATCTTCAGTTTCAGCATATCTTCTTCTGTGTACACCCGGTATCTGTTTTCCGTTCGTTTTATCGTAAACAGACCATTTAACTCCCAATTTCTTAAGGTATCAATCGTTACCCCTAATACATCTGCTGCTTCCTTTCTTCTATATGTCCTCTGCATTTTGGCACTTCTTTCACTCACACCCGACAAAATACTTCGAGTGATCCGTATCGCTTCTTCTGCATTGGCTTTTTCAATGTCTAACTGAGCAATGTATCGCCTGGTCAATCCCAAAGCTTTTTCGTAATTACCCAAGGCAGCAACTTTAATAATATCAACTGCCTGTTTACGAAGTCCATTTTGAAGAACTTCCACCCGCAGAGCTGCCCGTGCTAATTTGAATTGCTCTATATGCAGATCAGTAAATACCCGGTAACCGTTACTTAGCCGTTCTGGTTTTGGAATTAGACTGCCCTTTTCATATAAACGCACTGTATTTACATGTATACCGATAATCCTTGCTACATCTATTGTCTTATATGTACTCATTCAACGCACCTCCATCCCTCATTATGGAATATGTTTAAAGTCTGGTGTTAAAGTGTAGGGTTTTAGTTTACCGTAGAATGTTCTGAATAGCAAGTTTATTCCCAAGCTATCTAAATATTGGTTCTATATAGGTTTTGATCAAATCTATCCTATCCCTTGCCCTTGGTACAAAAAGTGCAGCAGATGACACAACCATTTTATCTCTTGTATTCACATAAATGACATTTCCTCCATCCCCCATCGCTGCATAACCGCCTTCATTTACCCACCATAAATACCCATACGGTAAATCAAGTTTCTTCCATCGGCTATGCTCTCTCGTACTTTCTCCCACCCACTTTTCTGATACAATTCGTTTTCCGTTCCATAGGCCTCTATTCAAATATAACTGACCGATTTTTGCCATATCCATAGGGGAAAGTGTAAGCCCCCAGCCTGCTGTATGAATCCCCAATGAGTCCCGGACCCATCCGCTGGTATCTATAGATTCATTAAATGCCATTTGATCCTCCTTGCTTTTGAACATCAAATCTCCTTCTATATGAATTTCTAATGGAAAAAATAAATTTTCATCTGCAAATTCAAATACCGACTGCCCTGTTGCTTTTACTAATATTCCCGAAAAAATATCCGGGCCAATCAGAGGCGCGTATCGGAATGTTCCGATCTTCCCCCGGCCCCCTAGCAGGTCCAGAGAGAATTTCACCCAATCCTCACTAGTGAAGTATTTCACATACGGAGCAAAAAAACGATACTTATAAGGTGCTGTCATTGTCAGCATATCCTTGACTGTGATATATTGGATGGTATTTTCTCTCTTCCTTACTATGTATTCCGGGAAAAAATCCAGCACTTTCTGATCAATACTTTGGATATAGCCTTTATCTACTGCAATCCCAATCAGTATTGAAATAATACTTTTCGTTACAGAATAAACATGAACCTGGCTTTCTCTTGTGCATCCCTTGAAATATTTTTCATATACCAATTTTCCTTCTTTTAATACCACCACACCTGTGGTATTTCCGTAATCAGTGTTGATCTTATGTTCAAGTTCCCTAATTCTTTTCTGATCCATAGTATCTCCTTTACTTTAGTAAATTTGCAAACGCATTTATTTCCTGTCTTATTTTTTTAATATCTTTTTTACTGGATAGTAAACCTCTGTAATGAGTTCGCTCTCCTGCAAAACCTCCGAAGGACTTGTTACATAAACCTCATAAAGAGCATTACAATTTTCATACCCCTCTTTTTCTGCCCACTCAATTTGTTTCGCATAAACGGAGGATAGCTGCGAGTAGGAACCATACACAACGGTTTTCAGGCAAAGTCCAGGGTAAAAGTCCCTTGTTCCCGTTACATACTCTTTGACCGGAACAGCAAATTCTGTATCCAACCCAAATGGACTATATTCATCACTATGGAACAAAACCATTGGAGGAGCAGATGCTGTCAGGCGCCTTTCCTTCGTTTTCTTAAACAGCTTTCCAAAACAATACCCATACTCATCAGGAAAATCCTGTTCCCGAATCATCTTTCGGATTGACAGAAGATACATCTTTGGTACCTCTACCAGTTCAATACCTATATCTTCCATATACGACATGATCGATTTTCCCTTTCTTAAGGTGGACATATCAGCATCTATCTGTTCCAACGTATTCCTATACATCCTCATCTGCATTGAAATCTCTTTTTTCTTTTTATTAAGAGCCGCATATAGTTTGTCATCCATTCGCTCCTCTGACTCAAGAATTGCCTTAATCTCTTCCAACGAAAAATGATATGCTTTCAGCCGGTTAATGAACAGCATCGTCTCCAACTGTTTCATAGAATAATAGCGATAACCATTTTCCGGATTGATTTCTTCTGGAAGTATCAATCCTATTTCCGCATAATATCGAAGTGTTTTTGTGGATACCCGGCATATACTCGAAAATTCTCCAATCGTCAACATATAACAGACCTCCTTCTGGTACCAGTATAAACTTTGCCCCAGGGGAAAAGTCAACGGCACTTTTCATGCTTCGCTTCAAGGTAGTAGCATATTAATCGAATATGGAATAAATTTCAAGTTCTTTCTGATTTAACAACGCTATCTACTCCAAACCTTTTAGCAATCTTATCTCCACACCCCTATATCCAACCTGTCTACTCAGCTCTCCCCCATATTTTACAGCAGACCAGTTTCCACAGACTTCCAAAGCGCAAAAAATCCGGGAATTGAAACTGCCATCCAACCAGTCTCAACTCCCGGAGATCCCTTGTTTACGGGGGAGAGTTCCTAAAGCGTGACATATAAGCCTTTGTTTCCGCTTGCGCTGTGCGGCTTTGGTTCTTTTCATGCGTCCGGCACATTCCGGGCCGGATTTCCCACGGTTGGATTTGGGGAGAAAATACCCGCCATACTCGATACAGCGTTTCCTGTCTGCCCGGTACTGCGGGTAATCCGTTTGAACAGCTTCCCGTTGGGCAGCGTCCTGTTTGAGAGCATTTACGGTGGCTTTTGCCCGCTCTAAGCAGTCTTTTAGGCTGCGGAGGTGTCCCTGTTGGGGTAGGGGCTTTTCGGCGGCTCCTGCGGCGTTCTGTGCGTTTTGGGTAAGTGTTTCCAGTACGGCGGCACGGTCAAAATCATCACCCAATTTCCGGGCGGTGATGGGCTTCGTCCTGTTGTAACAGTTTCCCGGAAAAGTCCTCAAAGGAAACGGCAGAGGACAGGGCGGCTCGCACTTCCCCGGAAAGTGTGTGATAGGGTGCGCCGTACTGGTTCAAACAGCGGGCAATCTGATTGAGATTGTTTCTGATTTTCCCGTATTCTGCTGTGAGTTTTCCAACGGCAGAAGTTCATCATTGACCGGGGAAACGGTAATGACCGGGCATATCCTCGACTTGGTTAGAGCTTGCCGGATATATTCGGCTTGGCTCATTTGGCAGAGGGAAACACGCTCGGAAAACTCGGTGTACTCTTCCTCGGTCATGCGTGTTTTGATTATTCGGCTTCGGTAGGGCGTGTTGTATCTTTTCATGGTCGTAAACCTCCTATCATAGGTGGATATTTTAAAGCGGCTGGAGCCGCAAAAAGGCTGGCCTGGGGTGGCAGCCCCAACAAGATTCCCACGGTACAAAATGAGCGGTAAGCGAAATTTGGTACTGTGGCAGAATCTTGCTCTTAAAAATCGGCGGCTTCCTCTGTGTGGGCTTTTGTCAATACCTTTAGTACCGGGAAAAAGGATTTTGCCAAAGCAGCGGCGATAATTCTCCCTCTAATACCTACAACACCACACAAGGCAGAATGGACGGTGATTTGCGGATTTGCCAAACGGGAGAGGGAATTTCTTTCTATCCCCATTTGCACGGCATAATACTGGCGATTTTTCAAAATGCCAAAAATGAGCGCAAAAAAACAGGAGACCTTTTATGATTTCCTGTTCAGGGTGCTGCCTGTTATTGGCGGCGGTTATTCAGTTTTTATGTAGCTGCAGTTTTACAAACCAGAAGTTGTATGTGAAGAAGTTTTAATGTCTAATAAAATCCAATGTCCTTTCGATAATTTCCCTTGTATATTCATCATCATTAGCATAATCAAAACCATGAACGCCTTGAGGGTGGATTAAGAGTTCAGCCGTATAATTATATTTGGAGGCATTTTCTAAAAACCAGTTATTGCATGAAGCAGGAAACATTTTATCAAGATTTCCCAATGGGATTAAAAACTTCATATTCTCACATTTATCAAGTTTTGTATTTTCACTGATTTTTCCATAATACAACACCAATTTTCTAATCTGTGGATATTTTAACACACAATTTATTGTATTCTTTACAGCTCTGCAAAGCGGAAACACACATATTTCATTAACAGCAATTCCAAGTTCTTTGGCATGAACGAACAAATAATCCATCATTGCAAAAATATCTTCGCTTTTGCCCGAACGCCAGTTAAACGTAATTCCAATCAAATTATTTACTGCCACCAATTCGCCCCAAGATGTGAAGCAAGGGTAGGACTTATAATTTCGTTTTATTGCTCCACCGCCATTAACGAATAAAACTGTCTTATGGTGAAATGCTTCAAAGTCTTTCGGGTAATAAATATCAAAAGTCTGTGCTGTCGAATTGTTAATGCAATAAGGAATATCATTCTTAATTATAAGGAATTCTTCACCATGATATGGATAAGCTACTGGTGGAATGTTTATAGATTTCTTTATCGCTGTTTCGATTGAATAATTCCCCATATATGTATCTCCTTACATTTTGTTTTTCCTTTTGCGTAACTTCCCGATAAATTCTGATAAACTGGAAGTTATAAGTCTGTCGGACAAATTTCTGAAAATCAATTCGGTCAAACACTGTCGGTTTAAAATAGCCGGAAACCGCTGCTCCAATTCCTTTCGGGGATTGATATAAATAACATTTCCGCTATTGCCGATCGCCGCATAGCTTCCCTCATTTTCATCAATAATCCACCACAAATAACCATACTTCATATCACGAAATTTTTGGCCGCAACACAACCTGACCATTGTGCTTTCTTCAAGCCATTTTTCAGAAACAATATGCCTATTATAACACCCTTTTTCAGACAGAGCAATCCTATCTTTGACATTTCTTCAGCAAACAAACAAAGACCATATCCAGCAGCCCCCCTTATCGTTTATCATTTTTACTCCTTATCCGGTTTTTTTATTATAAATCTTCCTCTGCAAACCGGAAGTTGTAGCGCAATCTATGTTGTCTTACCAATTTTCTTTTGAATACAGGGCGTTAATCGCCCTGTTGTTGTCTGAATATTGTCGTCCATGTTCCTCCTTTTAGCCGCAAAAAAAAGCGCATAGTTTTGTTTACTATACGCTTTGACGCTGTGTTATTTATTTTGTTACAAGACAAATAGCCATTTTACGCTATTCCCTTGTTAAAAGTTCCTTAATTTGTGTATCTGGCCAATATCCCCATGATTCTACAATCAAGCCATTTTCCATGCGGAAAATTTCTAATGCCTCAAAAGTTATTTTTTTGCTTTGTGTGGAAACATCATACATCCTGCCGCTGTATGTACCAGAAAATAATACCCTAACCGTCACTTTATTATTTTCCTCAATCAAATCCTGTATATCCACTTGCATATCTGGAAACGACTTTTCTGTATTTTTAAGCACATTTACACACTCCTTGTTACTTCTTGCCGCACAAGGGCTGTTATCGTAATATTTATCTGATATAATTTCCAAAAGACGATTATAATTATGATTAACATAACCCTCTATAAAAAATTCTGTAACTATGTCTTTATTTGTCATTTATATATCCCCTATTCCTCATCAGGTGCTTGTCCATCGTGTGGTAACCATTTACACTCAGTAACCTCCATATGGCTAAATATGGCTTTAAAAGAAGAGTCCTCAGGACTACATGCATAAACGCCAAATTTAACTACACCCGCCGCCTTCCACATATGGCATATTCGCATTTGCTGAAAAACGTTGCCGTCTAAAGAACATTCTATGCAAAAATCATCTTCCCTGCGGCTCAGTCTGTACCACATAGTTTTTGTATCCGCACTTATTTCTGTTGTTGCCCAATCAGAATATCCATTGTTTGTTACAACACTTCCCAAATGTTGAAACTTCTCATTTTCATACTCAACTGAACCTTTTAACCAATTTTCGCTGTCAAGATACAAAACAATTCCACATTGGTCAAAACGGTGGCTGCTCCCTGCAAAATCTGTTTTTACCACAAAAGAGAAGTATTTCTCATTAGTTTTCATTTGTAAAACAGGTGCATTATCATTACGAAAATGATAGTATGTACGCTGCCACAAATCTGTATGGGGTTTTGTCGTTATTTCAATTCTATCTGGGGAAATACTATAATTTTTAGGTGTTCTCTCCCATTCCAACTCATTAACATCAAACCGCATTGTCTAATCCCTCCAAATTTATATTTCTTGAATACAATACTATCACAAAAGTACTGTCAATACTATCATATTACTCTTAAATTTTCATTATAATTCTTTCTCCCTCCGCTTAATTCTGTTCTGCTGTCGGCTCTCATTCTGCTCCACACGCTCAAGGTTGGATTTGTTATAGCCTGTTACTTCCGCAAAGGCAAGGTCGTGGCACGTCCTTGCACGCTCATTTCTAAGCAATGGCATTTCCTTTTCAAGCTGTTCCCGTTCAGTCCTCCACGCTTTTGGGAGGGTATCTTTTCCTCCTCTGATAGCAATAATTTCAAATCTGCCCTTGTACCCAACGCCATTAAGAATAAATCGCAGAACCGAGCAACGGAATATCTGTTACATCGTCAATAATCCTGTCCAATGTCTCATGGTTGTTTACGGCATTACCGTACTTTTCCGAAAAGGCGTGACCACAGTCCATTTCAAAACCCAGTGCTGCACAGTCATCAGCCATATAATGGCCAACTAATTCTATATAATTGATGTTCTGGTCTCTGAATTTATCGCACCACTTCACAGCAAAATCATGTATCTGTTTCATATCAGCCACTGTGGTACACCTCCAATCTTAATTATCGTTATATCTGTTTTTTAATCCTCATCTGAAACCGTTCCTGCTAATTCGATATATTCCTTCAACTTTTTCTGTAGCAGTTTCTTATCGATCAGCTTCAGGTTATATTCAGAAACCATAGTTGGAGAAAAACTACGGCTGAGAGCAAATTCTACAACCTTATCATCCTTGCTTGCACAGAGGATAACGCCTACACTCGGATTTTCATTTTCTTTTTTACTTCACGGTCAAGGGCTTCAAAATAGAGATTTATCTTATCAACATACTCTGGCTTGAATTCTCCGATTTTTAGTTCAAATGCCACAAGGCATGAAAGTCCTCTATGGTAAAACAGCAGATCAATATAATAATCATGCTTTCCAACCTGCACACGATATTCTTCTCCGATGAAAGTGAAGTCTTTACTGACTTCAAGAATAAAATCTTTAAGATTTCGTATAATAGATTTCTGTAAATCACGCTCTGAAACAGTATCCGGAACATCAAGAAAATCAGGTACATAATTATCTGGAAAAATATTCAGCAGCTCATCCTCCAGAAAATTCTTCAGATAAATGGTGTTCCAATACGGCTGCTGTACCGGAGGACAATGATATCCCCGAACTACCACGCCCGGATAGTCCTGACGATAAAACTGTCCGAAATCCGGCGTACATTTTAAAGTAATCTTATAGTCATGTGGATTGGGATAAATCTGCGCAAAAATCTTTTTATTCAGCCGATAGCAAATGGGGACATCTCCAAAAGGACTGTCCTCATAGGCTCTCCATTTGCCCAGGCAATAATTTTTGATTTCCTCTGTGTTCATCATTTATCACCGCCTGCCTGTTTTTATAAACTCCATCAGCATTTCTACATCCTCAAAATCATCATAATCTCCATGAATCCCCTGTCTGTGGTAAATAGCCCCATTGCGTTCATTTCTTTCCAGACAATCCAGCAGCGCTTCTTCCCCGTATTTTTTTATAAATAACGTAAATGCATATGGTTTTATCTTACTTAATAAACCTCTTCGGCAATTTTCTTCACATTCAAAGCAATGCTTCAAGTCTCTTTCCAGAGAGCAGGTACGATTTTCACATCGGTCTTTATCCGGACATTCTCCCGAATCACAACCAGAGCATGTCTCATTTTCAGAACAAAGGCAACAGGCAAGTCCGCACCTTGCAATCCCTAATTCTCTTTTCATATCCGTTCATTCCTCTCACTTCTCTGCATTTTCCCCTGACACTCACTGCACTCCGCATCATGGATAGAAATAATACCGCCGCACTTTGAACAGGTAAATTTCTCTTTTTGCTTCTCCATGAATATTTCCATTCCCTGTGCCTGTACCATACGGCTGTTTTCTAAAAGACTTGCATGATATCTGGTATTGTAGCTCTTCTCCAAGGACTTCATCTGCCTGCAGGGATATTCCGGGCATTCATAGCAGTAAGACCATTCTTTTTCTATCACGCAATCTTTAATTTTACATTTCCGGCAATGTTCCGGCTTTCCTTCATCCCCTGGGATACAGCCGGCACACGGTTTCTTGTGATAGCAATGTTTATAGCACACCATGCAGTTCATTCCACAAGGTGCAAACATATCTGAACTAATTCCTTCTATCGGCATTTTCATGGCCGCATCTCTCCTCTCTCCTACATTTCTTTGCCTTTTGCAGGCTTCTTCCTCAGTTTTAAACATATCCCCTTCGATCGGATACCTCTTGAAGCAGCCCCGCCATGTGAACAGCTTTTTCTTTTACGGAAAGCCCCGTTTTCTTTTCTTTTATTCGCTCCATCACTCTTCGTAAATCATCCAGTTCCAGAAGGTTCACCGCAAGACAAAAGAGCGTTTTCTTGCGTCCGTCATTATAATCCTCAAGTAGCTCATTCAGAATAGTAACATTTTCCCTCTGCTCCGCCTGATATGCTTTTACACCGATTTCTTTCAATTTTCCAAAATCCCGGTATCTGTTGCAGTATGTAATAAAAGAATCATATTCTTCTTTCTTCGGATACTTTTCACACGGAAAGTTCTCACACTGATTGCAATATGCTATTTTTCCATGCTCCATACTGCATTTTGCTATTTTACAAGGCTGATTTCCCACTCCGCCTCCACAGCCGGGACAGTATCCACCCAAGTGCATGGGACATAATCCGCAATTCAAGCTGCAGAGAGAAAACAACTGGTCTTCTCAGATAAAATCTTTCATAATCCTATTTTCTCCATAATATGGTAACAAAGATAATCTCCGTTTTCTGTTTCAATTTTTTAAAAGCAATGAATTCTTTTTTCCAATATATCCATTAGCCTGCTCCCATATCCCTTGCCCTGATGCTCAGGCAGGATAAACAATCTGCAGATTTCATTTTTCCTGATGCGCTCTGCTCCTACAATCTTTCCTTGTACCACCGCAAAATAGATATCTTCTTTATTCTTTACTTTTTCAATTTGCATCTCACTATGCAGTTCTGCAAAAAACTCCACAGCTCCCGCCAGATAATACCGAGGGTAGATGGCTCGTACAGTTTCTTCTACGATTCTTGCTACCGTAGCAGAATCCTCTGTCTGCCTTAACTCTATAGTTGAATGAAACATCTGTAACCTCCAAATCAGAAACACTGAGATTCCCTTTTTCGCTTAAATATATCTTCTTACTTCTTTTCTATAACGCCTGTAATCCTCACCGAACTGTTTCTCACATTCTCTTTCCTCTGCAAGGACAATCCAATGGGAAGATATCTGAAACACCAAAATAATTCCTCCGAGAATCCATGATTCTGTCAGTAAAGCACATCCCATAAAACATATAAAATACGACACATACATAGGATGACGGGAAAATCTATAAATTCCTTTCGTGTTCAGCCCCTCGGCAGAAGGAGATGAAAAACCAATAATGGAGATCACACACAGCATCAACCCCAACAGATAGCATGTTGTTCCAGCCAAAAACAAACCTGAAAATTTTATCTGTACTTTTAAAAAACACAGATAGATAATTATTGCCGTATTGGAAATTTGATAAAGCCAATACGCTGCCATTTCATTTCCAATCATTGGAGCAAAGTGAGCCGCACGCCGAACTGACTCCCTGTCCCGACACCACAGTAAACCAAACCTGACTAGAAAAAATGGTACTAACAGGATAAAGCTATTCATTTTCTTCACCTTCCTCACAAATGATTCCTCTTGGAAAATTGCACGCTTAAGGAATCGTCACGTCCATCTTCTGGCATGGATAATCAAAAACTGTCAGTTCCTCCTCGTCCTTGAAACCACAAGCATGGTAACAGCGGCGTGCCGCAATGCCTTTCTCATCTCCCTCCCGGAATGTGACAACCGAAAGCTTCTCACCTCTGTGAAAACAGCTTTTTACCTGCTCAACTAATTTTCTTCCAATTCCACACTTCCGAAACTCCGGCCGTACTGCCAGAAAGGTAAGTTCCTTTTCTTCATAGGAAAAACTGATCATTCCAGCCAGTTTCCCCTCTTCTTCCTCTAAAAATGCCTCTCTGTTCCGAATTGCTTTCTCCAATGCATCCAAAAACTCCTCTTCCTTGTACCCGGCAAAATCCTCTTTTACTTCCTCCATCATAGACAGTACCTGTCCGATATCTTCTTTTTCTACAAATCGTATCATTTCTGCTCCTTCTCCAGATACTCTTTATTCTTCCAATACCACCATTTTAATTTCTCTGGCTCGTGTTTTTCATGCTCTATATTTTTACCCAAACCCGGGATATTTTGTATATCACAGATTTTTGTATCCATGGCGGCTTGTTCCCGGAGCATTTTTAACTGGTTGCGGTAATCCCTGGCATTTTCTTCTTCTGATTTTGTAGGATCATCCTGATCATAATAACTGCACGGCAGTGCCTCACACTGCCCGCAATGGGCATATTTTTTCTTATTTATGCAGCAATCATAAATATCGCAAACGGTTCCCCGGTATATTCCGGCCAGAATACCTTCCCTTCTATTTCCGTACAGCCCCGACACTCTTCCGGATAATATTCACGCTCCTGACAGAGCACACAGCAGCAGCTCATTCCTTTATCCATCGTCATCTTCATTCACCTTCCCCTGAAAAAACATGGACAGCCGCCAGTCCATCAGCGTCCTGCCCTTGCTTTTGTATATGTTTCAGTCTACCTCTTATAATTACACTCTAAAAACCGACCAATCACTACTGCTGCCCTTTCTCCGTTGGACGCAATAGCCGGATGAAACCCTGATTCAAAAATACAGATTTCAGCTCCGGTTAATCCTGCGATTGTTTCATATTCTGCCCGAAAATCTTTCCGCACCATTTCGTCCCCTTTGCTTCCCATCAGAAGCATGGGATTTTTTAACTGTTCCAGTGGTTTCCAAAATAACGGTTTCTTTTCCTTAGCGCACCGAAGAAGCGCTTCCGTATTCTTATCTACAACCCTTTCCCAATCTTCTCCCTGACACCATTCATAGAACCCTGCTGCCTGCTCATCCTTTTTTGCCGCACTTCGTTCCTTTACCAGATTGTCAGCAAAATCTTCTGCCAGCGTTCTGCCATCAAAACTATCCGCAACAACCCGTTCAACCAGATCCGGACGTTCCAAAGCAGCATTGATTGCTACCCACGCTCCTCCGCTGGTTCCCACAAGATTTACCTTTCCATACCGTAAATGCTCCAACAAAGCAATGGTCTGCCTTGCTTGCTCCTGCCATAAGTCCACGGGAAATTCCTCCACTCTGTCCGATTTCCCATTTCCAAGAAAATCAATCAGAATCACCTTGAAATTATCTGTATATAGCGGCAAAAGAAGTTCAAACATTTTCGATGAAGCGGTGTCACCATGAAGAAATACAACTGGCTTTCCCAAGCCCTGCTCCGAATAATAAATTTTCTTTGACTGATAAATAAAATATGACATTTCATGCCTCCTAATCGAATTTTGATATTCCTTTATCTTCATCCTGATCAGCAGGGCTTGCCAAACACATAAGCCCTGCTTAGTGTTTTAACATCCAGATTCCCATAAATTTCTACCTCCGCTCTGTATGATAATTTCAGTATAACATGAACACAGACATATGCCATCTGTTTTTAAAAAGTTTTGCTAAATTATTTCTTTTTGCCAAAAAGTATGGGTTTTGCCAAGGTGTGCAAACTCCCCGGCAAAACCCATAATAAACCACATATTAAACTCACACGGCGTTACCCTATCCCCACTTCCACGGTAACTTATCCATTACAAGTTTCAAAAAAACACAACTACATTTCCATCAAATAATCCCGCAGCCCCGCATAAAATTAAGATTTCCGCACGAGAAGCACAACTGTCTCAACGGTACTTTCATTGTCCCAACTAAGTCCTTCTGTTTCCACACCGTTGAAATACATCGGAAAATGGACCTTAATGTATTTCAGGAATCTGCCATCCGGCTTCTCCTGCTTATAAATGTCCACCTGCTCTACGGAACTGCTCAAAAACTCTTTTTTCTCCAAGTCGGTGAACTTATCATACAGTTTATCAAAATACAGTAAAAATTGATATACGTTATCTTCCGAAATCCTCTTCTGTTTAATGTTCAGTAATCGGTTCTTTACCTCACTGATACTGTTCTCCACACCCTCAATTTCATCATAGAGACGGTACAGCTTGCAGGCATAATAGAAATAGTCCTTATATGCCGTACCGTCTTTTCGTTTTTTCCGATTGACATTCCCATACATTCCGCTGCCACACAGAGGACACTTCAAAATGCTGGATAAAATATGCTCATGGTCCAAACTATGTGTCTATTCGTATGATACTCCTGTTTTCTGCCGTTTCTGATGTGCCAGTTCCCAATCCTCTTATGAAATAATTCCTTCATGAATACCATCGTTCAGCATATATTCTTCCTGTTTCACGATTCGATATTCATTTCCTGTTCCGGGAGCTTTTTCATTCTTTCTGCGACCAAATGCCAGTTTACCACAGTAGATTGGATTATCCAGAACACCTTTGAGGAATGAAGCGGCAAAAGCATCCAGTGTATTATTCTGTCACTTTTTCTTTTTATATCCATGCTGGTTCAACCATGGCGCAATCGCACTCATTCCCATATTAGTGTGAATAAATTTATCAAAGATCAGGCGGATCACCTCTGCTTCGTCTTCTGCAATTTGAAGCTCTCCATTCACCAGCTTATAACCATAGGGAACAAAGCCACCGTTCCATTTGCCCTCCCTTGCTTTCTGTTTCCGACCTTCCATAGTCTGTACCATAATATTTTCACGTTCGATTTCTGCCACCATCAGCTTACCACTATCTTTGGAACTGTCAATACCATCCTTTACGCATATCAAATTCACTCCAAAGTCCTGCATTCTCTGTAGTAAATTTAAAATGTCAGCAGCATTACGTCCAAAACGGAAAAGCTTAAATACCAGCACAAACTGTACATCGTCCGTACCATCTTCAATACTGTCTAACATCCGCTGAAATTCCGGCCTGCCTTCTACACTTTTACCGGATATTCCTTCATCCCTATACTCTTTCACAATTTCCGTGTTCTGGTACTCAGCATGCTTTCTAAGTTTCTCTCTGGGCGTCCAAGCTGTATCCATCCACCTGCATAGTAGTGGATACACGGATATAGCTATAGCATTTTATCTGTTTTTTCATAGGTACCTCCTATTTTTCTGATAAAGAACCCAGTGCAATTTCCAACAGTTCCGCTGCAACCCGATGATTCCTGATGCGCATCAAGTTATCCCAGACATCAACTTTTCCAAGGAGATTCATGCCACCATGCCATACTAATTCATCATCAATGACAGCAAACCGTTCTTCCACTTCTGTTTTTGTTACTACATTTATCCCTACCACTTGCATTGTTCTGATTAACTCATGGCATATATCCGAACTGCCATAAACAACTTCTTCTGGATCTGTTGTGATGATAGTTGCCTTTACGCCTGCTTCCTGTCTTCCCTTCATCAGAAACAGGAATCGCTCAATCTTGTCCTGTCTGATATCCGGACTGGAAATTACCACCATTTTTTCTGCCTCCACAATATCCCGCTCAAACTTTTCGGTGTAATTTCCGGAATCGAATATTGCATTTATCATCTGTTTAGACTGCAGCTCTCCCGTCCATATAGAAAACCCTATCTTTTTATATGTTCTTAACCTTTTTGCATACATTTTATCAAAGAAACAGACATGCGAATCAATGTAATCATACACATAAACTGCTTCTTTTCCCGCATAGTCTCGATTCAGTCTTCCTACATACTGTTCAAGACGTCCTTCAAAAGACACAGGAGCTGCAAGCAATAATACATCCAGTCTTGGAAAGTCAAACCCTTCTCCTATCTTCTGGCCGGTTGCAACTAAAATAAGTGATTCATTTTCAGGAACCTGCTTTAACCTTACTCGTATTTCTGCGTTTTCCTTATCGGAATTATCACCATATAGAAGAAATACATGATCTGCTTCGTCTTTCAAGGCATCATATAAAAGTTTTGCGTGTTCCTTAACTCTCGTCAGAATTACAGGAGTTTGTTTTTTTGCAACACAAGTTATTACATCGTGTACAATCATCTCATTACGTACCCGGCTGGTACTAATCAGACTGTATGCCTTATTGATATCATCTTTACTTACTGTATTGTCGACCACCCTTGTATATCTCGGAACAAAATAATGTCCTACTCCCTGCTCCTGTGCCCTCTCCAATGCAGTAAATCTGTGTCTCAGTGGTCCCAGCAACATATAGATAATCCTGTCAAGACTGTCTCCACGTTTTGGTGTAGCTGAAACACCATACACATACTTTGCATTGATTTTCTGCAATAATTCCATGGATGTATTAGATGCTGCGTGATGACATTCATCCATGATTACCATTCCGTAAGAATTAATCCGTTCATTAAACTTTCCCCTGCTATACATGGAACCAACCATTGCAACGTCTAAGATGCCCGTTAATGTATTTTTACTGCCGTGCAAAATTCCTATCACACTGTCTCTCTTTTTCTTTCTTCCAGTTTTTGTTTCGTAATCTGGTGGTTCTTCTTTTATTTCCAAAAATTTATTCAGTTCATCAACCCACTGATTAAGTAAATCTTTACTTTGCAACAGAATAAGCGTGTTTACTTTTCGCTCTGCAATAAGATAACTACATACTACCGTCTTACCAAATGCAGTTGCTGCACTCAGAACACCATCTGAATGCGAAAGTAACTTTTCTGCCGCCAGTTCCTGCTGCGTTCGCAAATCTCCCTTAAAAGAAACTCGAATCGGATGTCCTGTTTCTCTCTGATCAGAAATGTCAACAGCAATCCCTGCCTTTTCACATTCTTCTATCATTTTCTCTCTCAGTCCCCTTGGAACCTGTACATATCCATCTATATCTTTTCCTAAATATACGGCACTGAAATTATAATAATTTGAATATCCAAGCCTTTTATTTTTATAAAACTCCGGATTATCAAATGCTGCAAGGCTACGAATCTGATTTTGTATTCTCGGCATAAGGTTCAAAGTATCAATATAAACTCCATTACTCAATACCATGTGCAGCTTGCCCACAACATCATCTTTAAAAAACTCGCATTTCTTTTTCCATGGTTTTGGTCTGACGCTTTTATCAACATTGGCAAGCATTCCCCTGGTTTCTGCTAATTCTCCCTGCCACTTCGCCATACATTGTTCAATATCTTCTATACCCAGCTTCTCCGTTTTATTAAAAAGAATATCCCACTGATCAGGATATGCATTCCAATTTTCATCTACAAAAGCACTATTTCCATTTTTTAGTGCCTGTCCCTGTAACGGCAGTGCAATCAGATTACCTATGCTGCTTGTCACATCCTGTGACGGATACATTCTGTCATAATAATGAAATGATTTCAGATTAATGGAAGTCGAACCTTTATCCAATAATAGGAATCCGAAATTTCTTGCTATTGCCGCCGGTATTGCCTTTTTTAAGAAAATCCATACATGTGCGCCTTTTCCGGATCGGGATCTCTCAACTAAAGGTCTGATACCATTAAGCTCACACATTTTTCTAAGAGCATCCACTTCTATATGCCACTCATTATCCGTATTGGCAAAATCTGTAGCTTCAGCTCCCTTCTCGTGATTATCAAAATCAAATACAATAAATCTGCATGTACCATTTGGCAATAGTGGATATACACCTATTACATCTGAACCATCCTCTTTAATCCCCAACAAATGAGCAATTATTTTTTTTACATCTAGCCTTGTCCATTTGGTATTTTCACACTCATCACAAAATACTTTCTCTTTACGTTGCTTAGGGCAAAGCCTGTCATTCCAACGATTATCACATTGCGGAAAATAACCGCCGTTCTTACCTCGCCTGGCATATACATCTTCCCTTCCCCAAAACATCGAAAAGAAACGTATTGCCATCTCTTCTGTAATAAACGGAGGATTCACAATACGTTCCCCCTGATCCAGGTCATATTCTTCTACATTTTCTATTTTTTCTTCGAAGGGATTTACCTCATCATATGGAATACTTGCTTTCTTCAATTTATCTTTTAATAATCTGTTTTCATATTCAAGCATCCTAACCATCTTTCTCAACAAATCTACATCATATGCTTCTATGTTCACCTCTGTCACCTGCAATTCCTATTTCCGTTTTTACAAAATATTATTCTGCAGTCACTGTCCCACCTAAATTTTATCGCTTGTTCCAACCACATTCAATACCTATTCTTCACATATTTTCCAACTATATGTAATTTTCAGGATTGTAGCCTGCCGAATTTTATGATAGGATAAATTCGTATGAGGCGGCGATAGAATGAAAATTGAGTTAGGGCAAGCCAAAAAAATGTTAGAATAGCTAAAAACAAAACTGTACCTCGATGCTTTGTCCACTAGCGCAAAGACAAGAGCAATCAAACGTGGACAAGTATAAGATGCAATTTTGGATGTGGTATCGGAAGTGAAATGCAAAAAGACAGACCCGCCGTCGTTATTCAAAATGATGTGGAGATGATGTTTTCATTTATGATAACAGATGAAAACTCCACATTGAAGCTGTGTAAACACTGCGGCAGGATATTTGCAGCCAGCAGATCCAATGTGCAGTTCTGTTCTCCACAATGTAAAAATCGGCATAATGTGTACAAGATCCGGGCGAAGAAGGAAGATTCCGAATGAACAATAAGAAAGATGAAATAGTTTTATTTGAAAATGGAGAATTGGCTTTGGAAGTAAATGTATCTCCTCAACTGGAAACCGTATGGCTGTCCTCCAATCAAATGGCACTTCTTTATGGCAGAGACGAAAAAACCATTCGAAAGCATGTCAATAAGATTTTTGCTGATAAAGAACTGGATCGTGAGAGCAACACGCAAAAAATGCGTGTTGCTGGTGTCAGTCAGCCGGTTGCCTTTTACAATCTTGATGTAATCATATCTGTTGGATACCGTGTCAATTCAAAACAGGGCATCGCTTTTCGAAAATGGGCAAACTCCATCATAAAGCAATACATAATCCAAGGATATGCTGTAAATGCTAACCGTATAAACCAACTCGGTGAGGTGATACGGATTATGAAACGGACAGAGAACAGTTTGGATGCTAAGCAGGTACTTTCTGTAATAGAAAAATACAGTCTTGCCTTAGACCTGCTGGACGATTATGACCATCAGACAATGAAGCGTCCGGATGGAAACAAAACCGTCTATATATTATCCTATGAAGAATGCAGACAAGTTATTGACAGTATGAAATTTGCATCCGATTCTGATTTGTTTGGGAATGAAAAAGATGATTCCTTTAAAGGCAGCATCGGTAATATCTACCAGAGCTTTGCGGGTCAGGACATTTACCCAACCTTGGAAGAAAAAGCTGCCAATCTCTTATATTTCATAACAAAAAATCACAGTTTTTCAGATGGCAACAAGCGAATCGCAGCAACGATGTTCCTGTATTTCCTTGATAAGAACGGAATACTGTTTACCGATGGAAATAAACTGATTGATGACCATACACTTGTGGCGTTAACGATTATGATTGCGGAATCAAAACCAGATGAAAAAGAAATGATGATAAGCGTGATTATGAACTGTATTTGCGGATAAGCTTAAATATTCGTAGCATACATATTCATAATTTTTGACAAAGGGCTGTCGGTTAATCAATGTTTCGACCCCAGCATCATGACATTGGCTACTCCGACTCCTTCTTTTTATTCTCTAAATTTTGTTTTTTTCAAATGAGCTGGAAAGATAGAACCATCATTCAGTGTATTCTCCATGGCAAACCTACTAACCACACGCTGTTGTGATTCAGGACTCCAGTATATCTTCAACTTATTCTTCGCCCGTGTAATAGCCGTATAGAAGATATTGTGTGTAATCATCTGATCAATATCTTCCGTGATCACAACTTTTACAGAATTATACTCCAATCCCTGCGCCTTATGAATAGACACCGCATAGGCAATTTGAAACGGAACTACTGTTGAAATTTCAGTATCATCATCCCCGTCAAAATCATGACTATTGTCCACATAGAATTTTATTATTGCTTTACCCGGAGTCCTACCCGGAATCAATTCTAAGGTAATATCTTCAATATCCAGCTCATTCAACGCTTTTTCAAATTCAATAGAGAACCAGATTCGATCTTCCGCTTCATCTACTTCAATGTCTACAATAGTACCTTTCAGATTGTTATACAATACTGGAGAAAACCGTTCATTTTCATTAAAAAGTACCGGATCTCCAATCTTATAATTCCATAACCCCCACTTTACACTCGGATTCGGATTGCTGTTCTGTAAAAAACGGTTTACATTATTAATTCCGTACAATCCGTTGTAATTTAGGCAAGGAATTATCTCATCTTCAGCTTCTCTCTGAAAGATTGTCTCATCCAACACCGACGAATATCTATTGAAAACAATGTGTTCTGTAATATCATCCTTCACCTTCCGAACCTTCGTCCACAGTTCCAAAAGTTCCTGATTTTGCGCACGATATGGATTCAACAGCTCATTCCATGTTTTCTTCGGGAGAAAGTATCTTGCCAGCAAAAACCAATTTCCAAACGTGATTGATTCTATCTGATAGGTATCACCAACAAGAACCAACAGCTTATACTCTGCCTTTTTCAAAACCGATCTCATATCTGAATTTGAGACCATACTGCACTCATCCATAAAGAGAATATCGTACTTCGCCTGTACCCGAGAGTTCCTGATAAACTTGTCAATAGTCATAAATTCACAGTTCTGAGCTTCTACCTTTCTCCTTAAATTATCTACTGCTGGGTTGGTATTAGCCAAAAACAATTTATCTTTATCATCAAAAAACTGTGCAACATGATTTAGTAAATATGTTTTCCCTGTTCCTGCCGCTCCATAAGTCATAGAAACATGCGTAGATGCAAACATATTTAATAAGATCTTTTTCTTCTCTACGCAATTCACAATTTCAGGATTTATCTGCATCCAGGAATCCACCGAATCCTTATAACCATTTACGCCGCTTTGGGACAATTCCAAAAGCTTCTGCAAGACTGCCTTCGTATCATCAAAATACTCTCGAATACAGAGATAATTTCCGAACTGTTCTATTATTCTTCCCGTATGCTTATAATAAACCCGGCTATTGTATGTACTAATAAGTTCGTCTAAATTACGGAAATCTTTCAGTTCTGCTTTGTCTGTATATAAATGAGCATGGTTACTTGTATTAGTTTGCAGGTATTTCGCCAGAATTTCATATCATGGGACACTCCAATATCACCATGACGCTGAACTACTACGCACACGCAAC
>ERZ781272.396-NODE-396-length-33704-cov-36.921632_pt1 | contig 33704 bp, 30 predicted proteins | sample MGYA00375850_ERZ781272 | MGnify/ENA primary metagenome ERZ781272 (study PRJEB29790, sample SAMN06051246) | human gut metagenome | host: Homo sapiens | place: USA: Cincinnati, Ohio | collected 2013-06-21 | study: EMG produced TPA metagenomics assembly of the Gut...
GGCCTCCCGGCAGCGCTCAGCGGCGCAGAATGATGCCGGTTACGAAAGCGATCAGGAACCATGCTGGTTTGTGACTTTTTTCTTCTTTTGGACTTTATCGACAAGCTAAGGCGGTATGCTCCCACAGTGGGCAGCATACCGCCTGTTTCATGATCCGGGATTTCAAGGCTCCCCGTGACATACAGTTCTACAAGATCTACCATCCGCCATACAACGACCTGCTAAAAACGAGCGATTTATTTCATCTCCTGAAAAGGCTCCGCCATGCCGGCCACAAGGCTCCACTGTCGTTCCATATAGGTTTTCAAGGCCCCTGTTTTTTGCTTTCATTGTAGCATACAGCTTTTGCTCTGATCACTGTTTTCTTTTTTCGCTTTCCACGGCTCTTTCTATTGCCGGGACGCCTCAAATATGCTCGGGCTTTTTCCTTTCCCTCAGCACAAAGCAGGAGGGGGCATAATTACGCCCCCTCCTGCTGCTATTCCCGCTTTTCAGCGCCGATCGCCTCCAAAATCGCCTCCACCGCCTGTTCCGCCGTCATGCCCGCCATGTCAACAGTGATATCTGCCCACTTTTCATACAGCGGCGTGCGTTGCTGATAAAGGTCGTAAAGCGACTCACCCTTCGCCATTGCGACGCCGCGCGTTTTGATATTGTCAAGCCGCTTCTCGATCTCCTCATACGGCAGTTTCAGATAAAGCAGAATGCTGCTCAGATGCAGATGGCGCATTGCATTTTCGCTGTACACGGCGCTTCCACCCGTTGCGATCACGGTGTTCCGGCAGTCGATGCTCTGAATTGCATGCTCTTCCACACGCAGGAAATATGGCAGGCCGTGCCCATCGATGATCTCCTGCAATCGCTTCCCCTCGCGCTGCTGCAAAATCAGATCTGTATCCAGGAAGCCAACGCCGATCGTTTTGGCCAAAAGCACACCGATCGTACTTTTTCCACAGGCCGGCATGCCGATCAGTACAATATTTTTCATTTTCCTTATCCCCCAGAATGAAAAAACTTGTATATATCCAAGTCTTCTGAAAAAAACAGAGGGACCAGCACCTGCAAGCCCCTCTACCCTTCACTTATATTAAATTGATTTGCTTTCTCTTGTCAATCGTTTTCGAGGAAATCGTCACGCCTTCAGGGCAATCGCCTGATGAACCTTTTCCACAATATTCGCCGCGTCAAGGCCAAATACGTGCAACAGCTCCACCGCCGACCCGGAGCAGCCGAACGTATCCTCCACGCCGACGCGCACCACGGGTACCGGTACGGTCTCGCTCACCACTTCTGCCACCGCAGAGCCAAGTCCGCCGATGATGTTGTGCTCTTCTGCTGTTACGATCGCGCCCGTCTTCTTGGCGGCTGCGATAATGCTGTCGCGGTCGATGGGCTTGATGGTCGCCATATTGACGACGCTGGCGCTGATTCCTTCCTTCATCAGCTCTTCCTGCGCCATGAGCGCCTCATTGACCATCAGGCCGGTAGCGATAATCGTCACGTCCTCGCCCTCGCGGAGCTGGACAGCCTTGCCGATTTCAAAAGAATACTTCTCATCGAAAATGCGCGGCACTGCCAAACGGCCAAACCGCAGATAGACAGGGCCGTCATATTCCGCCGCCGCAAAGACAGCCGCGCGCGCCTCGATATCGTCCGCAGGATTCAGGATGACCATTCCAGGGATCGTGCGCATCAGGGCGATGTCCTCGCAGCACTGATGGCTCGCGCCGTCCTCACCCACGGAAATGCCCGCGTGCGTTGCGCCGATCTTCACATTGACGTGCGGATAACCGATTGTATTGCGCACCTGCTCAAAGGCGCGTCCGGCCGCAAACATCGCAAAGGAAGACGCAAATACCAGATAGCCCGTGGTGGCAAGGCCTGCCGCCACGCCCATGAGGTTGCATTCCGCGATGCCCGCGTCAAAGAACTTGTCGGGATACGCCTTTTTAAATACGCCGGTCTTTGTTGCCGCTGCCAGGTCGGCGTCCATTACGATGAGATTGTCATATTTTTCAGCCAGCTCGACGAGCGCATTGCCATAGCCGTCGCGCGTTGCCCTCTTGATTACCTCAGCCATTATTCCGCCTCCAATTCTGCCAATGCGGCCTTCAATTCATTCATCGCCTGCTCATACTGCTCCGCATTCGGCGCAGTACCGTGCCAAGCGCACTTATCCTCCATAAAGGAAACGCCCTTGCCCTTGATGGTCTTGGCGATGATCACTGTGGGCTTACCCTTACATGCACGCGCCGCCTGAAGAGCAGACTCAATCTCATCGAAGCAATGGCCACAGATTTCGATCACATTCCAGCCGAAGGCCGCAAATTTCTCCGGGATCGGATAGGGGGAATTGACCTCCTCAACAGAACCATCAATTTGCAGATTGTTATTATCAACAATTGCGACGAGGTTATCGAGCTTTTTGGCCGCCGCAAACATTGCTGCTTCCCAAACCTGTCCCTCCTCCAGCTCACCATCGCCCAGCACCGCATAAACGCGGAAGCCTTTTTCACCGTATTTCGAGCCGAGCGCCATACCGACGGCAGCAGAAATTCCCTGCCCCAGAGAGCCCGTGCTCATATCAATCCCCGGCAGAAGCTTCATGCTCGGATGCCCCTGCAGACGGGAACCGACCTTACGCAGGGTTTTGAGCTCCTCCTCAGGAAAATAGCCGCGCTGCGCCATCACCGCATAGAGCGCGGGCGCCGTGTGGCCCTTGGAAAGGACAAAACGGTCGCGCGTTTCCATCTTGGGCTGCGCGGGATCAATATTCATCTCCTTGAAATAGAGATACGTCAGGATGTCCGTGACAGAGAGTGAACCGCCCGGATGGCCGGACTTTGCCTGAAAGGTCTCCTCAATGACGCCCATACGGACCTTGCAGGCGGTCATTTTTAGCTGTTTTTTCGCTTGAGTATCCATTTGAATACACCTCCTGAATTCTATTATCTGATAAAACAGAGCACTTGTAAAGAAAAAAAATTATAAAGTATTCTTGATAAAACGATTGAATTTCATGGGAAATAGCAAATATACCTTTTATCATCTCCTGAAACATCATTATTTTGAGCCTTCCCTCCTGGGAATAACTCCATTATCCATAAGTCCGCTCGATATATTCCAGAAAATCGCCCACCGCGCCGCGATTGCAGTGGCACGCATGGTATTTGGCAATGGCGTGAACTGCCTTCGGCGCCTGTCCGCAGGCGGCAGGCAAGGAAACGGATTTGAGCATATCGAAATCGTTGAAATAGTCGCCGATCGCTGCCGTGTGATCATAGGGGATCCCGAGCATTTCGATCAGCGCATGGACGGCAGCCCCCTTATGCACGCCATCGGCGAGCATCTCGTAGGTTGCAACGGAGGAGGACATGAAATTCGCCTGCCGGTCCTCCAGGGAATCGATAAACCGAATTACCTTTTTCATCAGCGGCGGCACACCGAGGAAGATGACCTTTCCCCAGTCCTCGCGCGGCATCTCGTCAAAGCTCTTGCAGCGCTGATGTGGCAAATGATCCGCCATTACCTGAATCGGGCCAAAAATACGCGGATGCAGCAGATAGATAAAATCCTTTGTGAAAATCTCCGCTTCCACCATTGGGAATTTATCCAGCACCAGACGGGTGATTTCCTGCCCGCGCGCACTGATCGGCCGGAACCAAATCATTTTATCCCTCTGAAAATCGTAAATTCCCGCGCCATTCATCACGATTGCGGGCGTGGATGCGATCGGCAGGTGGTCGAAATGCTTCTTGAGAGACACTACATTTCGCCCGGACGCCAGTGTGAAATGGCCGCCCAGATCGCAAACGAAGTGCGTGATCGCCTCCAGATTGCGCTTCGGTAACATGCGCAGCTTGTTATTGAGCGTACCGTCGATATCTGAGACAACCAGCCAGTCGGAAAAATCTTTTCTGGCTTTCAGTTTATTCTTTGCCTGCGTCATGCTTTCCGATTCTCCTTAAAAACGCGGTAAAATAGGGGGGAAGCTCGCTTGCCACCTCCAGATAGTGCCCATCGCGCGGATGGCGGAAGCCGATCAACCCGGCATGCAGACATTGCCCCTCCAACCCGGGCGCGCTCTTTTTAGGGCCGTAAATTGGATCGCCTGCCACCGGATGGCCGATATAGGCCATATGGACGCGGATCTGATGCGTGCGCCCTGTCTCCAGCCGCACCCGGAGTTGCGTAAAGCCGTCAAACTCCGCAACCGTCTCATAATGGGTCACCGCGTTGCGGGAATGACGGTCTGTCACAGCCATCTGCTTGCGTTTGGTGGGATGCCGCCCAATCGGCGCATCCACCGTGCCGGAGGGCTCCTTCAGATGCCCATGCACAACGGCGCTGTATTCCCGGGTAAAGCTGTGCTCCTTGATCTGCCTTGCCAATGAAGCATGTGCAAAATCGTTTTTCGCCACGACCAGCAGTCCGCTCGTATCCTTGTCGATCCGATGGACGATGCCAGGGCGAAACACGCCATTGATGCCGGAAAGACTGTCCCCGCAGTGATACAGCAGGGCATTTACAAGCGTCCCGTCCGGATTGCCGGGAGCTGGATGCACCACCATACCCTTGGGCTTATTGACCACCAGAAGATCGCCGTCCTCATACCGGATATCCAGTGGAATCTCCTGCGCCTGTGCTTCCAGCTCGCGTGGCTCATGCAGGAAAACGCGGATGCTGTCCCCCGCTTTCACCCGGTCATTCTTCGAAACGGGAGCCCGATTCTTAATCACATTCCCCTCTTCGATCAGGCGCTGCACGGCAGAACGGCTTAAGTCCTCCACCAAAGCAGCTACCGCGCGGTCCACGCGCTCCCCATCGAGCTGAGGCGGGATCGAAAACAGCAATGCGTCAATCATCTTGCTTCTCCGCCTGCTTCTGCTGGAGCTTAAGCTCCGCCTGTTTTTTCTCCTGCTCCTTACCTTCCATCCAGAAACGGATCATCCAGATAATAAAGAGCACAAGGCCCGCCGTAATCAGGCAATCTGCAAAATTGAAAACCGGAAAATGGATGAATACCGGCGCGATAAAGTCAATGACATAGTGGCGAAAAATCCGGTCGATAAAATTGCCCAGGCCGCCGCTCAAAATCAAAATGACTGTCGTGTAAGAAAGCCCAATATCAAACTTATTGTGGGAGAAACTGGTATCCAGCTTTTTGCTGACGATCAGATAAATCCCGCCAATGAAAATGATGCTGGAGAGAAGCCCCATGATGACTGCGCTGCCTTTGAACACACCGAAGGCTGCGCCTGTGTTTTCTACATAAATCAGGTGCAGTACATTGGGGATCAGTGGGACGTTTTGCAGGGGCTCAAGCCAGAGTTTTATAATGACCTTGATCAGCTGGTCAATGCATACGAGCAGGCCTACAGTCAAAAGGGAAAAAAACTGAAGCAAGCGCTTCACTCCTTCTTCCAGCGGAAAACGGCCAAAAGCAAAGGGCAGAGGACCGCTGAGTCTTCCAGCCGCTCCTGCCCCCGCGCTTTGGGACGCATTCTGCGTTGTTTATTTTTCTTTGAGAAACAGCGCTATTTCTTGCGGAAAAAGCCTTCGAAGGTCGGTACGCCGTCCTTTCCGATTCCGCCAGGAATCGGATCCTGCGGCGGCTCCTCATCAGCCACCTTGTCGAGATTCAGGTGAAATCCCGTCTCGCCCATGGTGAGCTGCGTCTCTTCTTCTGATGTCGCCTCCACCGTTTCTTCCGCTTCGTCGTCCTCGCTGTAGATCGTGCGGAGCTGGCTCATCGGATCGGGCTGCGCAAAGGGTTCCTCCTCCACAGCAGCAGGCGCCTGGGCAGCTGCTGCTTCCTCATGTGCTGGCGTCCCCTCAACGACCGGCTCCGTCACTTTCTCTGCAGCTTCCACCGGCGCCGATGCAGGCACTTCGGATACCGATTCAACAGCCTCCTCTGACTGTTCGGAACCCTCCTGCGGCTGGGGCTCGCTAACGGATGTCTGCTCCGGCTTCTCAACCGGGGCATCCTCATGAGATACATTCTCCGTAAGAGAAGGCAGACGGTTGATCAGCTCAACATGCTCCTTATACATAGCGATCAAATCGGCCCGAAACGTGCTGACTGCACTGCGCATCTGATCGAGCAGCAGGCTCTCGCGCTCAGTCTCCTCGCGCAGCTGTGCCAGATTCTCCTGCGCATGCCGGCCCGCTTCCTCGACCAATCGGTCCGCTTTGGCCTGCGCTTCGCTCACCAGGCTCTCCGCCTTTGCCGAAGCGTCGCCCAGCAGGGCGCTAACGCGGGCATCGACCTCGCGCGTAAGCGTCTGCGCCCGGTCTGAGGCCTCCTGAATCACTTGCCCGGAACGGGCAGACGCTTCCGCCTCCAGCTCCTTCGCCTGATTCTCCGCCTGAGCAAGACAGGCATCCGCCTTTTCCTGCGCCTCGCGTACAACCTGATCCGCTGTGCGCTGCGCCACCAGAAGGGCCGAACGGATCGTGTCCTCGTCCCTGCGGTACTCTTCGACCTTATCTGCCAAAAGGCTGATTTTTTTTAATAAAGCTTCATTTTGCGTATAAGCTTCCTCGTAGCAAGCTGTAAGCTCCTGCATAAACGCATCCACCTCTTCCGCGCGGTAGGTCCCGCGGGAGCCGAGTTGGAAGCGATGATCTTTCACCTGCTGCGGCGTTAACATCGCTTTTCATCCCCCATCATTCATTTGTGGCGCAAACGCACGACTCAGAAAAAGACGCCGTTATTCTCCAGCTCATCAGCCAGATCGCCTGTGAAATCGACATTATAAGGGACGATGATGTACGTATTGTTTGCCAGCGGGCTGATGGAGCCGCCATTGGCATAGGCTACACCGCTGAGGAAATCGAGCAGGCGGCGGGACGTCTCCCGGTTGGCGGATTCCAGATTGAGCACGACCGTGCGCTTTCCGTTGACATGGTCGGCAATCGCCGTGACGTCGTCAAAGCGGTCAGGCTTGACGAGCACGACCTGCAGCTGGGCGGACGCATTGTTGATGCGCACGACGCGATTGGGGTTTACCTCCGCGCGTGGCTCATCATGCACCGGCCTTGCCGTCTCTTCTTCCTCTTCCCGACCGGTGTCGTAATCGTCATATTCCTCGTAGTCTTCCCCTACGGCGTCGTTATCATAGTAGTTGTCCTCATCCACATTGACGATCTGCTTGATTTTCTCCATAAAGCTCATGTTCAGAAACCTCCTGCCTTTTTAATAGACCCGCGCGCCGAAAAGCGCGGAGCCGACACGGACCAAATTGGCCCCTTCTTCAATGGCCTGAATATAATCACCGGACATGCCCATTGAAAGGATGTCCATATTGATATTATCTATTTTTTTGGCCTTCATGTCAATAAATAATCTGTGCATATTGGAAAAAAATCCACGCAAGACCGATTCATCTTCGCAGATGGGCGGAATTGCCATGAGGCCGCAGATCTGAATTCCCGGCATCTGCGCGATCGCACAGGCGGTTTCTTCCAGCGCCGCCGGTTCCATGCCAGTCTTGCTCTCCTCTTCCCCGATATTGATTTCCAGAAGCACCGGCGTGGTCAGCCCGCGCTTTACGGACTGACGGCTGATCTCCTGTGCAAGACGCAGGCTATCGACAGACTCGATCATGTCGACCTCGCCGACGATCTGGCGGACCTTGTTGGTCTGCAGATGGCCGATCAGATGCTTTTCGCAGTTTTCAAGGTGGAGATATTCCCGCTTTCCCAAAAACTCCTGCACCTTATTCTCCCCAATCAGGTCGATTCCGAGGGAAAGGGCGTGATTGATATAGACGGGCTCGACCGTTTTGGTCACCGCCATCAAACGGATCTCCGACGCCTTTCTGCCGCTTTTCTCAGCAGCGGCTGCGATATTTTCCCGGATGTGCCTGCAGTTTTCCGTGATCTGCTCAAAGCGCGGGTCAGTCGATAATTTTTCCATCATACAAATCCTTCCCTTCTAATATGACTTCATCATATTGCTTCAGATAACCGTTTGGATCGTCCACGATCGGATTTCCATCCCGGTCGGTCGTCGCGGAAATCACATAGGTCTGATCAGAATAGACCACATTCAGCTTGCGCAAGCGCGCCACATTTCCGCGCCTGACGTAAACGCACTTCTCTCCGTCTACCACGCGCACCGCGCTGCTGCTGACCCGAATGCCCTTATCAACGATATACTGCTTTGACTTGGGCTTTTCTGTCTCTCCGGATTTGTTCTCCGGCTGCGGCGCTGCATAATAGACAGTAACATTCGTCACGAGCTGCGCTGTTTCCTGCCGCAGATTGGCGAAATTCTCATTCATCAGATTGCATTTCAGGGTAACCAGATTCTTCCCATCCTCGCTCTGCGCGATATTCTCCACCTCGGCCTGGAATGCTCCCTCCGCGCTGAAGGGCATCCGCACTGTGATGCTGTCCCCGCGTTCAAACGACAGGGCCTTTTCCTCCTGGATCGTGCAGAGCAGATACCAGTCGAAGCTGTCGACTATTTTGCCCACGCCGCCGGAATCCGGCTTTGCCTTCGCCTCCAGCGCCTTTTGCAGGGCGTCCTGCGTTACGGAAGAGACCTGCCCGTAGGGGATCGCCCCCTCCAGCCCGTCCGTGCTGCTGATATAGTAGCCGGAGCGCTCCGCCGTAATTTTTGTATAAGCGCTTTCATTGACCGTCAGGCCGTCCAGCTCTGCTTTCAAAGCGGAGATCATTGAGGGAAAGTCGATTTCCTCCCCCATGGTCATCTGGCGGCGGATCAGCATATTTTTCAGCTCATCTGTGCGGTCTCCCAAATGGCTGAACTTTCCGCTGTCCACCGTATCCAGGCAATCGAGCAAAAGGGAAAACACATCCTCGTTAAGCGCATTGATATCCGATACCGCTGCAAGCTGCTTGGAAAGCTGCTCATAATAGCTGATCTGATTTTTCAGCTCCTGAGCGCGCAGGTAGTTCGCCGCGTCCGCATCATTATGGAACACCATGGCGACCACGTCGCCCTTTGCAACCCGCTCTCCATCCTCCACCAGAGGGATGACCTTCCCGGAGGCGGTATTCGAAAGGATATGTTCATCGCGGACCACAAAGACCTGTGCGTCCACGGCATTGTAAACGCTCTGTTCCAATGCAACCTCCGTCTTTACGCTCGGAACACGCCATTGATAAAACTGATAACAGCAATACAGGGCAGCCAGAACGATGCAGAGGATCGTCAAAAGCTTTTTGCCCAGCTTCAAGGCTTTCGCTTTTTTGGCCTGGTCCGTCGGCGTTTGTGCCTGCTGCGTCATATCATCTGCCCCCAATCCGATTCCCGCACAAGGCGGTATGCTTCCCCGCACAGCGCGGCAGGGGTGTCGTAATCTTCCCAAAAAAGCCAGTGAATGCGCGCGTTGCGGCGAAACCACGTCAGCTGCCGCTTTGCATAGCGCCTGGTAGCGCGTTTGAGGTTGGAAAGCGCTTCTTCCAGCGCCATTTCCCCGGAAAAATAAGGCCTTAATTCCTTATAGCCGATCGCCTGCGCGCCAGTGCCGTCCGGGTCGCGGGCAAGAAAGCTGCGCGCCTCGTCCAACAGGCCGTCTGCCACCATTTGATCCACGCGCCGGTCGATTCGGTCATACAGATGCTGCCGGTCTCGAAAATCCAGCCCCAGATAAAACGGATCGTAAGGCGACGGATTCCGCCTGGACCGCTTTCGCTGCTCCGACATCGTGACCCCGGAGGTTTCATACAGCTCCAGCGCCCGGACGATCCGGCCCAGATTGGCCGGATGCAGGCCCTCGGCCGTCTGCGGGTCGATCCGGTTCAATTCTTCCCACAGCGCTTGCGTGCCCTCCCGCTCCGCGCGGTGGTAAAGCGCAGTGCGGATTTCAGGGTTTGCAGGCGCATCGACAAATTCGATATGGTCGAGCAGCGTATCGATATAAAGCCCCGTGCCGCCTGCCAGCACCGGCAGCTTCCCGCGTGACCGGATGTCGGCGATGCATTGCTCTGCACGCGCGGTAAACGCGGCAACGCTGAAGCGCTCCTCCGGCTGCACAACGCCGATGAGATAATGCGCCACACCGCCCATTTCCTCCCTGGTCGGCGCAGCGGTGGCAATCTCCATGCCAGCGTAAATCTGCATGGAATCCGCGCTGACGACCTCGCCGCCGAATTCCTTCGCAAGCGCCACGGCCAACATCGTTTTCCCGGAAGCGGTCGGGCCGACGACGGCGAGAACCGGTATTTTTTTATCTGCCGCCATGTCCTTCCCTCCGTTTCAAGCATCTTAACAGGATCGCTTCTCTATTGGATCCGCCCGAATTGCTTTTCCAATTCACCCTGCGGCATCACGACCATGACGGGCCGCCCATGCGGGCAATAGCGGATTTCATCATGCGAGAGCAGATTTTCCACAAATCGCTCCAGCTCATAGGGACTTGTCTCGTCTCCCGCCTTAATAGCAGCGCGGCAGGCGACATTGTGATAGAGCCAGTCGAGCTTTTCGGGGATCAGCTCGCGCCGGTTCGCCAGCAGGTAGCCCGCCAGCTCCTGAAACAGGGCGGCAACATCCTCCTGCGCGAGTGTCATCGGGCAGGCACGCACGAGCACCGTCCCCGCGCCGAAATCCTCTGCCTCAAATCCAGCCTGGCGCAATAGCTCCAAATTTTGTAAAACGGCCGCATATTCCTCCTTGGCCAACGTGACGGCCACAGGCGAAAGCAGAAGCTGCAAATCGGCCTGCCCAGCCTCCCGTTTGAGCTCCTCATACAGCATCCGCTCATGGGCGGCATGCTTGTCAATGAGGAGCAAATCCTTCCCGCTCTCCACCACGATATAGGTGCGGAAGGCCTCCCCCAGCACGCGGAACGCGGGAATTTCTTTTGGGGAAGGCGGCATCGGTGCCGTTTCCTTCGCCTTCTCTTCTCCAGAAAATTCTGGCTGTTCGAGCGCCACTTTTTCTTCGGCAGCCGCCATCTCGCGCGCAATCTCCATCTGTGGGGAAGCCGCCGCCTGCCCGGAAAACGCCTTCGCGGCCTTTGCTGCGGATTCGGTTTTCACAGCGCTGCTCACAGATGTAGGCGTTTCTTCCGGCGCGCCGGCGGCCTTCTGCTTTTGGAGCGCAGCCGCCACCGTATCCGGCTCCCGGCCCCGCGCGTAACCAGGCGCCGGGGATTCCAATTTCTGCGGCGGACGATTTTTCCCGATATAGGAGGCCGCCGTCTCGCGGCTCCAGAAGCCGTCCCTCCTTTTGGGCAGCGTGATCTGCTCCGGCGCGGGAGGGAAAGGCTGCGCCGCCTCAACAGATGCGTTCAGCCTGTTGAGATCAACACGCGGGCGTGGATCGTTTTGCTGGAGCGTATTCTTGGTGGCATAATAGACCGCGTCAAAAATGCGCTTTTCATTGGCAAAACGAACCTCGATCTTTGCGGGATGAACGTTGACATCCACCGTTTCGTTCGGCACGTGCAGATGCAGCACACAGGCCGGGAATTTGCCGGCCATGATCGCGTTGCGGTAGGCCTCCTCCAGCGCCGCCATAGCGGTGCGGCTCTTGACAAGCCTGCCGTTCAGGAAGAAAAGCTGCATCGTACGGTTCGGCCGCGCGGCCAGCGGCTTTGCGACAAAGCCGGATATACGCACGCCGTTCAGCTCATAATCCACCGGGAGCAACCCCGCGGCGAAATTCTTCCCGTATACTGCATAAATCGCGCTGATTAGCTTCCCATCGCCAGGGGTTAAAAGCGTCTCCTTCCCATCCCGGATGAAGCGGACGCTGACCTCCGGATGGGAGAGGGCAACGCGATCCACAACGCCTGCGACGGCGTTCGCCTCTAACACATCTTTTTTCAGGAACTTCATGCGCGCGGGCGTGTTGTAAAACAGGTCGCGCACGATCAGCGTTGTCCCCTTGGGGCAGCCCGCGTCGTCCAGGAGCGTCTGCTCGCCGCCCTCGATGCACAGCCGCGTGCCCACAGGCTCCTCCTGCGTCCGGGTTAAAAGCTCCACGCGCGAAACCGCCGCAATGGAAGCAAGCGCTTCACCGCGGAACCCCAGCGTGCCGATGCCGTTCAAATCCGCTTCAACGCTGATCTTGCTCGTCGCATGGCTGATGAAGGCTGTTGACACATCCTCGCGCGCAATGCCGCAGCCGTTGTCGGTAATGCGGATGTAGGTGATTCCGCCGTGCCGGATTTCGAGCGTAACGGCGGACGCGCCCGCGTCAATAGAGTTTTCCATCAGCTCCTTCACAACGGAGGAAGGCCGTTCAACGACCTCTCCTGCCGCGATCAGCTCCGTTACATGGCGGGGCAGCACATGGATTTTTGGCATAGCAAACGATCCTCCTTTCACAGGTGCAAACCAAAGGGCAGCTTCACGTCAGACGAAACCGGACGGTTACAGAATCGGCCTGCTCTCCTTGAGCACCACGTCATGCGCGCCGCCTTCGACAATGCTGGTGGATGAGATCAGCGTAATCTTCGCATTCTTCTGCAGCTCGGGGATGGTCAGGCAGCCGCAGTTGCACATCGTGGAGCGCACCTTGGAGAGAGAAAGCTCCACATTATCCTTCAGGCTGCCCGCATAGGGCACGAAGGAATCGACGCCCTCTTCAAACGAGAGCTTCGCATCGCCGCCGAGGTCGTACCGCTGCCAGTTTCTCGCCCGCGCGCTCCCCTCGCCCCAGTATTCCTTCATATAATTGCCGTTAACGTTGACTTTCTTTGTCGGGCTCTCGTCGAAGCGGGCAAAATACCGGCCCAGCATCAAAAAGTCTGCGCCCATGGCAAGCGCCAGGGTAATATGGTAATCGTGCACGATGCCGCCATCGGAACAGATCGGCACATAGACACCCGTCTCCTGAAAATATTCATCACGCGCTTGGGCCACTTCGATCAGGGCGGTAGCCTGCCCCCTGCCGATCCCCTTTTGCTCTCTCGTGATGCAGATCGCGCCGCCGCCGATCCCGACCTTTACAAAATCGGCTCCCGCTTCGGCCAGAAAGCGGAACCCGTCCCGGTCGACAACATTTCCTGCGCCGATTTTCACAGTATCCCCATAGTGCTTCCGAACATAATCGAGCACGATCTTCTGCCATTGCGTATATCCTTCTGAGCTGTCGATGCAAAGAGCATCCGCGCCCGCCTCAAGCAGCGCCGGAATCCGCTCGGCATAATCCCTTGTGTTGATGCCGGCGCCCACCATATAGCGTTTGGAAGCGTCGATCAATTCGTTTTCATTATCCTTATGAGAATTATAATCCTTTCGGAATACCATCGAAACCAGCCGCTGCTCCTGATCGATGATCGGCAGGCAGTTGAGTTTATGCTCCCAGATAATGTCGTTAGCTTCCGTCAACGAAGTGTCTTCCCCGGCGGTAATCAGGTTTTCAAAGCGGGTCATGAATTCCCGAACCCTGGTATCCAACGGCATTCTGCTGATGCGGTAATCCCGGCTGGTGACAAGGCCGACCAATTTGCCTTTCTCACTCCCGTCTTCCGTTACCGCCACCGTGGAATGCCCGGTTTGCTCCTTGAGCGCCAGAATATCCGCCAAAGTCGCATCCGGAGAAATATTGGAATCGCTTGTTACAAAGCCCGCCCGATAGCTTTTTACCCGGGCAACCATCTGTGCCTGGCTTTCGATTGACTGCGAACCGTAGATGAAGGACATTCCGCCCTCCCTTGCCAAAGCGACCGCCATATGATCATCCGAAACGGACTGCATGATCGCCGAGGTCATCGGAATATGAAGCGAAATGGCCGGTTCCTCACCCCTCGCATATTTAACCAATGGTGTTTTCAGGCTCACATTTGCAGGAATGCACTGCGTGGACGAATAGCCCGGGATCAATAGATATTCCCCAAACGTATGCGACGGTTCCTTCATATAAATTGCCATGAAATTCCTCTCCTTTTACCAATGATAACAGGTTTTTCTCCGTTACCCCTTCGCCTTTCTGACCAGCTCGTGAAGCAGCGTCAGCGATTCGATGGGCGTGAGGGTGTTGACGTCGATATTTTTCAGCTGCTCCATGATTTCCGCGCTCGTATTGCCCGCGATGGAAATCTGGAGAAGCGGATTTTCTTCCTCCTCGGGCAATTCCTCCGCGTCGGGGACCTCCGCAGGGCCCGCGCCCTTGCGGGCATTGTCCTCCAGAGCCTTGAGGATCACACGCGCGCGCTTGACCACGCTCACCGGCACGCCCGCAAGCTTTGCAACCTCCACGCCATAGCTGCCGTCGGCCCCGCCGCGGATGATGCGGCGCAGGAAGGTGATTTCATCACCGCGTTTTTTGACCGCGATATTGTAATTCTTCACGCCTGCCACCTGCCCCTCAAGCTCTGTGAGCTCGTGATAATGGGTGGCAAACAGCGTTTTAGCCCCTAGCTTCTTCGGATCGGCGCAGAATTCCAGCACCGCGCGCGCGATGCTCATGCCGTCGTAGGTGGAGGTGCCGCGGCCGATTTCATCGAGTAAAATCAGGCTTTTTGACGTGGCATTGTGCAAAATCGAGGCGACCTCGCTCATCTCCACCATGAAGGTGGACTGCCCCGCCGCCAGATCGTCGGAGGCGCCGACGCGGGTGAAGATGCTGTCCACCACGCCGATCTGCGCACTGCGCGCCGGCACGAAGGAGCCGATCTGCGCCATGAGCGTGATGAGCGCAACCTGCCGCATATAGGTGGATTTACCCGCCATATTCGGCCCGGTGATGATGGCGCAGCGGTTATCCCCACAGTCGAGCGCCGTATCGTTGGGGACAAACGGTGCATCATCAAGCATCCGCTCCACCACTGGATGCCGCCCGTCTGTGATTTCGAGCCTGTCACCCGCATCGACGGCGGGGCGCGTATAGTCATAGGACACCGCCGTCTGCGCAAAGGAGCAGAGCACATCGAGCCGGGCGACGGCATGAGCCGTGCGCTGCACGCGGTACAGCTCGTCCGCCACACGGGTACGCACATCGTTGAAAATCTGGTACTCGAGCTGGACCATGCGCTCCTGCGCGCCGAGCACCTTGGATTCGAGCTCCTTTAATTCCTGCGTAATATACCGCTCACAATTGGAAAGCGTCTGCTTGCGGATATAGTCGTCCGGCACCAGCTCCTTATAGGAATTCGATACCTCTATGTAATAACCGAACACGCGGTTATAGCCAATTTTCAGCTTCTTGATGCCGGTGCGTTCCTGCTCGCGCTGCTCGATCTGCGTCAGGAAGCCCTTGCCGTTGGTGACGAGCGCATGGAGCGAGTCGAGCTCCTCGTGGAAGCCTGCCTTGATCATTCCGCCTTCGCGCACGGTAAAGGGCGGCTCCTCCACGATCGCGGCATCGATGAGGGCAAACACGTCTTCCAGCGGATCGATATCCCGGAAGATTTCGCACAGCATTGCGCTTTTGCAGCCCTCCAGCCGCGCCCGCAGAGGAGCAAGCTTTTCAATCGCCGCCGAAAGGCTCCTGAGCTCCCGCGCGTTAGCGGTACCGTAGGCGATGCGGGTCATGAGCCGCTCAAGATCATAGATGCCGGTCAGGTTTTCGATCTCGTCGCGGCGGAGCATCGTATCGCTGAACAGCTCGTCCACCGCGTTCAGGCGGCGGCTGATCTGTGCGCAGCTGAGAAGCGGCTGCTCCACCCAGGAGCGGATGAGCCGCTTGCCCATGGCGGTCTTCGTGCGGTCGAGCACCCAGAGAAGCGTGCCCTTTTTCTCACCGCTGCGCATCGTGCGCGTCAATTCCAGATTGCGCCGCGCCGCAAGGTCAAGGCGCATAAAGCGCGCGCTGCTGTAAAAATCGAGCTCCCGGATATTGTCGAGCTCCGCCTTCTGTGCGTCCTTGAGATAGGCGAGCGCTGCGCCGAGGGCACGCACCGCATCCGGCGCACTGGCGAGCTCCAGCTCATCGAGAGAGGTTTTCTGAAAATGGGCCAGCACGAGGGCCGTGCAGGAGGCAAGGTCAAACTGCCCGTCGTCGAGCAGCTCCGCCGTCAGGCTCATGCGCTTTGCCAGAAAGGATTTGAATTCCGGCAGCACTGCGGCCCCGGCATTGACCAGCACCTCGCTGGGCATATACCGGCCGAATTCGTTCATCAGCGCATCCTCACAGCCGTCCGCCGAAAAATCCGTCAGATGCACTTCGCCTGTCGAAACGTCGGCAAAGCACAGCCCCGCGCCCTCCTCACCCACGCAGACGCAGGCAAGGTAATTGTTGCGCGATTCGTCGAGCATGCTGTTTTCAATGACCGTGCCGGGCGTGACCACGCGGATGACATCCCGCTTGACGATTCCCTTGGCAAGCGCCGGATCTTCCATCTGCTCGCAGATGGCAACCTTATATCCTTTGGCAACCAGGCGGGCAATATAGCTGTCCGCGCTGTGGAACGGCACGCCGCACATTGGCGCGCGCTCCTCCTGCCCGCAATCCCGACCGGTGAGCACCAGCTCCAGCTCGCGCGAAGCGGTCTTCGCATCCTCGAAGAACATTTCGTAAAAGTCTCCCAGCCGGAACATCAGAATGGTGTCGGGATACTGCTCTTTGACCTCCAGATATTGCTGCATCATCGGCGTAAGCGGTGCCATAGGGGGTGATCATTCCTTTCTTTCAAAGCGCCGCTTTACGGCGCTTTGCTCTGCCTTCATTGGTCGTCTGGTATGTGAATGGGAGGCCGAGAACCGGCCTCCCGATGCTTCTGAATCAGCAGCCGCTGCAGGCGGAGCAGTTGCCGCCGCAATTGTGCTCCTCCTTCGGCTCACAGGTGGCCGGATCCTCGCCGTTGACGCAGAGGGTGAGAATCTGCATGAGATAATTCATCATCCCGTCCACTTCCTTGCGGGCAACCTCGTAATTGATCATATTCGGATTCTGCATCACCTGCGCATAAATCGCGCGGAACTGCTGATCGTAATCCTGCATTTTTTCCTCGCTCGGCGCTTCCTTCTGCGCCTCCTGCTGATAATTCATCTGAATGAGATTGAGCTCACCGATGAGATCATTGAGGGGTTTATCGGCTTCGTTGGCCTCGCGCGCCTTTTTGAAATTGAGGTAACGTTCATCCTGCTGGATCGCTGCGCCAAGCTCGCGCGCCATTTTGATAATGTCCATTGAAATCTCCTTAATATATTTTGATTTATTCCAACTGCTCGAAAGCGAACAGAAGAATGCGGAATCAGGCGGCAGGCATCAGCTGCCTGAAGACAGATGTGGGATATCAGCTCGCGATTTTTCCAAAATGGAACCGTGGCGAATTTACGATTCCATTTGTCCGCGCAGAATCCACGCAAGCGCCTGTGTCATCTGAACGTCAACAAAGGAACCGATGAGAGATCCCTCTCCGGGAAATTCGATCACAACATTGCCCTGCGTACGCCCTGCGAGCAGCCCCTCCTTTTTGCCGGGGCCCTCCACAAGCACGCGAAAGCGTTTCCCCACAAGCGACTGATTGCGCTTTTCGGCGATGCGCTCCTGTAAATCGGTCAGCTCGCGGAACCATTTTCCCTTTTCCTCCCGGGAGACGGGATCGGGCATCTTCGCCGCGGGCGTCCCCTCGCGCGGGGAGAAGAGGAAGGTAAACAGGGAGGTAAAGCCGACCTCCTTTACCAAGCGCAGCGTATCCTGAAATTCCTCGTACGTCTCGCCCGGAAAGCCGACGATGACGTCGCTCGTCAGGGAGAGTTCCGGCATAACCTGGCGCGCATAGCGGGTAAGCTCCAGATACTGCTCTCGCGTATAGCGGCGATTCATCTCCTTTAAAACTCGATCGTTGCCGGATTGAAAGGGCAAATGCAGATGCTTTGCAACCTTTTCGCAACCCGCCATTGCGTCAAGCAGCTCCCGCGTGCAATCCTTTGGGTGGGAGGTCATGAAACGAATTCGAAAATCGCCCGGAATCGCATTGATCTCCCGCAGCAATTGCGCGAAAGAGACAGGCGTTTCCAAATCCTTCCCATAAGAGTTGACATTCTGCCCGAGGAGCGTAATGTCACGGTAGCCCGCTTCCACCAGGGAACGTGCTTCAGTGAGCACCGCCTCTACCGTGCGGCTGCGTTCACGCCCGCGGACATAAGGGACGATACAGTAGCTGCAAAAGTTGTTGCAGCCGTACATCACGGGAAGAAACGCCTTAAACGAGCTGTCCCGCACGACGGGAAGCCCCTCGGTGATATTGCCCGCCTCATCCGGCAGCTCAAACACGCGGCCCTTGCCGCACAGGGTACGATATAGAAGCTCCGGCAGGCGATGGATTACATGCGTGCCGAAGACGAGATCGACAAATGGGTAGCTCTTACGGATTTTCTCCGCTACGCGTGGCTGCTGCATCATGCACCCACACAGGGCGACGACCATGCCCGGCCGGGCGGCCTTTACGTTTTTCAGCGCGCCGACATTGCCGAAGACACGGTCCTCCGCGTGCTCGCGCACCGCGCAGGTGTTGTAGAGAACCAAATCGGCATCCTCGACCGTGTCTGTAAACGTATAGCCCATTTCGGCAAGCATTCCCTTGATGCGCTCGCCGTCTGATACGTTGCCCTGGCAACCGTAGGTGTGCACAAAGGCGCGGGGCTGCCCGCTATAGCGTGTGTCGAGCACAGTGTGCAAAAGGGATGTGTATTCTTCCTGCGATTTCACAGGTGTATCATTTTTTTCAGCGTTTTGAAGCAAGCTGGGTTCCTCCGCATCCAAACTGTCCCCACAGGGGTAAAATCCCCCATGATTCTTTTTATTATACTACGAATGGTGGTTGTCCGCAAGTCAAAATCACATATCTTGCGGAAAACGAAAACCGCCCCATCAAAGCCTGATGAGGAGGTCCATGCTGATCCAAAACACATCTTCTGTTTTGCGAGGGCAAATGTTCACCGCACCGTAGCGGCACTTTGCCCCAGCGTGCTTCCCGAGGGCTGACACTGCCATGCCGCCATCAATTCCTCCCGGTGCGTCTTGGCCTTTTTCAACGATAAGCTCAGCGCAACGCCCTCGATGGTGTATGTTTTTGAACCATTTCCTTTATTCTTTTCTCTCCGGGCAAAGCGTTGCGATTCCCATATGATTCCCCTCGCCCGTTTCTAAATCCTTGGGCGTGTGAATGAGATAGAAAAAACCGTTCTCCGAATATTTTTGATCATCGAAGCCTTTCGCATAATCCTCGGCCATCGCCATGTGGGTCACACGACCGATCGCCATGGCGGTCAGGCCCGCGCCGGACAAATCCTCCAGCCGCCCGCATTTGCATTCGAGCGTCAAAAAGCTCTCCCCGATGCGCGGGACGGCCACGGTTTTTGCCGCTTCCTCCGCAAAGCCGCCTACGGTGAATTCGTCCACATCCGGCTCGTTGTGCTCGATCGTTTGGATCAGCGCGTCATAATAGCGCTTTGAGAGAAAGTTGACGCAGAATTCCCCATCGCGCTTGATGTTTTCATAGGTATGCGTATGCTGGCACAGACCGGCAAGGATCGCGTAAAAGCCGCCTTTATCGCCCTGGAAACAGCTCCAGGAGTGGAAGTTGATATTCGGCTTGCCATCTGCCTTGCGCGTCGTAATGGCAAAGAGCACCTGCGGGATGCCGCAGGCATATTCCATATGGGAAAAGAAATCGTACTGCCCCGGCCAGTATTGCCGGAACCGCTCGGGTTTTTCCGCCCCAAATTCGTATTTCATCTGATCGTCTCCTTATCCTTCAATTCTGCCAAACGCGCGCAGGAAAAGAAGGTTTTGAATCGCGAGGTTCGCCTTCCACCAGTTTTCGGAGATGGCGAATTCGCGCTCATACGCGCCCCACGTCCAGGTGAGATTCCAAACGCCGTGAGCATTGCGATTTTGAATCAACAAATCACACTCCTGCTCCGGCAGGCCCTCGCTTCCGGGGTAAAACGGGCTCTGTGGTGAACGGATAAAACGGGACGGCGTGCAGACATAGCCCTGGGTCCAGTCTGACGGATCATTGCCGATGAGCACGCGAACCGCGCTTTTCAGCCTGCCCTCATAGGCCTTTTCGTCGAACAAGTCCGTCCTGCCCGCTGCCTTGCAGCAGGCGAGCAACTCCCAAAAAACAGTTACTTCGTGCATATCGTCCGATTTGGTACGGCCTGCGATAAAATCCGCAGCAGCGTGCTTTGCAAGCGCCTCGCCCTTCTGATAGAGCGCCGATCCCGGCTCATCGTATTGCAGAATAAAGCCCGCCAGGCTCGCCGTCGGGTTATAACCCCAATCTTCCCCTGACCGCTCGGTAAACGTCCACCACGGCGCGTGGGGGAAATCGTTGTTCGATGGGATCGCGCCCTGCCACAATCCATCCACAAAATGTGCGCCACTGCCGAGATAGCGTAGAATCCCCTGCGCAACCGGATGCCCCTTTGGCGCGCCCACCTCTCGGAGGATGCAAGAAGCCGTCCAGGTTTGCATCGGTGCGGATTCCGGATTCCAACAATCGGCCTCCAGCGCGTGGCCAAAGCCGCCGTCCTCATTCTGATAGGCGGCCAGTGCCTGAAGCACAGCCTCTGCAGAGCCGCCTTCAAAATAGTATTGCCAGCGCGCAAGGTCGAGCGGCCGCGCATTGCGGTATATCCAGCGGCGGATGCTTTCTAAATCTGATTTGATAAGCTTCATATTGTTTTCTCTCCATTTCCTTTTAAATTGCCTTTATTGTACCCCCAGAGAAAACAAATGTATTGTAAAAAAGCGACATGTCACTTTCTTTGACCTGCTCTATCCAAAGCGAGCGCACGCGCCTGCATGGGCGTGAGTGTATGAAAGCGTTTGAAATCGCGCAGCAGATGGGACTGATCCGTAAAGCCGAAGCGGTGCACCGCATCCTGCACATCAAACTCCCGCTCGAACAACACGGCGCGCCATACCTGCTGATAGCGCACAAGCTGTGCTAGCTTTTTGGGCGATACGCCGACCGTATCACGAAACAGCCGTTCCAGCTGCCGCGGGCCGACACAGGCATAGCCCGCCGCATCAGAAAGGGCCGCCCGCCCCTCGTTTTGCAGAATATGATAGACTGCATTCATCACAGCCGGTTTTTCCTTTCCCGTCTGCAAAGCCTGCACCAGGTAATCCTGCGCAAACCGGATGCGCCCCTCCATCGTATCTACACTGGGCAGCATTGCCTCAAGCTGCCGCGTTAGCTTCGGAAAATAGCAGTGCGCGTCAAAAAAACCGTTTTGCACCTGTGTCATCGGCTCGCCGGCAAACAGCGGCGTTGCCCAGGCATAAAATCGGATGGCAAAGGTCGAAACGATATGGCCGGTGATATTTTCCCGAGATACAAACGGGCGGTCGTCAATGCCACAAAAAACATTTGACAGCATCCCCTGTGTATAGTCGAGGTCAAAGAGGATATCCATGCAGGTATCCGGCGTGACGAGTCCTTCCTCCCGCCCCGGCTGCTTCGCCCAAACCGGCCTGCGCGTCCCCCAGAAGCAACAGATATAGGGCCTGAGCGCTTCGCACGGTGCAACTTCTATGTACGTATCGTCCGCCTGAAACGGCGCGGCGGTCAGCGGGCGGTATATCTGATAGAGCTTCAAAGGGAAATCGCCTCCTTCCCGAAAACGGAAAAAGCGCTCACTCTGATCCAATCCATTCATTTGATTTCAGCTGAGCGCTTTCTCTCTTCACTTTTCGTTTGTCACCGTCACATAAGCTGCCCGTCCAAAAATGCGCGCAGCTTTTCCTGATTCTGCAGGCCTACGATGCGCTCCTTTTCCTGCCCGCCGGAGAAGAGCACCAGCGTTGGAATGCTCATCACGCCATAGGTCGTCGCGAGATCGCTCGCCTCGTCGATATTGATCTTGCAAAAGCGGATCTTACCCTCATATTCGCCAGACAGGGATTCCACCACGGGCGCCAGCATCCGGCATGGATTGCACCACTGAGCCCAGAAATCCACAAGGACAGGCTCCTGTGCGTCGAGCACCTCTTTTTTGAAATTGTCCAGAGTGACCGCTGTTACTGCCATAACACATCGTCCTTTCACGTCTTTTTTTCAATCGTCATTAGTATCTCCCGCGCCTGTAAGCTTATACGAAAGCCGTTTTGCACGCAAAAGCGCCGCTTTCTCCACCGGGGCGCGGTCCGTATCCTTTTCAAATACGCAGCCGATAAGCGTTGTATTTAACACCGTGAACGCCATTTCCATCTGGCTGCGGATCGCCGCAAACCCGGCCGCCTCCTGGGAGCCGCAGGTCAACAGCAGCGCCGCCTGCTTCGGCTTTTTGACCGGCGGACGGATTCTCATCGAAAAGCGGGCGCTGAAATACCGCTGAAAGCGGTCGATCACCGCCTTTGGCGGCGCAGGAAGCGCGTTATAATATACGGGCGACGCGACGACGAAAAAATCCGCCCGTTCGAAGGCCTCCATAAAGGCATCCAAATCACGCTGGGAGCAGCCCTGCTTTTTGGTGCAATAGCCGCAGTCGATGCAGGGCATCGGATGCTGCTTGTATGCATCATAAACCGTGACCTTCACATGATCGGGCAGCTCGTCCAGAAAGGAATGCAGCAGTTTCCCCGTATTGCCGTTCGGATGGGGCGACCCAAAAAGGACGAGCAGTTCCTTTTCCTCAAATGAGGTTGCGTTCGTCGCAGTACTGGCAGACAAGCATTCCGCCCCCTTCCCGGAATAGGTGTGGCAGATAACCTTCCGTCTGTGTGATGCAGCGCGGATTCTGGCAGCAGGCCGTGTGCGTACCGTGCACTTTGGGCGGCACCTCGCCGGATTTCTTCTTGAGCATCTCGAGAATCAGCGCCATGCGGGCATACATACCGTATTCGCCCTGCTCAAAATATTTCGCGCGCGGGTCATCGTCCACATCCACCGTGATCTCGTCCACACGCGGCAGCGGATGCAGGATACACAGGTCACGCTTGGCACCCCGCAGCTTGTCCTTATCGAGCACATATACGCCTTTTTGCTTTTCATACTCCTCGCGGGAGGCAAACCGCTCCTGCTGGATGCGGGTCATATAGAGCACGTCCAGCTCAGGGATCGCCTCCTCCAAACTGTCGAGGCAGGTATACGGGCAGCCGCTTGCATGGAGCACGTCCCGGATATATTGCGGAATCTGGAGCTGCGGCGTGGAGATGAGCACGAACCGGTTGCCCTCATAGCGCGAAAGGCATTTGATCAGGGAATGTACGGTCCGCCCGTTTTTCATATCGCCGCACAGGCCGATTGTCAGGTTGGTCAGCCGCCCCTTTTCATAGGAGAGCGTGACAAGATCCGTGAGCGTCTGCGTGGGATGCAGATGCCCGCCGTCGCCCGCACTGATGACCGGCACTCTGGAATATAGGGATGCTGCGAGCGCCGCGCCTTCGCGCGGATTGCGTATCACAATAATATCAGAATAATTGCTGATAATCCGCACGGTATCCTTCAGGCTCTCCCCCTTGGAGACAGAGGAATTCCCTGGATTGTCGAAACCGATGATTTTTCCGCCCAGACGGAGCATTGCCGCCTGAAAGGACATCTGCGTCCGTGTGGAGGGTTCATAAAAAAGCGTTGCCATGATTTTTCCATGGCAGGCATCCATATACCACGCCGGATTTTTGCGAATATTGCCCGCCAGCGTGATTAATTCCTGTACTTCTTCATGCGATAGCTGGTCGAGATCAATCAGGTTGTTTGTTTTCATAACGTATATGCCTTCCTTCTGTCCCGTTGTTTTTTTCATTTTATCAGCAAACCTGTAAAATAACAATATGCTGCCAAAATTTAAGTTTTCTATAAAAAAGATTGTATCAAAAGGGCGAATGATGTAAAATAAAAAAGAATCAGTATAAGGGGAAGTGAATACAGAATGGAAGACATCTACAGCTCCAGCAACCGGGACCCAAACCGAAAAAAGGATGGCGGCAGCCGGAATATCAGCTCGTCTTCGGGCCAGAGGCCGCAGCGGCCTGCTCAGCCATCCCATCAGAATACGAATGACTCAAGGCCACAGCAACGGCCTGCTCAGCCAAATCAGCCGCCGAAAAGACCTTTTCCTGCTAAGCCCGCCGACGTCACGCAGGATTTTACGCCAGTTAGACCGCCCGTACAAAATCCATATGACAGGAGGCCCCCCCAGCAGCAGCGGCCGCCGCAGGGTGGAAAGCCCGGACAGCCCATGGAGGATATTAAGAGCGGCCGGCCGAAGCATCGGCGGAAAAAGCACGTCGTATTAAAAATCTTTCTCACGCTCATCGCCCTGATTCTGGTCGCGGCGATCGCGGGAGGCAGCTATCTTTACCACCTGATGGGCTCCTTTAATTACAACGAAGCGGGGCACAAAAACAACGTCTATGTTGACGAGAGCAAGCTCTTCAGCAGTAAGAACGTTACCAATATTCTCTTTCTGGGCGTTGACCGCCGCAATGCGGATCAAAATTCGCGTTCGGATACGATGATGATGCTGTCTATCGACCGCGTTAATAAAAAGCTCAAGCTCACCTCGTTCCTGCGCGATTCCTGGGTCTATATCCCGGACCATGGGTACGCAAAGCTCAACGCCTCCTGCTCCTGGGGCGGCGCACAGCTCGTGATGGACACGCTGGAATATAACTTCAATGTCAAGATTGACCACTATGTCCTTGTCGATTTTGAAATGTTTAAAAATATTGTCAACAAACTGGGCGGGATTACGGTCGAAGTCACGGAAAAGGAAGCAAAATACATGCGCAATGAAGTCCACCTCGACATTCAGGCCGGCGAAAATGTTAAGCTCGACGGCAACGAGGCGCTCTGGTACTGCCGTATCCGCTATCTCGATTCCGACTTTATGCGCACCCAGCGCCAGCGCAAGGTCATCTCCGCAATCATTGAAAAAGCGAAGAGCACGCCGATTCCGACGCTTGTTGAGATGGTGCAGGAGATCCTGCCCGACGTAGAAACAGACCTGACGCAGAGTGAGCTGATGAAGCTGGCGGGCGGCGCGGCGCTGTCCTATATCCGCTACGACGTTGAGCAGATGCGCATTCCCGTGGATGGAACCTGGAAGAGCAAGAGAATCAAAGGGCAGGACGTTCTGTCGCTTGACATCGAAAAGAACCAGCAGCTGCTTTATGACTTCCTTTATACCAAGGACGAGGAGAAGACGACGCAGAAGAGTGAGTGACCTCTTTTCTCACTCGCATCGCCCTCAAAACAAAACGATTCCGGGGGGAATAAAACCTCCCCGGAATCGTTTGTTTTGTGATTGATGCAAGGAGACGTGGGCCCCGCCTGGCCTGCTTGCCGAGTGCAAAAGAAATGCCGCCGAAACGTGCAAAGCCACTGCACGTTCAGCGGCATTTTTGAATGGATGCGTCTCGCGCACAATTTGGGGCTGTCTTCATGCGCTGCCGTTCACGGGGAAGGTTACTTTGAGCTCTTCCGTTTCCTCTGTTACGGCAAAGCCTTAGCAATTTTTGCACTTCTTGACTCCTGAGTAGGAGCGAATCACGAAGTTGCCACGGGAATAGGCAAACCCAACAGGATAAATGTAAATAAAACGGATAGACTTCTTCTGACGTCACTCTTCTCTTTTATTTTTGCTCAAACATTGTATTTTGAGCCCTACTTTTAAAATAATTGCCCGGCGTATGCAAGCCTCTCCCGCATGCTGCACAAAAAAATAACTGCGAGAGAAAAGATTACTATTGACAATATGCCCGTGACGTACTAATATTGATACAGGCAAATGATAAAACGCTTTACCAAGGCGGCGATCTCATGCTACGGATTGTAGAACAGGCATTAACACCGGAGATATACTGCGCTATTCGAGATAAGGTGGGATTCCAGCCCTACGCGCCAGAGGATGTGGCCGCCGCGTTGGAAAAAACGCTATACACCGTTGTGATCATGGACGGCGACGAGCCGGTGGGCATTGCCCGTATCGTGGGGGATGGCCGCATCGTGTTTTTTATCAAGGATGTGGTGGTGGACCCCGCCTATCAGGGTCGCGGCATCGGCCGCCTGCTCATGGATGCAATCTTTCGTTACATCGACACAGCGGCCTGCGACAACGCTTATGTCGGCCTCATGGCCACACCGGGCACCGAGGGCTTCTATGAACAATTCGGATTCATCCGGCGGCCTGCTCCCGGGCTGGGGCACGGCATGGTTTGCTTCGTCCACCCTGGCCGCTCCAGTCACACGGCACTCTGAAAGGCCAACGGACGCGTCTTGCCGCAGCGGTACGCGCCCGCTTTTCTGACAAGTCTGCGGAGAAACGAGGGAATCCTATGGGAAAAGTCATTGTATTCGGCAGTCTGAATATGGATCTAACCATTGAATGCGACGCCATGCCCCAGGCGGGACAAACCTTACAGGGCCGTAACTTCCTTACCAACCCCGGCGGCAAGGGCGGCAATCAGGCGGTAGCGGCCGCCAAGCTGGGCGCTCCCACCTGGATGATTGCCCGGGTTGGGCAGGATCTGTTCGGCGAACAGGTACGCCTGGCACTGGAGGAGTCTGGGGTCGACTGCACCTATGTGGATCGCAGCGACTGTAACAATACAGGCGTCGCGGTCATCACCCGCTGCGGCGGTGATAACCGAATCATTCTGAACGCCGGTGCGAACCATGAAATGTGTGGAAAGGACGTAGTGGCCATTCTCGACAAGCTGGCCGAGCCGAAGGATATCTTCGTCACCCAGTACGAATGCGAGCAACAGGCAGTCATCGACGCCTTGTCCGCGGCTAAGAGCCACCGTCTGTTTACACTGTTTAATCCCGCACCCGCCAAGCCAATCCCGGCGGACGCCTACGCCAACATCGATCTGATCGTAGTCAACCAGACCGAATGTGAATTTCTGACCGGCCTATATCCCAGAGACAAGGCCAGCTGCCAAAACGCGCTAAGCCGTTTCAAGGCTATGGGCGTGGGTGACGCGATCATCACGCTCGGGGAAAAGGGCAGCGTCTGCCGCATGGGGGACGACGTCATCCTGGTGGACAGCTACCCGGTCCCCAATGTGGACACCACCGCCGCCGGCGACTCCTATATCGGCGCGCTGGCCTGCGCCCTGGTCCGTGGCAACAATGTCGAGCAGTGTATGCGCTTCGCAACCAAGGTAGCTTCCCTGACCATAACCAGACAGGGCGCGCAGCAGTCTATTCCCTATCTGAACGAAGTAGAGGCTTATTTTAAGGAGGAATTGAAATGAAGAAACGACCAATCATCATTGACACCGACCCCGGCATCGACGACGCCGTCGCCATTGCCATAGCGCTATTCAGTGAGGAACTGGACGTGAAGCTCATCACCACGGTGGCCGGCAACGTCTCCCTCGACAAAGTCACCTACAACACCCTGCGCCTGCTCAAGTTCTTCCAGAAGGAGGTGCCGGTGGCCAAGGGCGCTGCCGAGCCCTTGATTCTACCACTGATGGATGCCAGCAATGTCCATGGCAAGAGCGGCATGGAGGGCTTCGATTTTGAAGAGCCGGACGATCATCTGCTGCTTGAGGAGAACGCAGTGAATGCCATGCGCCGCGTGATCATGGAGAGCGATGAACCGATCACGCTAGTGCCCATTGCCCCTCTGACCAATATTGCCCTGCTGCTCAAGGTTTATCCCGAGGTCAAGGCAAACATCCGCGAAATTGTTATGATGGGCGGCTCCGCCAGTCGGGGAAACAAGGGCGTCATGTCGGAATTCAACGTGGCCACCGATCCTGAGGCGGCTAAGATCGTCTTTAACAGCGGCCTGCCGCTGGTCATGGCCGGGCTGGACGTGGGCTGGAATGCGCTGGTCCTTCCCGAAGACAGTGCAAAGCTCCCCCAGCTGGGCGAGGTGGGCCGTATGGCCTACTGCCTGTTCCAGAAATATCGCGGCGGCAGCATGAAGACCGGGCTCAAGATGTACGACAGCTGCGCCATGGCTTACCTGCTGAAGCCTGAGATGTACGAGATAGCGGAGACCTATGTGGACGTAGAACTGGCGGGCACCATGACCGCCGGATGCACCCTGGTAGACTTGAAGGGCTATCTGGGCAAGCCCAACAATGCCAAGGTCTGCATGAGCATCAACCAGGAACTGTTTCGTACCTGGTTCCTGGATTGTATCGCCCGCTGTATTTGATTCTTCCCGGAGTTACCATACAAATGAAAATAAGGGAGGCATATTTATGTCTGCAGTTATGTCCGCTGTCCTCATGTACGGCTCTGCCCTGATCGCAGTTGCCGTCGTCGTTTTTATGCTCATTAAGAAGATGGACATAAAAATCACTCTGTTGCTCATGGGCGTTGTGCTGATGTTTATCGGCATCGCAACGGGCAACGGGATCGCCATTAAGGACTTCGTCGGCACTGGTGCGGTCTGGCTCGATCCATTGAAGGCCATAGCTGACCAGTTTAAGAGTACCCTGAGCGCCGCCGGTTTCATCATCCTCATTTTGGGCGGTTACTCTGCCTACATGAGCTCCATTGGCGCCAATGAGGTTACAGTCAGCGTACTGACCAAGCCGATCGGTAAGATCAAGTCCGTTTATTTCCTGGTACCGGTGGTTTTCCTGCTGGGGAACCTGCTGTCCCTGGTGATCCCCAGCGCATCTAACCTGGCGATCATCCTGCTGGCCACCCTGTATCCGGTTATGGTCAAAGCCGGTATGAGCTCTTTGACTGCCGCCGGCATCATCGCTACCACTGCTACAGTCATACCCACCCCACTTGGCTCCGATAACGTGGCCATAGCCGAGGAACTGGCCAAAACCACTGAATTCGCCGGTCTGACACCCACGGAGTACGTGTTCCGCTATCATGCACTTGTCTCGATCCCTACCCTGCTGGTGATGGCGATTGCCCATTATTTCTGGCAGCGGCACATGGATAAGAAGCTGGGTGCGGACCGCGCCACCGATCTGGCGGACGTCCAGGATGTCAAAGCCATTGAGGGCGGCAAACTGTTCAAAACGGTATATGCGATTCTCCCTCTGCTACCCATTATCCTACTGATCATTGTCTTTGCAGTACAGTCCATAACCAATTTGGACATCAACATTAGCGTTGAAGTAGCCACCCTTTTCTCCTTTGTCATCGCCATGGTCTGTGAGATCATCCGCAAGCGCAAGGTGAAAGCCGCGCTGGATGGCACTGAGACCTTCTTCAAAGGCATGGGCGGTGCTATGCCGATTGTGGCCCTGCTGGTCGCGGCGTCGGTGTTCGTCACCGGCCTCAAATCCATCGGCCTCATCGGCGCTCTTCAGAACGCTATGCTGGGCATTCAGGGCGGCAATCTGGGCTTTGTGCTCCCGCTCATCCTCGTCGGCCTGACGGCTCTGATCGTCATCCTCAGCGGCAGCGGTACTGCTCTGTTCTTCGCCATGGTCCCCCTGATGGTGCCGCTGGCGACGGCCGCTGGCATCAATGTGCTGGCTATCAGCATCCCCATGGGTCTGGCGGGCAACCTGCTGCGGGCCGTGTCCCCGGTGGCGGCCGTGACCATGATCGTCGCCGGATCGGTGAAGAAGAGCCCGCTCGAGATCGTCAAGCGCACCTCCTTCCCCATGATTATCGGTACGGTGTTCATGTTTGTGCTGTCTATGATCGTTTTCCTGCCGATGTCTTAACCGTTGACAAACGGGGCAGCCATAGATATGGCTGCCCCGTTCATGGTTCTTTCATTTTATTTTTCTATCGTTAAAGGAGTTGAGCATCATGAGCGTAACCATAAAGGATATTGCCAGAGAGGCCGGCGTGTCAGCCAGCGCGGTGTCACTGGTGCTGAATGACCGGCCCTGCCGCATAGCGGACGCCAAAAGGAAGCATATCCGGGAGATCGCCCGGCGGCTCAACTATGCGCCCAATCAGGCGGCACGCAGCCTTGTTACCAAAAAAACGCGGACGCTGGCACTCATATTGCCTGATATTGAAAACACTTTTTTCTCCTCCTTGGCCAAGCGCATTGAAGGCTGCTGCCAGCGAGAAGGCTATCTGTTACTCATCGCCAGCTCCAATGATCTCTATGACGAGGATCGGACGCTGCTGCGCAGCATCACTTCCCATGGTGTGGACGGTCTCTTTCTCATCGTCAGCAACGAGTCCTATCAGAATAACGCCGACCTGCTGGAGGAGCTGCAGAGGCTGCCCTTCCCCTACGTACAGGTAGATCGGGTATACGACGACCTCGCTTGTGACAAGGTCCTCTTCGATAATGAGTACGGTGCCTACATAGCGGCACGGCACCTGATCGAGAGCGGCCACACCCGTATCGGCTACGTAGCCAACACACGCTCCAACAACGGCCGTGCACGGCTTAAGGGCTATCACAGCGCCCTGGAAGAGATGGGGCTGCCCTATGATCCCACCCTGATAGCGGAGGGAGATTACCACTTTGACAGCGGATACCGGGCGGCGCAAGCCCTTCTGAAAACCGATGCCACTGCCGCCTTTGTCTCCAACGATATGATGGCCCTGGGGTTTCTAAAGTATCTGTACGGCATGGGCCTGCGTGTGCCGGACGATTTCTCCCTGGTGAGCTATGATAATTCCCTCTCCCCCTTTGCGCTGGGCGTGGAGCTGACCTCAGTGGCCCAGAATCCCCAGCAGCTGGGCGAGGAGGCCTGCCGGCTGCTGACCAGCCGGCTGCAAGGATCGAAGGACCCGCCCCGCACGGTCAGCCTGGAACCGGAGCTTATCGTGCGCAACAGCGTCAAAAAGCGATGAATTCGTTATCATAATCGATTCTTTTTGGGAATGAGGAGCTGTTCCATCCAGACAGAAACGAAAAAATACTGCCGGGCACCTTCCTTACCAAGTTGGGTAAATAAGGTGCCCGGCGACTTATGGGAACCAATCACAAAAGCAGGCAGACGCGCGACGCGTCCGCCTGCTTTTCTCGCTGGATATTTGATCAAATAAAAATTTACTTGCTCTCCAGCAGCTTTTCACATGCCGCAAGCTGCACGCACACGCACAATAGCGCCACCGCCTGCTCGAGCTCCTCCACGGGTGGAAGCGTCGGCGCGATGCGGATGTTGCGGTCCGCTGGGTCCTTGCCGTAGGGATAGGTCGCGCCGGGCGTGGTGAGCGTAACGCCCGCCTCCTTACAGAGCACGCCCACGCGCTTAGCACAGCCGTCGAGCACGTCGAGGCTGATGAAATAGCCACCGTTCGGATTCTTCCAGGAGGCGATGCCCTTGCCGCCGAGCTCTTTTTCAAACGCATCGAGCACAGCCCGGAACTTCGGGCGCAGGATCGCAGCGTGGCGCTTCATCTGTGCGCGGATGCCATCCGCATCCTTGAAGAAACGGACGTGGCGCAGCTGGTTGAGCTTGTCGTAGCCGATCGTCTGGGAGGCCATGCGCGTTTTGATCATGGCGATATTTGCATCGGAGGCCGCCATCACAGCGACGCCCGCGCCGGGGAAGCTGATTTTCGAGGTGGAGGCCACCATGATGACGCGGTCGGGGTTCCCCGCCTTCGCGCACTCATCGAGCATGTTGAGCACCTCGTCGGGCGTGTCCGTCAGATCATGGACGCAATATGCGTTATCCCAAATGATGCGGAAGTCCGATGCCCCCGTCTCCATCGCGGCCATACGGCGCACAACCTCGTCGGAATAGGTCTTGCCCTCGGGATTGGAATACTTCGGCACACAGAACATGCCCTTGACTGCCGGATCCTTCACGACCTCCTCCAGTAAGTCCATATCCGGGCCGTCCTCCAGCATCGGGATGTTGACCATCTCGATCCCAAAATATTCGCACACGCCGAAATGACGGTCATAGCCGGGCACCGGGCAGGCGAATTTCACCTTGTCAAGCTTGCACCAGGGGATGCTGCCCGCGCCGTGCGTCATGCACTGGGAAACATAGTCGAACATCATATTCAGGCTCGAATTGCCGCCTACGATGATATTCTGCGGGGCAACGCCCATCAGCTCGGCAAAGAGCCGCTTGCACTCCGGAATGCCGTCAAGCACGCCGTAGTTGCGGCAGTCCATCCCATTTTCCGATTTGACGTCAGAATCAGAATGGAGGACGTCGAGCATCTCCATGGAAAGGTCAAGCTGATCCGCGCCGGGCTTGCCGCGCGACATATCGAGCTTTAGCCCCTTTGCCTGAAACGCTTCATATTCCTTCAAAAGGCTTTTCTGCTGCGCCACGAGCTCCTCCTTGGACATCTCCTGAAAAACCGGCATGAAAACTCCTCCTAAACCAACTGCACATGGCAGCCGAAATCTACTGATATAGTACTCGATTTCCCCACAATTTGCAACCGTTAAATCAAAATCCTGCATTTTGACCAGTTTACAGGAGAAAAGAAGCCGCTTCCCCGTGCAAAGGCTGAAATTTCCACAAGCCGCCGCTCAATGTACTTTCGCTTTGTGGCCAGTCCACAAAAAATCTCCCATTCGGCCGACAGGGACCGAATGGGAGGCAGCGCCGGATTTGTTTTCACTGGCGGCCTGTTATGCCGTTTTTTTTACCGGATGATCTGAGGCTTCGCTCTCTTGCCGGCTGATGCGGCGATAGAGGAAAATTCCGGCAACGGTCAGCGCACCCGTCAGGAGATATACGATCGCAGCAAACCAGAAGTTGCGCTCGCCCAGTGCGTTACCGCACAGGGTCGAGGATAAAATCGACGGGATCCGGGCAATCCCGGTCAGGATCAAAAAGGTGAACGTGTTCACCGGCGTGATGCCCACAAAATAGGTAATGAAATCCTTGGGTGTGCCAGGGATCAGGAAGATGATGAAGAGCAGCAGGTTGAGTTTTTTGGTATTCTGCAGAAAGCGGAAGGACTCCAGCTTTTCGCGCGGGACGAAGGCCTCCACCATCCGCATCCCGAAAAGCTTCGTCAGCCCGATGATGATCAGCGAGCCGATCGCCGTGCCGAGCATGCACAGCGCCATGCCCCACCAGCTTCCGAACGCATAGCCCGCGCCGATTTCCAGCGGCTCGGCGGGGATGATCTTGACGACGGTCTGCACTGTGCGGATGGCGACAAAAGTGACCGGCCCCAGAGCCCCATGCTCATTCATCCAGGCGCGGAATTGCTGTGTATCGAGCACAAAATCCAGAAGCGGCTTTCCGTAAAACCAGGCGATCAGGCCGCAGGCAACGGCAAACACGGAGACGCCTACGAGCACTGCGATCTTTTTCTTCCGGTTGCCGGGGCGGATCAAATCGTTATGGCGAACCTTGTCCCAGCCTTCCTTCCAGAGCTTTTTGATTTTTTCCATAAAAAAACCGCTTCCCTTCCATTGCTACGCGGATCAAATTTTATTTCTGCTATTAGGATACCCAAACAGCTTTACGAAAGGGAAACGGGAAAATTACAATTTTCTTACGAGAGCGTGATTTTTTATGAAAGGCGCGGAGCAAAACGATTGATACTCGGCCACTGCGCTGCGGCAGATGGCCGTTTTTATTCTGGTATCTATCACCTCCGATCATTTTCCCTGGTGCATATCGGATCGGAGACCGATGCAACAAAACGGCCGTTCTGAAAAAATATTTTGGAGCATGGATCTGAAAATTCGATTGAGTTGGCGCCTATAGCCTCTTTTTTCGATTATCTCACACCTTTACACCCATTCAATACCATAAATATATAATCTTCCAGCTTGTCGATAAAGTTTAAGAGAAAAAAAGCGCACAAAAGAGCATGGTTTCTGATCGCTTTCGTAACCGGCATCTTTATGCGCCGCTGGGCGCTGTCGGGAGGCCAAGGCAGCGCCCGCAGAATCTGACTGCGTGGCTCGTGAGGGGATTTTTTCATCGCGCCTCGCGCGGTGAAAAAACGGGCGCACAAATTGTTTGAGCGCCGTGAGGCGGCGAG